>JAABUQ010000311.1_pt1 | contig 112633 bp, 111 predicted proteins | sample 5560001 | NCBI WGS metagenome assembly JAABUQ01 (sample SAMN10711888, study PRJNA513371) | rock metagenome | isolation source: Antarctica rocks | place: Antarctica: Victoria Land, Finger Mt nord | collected 2015-12-18 | reverse complement strand
GGGTCGTAGCCCTCGCGGGCCAGGAACGCCTTGGCGGCGTCCGTGACCTCGAAGTCCATGCCCTTCTGGGCGATCTGCTTGCCTACTCGGTCCAGCATCAGTGTGACGACCTCGCGGATCTCGTCCGACGAGAGCGGGTGGAAGATGATGGTCTCGTCCACGCGGTTCAGGAACTCGGGCCGGAAGACGCGCTTCAGCTCGTCAGTGATGCGCCCCTTGATGCTGTCCATCCGCCGCGCCAGCTCTTCCGAGGACTTCGGAGCGCCGTCGTCCGTCCGCCCGAAGCCCATCTCGCGCTCGCCCTGAATGCTCCGCGCGCCGATGTTGCTCGTCATAATTAATATGACGTTCTTGAAGTCGATCACGCGTCCGTGCGAGTCGGTCAGCCGGCCGTCCTCCATGATCTGGAGCAGCAGGTTGTAGACCTCGGGATGGGCTTTCTCGATCTCGTCCAGCAGCACGACCGAATACGGGTTGCGCCGGACGGCCTCCGAAAGCTGCCCGCCCTCGTCGTAGCCGACGTAGCCGGGAGGGGCACCGACCAGGCGCGAGACCGCGAAGCTCTCCATGTACTCGGACATGTCGATGCGGATGAGATTGTCTTCCTTCTCGAACAGGTACGCGGACAGCGCGCGCGCAAGCTCGGTCTTGCCGACGCCCGTAGGACCCAGGAAGATGAACGAGCCGATGGGCCGCTGGACATCGCGCAGGCCCGACCGGGACCGGCGCACGGCCTTGGAGATCGCGACAATGGCCTCGTGCTGGCCGATGATCCGCTTGTGCAGCTCTTCCTCCATGCGGAACAGCTTCTGCGTCTCGGCCTCGACCAGGCGCGCGACGGGGATGCCGGTCATCGAGAAGATGATCGCCGCCACTTCGTCCTCATCCACGGTCTGCTTGGCGTCCTTCTTGGTCTCGGTCCAGCCTTCTTCGAGTTCCTGAACGCGCTCTTCTAATTCGCGCTTGCGGCCCTGGAGGTCGTAGGCCTTCTCATACTGCCGGTTATTGGGCAGCCCGTTCAGCTCTTTCTGGATCGCGTTCAGCTCGATCTTGGCGTCGCGCAGATCCTGGGGCGGCATGGCCGCGCGCAGGCGGACGCGCGAGGCGGCCTCGTCGATGACGTCAATCGCCTTGTCCGGCAGGAATCGGTCGGAGATGTAGCGGTCGGACAGCCGCGCCGCCGAGTCCAGCGCCTCGTTGGTGATCTCGACCTTGTGGTGCTGCTCGTAGCGCGGGCGCAGGCCCTTCAAGATTTCGATGGCGTCATCCACGGACGGCTCTTTGACCTGGATGGCCTGGAAGCGGCGCTGCAAAGCCGCGTCGCGCTCGACGTACTTGCGGTACTCGTCCAGCGTGGTCGCGCCGATGCACTGCAATTCGCCGCGCGCCAGGGCCGGCTTCATGATGTTGGAAGCGTCAATCGCGCCCTCGGCGGCTCCCGCCCCGACCAGCGTATGCAACTCGTCGATGAACAGGATGATCTCGCCCTGCGCCTTCCGCATCTCCTCCATCACCCGCTTCATCCGCTCCTCGAACTCGCCCCGGTACTTCGTCCCCGCGACGAGAGCGGCCAGGTCAAGCTGGATGACGCGCTTGTCCTTCAAAAAGTCGGGGATGTCGCCCATGATGATGCGCTGGGCCAGCCCCTCGGCAATGGCCGTCTTGCCCACGCCCGGCTCGCCTAGGAGGCACGGGTTGTTCTTCATGCGCCGTGAGATGATCTGGATGCAGCGCTCGATCTCGTTCGCGCGGCCAATCACGGGGTCCAGCTTCTCGTTCCGCGCAAGCTCGGTGAGGTCGCGCCCGAATTCGTCCAGTGTCGGCGTCCGCGTCTTGGTCGCCGCGCTGCGCCCCGTCGCCGCGCCGCCCTCGCCGCCGCCCTCTTGGAGCTGCATGACCTCGCGGCGCGTCCGGTCCAGGTCCACGCCCAGCTTGGACAGGACGCGGCCCGCAAGCCCCTCGCCCTCGCGGATCAAGCCCAGCAGCAGGTGCTCCGTGCCGATATAGTTGTTGTTGAGCTGCCGCGCCTCGTCATAAGCCAGGTCAATGACCCGCTTGGCGCGCGGCGTGAGCTGCATGTCCTGTCCCAGCCGGCCATCCCCGCGCGCGACCTGCCGCTCGATCTCCGACCGGATGCGGCCCAGGCTGACGCCGATCCGGTCCAAGATACGGGCCGCGACGCTGTCGTTCTCGCGGACCAAGCCCAGCAAAAGGTGCTCGGTCGAGACGTAGTTTTCGCCGAGCCTCCCGGCCTCTTCCTGTGCGTAGAACACGACCTTGCGGGCGCGCTCCGTGAATCGCTGCCACATATTGTGCTTCTCCTGCTCTTTGTTATCCCTAGAAAAATCTAAAAGCTGAACTGGAGGCTGCCCTCGCGCGCTCCCTCGCGGATCTTGTTGCGGATCAGTGCGGGCCGCCGCGTCTCCTCATAGAACGTGTACTGCGCCCGTTCACCGGACACAAACTGCGCGCCGATCTGAAGCGACGACAGGAGTTCGTTGAAGACGCGAGGGGTCACGCCAGTCGGCAGGCCAAGGACCGCGCCCAGGCGAAGGATCGACAGCAGGGCCATCGAGTCGCCCGCAGACAGCCGCTCGGCCCGACGGAGCCGCTCGCGCGCGTCGGCCACTTTCTCTTCAAGATAAGAACGCCGATCCAGCCAGAGCAGTTCCCTTGCGGCCTGCTCGTCCGTCACCAGCAGGGTCGCCGTGGCCGCCAAGCGGGTGAGCAGTTGCCGCTCGTTCTTCCCCGTGCTGACGGCGTTCGAGACCTGGTACACGTCCCCCGCCGCCTCGCTGCCCTCCCCGTAAGGGCCGCGCACCGCCGCCCCCAGCGTCCGCGCCGCTTCCAGCGCGCCGTCGAGCTTCCCCGACAGCGCGAGGCCGGGCAGGTGGACCATCACCGATACCCGCAGCCCGGTCCCGCAGTTGGATAGCGACGATGTGAGGTACCCGTAGTGGGCATCAAAAGCGTAGTCCAGGTGTGACTCGAACTGGTCATCCATCTGGTCCGCGATGCGCCATGCGGCTTCGAGCTGCAAGCCCGGCAGGATCGCCTGGAGGCGCAGGTGGTCCTCCTCGTTGACCATCACGCTGATCGTATGCTTGTCATCCACCAAGGCCCACCGGTGCGGCCCGGAAAGCGCGTGGGGGACGCTGATCAAGTGCCCGTCCACGAGTGCGGCCCGGTCAGCCTCGGAGAGCTTGGCGATCTCGACCGGGCGCAGACTGACATGGCCTTTGTCCCGCCGCTTCGCCACCGCCAGGACCTGCTTCGCCACCGCCTTCAGCCCCGCGTCTTCTGACCGTCCGGGGAACGGGATGCCCGCGAGGTTCCGGGCCAGTCGGGCGCGCGTGGACAGCACGACATCCGCCTCCCACCCCGTTTCGCCGGCCCAAGACGGCGGGTGGAGTTCGTCGGCTCCGTCGGCTCTTTCGGCCTTGTCGGCGGCTTCAGCGGGCGTTTTTGCCGAGGTGGCGTGTCTCACCGTGAATCTCCCGCAGTGCGCGCCGCACCTCGGCCCCGAAGGTCTCGTAGCACCGCGCGCAGCCCATCTTGCCCTGGGCATACAGCTCACGCCGCGTCATCCCACAGGCGGGGCAGGCCTCGTCTTCATTCACCCGCTCCGCGTCGGCCATCGTGCCTCCTACTCTGACACCATTCTACCCGCTAACGGCCCGGAAGTTCCGAGGAAAAGTTACCTGTCCTACACATCGGGAATAGCGGTGGGGTCAGCATTAGATGCTTGGCACTCCCTGTTCACCGAACAGGCGTCGCTGGCGTCGTGGGGGGCGTGGCCCCTGTGGGCGATGTGGCCGCGACAACGGCGGGGCCGGCTTTAAAGTCGGCCATGACCTGCGCGGGCGAGAGCGCGCCTGACCAGATGCGGGCCTCGGTGATGCTGCCGTTGAAGGTCGGGTCCGGGTAGGGCGAGCCGCCGCCGATGCCGACGGTGTTGATGCCGACCGCCCCCACCCCGTCCTTTGCCGCCGCCACGTCTGCGAACGAGAAGAACGTGCCGCCGCGGGCGACCAGGTCGCCGTTGAGGTAGATCGTCACCGTGCCCATGTCGCCGACCTTTTTGAAGCCCTGGTAGACCAGTGTTACCAGGCCGCCGGTCTTGGGCAGGTCGAAGCCGGACGAGATGACCGTTTCCGGCCCGTTGTTGATCCGGCCGGCCACGCCGATGCCGGCACCGATCAGGTTGGCGCGATCACGGTTCACCGTCAGGATCACGTAGTTAGTCTGGTATTTGCCCAGGTTGTAAGAACTGGACACGTCGAAGAGCGCCTGGTAGAAGCCGTTGGCGTCACCGATGTAGGGCATGCCGCCGCTGAACTTCGTCACGAAGATCTCGACGGTCGCATCCTGGAGGCCGTTAACGGTCACGTTGGGAAGGCGGATGTAGGACGCCGGCGTGGGGGTGCCGGTCGGGTTGCCGCCGGGGAAGGTGGCGACGCCGTTGACGCCGGGCGAGGTCGTGAAAGTCACACGGCCCGTCACGAACCCGTTCACCCCGCCGACCGAGTCGTTGGCATTGCCGTTCATGCTGTAGCGGTGGGTCAGCGTCTGTGCGCCGGCCGCCAGGGACGAAGCCGCCCACAGGCCGACGGCCACGGGGAGCGCAATCAGTGTCTTAATCAGTGTCTTCAACAGTACCCTCATCGGCTGTCCTCCATGCGGTCACGTACTTCAGAAAGCCGGCACACCCGTCGCCCGTGGTGTTCCCGGAAGGCGGCGATGAGCCGGCGCGTGATCGGGCCGGGCTTGCCGTCGCCTATGGCCTGCCCGTCGAACTGGACAATCACTGCACTCACTCCCCAAACATTTCTGCCAAACCGGAGAGGACTGCTTTCTGCTCCTCAACCGTGATACGTCCTAAACGCTTGACTAGACGCACTTTATCCACTGTTCGGATTTGGTCCAGAACGATTAATCCAGGCTTGCCCGCGAACGCACAGGGGACACGGGTCGGGTAGTTGCGCCCCCCACTCGTCATCGCCGCAATGATGACGGTGGCGATTTTGCGGTTGGACTCATCGGGGGAGATCACCAGGCACGGGCGTGTCTTCTGAATTTCGCTCCCGATAGTCGGATCAAGGCTGACCAAGAACACGTCAAACCTCTTGACGGCTGAGGAAGTGGCTACCACTCCCACTCCTTGTCTTCCCATTCGGTGAGGAGCATCGGTTCGCTATCCAGCAGTTTATCATCCCCGTGCTTTGCCATACGCTCAAACTGTTCCTCCCAGCCCTGTCTCCGCCGGACTATGGGGCGGAGGATCAGCCGGTCGTTCTCCACCTCGACCTGTACGTCGCCGTTCAGGCCGACTTGTTCAAGCAAGACCTTGGGGATGCGTATTCCCTGCGAATTGCCGATTTTGACGAGGCGCGTTGTGATACTGTTGGTCATCTGCCGTTCCCCATTCTACGGACTAAAAAGCAGGAACGCCCGCCGTCTGCGTGTGCTCGCGGAAGGCGGCGATGAGTCGACGGGTGATGGGGCCGGGCTTGCCGTCGCCGATGTCCCGGCCGTCGAAGTGGACGGCGGGGATGACCTCGGCGGCCGTGCCCGTCAGGAACACCTCGTCGGCGTTGTAGACGTCGTACTGCGTGATGATCGGCTCCGTCACGGTGTAGCCCGCGTCCTGAGCCAGCCCGATCACCGTGTCCCGCGTGATGCCCTGCAAAATGCCGATGGAGGCGGGCGGCGTGGTCAGCGCGCCGTCGCGCACCAAGAAGATGTTGTCGCCGGTCGCCTCGCCGACGTAGCCCTCGCGGGTGAGCATCAGCCCCTCGCCGGCCCCGGCGCGGTTGGCTTCCGCCTTCGCCATGATGTTGTTGATATACTTGCCCGTGCATTTGACGCGCGGATCAATGACGTCGGGCGACGGCAGGCGCGTCGAGACCGTGGCGACGATCAGGCCGGTCTCGTACATCGCGGCGGAGTACAGCGCGAGCTGCTCGCAGGAGATATAGACGTTCGCGTCGCCTTTGATGTGCTTCGGGTCCAGGCCAAGTCCCGTCCCGCGCGTGACAGTGACACGGACATAGCCGTCGCGGTGCCCGTTCGCCCGGACCGTTTCCAAGATGGACTCGCGGGTTGCCTCTGCGGGCGCGGGGATGACGATGTTCAGCGCCCGCGCCGAATAGTACAGGCGCGCGACGTGCTCGTCGAGCTTGAAGACACGCCCGCCGTACACGCGGATGCCCTCGAACAAGCCGTCGCCGTACAGCAGGCCGTGGTCATAGAAGGGTATGACGGCCTCTTCCTTAGCGACTAATGCCCCGTTCATGCACACGAACTGTTTCTGTTCCGCCATCTGCTACTCCCCCTGCCAAAAACCCGCCCGAATGGGGATAGTATAGCAGTTTTTAGTCAACGAAAGGAAGGGCTTATGTCAACCGAGGAAGAGCAGGCGGCGCGGGGAGAAGTCCTGGCGCTGACGCGGAGGATGCTGGACGCCATGTACACCGCCGACCCGTCGGTCCACCGCGCGCACAGCGCCGAGGATATGTCCTCCTACGAGTGGTACATCGCGCCGCACCGGATCGACGGCTTGGACTTCCATTTGCGGCTGATCGAGGCAGGGGGGAACGGCTCGCCGGGCAGCCTGGACATGCTGACGCCGCGTGTCCAGGTCTATGGCGAGACGGCCATCGTCAACTACACGCTCTTGAAGACGACCTTCGGCGAGAGCGGCGGGCCACCGGGGTTCGCGACCATCAACGAGACGCGCGTCTTCGTGAGGCTAGAAACAGTGTGGAAGATGGTTCACCTGCACAAGTCACCGACGTAGGCAAACAAAAGCGCCCGGCACTGGAAGTGCCGGGCGCTGCTTTGTGCTCCTTGGCTACCGAACGCTTGCCCGCTCAATGGGCGGGCGCGAGGCGGCATATTGTGTCACAGCGGGCGTGTCTTGGAGCGAACGGGAGCCGTCCACGGCGGTCTTGTAGGCGTAGCCGGGCAGGATACCGAGCAGCAAGGTCAGCAGGGCGCAGAGGACCAGGGCGACATCCGCACCGGGGGCGAAGCGCCAAACATGGGTTGGGAACTCGCGCTTGGCTGGCAGGAAATACATCGTGTAAACGATCCGCAAGTAGTAAAAAGCGCCGATGACGCTCACGACCAAGCCGATTGACGCCAGCGCGTACTGCCCGGCGTGGACAGCGGCAATGAAGACGTAAAACTTGCCGAAGAAGCCCGCCGCGGGCGGGACGCCGCCCAGCGAGAACATGAACAGGGCCATCAGCGCGGCGGCCCAGGGCTGGGCGGACGCCAGCCCCTGCAAGTCCTCGATGGTGTTCAGCTCATCCCCGCGCCGGGCCAGCAATATGAGAATGCCGAACGCGCCCAGGTTCATAAACGTGTAAGCCAGCACGTAGAACAAAATGCCCGCGTAGGCCTCGGTCCGCACCTCTGGGTGCGTGTTGGCGTAGCCCGAGCTGCCCGCCAGCAGGCCGACCAGGATGTAGCCCGCATGGGCGATGCTCGAATAGGCCAGCATCCGCTTGATGTTGGTCTGCACGATGGCGACGATGTTGCCCACGGTCATCGTCAGCAGCGCCAGGACCCAGATGATGTCGTGGAAGACCGACGACAGCGGCAGCAGGACGATGGCGACGCGGATCAACGCCGCGAACGCGCCGGCCTTGGCCCCCGCCGACATGAACGCCGTCACCGAAGTGGGTGCGCCCTCGTAGACGTCCGGCGTCCACGAGTGGAACGGCACGATGGCCGCCTTGAAGCCCAGCCCGATCAGCAGCAGCGCGAAGCCCGCCACGGCGTAGAGCGATGTCAGGGCGGCGTGAGGGACCAGGGCGGCATTGCTCAGGGCATCCAGGCGGGTCGTGCCCGTGCCGCCGTACACCAAGGCGATGCCGTATAGGAAGAAGCCCGATGAAAACGAGCCGAGCAGGAAATACTTCATCGCCGACTCTTCCGAGCGCGCCTCGGTCCGGGCGAAGCCGGACAGGACGTACAGGGCGATGGAAAGCACTTCCAGTCCGATGAAGATGGTGATCAGCTCGCGCGACGTTGCCATCAGCATCGCGCCCGACGTCGAGAACAGCAGCAGGGCGTAATACTCGCCGTGGTTGATCCCCTTCTCCTGGATGTACTTCTCGGACAGCATGATGGACAGGCCCGCGACGACGATCAAGATGAGCTGGAAGGCCAGCGCAAAATCGTCGGCGATCACCGTACCGCCGAAGCCCGTCTTGCCTGCGTGCCACAGGCTCCAGCAGGCGATCCACGACAGGAGCAGGCCGCCCAGGGAGACAGCGACGCACCCGCTCTTGCGGTCGCGCGGCAGGGCCAGATCCACCATCAGGACGGCCATCCCGGTGAGTACGACGAGGAGAAGGGGCGAGGCGGCCCAAAGATCGTTCAAAGTGACAGGGAGCATGAGTGGGCCTTATTTCGCGTTCGCGGTGCGCGCCAGCGGGGCGGGGTCGGGGGTCTTGAACGGATCATTGTAGACGGGGACCGTCTGCGAGACAACGGTGTTCACCGACGGGTTGACCTTGTTCAGCACGGTCGGCGTCGGTAGAACACCCAGTGCGAAGATCAGCAGCACCAGGGGCACCAAGGCCCACTTCTCGCCGCGCGTCATGTCCTGGAGCGTCCGGTTGGCGTCGTTCGTCAGCTTGCCGTACATGACGCGCTGGAGCATCCAGAACATATACACGACCGACCAGATCGCCGCCGTGGTCGCGAAGCCCGCCGCCCACGGGTGCGTCTGGAACGACCCCATCAGCAGCAAGAGTTCACCCGTAAACCCGCTGGTCAGCGGCAGGGCGACCGACGAAAGCGTGGCGATCAGGAAGACGACGGTAAACATGGGCATGACCGCAACCAGGCCACCGAAATCCCCAATCTGGTTTGAGCGCCGCCGCGCGTACAGGCCGCCTACGAGGATAAACAGCGCGCCGGTCGTGATCGTGTGCGAGACCATCTGCACCACGGCCCCGGACAGGCCCATGCTGGTCAGTGCGAAGATGCCCAGCATGATGACGCCGATGTGCGAGACGGACGAGTAGGCCAGCAGCCGCTTCATGTCGGTCTGCATCGCGGCGACCAGGGCCGCGTAGATGACCCCGATGACCGCCAGCGTGATGATGACCGGCGCGCAGGCCTTGACGGCGTTGGGGAACAGCGGCAGGCAGAAGCGGATAAACCCGTACAGGCCCATCTTCAAGGCGACGAGGATGATCGTCCCCCCCGTTGGTGCTTCGGCGTAGGCGTCCGCCACCCAGCTATGGAACGGGAACACGGGGGCCTTGATGCCGAAGGCCGCGAAGAAGCCTAAGAACAGCAGGATGTCTGTCGTCTCGCGGCGCGAGAACAGGCCCGCGCGGACGTGCTGCTGCAAGAACGGCAGGTCGAACGACTGCGACCCGGCCAAGAAGTACAGGGCCATGATCGAGACCAGCATCACCATCGAGCCGGCCATCGTGTACAGGAAGAACTTGACGGTCGCGTAGACGCGGCGCGGTCCGCCCCAGATGCCGATGATGAAGTACATCGGGATCAGCATCCCCTCCCAGAACAGGTAATACAGCACCATGTTCAGCGAGAGGAACACGCCCAAGACGGCGGTCTCCATCACCAGCACCCAGCAGTAATATTCGCGGACGCGCTCCGAGATGGTCCCGAACGAGACACCGACGACAAATGGGAAGATCGCTGTCGTCATCAGCACCATCAGCAGCGAGATGCCGTCCATGCCCAAAAAGTAGTTGATGTGCAGCGAGGGAATCCAGTTCAGCTTGTCTTGAAGCTGGAACTGCGGCCCGGAGGGCACGAAGAGCGCGTACAGCACAGCCGAGACGGCCAGGGTCGCCAGTGTCCCGACGAGGGCGATGGTCTTCATGGCCTGCACGTTCGTCTTGGGGATCAGGGCGACGGCCAGCGCGAACAGCGCGGGCAGGAACACGGTCAAGGTCAGCCAGGGGAATTGTGTCGTTTCAGTCATGATTTATCTGTGCATCCCCATCACGCGCACGGCGACGACGGCGAGGATCAGCAGAATGCCCGTCACCATCGAAAAGGCGTAGGAGCGGACAAAGCCGTTCTGCGTCTTGCGGACGCGCTGCCCGGTCCAAGCGGTCACCGCCCCCACCCCGTTGACGATGCCGTCCACGCCTTCGACGTCGAACTTGCGCCACAGCCAGGTCGCCAGCCGCTTGCCGTCCTTGACGAACCACAGGTTGTAGGCCTCGTCCACCCAGTATTTGTTCAGCAGGGTGTAGTTGTACCAGCCCTTTGTAAAGTAGGCGTGGTTCGCCCGCACCTGCGGCGTCAGCAGTTCACCGTTCTTCGCCCCCCGGTAGCGGACGACGCAATAGGCGATGACGCCGACAATGGCGAGCAGCGTCCCGATGCCCAGCTTCGTTTCCATGTCCCCGTCGTGAACCGTCGGCAGGCCGCCGACCGACGGCTGCAAGAATTCCGCGAAGCTCTCAAAGCGCAGGACGGCCCAGCCCGTGATCGACGACAGCACGGCGAGGATGCCGATGGGCACGATCATCGCGAGACTCGATTCGGGGGCGTGTTTTGCCGCCTCGCTGCGCGGTGCCCCGAAGAACGTCTTCATGATCATGCGGAACATATAGAACGCCGTCAAAAGGGCTGTAACCACGCCAACGCCCCAGAACAGCCAGTCGCCCACAGGCAGCGTCTGCCAGGAGCGCCAAAGGATCTCGTCCTTGCTCCAATAGCCCGCGAACGGGATGATGCCCGAGATCGCCAGCGTCGCCGCGATCATCGAGATGGCCGTGACGCGGATGCGCGGGAACAGGCCGCCCATGTTCCGCATGTCCTGCGGGTCGTTCGGGTCCGGGCCGGTCGTGCCGCCCGTCTTCTCGTCCGCGCTGTCGCCGTGCTCGGCGTGGGCGGCGCTCGCCTCGCCCTGATGGGCGTGCGAGTCGTGCATGGCGTGTTCGACCGCGTGGATGACCGAGCCGGAGCCGAGAAACAGACACGCCTTGAAGAACGCATGGGTCATCACATGGAACATGCCCGCCGCGAACACGCCCGCGCCGCAGGCGGCGAACATATAGCCGAGCTGGGAGACGGTTGAATAGGCCAGAACGCGCTTGATGTCGTTCTGCATCAGGCCGATAGTCGCCGCAAAGAGGGCCGTCGCAATGCCCGTTACGGCCACCGTCAGCATGGCGGTATCGGAGAGCACAAACAGCGCGTGGGTGCGTGAGATGAGATAGACGCCCGCCGTCACCATCGTCGCCGCGTGGATCAGAGCGGAAACCGGCGTCGGCCCCTCCATCGCGTCGGGGAGCCAAGTATACAGCGGAATCTGCGCCGACTTGCCCGTACAGCCCAAGAATAGCATCAGCATCGTCACTGTGATCAGCGTGGGTGTCGCCAGGCGCAGCAGCGTCGGCGCGGCCTCGGTCATGCCGACGATGCCGCTGTGCCCCGTCACGAAGTCCAGTGTCCCGAAGTAATGGAATAGAAAGAACATCCCGATCAACACGCCGACGTCGCCGATGCGGTTGACGATGAACGCCTTCTTGGCCGCGTCCCCCGCCGACTTCTTCTCGTAGAAGTAGCCGATCAGCAGGTAGGAGCACAAACCGACGCCCTCCCACCCGATGAACAGCATCAGCAGGTTGTTGCCCATGACGAGCAGCAGCATGAAAAAGATGAACAGGTTGAGATAGCCGAAGAACCGCTGGTAGCCGCTCTCGGCAGCCATGTAGCTGGTCGAGTACAGGTGAATCAGGCCGCCGACGCCCGTGATGATCAGCATCATCAGGACCGAGAGCGGGTCGATCAGCAATTCATAGTTGACGTGGAACGGCTGGATACCCTCGAAATGCGCAGCCGGGACATTAAACCAGGGCGCGAGATAAACCGTCGCCTGCTTGTGCGCGGCGTCGGCGGCCTGGACGTGCTGGAACAGCAGACACGCCACGGCGAACGAGGCGAAGATCATGGCCGTCGCCAGCCCGCCGGCCAGCGCCTTCGGCAGCGGCTTCCCCATCAGCAAGGGGGCCAGGACGCCGTTGATAAAAAAACCAACGAGGGGGAACAGAGGGATGAGCCAGGCGTACAAGAGGGTTTGGTCGGAATGCGGCATTGTCGCTCCAGGTCGGCTCCTAGCGTTCTAGGGGCACGAAGGGTTCAGCCCTTCAGCAGGTCGATCTCGTCCACGTTGATGGACGTGCGGTTGCGGAAGATGGAGACCAAAATGCCGAGGCCGACGGCGACCTCGGCGGCGGCCACGGCCATGACGAAGATGACCATGAGCTGCCCGTCGAGCGCGTGGGTCGGGTCGGTCAGCGTCTTGTAACGCGAGAAGGCTACAAAAGTCAGGTTGACCGCGTTCAGCATCAGTTCGACGCACATGAAGATCACGATGGGGTTGCGCTTGATCAGGACGCCCACGACGCCGATGGTGAACAAAACGGCACTGAGCACAAGATAGTAATCCAGCGGGATATATTGGTTCATGGCGTCCGACTAAATCCTCTTCTCGCTAAATTCTCTTCTTCGCCAGCATGACCGCACCGACGGCGGCGACGAGCAGCAGGATCGAGACGATCTCAAAGGGGAAAAACCACGCCGCCGAGAACAGGCCCGTGTTCATCCCGTTCAGCCCCAGGCCCACCTCCCCCGGCCCCACTAGGCCGACCGGCAGCGTCTCAGAATGCTGGTTGACCGGGACGGAAGCGATGACTGTCGCCAGTACCGCGATGACTGCCAGCCCGGCGACCACGGACAAGGGCCGCTGCGGCTTGAGTCGGTCCACGACTCGTTCCGGCGTCCCCAAGTTCAGCAGCATGATCACAAATATAAACAAGACCATGATGGCCCCGGCATACACGATGACCTGGATGGCGGCGATGAAGACCGCGTGCAGGGACAGGAACAGCAGGGCGACGCTGAACAGCACCAGCACCAGGAACAACGCGCTGCGGACGGGGTTGTCCTGCGCGATCATGGCGATGCCACAGACGACGGAGATGGCGGCGAGGACGCCGAAAAGGATCAGTTGGGCGGTCATAGGCTTAGGTTGTGGGTCTCTTCCCTAAGAATTGCTCGCGTCGGCGACCAACATCATCTCTTTTGTGTAGATCAAATCTTTGCGGTTGTCATCGGCCAACTCGCAGATGTCCTTGAGCTGGATCGCCTGCGTCGGGCAGGCTTCCTCGCAGTAGCCGCAGAAGATGCAGCGCAGCATGTTGATCTCGTACTGCGCGGCGAAACGCTCACCCGGCGAGCGACGGTCTTCCTCGGTGTTCTCGGCGGCGACCACCAGGATCGCGTTTGCGGGACACGCCCCGGCGCAGAGCGAGCAGCCGATACACTTCTCCAGGCCGTTCTCGTAGCGGTTCAGGACGTGCCGCCAGCGTGACCGGCGCGGCATGGGCCGGCGGAACTCGGGGTACTGGATCGTGACACGCTCCTGGTTGGAGTAGCCGAACGTAATGCCCATGCCGGTCAGCGGCGCTTTCGCCTCGTTGCCCAGGGCTTTTATGTCATCCCAAAGACTCATGGAATCTTGCTTTCTATTTGACTCTAGCGGGTACCCGCTTTGACGGCGTCCGCTTCGCGCTCCGTCGTCGCCACCGGGAAGCCGCCGATCTTGGCGTCGGGCGGCAGCGTCTGTGCGCCGTGGCCGGGGTTCTCGGCGATCACGCGGTACGGGGCAGGGCTGGAATGCAGTTCAATCGTCTCCGCCCGGCGCGAGTTTGCCGTGAAGCGGCGAGACGACGGCGACCGGGCGGCGAACACGAGGATGACGGCGAACAGGAGCACCCAAAGCACGGCGGCCAGGATGTAGCTGACCGAAAGCGCGACGGCCAGCAGCAGGATGTTCGCCAGGGCCAGCGGCAGGATGCCCTGCCAGCCGATCTTCATCAGCATGTCGTAACGCAGGCGCGGCAGCGTGGCGCGAATCCAGATAAAGAAGTACAGCCCTGCCACGATCTTGAGCGTCAGCCAGACGACCGGCAGGAGCGAGTTGACGATCAGCGTCAGCCACGGGATGCCCCAGTGCGCGAAGTCTCTCCCGCCGGACGCCGTGAACGTGTACAGGTTGACGATGCCCTGAGGAAGCTGGTTCAGCCAGGGGATCGGCGCGTGGAAGCCGCCCAAAAAGAGCGTCGCGCCAATTGCGCTCGTCACCACCATGTTCGCGTACTCACCCAGGAAGAACGTGGCGAACTTCATGGACGAATACTCGGTGTGGTAGCCGGCGACCAATTCCGTCTCGGCTTCCGGCAGGTCGAACGGCGCACGGTTGGTCTCGGCCAGCATCGAGATCAGATAGATCAGCGAGGCCAACAGCCCCATCGGGAAGAACTTGAACACGTTCCAAGCCGGCAGCGCCAGCCCATAGTGTGTCAGCGTGGGGCTGATCTCGAAGTAGCCCTGCGCCTTGACGATCTCCTGCATGGACAGGCTGCCCGACAGCAGCACGACCGACAGAATGGACAGGCCCATGCCCAGCTCATACGAGATCATCTGCGCGGACGACCGCAGGCCGCCGAGCAGCGAATACTTGTTGTTCGACGACCAGCCGGCCAAAACCACGCCGTAAACAGCCAGCGACGACCAGGCCAGCATGTACAGCACGCCGACACTGACGTTGGGCGCGGCGGCCCCCCACGTATAGCTCGGCCCCCACGGCACGACGGCGGCTGTGACGAGCGACGGGATCAGGAAGATCATCGGGGCCAAAATGAACAGCACCTTGTCCACGTTGGTCGGGTTCATGTCCTCCTTGAAGAGCAGCTTCAGCCCGTCCGCGATGGTCTGGAGCAGGCCGAACGGCCCCACCCGGTTCGGCCCCTGCCGCTGCTGCATCCAGCCCAGCAGCCGCCGCTCCCACCAGACCAGCGGCGGCACGACCAGCAGGATCGAGAAGACGCCGATCAGGACGCGGACGAGGACGCGCAGGGCCTCGATCCACCACAAGTCGGCGGGCAATCGCCCAGTGCTTGTGTGGATCGGGTCCACGTTGAAGAAGTAGTGAAAGAAGGTTGCGAGGTCCATAGTCTCTTTCGCTAGTGCGTTTCGTCGGGGTCAGGACGCGGTGATCTTGCTGATCTCGCGGCTGATGTCGCGCGGCGAGAAGTACGGGACGGGTTTGCCCAGGCGGGACAGAATCTCGGAGACGATCTGCCAATCGGGCTTGCTCTGGCCGCGCGGCTGGACCGCCTTCTTGAACTTTTGGACGCGGCCCTCAATGTTCGTGAACGAGCCGTCCTTCTCGATGAACGAGCACGAGGGCAGGAAGGCATCCGCCATCTTGGCAGTTTCAGTCAAGAACATATCGGACACGATCAGGAACGGCACTTTTTCCAATGCCTGCCGGGCCAGGGCCGCGTCAGGATAGGCGGTCAGCAGGTCCTGGCCCATCACATACAGCGCTTTGATCTTGCCGCTGACGCAGCCCTCTAAGATGCCGCGCGTGTCCAGGCCCGGCTCCGCGGGGATCGGCCCGCCCCACAGCGTCTCGAACCGGGGCCGCGCGCCGTTCGTCACGGCCTGCATGGCGGGCAGCCGGTCCGGCAGAATGCCCATCTGGATCGCGCCCCACGAGTTGGCGTCCGGCAGCAGCACGTTCAGCTTCGCGCCCGAAGCCGCACAGGCGGCTTGCAGGAACTCGATCTCGGCGGGAGGCAGGGCGTACCAGGCCAGCACGACCGTCCCCGGCCCGGCCTTGATGGCTTCGGCGACCTCGCGCGAGCGGGCGTCGTCGTTGCGGAAGTATTTGGCCCCGCCCTTGGAGATGGCCTTGTAGATTCTGAGCCAGAGCACCGGCAGGTCATCGTCAATCTGAGTTCCGACGGCCACGATCTGCTTGGCTTCCCCCACCTCAGCAATGGACGTCTGCATCGGCAGGATCGGGAACGAGGCCATCCGGTGGTCCAAGTTGTTGGACCCCAGGGCACCCCGGAGCAGACGCCCGAACAGGTACAGGTCTTCGTTGGTGGCCTTCGACGACCCGATGCCCGCGACGCTGCCGGGATCGGCAGCCGCCGCCTCCTTCAGGGCCTTCGCTGCCGCGCCCAAGGCGTCGTCCCAGGTGACTTTGCGGAGCTGTGAGGCGTAGCGCTGGAGCGGATCTTTGGCCCGGTCCGACGAGTTCACCCAGTACTGCTCGAACTTGCCCCGGTCGCAGGTCCACTCCTCGTTGACGTCCTCGTTGAGCCGGGCATTGACCCGCATCAGCTCGCCGTTGCGGGTCTGCGCGACGATGTTGCAGCCCACGCCGCACATGGAGCAGATGGACTCCTGCGACTGGAACTCCCAGGGACGCGCGGCGAAGCGATAGGTCCGCGAGGTCAGCGCCCCGACCGGGCACAGCTCGATGGTGTTGCCACTGAACTTGGACTTGAAGCCTTCGGGCGAAAACGGCGAGATGATGGACGCATTGCCCCGGTTCTCGATGGCAAGCTCACCGTCGCCCGAAATCTCCTCGGTAAACCGCGTACAGCGCGCGCACTGGATGCACCGCTCCCGGTCCAGCACGACGTAGCCCGAGATCGGCACGGCCTTGGGGAAGTGCCGCTTCTCGTCGATGAACCGTGTTACGCCCGGCCCGTACTGGTAGACCATGTTCTGCAAGGGGCATTCGCCCCCCCGGTCACAGACCGGGCAATCCAGCGGGTGGTTGATCAGCAGGAACTCCAGGATGCCGTTCTGCGCCTGCTTGACCTCGGGCGAGACCGTGTCCACGACCATGCCCTCGGCGACCGGCACCGTGCAGGCGGTCTGGATTTTGTTCATCTTCTCGATTTTGACCAGGCACATCCGGCACGCGCCCGCGGGCTTGAGCCGCGGGTGGTGGCAGAAGTACGGGATGTCCGCCCCGGCCTGGAACGCCGCCGTAATGACCAGTGTGCCCTTGGGGACCGAGACCGCCTTGCCGTCGATGGTCAGCCCGACCATCTCCACCGGCGGGTTTGCGCTCGTCCCCTGCGTCGTCGATACCGTCGCTGTCGCTGTTTCCGCCATAGTTGTGTTTCTAATTCTTTTTATTCGTGCCCAGCCGCCGTGAGCTGCCCGCCTGACATCTGGATCTCACTGCCGCCGTCGCGGTCCACCCAAACGCCGCAAGGGCCGCCCTCCTGGACTCCGGCGATCTCGAACGCGGTGCCATCCATCCGCAGGACCGGCTGGTCGAACGCCGTCACCTGCTCGGCTCGGCTCTCGATATAGTGGCCGATCAGCGACCGGCGGAAGCGGCTCTCCGAGGTGTTCGGGTAGGAGCCGTGGACCAGAGACCCGTTGAAGAACAAAACGTCGCCCGCGTCCATGACGACCGGCACCACCTCGACGCCCGGCGGGATGGGCACGGTCACATCCGTAAAACTCGCCGCCGTGTCCGCTGACGTCGTACACAGGACCGGCCACTCGTGGCTGCCGGGCACAACCCGCATACACCCGTTCTCTTCGTCGCACGGGTCCAGCGCCATCCAAGCCGCCATGCACGTGCCGGGCTGCGCGCGCAGGTAGAAGTTATCTTGATGCAGGGCCTGGCCGCGCGCCCCGGCGGGCTTGAAGTAAAGCATGGTCTGCACGGCCAGGGGTTCGTCGCCCAGGAACGCTTCCAGGCACTCCCCGAGCCGTGCGTCCAGCACCCACCGGAGGCTTGCGGCGTCCCAGCGGTGCATATGGATCATGCGCGGGAACGTCACCAGCGGATCGCCTGCTTGGGGCGTCTGAGCCGCCATGTCGCCGGGCTTGGTGCCTTCGGCGCGCAGCGCCATGAAGTGCTCACGCAGGGAAGCCACTTCGTCCTCAGAGAAGAGGCCTTTAACCACGGCGTAACCGTTCGACTCGTAGAACGCTTTATCCTGCGCGCTGACCATCGGCCTCTCCCCTGTCCTCTTTGCCGTATTTAAACCGCCGCCATTTGCAAGGGCGCGAAGGCGCGCTTCTTGCCGCCCGCACCGTTGCGGACCAACTCTTCATACTCGTGCCGGAAATATTTGAGCGCGCCGCCGGTCCCGGTCGGGCCGACCAGCGGCCAGGCGGCGGCGTCGCCCAGCGGGCAGAACGAGCGCCCGGCGATGTTGTTGCAGATGTCGCTCAGGATGTCGATGTCCTCGTAGCGCCCGCCGCCGGCCATGATGCGGTCGTGGATCTTGACCAGCCAGCTCGTCCCCTCGCGGCACGGCGTACACTTGCCGCACGACTCGTGGGCGTAGAAGTGCATCAGGCGGGTCATCAGGGCGGGGACGCTGACGGTCTGGTTGTAGACCATCAGGGCACCCGAGCCGAGCAACGAGCCAGCCTTCGCCAATGCCTCGTAGTCATAAGGCGTGTCAAGCGCGTCTTCGATCAACAGCGGGACCGACGACCCGCCGGGGATCATGAACTTGAACGGGATGTCATCCTTCATGCCGCCGCAGATGTCGTAGATGATCTCGCGGATCGGCGTCCCCAGCACGATCTCGATGTTGCCGGGCTTCTTGACGTGCCCCGAGACCGTGACCAGCTTGGTGCCGCGCGAGGCCGGACCCTGCCCCGGCGTCCCCGTGCCCCACTTACCGTACTCGGCCCCGCCGACGTTGATGATCGGCACGGCGGTGGCGATGGTCTCGACGTTGTTGACGATGGTGGGCGACTTCCAGACGCCGCTGACAACCGGCAGCGGGGCCGCCGGCGGCTTGTGCCGGGGCATCCCTCGCTCACCCATGAGTGAAGACATCAGGGCCGTCTCTTCGCCGCACTCATACGAGCCGGCACCCATGTGGACATAGATGTCCAGGTCGAAGCCGCTGCCGAAGATGTCCTTGCCCAAGAAGCCCTTGGCGTAGGCCTCGTCGATGGCCTTGCTGACCTGCTTGGCCGGGTGCATGTACTCGCCGCGGACATAAATGTAGCACGTCTTCGCGCGGATGGCGTAGGCCGCGATGATGCAGCCCTCGACCAGCATGTGCGGCATGTGGTCCATCAGGTCGCGGTCTTTGGCCGTGCCCGGCTCGCCCTCGTCGGCGTTGATGACAAGATAGTGCGGCGCGTCCCAGTTCTTGGGGATGCCGTTCCACTTGATGAACGTCGGGAAGCCCGCCCCGCCCCGCCCACGCAGGCCCGAGAGCTTCATCTCGTTGATGATCGCGTCCTGCTCCATCGTCAGCGCCTTGCGCGCGGCGTTGTAGCCCTCGTGCGCCAGGTAGACATCCATGTCGTCGTAGTTCTCGACATCGCGGTACTTGAAAAGGAACTTGACTTGTTCGGTCGCCATATGATTTCGGCCTTCTAAGCGTAAAGAAACTCTTTTTGACGTATCAGGTTGACACGCTTACTTTCTTCGACTAAGTCAGAGATCAATTTCTGCAACATCGTGCGGAGTTCGTTGCTTACCATCAGCATCGGGTAAAGCTTAGGCGTGTTGATCTCGTTTATCATCCATTCCATGTCCCGATACTTTGGATGAGATTGAAAAAAGGAGTTTTTGAGCAGCGTCTGAGAGATTGTCAACTCGGAACCTGACCAGCCCATCAACTTGGCGGCTCCGCTGGAATGCGAAGCGACCAGATAAAAATAGGCGTCCAGGTCAGGGATCAAGTCTCCGTAACGCTTTCCGCTCCGCCCGCCTGCTGTTTCCTTGAGTTGAGCAAAAAGTATGCGGCAATCTTCGTAGGGAAACGGACCACCAAGATTTTTACTCAGTGCAAGTACCTGGTCTATGAGAATTTCACTGCTGTAGGTTGACATCTTATATCTGATCAGCGGCACCAAACGAAACAATCTCACCGTTGGGAGCAAGATGTATAAAACGGCCTAGTTTCTTCCAGCTTCGCACCCCAGGGGTGGGGCCAATCACCGGCTTCCCTGCCCCATTACGCTTCTTAGCCTCTTCTCTAAAGCTGATAGCCTGCCTCACATATTGCGCGATGTCGGCGGCACCTAGCTTTGCGCCGTGCTTCTCGTAATGGTACTCCACTGCGGCAAGGCGAGTCGCTTCCACCGGGTCAACAATCCAAATGCCTTCAAGTTGTTCTTCTGTCATTGGTTAGGAAACTCCTTTTCAGTGTTTCCTTATACAAGAACAACCGTATTCATTGTGGGAATTATTGCGCCCAGCTAGTTCCGCGCCAGCTCATCCAAAATCTTATCGGTCTTGGCGTTGTCCAGGTCCTCGTAGTAGGTGTCGCCGACCATCATGCAGGGGGCGTTGGCGCAGGCACCGAGGCACTCCGCGCCGTTCAGGGTGAACTTGCGGTCAGGCGTCGTTTCGCCCTTGTCAATGCCGAGCTTCGTGCCGATGTGGTCGATCAACTGGTCCGCGCCGACGGCCATGCAGACGATATTGTGGCACACCTCCAGGTGGTATTTACCGATGGGGGCCTTGTTGTACATCGTGTAGAACGTCGCCACGCCCTCGACCTCGGCGGGGACCAGGCCCAGGTAGTCGGCGACGTCCTTCATGGCCTCGCGCGGAATCCAGCCGCCGTTCTCCTCCTGGGCGAGCCAGAGGCAGGGCAGGAGGGCGGCCTTCTTGGTCGGGTACTTCTTGACGATGGCGTCGAGCTTTTGGATGGCTGCTTCTGAAAACATAGGTTTATGGTTCCCGGCAGGGGGAGTGCCGGGGTCAAGCTAACGGTCGATGTCGCCCAAGACGATGTCGATGGAGCCGATGATGGCGACCACGTCGGCGATCATGCGGCCCTCGGACATCTTCGGCAGGGCCTGGAGGTTGTTGAACGACGGGCCTTTGATCTTGACGCGGGCCGGCTTGTTGCTCCCGTCGCTGTAGATGTAATAGCCCTTCTCGCCGCGCGCGCTCTCGACAGCAGCGTAGGCCTCGCCGATGGGCGGGTGGTAGCCCTCGGTGTAGAGCTTGAAGTGGTGGATCAGGGATTCCATCGACGTGTCAAGCTCGGCACGGGGAGGCGGGGCGATCTTGCGGTCGCTGGTCATCACCGGCCCGTCCGGGACGTTCTTGAGCGCCTGGACTAAGATCCGATGGCTCTGCTTCATTTCTTCCATGCGACACAGGAAGCGGTCGTAGACGTCGCCGGTCTTGCCCACAGGCACGTCGAACTCCATCTCGTCGTAACCCGTGTAGGGGTTGGCTTTACGCAGGTCCCAGGCGACGCCCGAGCCGCGCAGGGACGGGCCGGACAAGCCCCAGGCGACGGCGTCCTCGGCGGAGATGATGCCCACGCCCGACAGCCGCTCGATCCAAATGGGGTTCTTGGCGATCAGCCGGTTGTACTCGTCCAGCTTCCTCGGGAAGACTTCGACGAACTTCGCCAGCCGGTGGAACCAGCCTTCGGGCATATCGCCGCGCAGGCCGCCGGGGCAGATCCACGACGTCATCATGCGGACACCGGACATCATCTCTTTGAGGTCCAAGATGGCGTCGCGCTCGCGCCAGGTGTAAAAGAACAGGGTCATGGCCCCGATGTCCAGGGCGTGCGTCCCGAGCCACAGCAGGTGCGAGGCGATCCGCTCCATTTCGTTGAGGATCAGGCGCAGACGCTGGGCGCGCGGCGGTATCTCGCAGTCGATCAGCTTCTCGACGGCCATCGAGTAGGCCAGGTTGTTCATCAGGTTGGAAAGATAATCCTCCCGGTCCGTGATGGTCAGGGCCTTGTAGTAGGTCATGTTCTCCATGGTCTTTTCGAGACCCGTGTGGAGGTAGCCGATGTGCGGCGTGGCCTTCATGACGTTCTCGCCGTTCAGCTCCACGACCAGGCGCAGGACGCCGTGGGTCGAGGGGTGCTGCGGCCCCATGTTGACGATCATGATGTCGCCGTCTTCGCTGTGGACCCGCTCGGCCTCGACTCCCGCGCCGAGCCGCTGGATCAGCGGCTTCTCTTCTGACGGCCTTGCTAGATCACGCTCGATGGTTGCCATGGTGGATGCTCATTTCTAATCGCCTGCGCTACTGGCCCCGGACGTTGTGCGTAAACTCGATCTCCTCGCCGCCCAGCGGGAAGTCTTTGCGGAGCGGGTGGCCGACCCAATCGTCCGGCATCAGGATGCGGCGCAGATCGGAGTGGTTGTTGAACGAGATGCCGAACATGTCGTAGACTTCGCGCTCGTTCCAGTTGGCGTTCGGCCAGATGACTTCGACGGTATCAATGCTCGCGTCGTCCTCGCCGACCTGGGCCTTCAGGCGGAGCCGCTGGAACGTGCCAAGCGAGTAGAGGTTATAGATGACCTCAAAGCGCAGGTCGTTCTCGTCGTCCTCGTCCATGATGTCGAGCCGGTCAAAGCAGGTGATGTCTGAAAGGTAGTTGTAGTTCGTCTCGCGCGCATCACGCAGGAGCTTGCAGATGCCGACGACACTGTCCTTGTGGATGACAATCGTCTTCTCGCCCCGGAACAGCCGGGTCTTGACGACCGAGCCGGGGAAGTTCTCCTGAATCAGGCGCAGCTCGGACGAGTCATCCGGGTTCAGGTCAATCCACTCATCGGGCCGCTTTGTCTGGATCTCGCGGAGCTGCAAGTCGGTCGGCGTCAGGCCGAGGCGGACATCATAATCCATTGTTCACCTGTAAAAGCGAGTTCGTAGGAACCTAACCCCCCGGCCCCCAAGTATAGACGCCCCGGAGGGTCCCTAAGCCGGAGGGTCCCTAAGCCGGAGGGTCCCTAAGCCGGAGGGTCCCTAAGCCGGAGGGTCCCTAAGCCGGAGGGTCCCTAAGCCGGAGGGTCCCTAAGAAGGAAGGGGGAGGAAGCAGAAAGGTCTCATTTTAATCCTCACCCTTCCCTGCGAGGGAGGGGTGGTGGGCTTGCCCACCGGGGTAGGATATTTCTTGCCTCGGCCCCTATCTTCTGTCGCTGAAGTGCTCGCGGTCGATCTTCTTCTGCAACTGGTTGATTGCGTAGATCAAAGCGTCGGGGTTGGGCGGGCAGCCCGGCACGTAGATGTCTACGGGCACGATCTGGTCTACGCCCTGCAAGATAGCGTAGTTGTTGAAGACGCCGCCGCAGGAGGCACAGTCGCCCATCGAGATGACCCACTTCGGCTCGGGCATCTGGTCGTAGATCTGACGCAGGACCGGGGCCATTTTTTTGGAAACGCGGCCCGCCACGATCATCAAATCCGCCTGGCGCGGCGAGGCGCGGAACGCTTCGGAGCCGAAGCGGGCCAGGTCGTAGCGCGAGTTGGTGCTGCCCATCATCTCGATGGCGCAGCAGGCCAGGCCGAACGTCGCGGGCCAGACCGAGTTGCGCCGCGCCCAGTTGACGACCTTGTTGAGCGGGACGGTCAGCACCCCGAGGTTCTGTTCTACTCCCATTCAAACGCTCCCTTTTTCCAGACGTAGATATAGCCCACGAACAGAATCACGATGAACACGATCATCTCGAACAGGCTGAATATCTGAAGGCCTTTGCCCATCGGCAGGTTCTGCCAGTGCGTGAACGTCACCGCCCAGGGATACAAGAAGACGGTCTCGATGTCGAACACGATGAACAGCATCGCAATCAGATAAAACTTGACCGGGAACCGCTCGCGCGCCGACCCCACCGGCGTGACGCCGCACTCGTAGGGCGCGAGCTTGGCCGCCGAGGGCTTCTTCGGGCCGAGAATCCAGGACAGCCCGACCAAAGCCCCCGCCAGCGCGACGGCAACGAACAGAAGGATGAGGAGCGGGATGTAGTCGGAGATTTGCGCCGTCGGTCCGGCAGAGACTGGAAGCATCGTGAGTCCCTTCGTGAAGGCAAAAGAAGCGACTCGGGGCCGTGCTAAAACCCCCGTGTGCCGTCTTGTGAATTATGTCACAATCAGGTCCCTTTGTCAATGGTCCGGCTCCGCTCCCGCAAAAAACCCGCGATGAGGACGAACCCCTGGGCGGCCATGATGTTGGTCACGAAGTAGAACACGAACTCCTCCAACGGCAGCGGCCCGGCGTAGACGCCGACCACACGGGCCGAGTCCACCCGCCAGATGCCGTGCCCCAGGGCGAAGGCGTCGCACACGCCCAGATAAAGCGTCGAGACGAGCACGGCGGCCGTCAGCAGACGCCGCCAGCGCCACAGCTCCCGGCCCGCCACCGCCCACTGCACCAGGACAACCGGCAGCGCCCAGGCCAGCTCATAGACCAGATACGTCCCGTGCCTCACAGGCGGCGCTCCCCGGTCGCAGGCGGCAGGCGACGGGCCAGGGCAGCGACCAGCAGGCACATCAAAATGCCCTGCGCGAAGTAAAAAGCGTATTCCTCCCAGGGGAGGGAAAGAATGAAGTGGCTCGGCGGCGCGAACCTCGGGTCGAAGGTCCACAGCTTCGTTCGGGCCGCATGGTTATCCCAGGGCGAGGTGTACGCGAACGCCAGCGCGCAGACAATCGCGCACGACAAAGTCAGCCGACGCGACCACGCGCGGCGCAGCGTGAGGGCGAGGAGGGCCGTAGGGATGACGAGGAAAATGCCCAGGAAGCGTGCATAGGTCATTCCCCATTATAGCCCGCGCAAGAGGCCCCTAACCCCAGTTACTGGGGCCGGGCGCCTTCGGAGAGATGTCAAAGAAAAAAGCCGTGCCTGTCGGCTTGCGCTGACGCGGGACGGCTTTTCTTTGCACGGGGCTTGCTCCCTTCAGAGAGTCCCATGTGCAGCCGGAGAGTGTCCGGGGTTACAACCATCATAGCACAGCTTGATGGTCCTGTCAAGCTGTCCGGGAACTATTTTTCTGCCACCCCGCACAGGGCAGCGGCGAGGGCGGCTTTGTCCTGCGCCCCATCGCCTAGGGCGGCGGGGACGACCGAGACGCTCTCCCAGATGCGGGGCCAGCAGTGCGCCCGTGTGGCCGCGCGGATCGGCTCCAGCAACAGGTCGGCGGCGTGAACAGCCAGGGTCCCCAGCACGATACGCTCCAGGGGCAGCGTCTGTAATAGATTGGCAAGCCCGATGCCCATGTACCGTGCCGCTTCCCCAATGATCCCCAATGCGACTGGCTCGCCCAGGCGGGCGCGGTCACAGACATCGCGGGCGGTCAGGCCCGACTCGCCGTAGCGCTCCCGGCCCATGCGCCCGATGGCCGTGCCCGAGGCCAATGTCTCCAAACAGCCGCGTTTGCCGCACGGGCAAGGCGGGCCGTCCGGCAGAATCGTCGCGTGGCCGATCTCGCCGGCCAGGTCTCCGCGCCCGCGATGCAGCCGCCCGCCGAGGATCAGGCCCGCCCCGATGCCCGTCCCCATCGTCAGGAACGCCATGTCCGAGCACCCCCGGCCCGCGCCCCAGCGGTGCTCGGCTAAGGCCGTCGCGTTCGCGTCGTTTTCTACAAAGGTGGGCAGCCCGAATTCGGCTTGGAGCAGCGCGCGCAGCGGGACCGCGTCCCACGCGGGCAGGTTCGGGGGGGAGTAGACGACGCCCGTTTTCGAGTCGAGCGGCCCGCCGCACGAGACGCCCAGGGCGCGGATGTCGGCCAGTGACGCCCTGTGCTGCGCGAGGACATCGCGGAGCAGACGGCAGTGCAGCGCACACGCCGCCTGCCAGCTCTCCGAGGGCGTCGGGGCCTCGGCGCGCGCGAGAACTCTGCCGTCCGTATCGCCCACGACTGCCGCCGACTTGGTGCCGCCGATGTCCAGGCCAAGCAGCAGTGTCATGGCTTACTGGGTGCTCTGGGTCGCGGGCTGGGTGCGATCCGCCATCGGCGTCTCAGTCTGCCGGTCGAACGCCTCGCCCTTCTGGCCGTGCTGCTTTTCGGCACTGGGGATGCCGCTGCTGGCCGGGGCCTCGCTGCTCGCCCCCGCGTGGTGGCTGCGGATGGTCGCCTCTTTCTCCTTGCCGTCGCCGCCGTCTGCGAACAGGACTTTGCCGGTGACGCTCACGCCGTCCGTCGCCTGCGCGAAGGCGTCCGTCTGGGTGACGCCGATGTGGTCCTCGATCTGGTCGTCTTTCTGCTCCGGCTGGTTCCACATTTGCTCTTGTGCCATGGGATAGTTTCTCCTACACCCGTTGTACCCACGGAAGGTGCATCGCGCGCATGGCGGGCACGATCTCGTGGCCGACCTGGGGCAAAAGCATCAGGTCTTTCGGACACGTCAGCGCGTCGAAGACGGCTTGGATCGTCGGCGGCTTGCAGCTCGGGTCGCGCCCGCCTGCGGTCAGATGCGTCGGGCAGCGGATGTCGGGCGCGTGGGACAGCGGATCGAAGTAGCGGTACGTCGCGTACACCTGGGCGGCCCGCTCGGGGTGCGCGTCGGCGTAGTCGGCGATCAGCCCGCGCGCGTCCGGGTAGCGCGTCGTCTTCAGCCGCTGGTAGCGCGCCCGGTCCAGCAGCGACAGGGCGACGTCCAGGCTGCACAGCCAGGGCATGTCGGCCAGGCACAGCCGGACGGACGGCGACAGGGCGCCGGCGATCAGTGCCAGCCCGCCGCCCTGACTCATGCCGCCAACGATGATGCGCTGGGCGTCCACGTCGTCCTGCCCAGCTAGCACTTCGGAAGCGCGCAGGCAGTGGGCGATGAGCGCCCGGTACACGTAGGTCTGCGGCGAGTCGATGCCCTGGGTGATGTAGTCGACGTTGTGGGTGCTCGGGTGGTCGTAGGGGGCGTCGGGCGGGTGGCCGTGCAGGTTCAGGCCCAGCGTGACCGTCTCGGGGTATAGACACTCGGGGCCGGGCCGAGGGTTGCCATGCGAGTATCCAGGGAGCCACAGGAAGCCCCGGTGCGGGCCGGGCGGCGAGACTTTCGGGACGGCCAGCCACCCGTAGACCACCATATCGCCCAGGGACGAGAAGCGCAGCCAGTCCACGACGTGCGTCTCCGTCTCGCCGCCCGCGCCGGGCAGCCGCTCCCATTCCAGGGGGACCTGGGCCAATTCAGCGCGGACGCCGTGCCAGAAAGCGTGGAAATCGGGAGGGAGCATTACGAGAACACCAGCCGGACACGATAAGAGGCGTAATCCACCAGGTTCACCAGCACGACCAGCAGGGCGATGATCACGCCCGCGTCTAGGTATTTGAACAGGTTGATGGCGTTTTGGAGTTCCTGCCCCAGCCCGCCCGCGCCGACGATGCCGATGATGAACGAGTCTTTCAGATTGTATTCGAGCGAGTACAAAGCCGTCGAAAGATATAGCGGGAAGACCTGCGGCAGCATGCCGTAGACAAACACCTGGGCGGGACGGCCCCCGCAGGCCCGGACGGCCTCGACCGGGCCGGGCGACACCGACTCCAGCGCCTCGCCGTACAGCTTGGCGAGCGAGATGAAGGTCACGAATGCGATGGCCGTCGCGCCGGCGGGCGGCCCCAGCCCGATGGCCGAGACGGCGATCAGCGCGTAGACCAGCGTCGGGACGGCGCGCGAGACGTTCAGCCACGTCTTGACCAGGTTCGCCACCGGGCGCGGCAGGCTTCCGGTCCGGGCGGCGAGGAACGAGACGGGGAAGGCCAGAACCGCCCCGGTCGCAGTGCCCGCCACGGCCATCTGGACCGTTTCCAAGAACCTGTCCCACAACGTCCCCAGCAGCCGCCGGTCGTAGGACCAGTCGGCCCGCTTCTGAGGGAACATATGGGCCACGAACTCGCCCGCGCTGCGGACACCCGAGGCCGTGTGCGTAAAGTCGAAGTGCAGGCCCAGGAACGACCAGGCCACCAGGACGAGGACGGCCACGGTGGGCAGCCCCCGGCCCGCCGCGCGCGCGGCGACGTTAAGAGACATGCGCGTTGCGCTCCAAGACGTCGGCGATGGTTGCGTCGTCCAGGCCGTCCGGCGGCGCGTCGAACGTGATCCGGCCTGACTTCAGGCCGACGATGCGCCCGCAGTAGCGCTTGGCGAGCGGCAGGTCGTGCATGGACAGGAGCAGCGTGACATTGCGCTCGCGGGCCAGCCCGACCAGCAGGGCCATGACGTCGTCCTTGGTCAGCACGTCCAGGTTCGCCGTCGCCTCGTCGGCCAGCACGATCTCGGCCCCCTGCGCCATCGCCCGCGCGATGGCGACCCGCTGCTTTTGCCCCCCCGAGAGGTCCCGAACGCGGCGCGACTCTAAGCCAGCCAGCCCCACTTGGTCCAAACTCGCGTGGGCCAGGCGGATGTCGGCGGCGGAGAAGCGGTGCAGGCACGACGGCAAAGCCGGTGCATACCCCAGCCGCCCGACCAGGACGTTCTTGAGGACGGTCAGCCGGTCCATCAGGTTGAACTCCTGGAAGATCATCCCGATCCGGCATCGCAGCAGGCGCTTATGGCCCTCGGTCATCCCCTCGACCGGCTCGCCCAGAACCACGCACGTCCCGCCCGTAGGCCGGATCAGGCCGTTGATGCACCGGAGCAGCGTGCTCTTGCCCGCGCCGGACAGGCCGATCAGGCCGACGATCTCGCCGGGCGCGACGCGCAGGTTCACGCCCTCCAGCACCGGGACACCGGGCCGGTAGGCGTGGGTCAGGTTGTCTATGGCAATGGCATCGGGCATCGGCTGTCTTTCCCGCTACTTTTTGGCGTCCAGGGAATCGAGCTTCAGGCCCAAGATGGTGGCCTTCTTGCGGACCGCGTCGAAAAAGTGGTCGTCGGCGGGCACCATCTTGTTCCAGCCCCCTTGCGGGATGGCGTGGAGGGCGGCTTGGCCCGCGGGGTCGGTGTTGATGTTCGCCAGGGCCGCCGTCAGCTTATCCAGCGTCGGCTTATCTAAATCGCCCCGCGCGACGAACATCCCGTTCGGGATGGGATCGGTCGTGGCAATGGTCTTGAACTGGCTGACTTTTGCCATGTCCGGCTTCTTCGTGACGGGGTCGGTGAAGGCGGTCTCGATGCCGGTCTCGTAGGTCGCGCCGCCGTCGGCCTGCCTGTTGAGGACGGTCAAAACGCCCGCGTTGCCCGAAATGTTGACGGCCTTGATGTCTTTGGCCGGGTCGATGCCGGCTTCCTTCATCATGCCCGCAGGGTACAAGTAGCCCGACGTCGAGGTCTGGTCGCCGAAGGCGAAGCTCTTGCCGCGCAGGTCTTGAATCTTGTTGATGCCCGAGTCGGCGCGCACGTAGATGATGCCCTTGTAGGTCTCGCTGCCATGAAAGTACGGCATCGCCAGCGGGATCAAATGCTGTGGGGTGTCTTTGTACTGCTGCACGGCCAGCACGTAAGACAGCGGGTTCAGATAGGCGCAGTCGATCTGATCGGACTTCAAAGCCTGCAAGATGCCCGCGTAGTTGCCCGTGACGAACACCTCGCCGCCGGGCCGCCCCGACTTGGTGCCCAGATAATCCGCGTACTGCTTGAACGAGGACTTGAGCGCGTCCACTTTGTCGAATGGGATGATGCCGACCTTGAGCGGCGCGGCGGCGGGCGAGACAGGCACGGCGTTCTTGCCGCAGCCCACTAGGGCGAGGGCAACGAACGGCAGGGCAAGAATCAGTTGTGGGCGCATGGGTTTCCTCGGGGCGTATGCCTGGTATGACGGACGATTATAGCACGGGGCCGGGTATAATCGGGCCAAATTCCACGCACACTCACCCGACCAGGAGAAGCTTCGCCATGATCGTGACCACCAAGACGCTGTTCGAGCACGCCTACGGCAAGTACGCCGTCGGCGCGTACAACATCAACAACGCCGAGCAGGCCATCGGCCTGTTCCGGGGTGCCATCGACTCGCAATCCCCGTTCATCATCCAGATCTCCAAGGGCGCGCGCTCGTACACCGACAAGCGTGTCTTGGAGGCCATCATCCGGGCCTGCGACGAGATGTTCCCGGACGCCGTCTTCGCCGTGCATCTGGACCACGGAGACGAGAAGACCTGCTACGAGTGCATCGAAAGCGGCTTCTACTCGTCGGTGATGATCGACGCCTCCCACGACCCGTTTGACGAGAACGTCGCCACCACCAAGCGCGTCGTTGAGGCCGCCCACGCCAAGGGCGTCAGCGTCGAGGCGGAACTCGGGATGCTGGGCGGCGTCGAGGAGGACATCGCCGTGGACGAGAAGAACGCCCTGCTCACCGACCCCGTCGAGGCCAAGCAGTTCGTCGCCGAATCCGGCTGCGACAGCCTCGCCTGCGCCATCGGGACATCCCACGGTGCGTACAAGTTCTCGGGCGGCCAGGGCCTGCACTTCGACCGCATCAAGGCCATCCAGGACCAGCTCCCCGGCTTCCCCCTAGTCATGCACGGGTCGTCGTCCGTGCCCCAGGACGAGGTCGCGCGCATCAACGCCGCAGGCGGCAAGCTCAAAGAGGGTGCCAAGGGCGTGGACGCCGAGCAATACCTGCCCGCCGCCAAGCTGGGCGTCTGCAAGGTCAACATCGACACCGACGGGCGTTTGGTCTGGACTCGCGTCCACCGCGAGTTCTTCCAGGACAAGCCCGAGGACTTCGACCTGCGCTCGCCCGGCAAAGTTTTCATGGCCGAGTACGCCAAGTTCATCGTCAGCCGCTCCAAATACTTAGGCTCCGAAGGCCAGCTCGCCTCCGTCCGCGCGTTCGCCGAAGGCAAGAAGTAGACGGGCACCCGGCACAGGGTGAAAGATGCCCGGCACTTCCAGTGCCGGGATCGACGCCGCTGCCGGGGTTATTCCCGTTCCCTTGCCTATAAACAATGGTGAACACCTCAATGGCTAATCTTCATCCCCGAATCGGCGTCTCCACCTGGAGCCTGCACAAGAGCATCACGGCGGGGACGCCGCTGCTGGACATCCCCGCCCAAGTCGCCGCGCACGGGCTGGGCAAGTTGGAAGTCTGCCACTTCCACTTTCCGCGCACGGATGCAGCGTATCTCGCCGAGTTCCGCGCCGCGCTGGACGCCGCCGGGGTCGAGTTCTATACACTGCTGATTGACGAGGGTAACCTGACCAGCTCGGACCCTGCCGAGCGCGACGGGGTGGTGACCATGATGACCCACTGGATCGAAGTCGCCGCGCAGGTCGGCGCGCGGCGTGTCCGCGTCATCGCCGGGGACGCCGCCCCAACCGAGGAGTCGCTGCGTCTGAGCAAAGCGGGGCTGACCGAAGTTCTGCGCCAGGCGCACGCCCACGGCGTCCACGTCGTGACCGAGAACTGGCACTCGCTGCTGGACCATCCCGCCGCCATCATCACGCTGATGGAGCGGATGGAGGGCAAGATGGGGCTGAAGCTGGACTTCGGCAACTGGCCCGCCGAGCGCAAGTACGTCGATCTCCCCCTCATCGCCCCGCTGGCCGAATGCACCCACGCCAAAGCAGGCTTCCACGCGCCGGGCGAGATGGACCACAAGGACTTCACGCGCTGCCTGAGCCTCTGCCGCGACGCGGGCTTTGAGGGGCCGCACATCCTGATCTTCAGCGATGCGGGCGACGAGTGGGCCTCGCTGGACCAGATGCGCGAGGTCGTTCTTCCGTATGTCGGCCCCGCCGCGTGAGCGACGTCCCGACAACGAGGTTGACAAAGCCAACTGTCAGCCTGTATACTGGGATTATGATGCAGTTCGGTGTGACAACCGGGACGTGGTGGTGGCGGTGTTCCAACAACGGAGAACGCTGACACTCTTTGCCGCCCTGCCGCACACCGGCTGTGACGAAAACTTCAAAGGGGCCGGGGCGTTTTCCCATCGGAAACTGCCCCGGCCCTTTTTTGTGTTGATCCGTGTTGAGAGGTATACTTGATGCCAGCGATGACGCCCACCCGTGACGAGTTTGTTCAGAAAGCAGCGCAAGGGAACCTGATCCCCGTCTGGCGCGAAGTCCTGGCGGACATGGAGACGCCCGTCTCGGCCTTCCGCAAGGTCGCTGGAGGGCGGTCAAACTCGTTCCTGCTGGAGAGCGTCGAGGGCGGCGAGCGGCTGGGCCGCTACTCGTTTTTAGGCAGCGACCCGTTCCTGATCTTTCGCAGCAAGGGCGATTCGGCGACGATTGAGGAGAACGGCCACACCGAAACGCTGGCGCTTTCGGCGGGCACCCGCGACCCGCTGCACGTCCTGAAAGAATTGCTCGCCCGCTACACTTACGTTCCCTCCCCCGAGCTGCCTCCGTTCGTGGGCGGTGCGGTGGGCATGATCGGCTACGACACCGTCCGCTTCTTCGAGAAGCTGCCCACGCTCGCCGCAGACGATCTAGGCCTGGACGACTGCGTGTTTCTGTTCACGGACGCTTTGCTTGTCTTCGACAACGTCAAGCACAAAGTCCTGGCCTTGTGCAATGCTCACGTCTCCCCGGATGCCGATCCCGGTGCGGCCTACGACGCGGCGGCGGCGAAGGTGGAAGACTTGCTTGACCGATTGAGGCTGACCGGCACTGGAAGTGCCGGTCAGCTCACCATTGGAAGTCGCTCCGCGCCTCTGGAATTGGTGTCATCAGGCTCATCTTCAGTGCCGGGCTTCATCCCTAACCGCACCGAGAGCGACTACAAGGCCGCCGTGCTGCGGGCCAAGGAGTTCATCGCCGCCGGGGATACGTTCCAGGCCCAGATCGGCCAGCGCCAGTCCAAGACGCTGCGCGCGGACCCCTTCGACGTGTACCGCGCCCTGCGCTCGATCAACCCGTCTCCCTATATGTTCTACTTAGACTTCGGGGACACAAAGCTGGTCGGCGCGTCCCCCGAGATTCTGGTTGGCGAGAAGGACGGACAGGTCACGATCCGCCCCATCGCCGGCTCGCGGCACGGGCGCGGCGCGACCATCGCTGAGGACGACGCCATCGCCGCCGACCTGCTGGCCGACGAAAAAGAACGCGCCGAGCACATCATGCTGGTGGACCTGGCACGCAACGACATCGGCCGGGTCGCGCAGTACGGTTCGGTCAGCGTCGGCGAGTTAATGGTGATCGAGAAGTATTCGCACGTCATGCACATCGTCTCCGAGGTCTCGGGCATTCTGCGCGGCGACCTGGACCGCTTCGACGCCCTGCGTGCCTCGTTCCCGCACGGGACGGCGACGGGTGCCCCCAAGGTCCGCACGATGGAGATCATCGAAGAATTGGAGCCGACCCGGCGCGGCGCGTATGCCGGCGGCGTCGGCTACTTCTCCTTCAGTGGCTCGATGGACCTGGCCCTGACCATCCGCACCGCCGTGGTCCAGGGCGACAGCATCCACATCCAGGCATCCGGCGGCGTCGTCGCTGATTCCGTCCCCGAGTTCGAGTACCAGGAGACCCTGGCGAAGATGCGCGCCCTCGTCCGCGCCGTCGAGTGGGCCGAGGCGGGGTTGGAGTAGCCGTGAAGCACAAAGACTCACTTGGCGACCGCATCAAAGACCATTATGAGGGCCGGACGCGCTTTCTGCTGCCCCGGCGCACGTACACAATCATCCGGGTGGATGGCAAAGCCTTCCACACCTACACACGCGGCTGTGACCGACCTTACGACGTGCCGCTCATGGAGGACATGGACCGGACGGCCGTGGCCCTGTGCCAGCAGATCGCAGGAGCGCAACTCGCGTTCGTGCAGTCGGACGAGATTAGCATTCTCCTGACAGATTTCGCGTCGAGTGGGACGGAGGCGTGGTTCGACGGCAGCCTGCAAAAACTGGTTTCGCTGTCAGCCTCCATCGCGACGGCGCACTTCAACTCGTTTCGCGCGGAGCGGGCCGATCCTTTTGAGGAGGCTTCCCCGCCGCAGGCTCTTGCCTACTTCGACAGCCGCGCGTTCACCATCCCCGATCCCGTGGAAGTGGAAAACTATTTCGTCTGGCGACAGCAGGATGCCACGCGGAACTCGATCTCAATGACGGCCCAGGCCCACTTCCCGCATGACCTTCTGCAAGGCAAGACGTCCGACGAGATGCAGGAATTGCTCTGGCAGGGGAAGGGCCTGAACTGGAACGATATGCCGGGCGGCTTCAAGCGGGGCCGCTGCATCGTCATTGAACCGGTCGTGCAGGACAAGGAATACATGGACCATCGGACCGGCGAAACGCGGACGGCACAGGGGGTGGAGCGCCATACCTGGGTGCCCGTAACGCCGCCTGTTTTCACGCAGGACAGGTCTTGGCTTCAGTCCCACATCCCGCACCAGAGAAGCCTCTAATGCCCACCATCCTCCTGACGGGCTTTGCGCCGTTCGGCGGCAGCGAAAACAACCCATCCAGACAGATCGCCGAGCATCTGCATGGAGAGACAGTCGGCGGGGCGCGGGTCATCGGCTTGACGCTGCCGGTGGTCATGGGCGAGGACGCCGATCTGCTGACGGCGGCCATTGCCGACCATAAGCCTGTGCTTGTGTTGATGCTCGGGCTGGCAACGGGCGCGACCTGCATTGACGTCGAGCGGTTCGCCGTCAACCTGCGCTACACGGACCTCGGCGACCCGGCGAAGCCATTGGAGCCGAACCTGCCGCAGAGCGTGGTCATCGCCGACGGCAGAGCCGCGCTGTTTTCGACCGTGGATGCCGAGCGGGTCGCCGCCGCTATCAGCACTGCCGGCGTCCCGGCGCGGGCGCATGGCTACGCGGGTGCGTATGCCTGCAACCACGTCTTCTACCAGGCCCTGCACTACGCCTTCCAGTGGGAGATGCGCTACCGGGCCGGGTTCCTGCACCTGCCGCTGTCGTCCGAGCAGGCCGTGGCCGAAAACAAAGTACACCAGCCCTCGCTCCCGCTGGACACGCTCATTCTGGGCGTCCGGGCCGCCCTCGAAAAGGCCTTGTTATGATCCTAGTCATCGACAACTACGACTCGTTTACGTACAACCTCGTGCAATACTTGGGCGAGCTGGGTGCAGACCTGGAAGTGCGCCGCAATGACACGCTCACGCTGGCCGGTGTCGCCGATCTGCGGCCCGCGGGCGTCGTCATCTCGCCAGGGCCGGGGACGCCGGACGACGCGGGCATCACGCTGGACCTGATCCGTGAGTTCGGCTCCCGCGTGCCCATATTCGGCGTTTGTCTGGGATTGCAGGCGATGGGGCAGGCCCTCGGGGGTCGCGTCATCCGGGCGGACAAGCTGATGCACGGCAAGACGTCGCCGGTCAGACACACGGGCCGGGGCGTCTTCGCAGGCCTGCCCTCTCCGTTTGAGGCCACGCGCTACCACTCGCTGATCGTCGAGCGCGCGTCGCTGCCGGATGATTTAGAGGTCACCGCCCAGACCGAGGACGGGGAGATCATGGGGCTGCGCCATAAGAGCTGGCCGCTCGAAGGGGTGCAGTTCCACCCTGAGGCCGTGCTGACCGAGCACGGCAAGCGGATCATGAAGAATTTTTTGGAGACGACGTGAACCTCTACGAGAAGCGGCTCGCCCGCGTCCGCACCGCCATGCACGGGAGCGGCCTGGACACGCTGGTTATTACGCCCGGCGCAGCCATGCGCTATCTGACGGGCTTTACCGAACCCGGCTCGCGCTTTCTGGCCCTAGTCGTGCCGGACGACAAGCCCTGGCTGTTCGTCGCGCCCGCGATCAACGCCGAGCAGGCGCGCGGCAACCCGGCGGGTGTCGAGGACGTGCGCGTCTGGGAGGATGCCCACGGCTGGGAGACGCTGATGGGTCCGCTCGCGCAGGACCTGATGCTGGACATCGGCATCGTGGGCCTCGACGACGATATGCCGGCCCGCTTCGCTCTCAAGCTGCAAGAGCTGATGCCCACGGCGCTCTTGAAGCTGGCCGGGTCCGCCCTGGCCCCCCTCCGTGCCGTGAAGGACACCGGCGAGCTGGCCGCGCTCCAGCGCGCCGCCCAGGCCACCGATGCGCTCATTCCGGTCGCCTTGAAGGCGTGTCAAGTCGGCGTCAGTGAGGTCGAGGTCGGCCTGACCGTTCAGCAGGCCATCGCGCGCGGCGGCGACGTGGACTCGTTCGCGCCGATCATCGGGGCCGGGCCGAACGGCGCGTCCCCGCACCACAACACGGGCCGGACGAAGCTCAAATCGGGCGACGTGGTGATCTTGGACTTCGGCGCGATGACGGACGGCTACCACGGCGACATCACCCGGACGGTGGCCGTGGGCGAGGCCTCGGACGAGGCGAGGCGCGTCTACGATGTCGTTTACCGTGCCCACCAGGCCGGCGTCGAGGCCGTCCGCCCCGGCGCGACCGCGCACGATGTGGACGCCGCCGCGCGCGAAGTGATCGCCGATGCGGGCTACGGCGAGTTTTTCATCCACCGGACCGGGCACGGCATCGGCCTGGACGACCACGAGGCCCCATACATCCTCTCGGGAGACTACACGCCCCTGCGGCCCGGCCACTGCTTCTCGGTCGAGCCGGGCGTCTATCTACCCGGCAAGTTCGGCGTCCGCCTGGAGAACATCGTCACCGTGGAAGAGGACGGCCTGGCCCGCGTCCTGAACGCGGCCATCCCGCCGGAACTGATGGTGCTGTAGTCCCCCTCCACCCCAATAATAGGGGAGTAAGACACGTCTTCTTCTGCCTCCGCCAATGTTGGGGACCGGGGGACGAACTAGAAAGCCGCTCTTGTGAAACTCATTGCCGACGCGCTCATTGAGCTGCCCTTCACGCTGGACTTCTGCGCCCGCGGCCCGGACGTCGAGCCACTGACCTGTACGCTGGACGGGGCGGACGCCACGCTCTTCTTCCCACCCTCACTCAGCGAGGGCACCGACGGCCAGGGCATCTTCGGCGAGTGGGCCTGGTGGACGGGCCGCACCCTGCGCCTCGTGTTGGAGCGGGACTTGGAGGCCGACAGCGGGGGCAACACCGAGGCCCTGCGCGCCCGTGCGCTGGCGACGGGCACAGAAATCCTGCGCCGTTTCCTGAACGCCTACCGCTGGCGCTTCTCCAAGCCGGACGTGCATCCCATCGTCCTGGACCCGCGCGTCGTGTCGCTGTCCATTCGGCACGACGATGGGACGACCGAGGCCCTGGAAGAGCCGCTCGGCTCGTTCTTCTACCAGAAGATGCCCAGCAAGCCCCCCCTCGATGCCTCGGTCAACGCCTCGACCTTGGACATGCTGCGCGGGGACGTGCAGACCGGGAATGCCGCGCCGCTGGCCGGGCAATTGCGCCTGGACGCCGAGGCCCTGGAAGCGCAGGGCGAGACGGAGCGGGCGGGCCTTCTGCGCGGTTTGATGGAGACGCAGTAAGCCTTGCGGCAGCCGCCGTCATCGCTGTATGATGTTCTTATGCTCATGTCCCCCACCTCGAAAGAGTTCCAGTCCTACTACGCCGACCTGTCCGCGATCACCGCCCAGGGAGCGGTCCACGAGCAGGCGACGCGCTTCGCGTTCAGCAGGCTGCTGGACTCGGTCGCCAAGCCACGCGGCTGGACCGTGCTGCTGGAACAGAAGCTCGGCGGCAGCCTGAGCCGGCCCGATGCGACGTTGCAGGACGAGTTCAAGATCCCGCGCGGCTACTGGGAGGCCAAAGACACCGGGGACGACCTCGATCTGGAGATACAGAAAAAGATCAAGCGCAAGTACCCGCTGACGAATACGATCTTCGAGGACACCCGGCGCGCGGTCCTGTATCAGAACGGGCGGGTCGTGCTGGATTCAGACATCCGCGACCCCAAGCTGCTGGCGGACCTGCTCGCGCGCTTCTTCGGCCACACCGACGAGCAGATCGAGGAGTTTCACCGCGCGGTCGCCCAGTTCAAGGACGACATCCCCAAGCTTGCCGACGGCCTGAAGACGATCATCGACGATGCCAGGCAGAGCGATTCCAAGTTCGCCGGGGCGTTCGACGACTTCCATGCGCTGTGCAAGGGCGCGCTGAACCCGGCCATCCGCGCCGACGCGATAGAAGAAATGCTGGTCCAGCACCTCCTGACCGAGCGGCTGTTCCGCACCGTGCTGGACAATGCCGAGTTCACCCAGCGCAACGTCATCGCCAATGAGATCGAGAAGGTGATCGGGGCGCTGACCGAGCGGGCGTTCAGCCGCCAGGACTTCTTGAAGCGTCTGGACTACTTCTACGTCGCCATCGAGGCCGAGGCGCGGACCATCACGACCTACGCCGAGAAGCAGGGCTTCCTGAACACCGTCTACGAGCGGTTCTTCCAGGGCTTCAGCAAGGGCCAGGCCGACACGCACGGCATCGTCTACACGCCCCAGCCCATCGTCGATTTCATGTGCGAGAGCGTCGAGCACGTCTTAAAGACCGAGTTCGGCCAGTCCCTTTCCGACAAGGGCGTGACCATCCTCGACCCCTGCACGGGCACGGGCAACTTCCTGGTTAACATCCTGCGCCGCCTGTCGCACCAGAACCTCAAGCACAAGTATGAACACGAGTTGTTCGCCAACGAGGTGATGCTGCTCCCCTACTACATCGCCTCCCTGAACGTCGAGCACGCCTACTTCGAGAAGATGGGCCATTACAAGGCGTTCGAGGGCCTGTGCTTCACCGACACGCTGGACCTGGCCGACAGCCAGCAGCTCGCCATGTTCAGCGAGGAGAACACCCAGCGCGTCAAGGCCGAGAAGGCGGCCAACATTACGGTCATTATCGGCAACCCGCCGTACAACGTGGGGCAGCAGAACGAAAACGACAACAACAAGAACCGCCGCTACGGCGTCGTAGACGACCGACTTAGGGCCACTTACGTTAAGGACTCGAAGGCGACGTTACGGACTCAGCTTTACGATGCCTACTCCCGCTTCTTCCGCTGGGCCACGGATCGGCTTGAAGACCGCGACGGTGTGATCTGCTTTGTAACCAATAATGGATTTTTAGAAGGCTATGCCTTCGATGGCTTCCGCAAACATCTGGCTCAGGATTTTACGGCGGTCTATCATCTGGATCTGGGTGGTAACGCCCGGAAGCGCGGCGGCGGCAGTGTCTTTAACATCATGGTCGGCGTCGGCGTCACGCTTCTTGTTCGGCGGCGTGAGGGCCTGCCGAAGCCGTATCCACCGGCTGTTATCCACCATCATGCTCTCGATGACAAGCAGAACGGCCTTGCGAAACTTGCCGAACTCGCGAATGCCGGAAGCATCTCGGGATTGGACTGGAAGACGCTGGAACCAGATGCTAAGAGCAACTGGATCACCGAGGGCTTTCAGGCAGATTTTGCCGACTTCCTGCCCATTGGTTCCAAAGACATGAAGGCATCACTGGGATTGGACGCTCAGGCTATTTTCAAAACATACAGCCCAGGCATCAAAACTGACCGGGACAATGTTGTCTATGATTTCGATGCGAAGAAGCTCGCGACGCGGGTTCAGCAGTTCCTCTCAGATTATAATGCAGAGGTTGACCGCTGGAAACGGTCTGGGCGGCCCAAAGAAGTTGATGCTTTTGTGGATTATAGCAAAGTGAAGTGGAGCGAACATCTTAAATCAGAGTTGAAGCGAGAAAAGCTCGGCGATTATGACAATGCCGGGATCCGCGTCGCCTCTTATCGTCCTTTTTGCAAACAATTCCTTTACTATAGCCCGTTGTTGAACGATAGGCCGGGCCTATTCGACAAGATATTACCAACACCGGAAAGCGAAAATATTGTCATCTGGCTAAAAGTCGGTTTGGAGGTGCCTATTTTCTCCTTGATGACAAATGCACTCCCAGACTTCTCGACGCAAGGGGGAATGCAGTGCTTCCCCCTCTACACCTACGCCCTCGACGGCAAGCTCCGCCGGGACAACGTCACCGACTGGGCGCTGGGGCAGTTCCGCGAGCGTTACGGGCCGGACGTGACCAAGCGCGACATCTTCCACTACGTCTACACCCTGCTGCACCACCCGGAGTACCGCGCGCGGTACAAGGAGAACTTGAAGCGCGAGCTGCCCCGGATCCCGCTGGTGGAGGAAAGAACCCACCCCGGCTCGTCCCTCGCCACCCCTCCCGAAACGGGAAGGGAAAGAGCTTCGGAAGAGGTCACTGGTACGCTCTCTGCGTCCTCCCGTTCCGGCAAGACCCCTGTGAGCGAAGCGAACAAGGAGGTGGGTTCTGTGCCTCCCGCCGCCGAGGAGGCAGGTTCCTCCCCCTTCCGCGCCCTCATGGAGGCCGGGGCGCGGCTGGCCGCGCTGCACGTCGGCTACGAGCAGGCGGAGGAGTACCCACTGAAGTGGGACGAAACCGAGGGCGTCCCGTTCTCCTGGCGCGTCACCAAGATGCGGCTGACGCCGGACAAGGCGGCTCTGAAAGTCAACGCGGGCCTGACGCTGACGGGCATTCCCCCCGAAGCGTTCGACTACCGCCTGGGCAACCGGAGCGCGCTGGAATGGGTCATCGATCAGTACCAGGTCTCGACCGACAAGCGCAGCGGGATCGTCAGCGACCCGAACCGAGAGGACGACCCCGAGTACATCATCCGGCTGGTCGGCAGGGTTGTCACCGTCAGCATCGAGACCGCCCGGATCGTCGCCGCCCTGCCGCCGCTGGGACTCGCAAGGGAAGAAGCGCCATGAAACACGCCATCCAACATCTGATTGAGGGCAACCATTTGGCCGAGGCCGAGGCCGCCTCAGTCATGCGGCAGATCATGGAGGGGGCGGCGACGCCCGCGCAGATTGCTGCCCTCGCTGTCGCCCTGCGGATGAAGGGCGAGACCGTGGACGAGATCACCGGCTTCGCCCGCGTCATGCGCGAGTTCGCCGTGCCCGTCCCGGTCCACACCGACAAGGTCATCGTGGACACCTGCGGGACCGGAGGCGACGCGCTCAAGACGTTCAACGTGTCCACCGCCGCCGCCTTAGTCGTGGCCGCTGACGGGCGGTTGGTCGTCGCCAAGCACGGCAACCGGGCGGCGACTTCCAAGTGCGGCAGCGCGGACGTTTTAGAGGCGCTGGGCGTCCGCCTGGACCTGACTGCCGAGGCCGTCGGCAAGTGCGTGGAAGAAGTGGGCATCGGGTTTTTGTTCGCGCCCGCCATGCACCCCTCGTTCAAGTACGCCGCCGGGCCACGCCGCGAGATCGGCATCCGCACCATCTTCAACATGCTCGGCCCGCTCACGAACCCCGCCGGGGCACCCGTCCAGCTCATCGGCGTCTACGACGGCGCGCTGTGCGAGACATTAGCCCACGTCTTGAAGAACTTAGGGAGCCGGCGCGCGCTCCTGGTCCACGGCATAGACGGCCTGGACGAGCTTTCCACGCTGGGCGAGACGCAGGCGAGCGAGCTGAAAGACGGCCAGGTGACTTCGTACACGCTGGACCCGGAATGGGATTTGGGTCTGGCCCGCGCGACTATCGAGCACCTCGCGGGCGGCGAAAGCCCCGCCGAGAATGCCGACATCCTGCTGCACATTCTGAAGGGAAAGGATCGAGGTCCGCGCCGCGACATCGTGATGCTGAACGCCGCCGGCGTCCTGCTTGTCGCGGGAGTGGAAGAGACGCTGGAGGCCGGCATGGAGCGCGCGGCGGCTTTGATCGACAGCGGCGCGGCGTTTGAGACCTTAGAACGGCTCAAGGACTTTACCCATGCCTGAGCCGACTATTTTGGACAGGATACTCCTGCACAAAAGGCAGGAAGTCGAGGCGCGCATGAACCGCGTGTCTTCTGCGGAGATGACTGCTCGCGCCCAAGACGCACCGCCGCCGCGCGATTTCGCCGCCGCCCTGCATCATCCCCCGCGCGGATCGGTCGCGCTGATCGCCGAAGTGAAAAAAGCCTCCCCCTCAGCGGGCGTCATCCGGGCTGACTTCGACCCGGTGCAGATCGCCCGCGCCTACGAGGAAGGCGGCGCGGCCTGCCTGTCCGTGCTCACCGATGAGAAGTTTTTCCAGGGGCACGACGACTACTTGCAGGCCGTCCGAGAGGCCGTCGCCCTGCCGATCATCCGCAAGGACTTCGTGGTCAGCGAGTGGCAGATTTATGAATCCCGTGCGCTGGGTGCGGACGCCATTTTGCTCATCGTCGCCGCGCTGAAGCCGGACCAGATCGCTGATTATGCCGCCCTGGCACGGGGCTTGAACATGGCCGCCCTGGTGGAAGTCCATACCGAGGCCGAGATGCAGATCGCGCTCGGCGTTGGAGCAACGCTCATCGGCATCAACAGCCGCGACTTGAACACGTTCGTGACGGACTTGGGGACGGTGGAGCGGCTGGCGGCGATGGTGCCAGCCGGCGTGACATTGGTGGCAGAAAGCGGCATCAAGACGCCCGCCGATGTGGCGCGGGTGTCGAGGGACGGGGCGAAGGCGGTTTTAGTAGGGGAGACACTGATGCGCGCGCCGGACATCGCCGGGGCGACGCGGGAACTGCTGGGCGAGTAGCCCCATCACGGAATGTCGGGCGGTGATTGCAGCAGGCCGCGCACCTGGCGCGCGTCGGCAAAAGACGGGCTACCGGGCGGGTGGATCATCACGGCGATGGCGCGCGAGGTTAGGGTGGCGGGGCGGGCGAACTCGAACGCGATGCCGCCGCGCGCGTCGTCGTAGAGCGTAGGTGTGGCGGCAGCGGGGCGGGCACGCGGGAAGCGGCGGCGAATCTGGGCCAGCGTGCTGCCGACATGCAGGCCATCGCCCGGCTCGCGCATGTCGCGGGTGACGAAGTACGGGGAAGTGACCCGGATGCAGTCAATCGTCACGCCGTCCAGCGGCTTGACGTCCCGCGCCCCGTTCGAAGTGGTGTGGATGAAAAGCGTGTACGGGCCGTCCGAGCGGCTCTTTGCCCGCCAGACGAGATAGCCCTGAGACATGGCGGCGTCGGACCGATAAGGCTTCACCATGTGGTCCAATGTCCGCCGGCCCTGTGGCCCGAGCGGCGTCTGCCCGACTCGCTTGCCGGGCACGATGAACAGGTCGCCCGAAGGTGCGGCGAGAACGGGGGCGGCACAAGCCGGCAGCAGGGAGAGCGCGACCAGCAGCCGCGTGTTCATTCGGTGCCCCCCGACATGGCTTCTAACACGGCATCCAAAACGGCATGTTCCGCCTCCGGCAGCGGCAGGCTCACGGTGCAGCCCGAGGCCATGCGGTGCCCGCCGCCGCCGAAGCGGGCCGCCACTTCGGCTACGTTGACGCCCTCGCGCGACCGCAGCGAGGCACGGACTGCGCCCCCTTCCATCTCCCGGAACAATATCCCGACGTCAGCCCCACGGACGCCGCGCACGTAGCTGACCACGCCCTCCGTATCCTGATCCGTGGCCCCCGTCGCCCGGAAGTTTTCGCCGGTGATGTTGGCCCAAACGATGCGCCCATCAGGCGTCTGGGTCAGAGACGACAGCGCCAGCCCCAGCAGGCGCGTGGCGGCGAACGTGCGGTTCTCGAAGACGTGTTCGGAGATGTATGCGGGGGGGGCACCGGCTTCCAACAGAGCAGCGGCGACTTGCAGCGTGTTGGGAGTGACGTTCTGAAACCGGAACGAGCCGGTGTCAGTAATAATGCCCGTAAAGAGGCAGGTCGCGATGTCGGGCGTGATAGCTGCTCCCAGCGTCCCCAGTAGCGCGTACACGATCTCCGCCGTCGAGGCTGCGCGGGCGTTCAGGACGCGGATGTCGCCAAACGCGCCCGCGGTGACGTGGTGGTCGATGTCCACGACCCGCCGTGCCCGCGCCACGAGCGGCAGAATCGTCTCCCCCACCCGCGCCAGCTCGCCGCTGTCCACGACCAGGGCCAGATCGAACGCGGGCACGTCCGTCGTCCGGCTGATCATGCCCGCTCCGGGCAGGAACCGCAGGATGTCCGGGACGCCATCTTCCGACAGGCAAACGACGCTTTTCCCCAATACGGCCAGTGCCAGCCCCAGCCCGAGCATCGAGCCGAGCGCATCCCCGTCCGGGTTGACGTGGCAGGCTAGGACAACGCTCTGCGCGCCGGCGATGGCATGGGCCGCGTCCGCCAGGGGCTTGTCGAGGTCTGCCGAAGGGACGGTCATTCCGCCGCCTCTTCTTTGCTTTCTTCCTCTTCAACCACAAGCGGCTTGGGCCGGGCATCGTCTTCGCGCCGAACTTTTTCCAGCACGTCGAACATATACGAGCCGCGCTCGATGGCTTCGTCGTACTTGAACGTCAGCGACGGTACATTGATGAACGCCTTGGAACGCTTGAGTTCCTGACGCAGGACGCCCGTCGCCCCGCGCAGCAGGTTCAGCTTTTCCATCCGCGCCTCCTCGCTGCCACCCAGCAGGCTGACGAAGACGGTCGCGTTCTTGTAGTCCGTCGTGACCTCGACGTCCGTGATGGACAGCAGGCCGTCCGAGAAGCGCGGGTCGCGCATCTCGCGGCGGATGATCTCATACAGCACTTCGCGCAGTTGGTCCTGCAAGCGCTGCTTCCGTGTCGCGGGCATGATGCGCCTTCCTCAATGACCTTCTCGATAACCGTTTCAGGCAAGAGGGCGAACACAAGGTTCGCCCCTACGGGGCAGGAACGGTTCTGCGGCGTGTAGGGGCGAACCTTGTGTTCGCCCTTGCGGGTGTTCGCCCTCTGATCTCCGCGCTAAAGCATCTCGCGCTCGGCATGGCCCAGGCCGACGCGCGGGTTGCTCTCAATGTGGTCGATGATCTTGTCTAGGACTTGGTCGGCAAAAGCGGTGTCGGTGGCGACCACGGCGATGCCGACGGTCGCCCGCCGCCAGACGTCATGGTCCGCCACCTCAGTGGCCGAGATGTTGAAGTCGGCGCGCAGGTGGGCCAGCAGGCTTTTGAGCACCTGCCGCTTGTCCTTGAGCGAGTTCGCCTCTTCGATGTGCAGTTCCGCCGTCAGCAGGCCGATTGTCATGGCTTAGTGAGGGACCCATCCCAGCGGGATGGGTCCCTCGTTCGTCTCTACAGCGTCCGGTCGATGCGCTTCATCTCGTAGCACTCGATGGTGTCCTGCGGGCGGTCGTTGACCGGCTCCTGCGGGTCATAGCCGGGGATCAGGATGCCGCACTCGAAGCCCTGCGCCACCTCGCGCACGTCGTCCTTGCCACGGCGCAGCGTATCGACTTTCCCGTCGAAGACCTGCTTGCCGCCGCGCTTGACGCGGACGTTGGCCCCGCGCACGACCTTGCCGTCCAGGATGTAGCAGCCCGCGATGGAGCCGCCGGCTTTGGGCAGCTTGAAGACGGCCCGGACCTCCGCGGTGCCCAGCGCGTTCTCCTCGTAGATCGGGTCCAGCAGCCCGGCCATCGCCTTTTTGACGTCGTCGATCAGGTCGTAGATGACGCGGTACTCACGAATCTCGACGTGCTCGGCCTCGGCCAGCCGCGTCGCGGCGGGTTCGGCCCGTGTGTTGAACGCGACGATCAGGGCCGAAGATGCCGAGGCCAGCAGGACATCCGAGTCGGACACGGCCCCGACGCCCGACGAAATAAAGCGGACCTTGACCTCGGGGTGCTGGATCTTCTCCAGTGACTGCCGGATGGCCTCGACGGACCCCTGGACATCGCCCTTGATGATCAGGTTCAGCTCCTTGCTCGCGCCGTCCTTGAACTGCCGCTGCAAGTCTTCCAGCGTCAGCGTCTTGCGCGTAGACAGCTTCTCGTCGCGGTTGACCACCTGACGCGCCCCGGCGAGCTGCCGGGCGGCCTTCTCGTCCTTGACCACTTCCATCTTGTCGCCCGCGGCGGGGACGCTGCCCAGCCCCAGCACGACGACCGGCGTGGCCGGAGTCGCCGACTTGATCCGCTCGCCCCGGTCGTTCAGCATCGCCTTGATCTTGCCGAACGCCCCGCCCGCGACAATCGAGTCGCCCATCTTCAAAGTCCCCTGATCCACCAGGATCGTCGCGATGGCTCCGCGGCTCTTGTCCAATTCGGCCTCGATGACCGTGCCCGTGGCGGGCGCACTCGGGTCCGCCTTCGGCTCGACCTCGGCATCGGCCACCAGGATGATCCGCTCCAGCAGGTCGTCCAGGCCGAGAAGCTCCTTGGCCGAGACTTCCGCCGTCTGCACGTCGCCGCCGTAGGCCTCGGGCATGACCTCGTACTCGGTCAACTGGGTCAGGACGCGCGTCGGGTTGGCACCCTCTTTGTCGATCTTGTTGACGGCGACGATGATCGGGACGCCCGCGGACTTGGCGTGGTTGATCGCCTCGATGGTCTGCGGCATGACGCCGTCGTCGGCGGCGACTACCAAAACGGCGATGTCCGTGACCTGCGCGCCGCGCGCCCGCATGGCCGTGAACGCCTCGTGGCCGGGCGTGTCCAGGAACGTGATCTTGCGCTTCTTGCCCGACTCGGCGGGGTCGTCCACCTCGACCTGGTACGCGCCGATGTGCTGGGTGATGCCGCCGAACTCGCCTGACGCCACCTTGGCGCTGCGGATGGCGTCCAGCAGGCTGGTCTTGCCGTGATCGACGTGACCCATGATGGTCACGACCGGGGGGCGGGCGACGGGGCCGACGGCCTTCTGGCGGACCTTAGCGGCGACCACGGCGACGCGCGGCGCAGCGGGAGCGGAGCCTGGAGCGGGCACGGCCGCCGGCGTATCCGCCTTGGGCACGCCCGATGGGAGAATGTTGATCCCGACCTTGTAGCTCTTCGCCAGTCGTGTGGTCACCTCGGGGCTGAGCTTCTGGTTCAGCGAGGCCAGCACGCCCAGACCCATCAACTTCTTCTGGATGTCAGGGGCGGCCACGCCGATCAGCGTGGCGAAATCTTTCAAGGTGATGACGGCGGGGACATCCACCTGACGGGGCTGTTCGGCAGGCGGAGCAGGCGGGGCCGCAGGCTTGGCGGGGCCGCTGGTGCCGTTCGTACCGCCGGCGGTGCCGGCGGCCGAACCATTGGCGGACGCGCCGTTGCTGGAAGCCTCATTGCTGGACGTGCCGTTGGCGGACGTGCCGTTGGCGGACGTGCCGTTGGCGGAAGCCGTGGCGACCGCTACAGGTGCGGCGGACGGGGCGGGGCTGACGCGCGCGCGCACGGCGTCGGCGACGGCGTCGGGTAGAGTGCTGGAGGGAGTCCGGGTCGGCTCGCCCATGTCCTTCAGCATGTCTAACAAGTCGTTATTGGAAGCGTTCAGCTCTTTGGCTAAGTCGTAAATTCGCACACCTGACATAAAATGCATTCACCTCTCGTTGTGTCCGTTTAACTCATGACGGGTTTGCTCCTGTGGGGGCATTGCTCGGCGCGGGGGCGGCAAGGACGGCCAGCGCCTTCAGGTCCTCGGCCAGCGTCGCCGGCAGTGACGGGACCGACAGGGACCGCTCGAAACGCTTCTGCTTGACGGCCTTCTCGATACACTCGGTCGCAGCGCAGACATACGCGCCGCGCCCATTGGCCCGCCCGGTCGGGTCCGGGGCCACGCCGCCGCCGTCGGCCTGGGGGGCGCGGACCACGCGCAGCAGCGTCTTTTTGGCTGATGTCTGCCGGCAGACGACGCAGGTTCTTAAGGGCGTGTGTCGCGGCTTCACTCTGCCTCCCCCATCCTGCTTATTCTTCGTCCTCGTCGTCGAACGCTTTGAGCATGTCGGCGGTGATCAAGACCTCGTCGCCGTAGGAGACGGCCTCGCCGCTGTCGTCGGTCGGCAGGACAGCCGCGCCGTCGCCGGCCAGCATCCTGGCCGCCTGGCCGGCCTCATCACGCTCCTCAGCCTCGACTTCTTCCTCGGCACGGGCGAAGGCAGCCTTGGCCTCCTGCGTTTCGGAGCGGATGTCGATGCGCTGGCCGGTCAGCCGGGCCGCCAGGCGCACGTTCTGGCCGGATTTGCCGATAGCCAGCGACAGCATGCTGTCCGGGACCAGCACGAAGCAGGACTTTTTTTCTTCGTTGACCCGCACCTGAACGCTCTTAGCCGGCGACAGGCTCTCGGCCACGAACTGCTTGACGTCGGCGCTCCAGCGGACGATGTCGATCTTCTCGTCGTACAGCTCGGCGACGACCGCCTGCACACGCGCCCCCCGGTGCCCGACACACGCGCCGACGGGATCGATCTTGTCGTCGGCGGAGGCGACCGCGATCTTGGAGCGCGCCCCCGCCTCGCGGGCGACGCTCTTGATCAGCACGGACCCGTCGGCAATCTCGGGCACTTCCAGCTCGAACAGCCGCCGGATCAGGCTCGGGTGCGAGCGCGAGACGATCACCTGCGGGCCGCGCGTGGACTTCCGCACTTCCAGCAAGTATACCTTGATACGGTCGTTGAACCGGTACGGCTCGGTCGGCACCTGCTCCTGCCGGGGCAGCAGGGCTTCCAGCTTGCCGATGTTGATGTAGACGTTGCCCATCTCGGTCCGCTGCACGATGCCCGTGGCGACCTCGCCGATCTTGGCGTTGTACTCGTCGAAGACCTTCTCGCGCTCGGTCTCGCGGAACTCCTGCATCATCACCTGGCGGGCGGTCTGCGCGGCGATGCGCCCGAAGTTCTCGGGCGAGACCGTGACCGGGATGAAGTCGCCCAGGACGGCGTCGGCCTTGATCTTGTGGGCGGACTCCAAAGTCATCTCGGCATGCTCGTTCTCGACGTTCTCGACGACCATCTTCTCCGCAGCGAACTTGAAGGCGTTTTTGGTGGTGTCGATATGCACCGCCACGTCACCGGCGACGTTGTAATGCTTTTTGTAAGCCTTACCCAGCGCCACCTCCAAGGTTTTCAGCAGCGTGGCGAAAGGAATCTCTTTTTCTTTTTCGATCTGGCGCAGGGCCTCGATGAAGTCGCCGTTCATTTTCTCTCCCGAAACACCCCCCCGTGGCGGATGGCGCAACAGACAGAAAGAGCGGGCGCAAGCCCGCTCTCTTCAGAAGGTGTTCTCTGAAACTAGTAAAAGATTATAGCACATCCCCCGACCGATTGCAAGCGACGCTGGGGAGCGCGCTGCTCTCTGCCGATAGTAAACGAAGCGGAGGCGGTCACAGCGAGCCGTCGTCGCCGAAGACCAGTGTGCGGTTCGAGATGCCCGTGCCGACCGTATCCCCACTGTCACCCTCGGGAGTCAGCAGGCCCGCGAAGTCCTCTTCGGTCGGCGTCCGGCCCCGCGCCCCGCGCAGGCCGTTCGCGGCGTCGATCTCTTTCTCGATAGGCGTCTCGGTCAAGGCGGCGTTGCGGTCGCCGAGGGCATGGTCCAGGGGCGCACCGGCCAGGATGGCGCGGTCAGCGGCCTCGTCCGCCTGGCCGCGAAGGGCCGGCTTGTCGGGCTGAGAACTCGTCAGAGCGTCGGTCGCGCGCGATGTCGCATCGGTTGCCATGGGGGGCGTCCTTTCAAGCGTAACCGGGATACTACACGTGATTTTTCCCGGCCCCGCTGCGCCCTAAACACCAGACGTACCGCCCGCTTGACAAGGGCAAAAAAGTGACGGATAATGGTATAAGAGTCTAAGGATAGAGATGACAAAAAGATGATGACCGCATCCCATCTCGATAGCCTGAGCAGAGACACGGCGGCGCTCCTGCACCGCGCGGGGACGATCCTCGCCGCTGAGGGCCAGGCCGTCCTCCCGTGCCTGCTCGGTCTGGCCGCCGACGCGCTGGCATCGGAAGCCGCTGCCCTCTACGAGGTTCGCGTCAATGGGGAACTGGACTTCCTCGCCGGGGCGGACACGCCGGGGCTGCGCGCCAAAGCACAGGCCGGCCTCAGCGCCTGGAAACGCGGCGCGCCCCCCTCCTGCGCCCTGATCGTCGGGAGCGGCGGTGAACCGCTTGCGCTCTGGACATCCGAGCCGCCCGCCGGCAGGTCGGCCCCGCCCCGCCGGCAGGCTGTGGCGGACGCCCTGGCCCCGTTCTTCACCATCGCCCTGCGCCAGCGGCGGTGGCAGGGCGAGATCGAGGCGGCACAGGCCCAGGCCGAGCGTCGCATTCGCGAGGTCGCCACGGTTTATGACATCGGGCAGGCGATGGACAAAGTCGAGATCGACCGCCTGCTGGACATGATCACCGAGAAGGCCGCGGCGGTCATGGAGGCGCAGGCCTGCTCGCTGCTGCTCCGCCTGCCCGAGTCCGACTCTCTCGTCATCGCCGCCGCCTGGGGACTGACCGACCACGTGGTCGAGAACGCTCGCATCTTCGTCGGGTCATCCATCGCCGGGCGCGTCGTCGAGACCGGCGAGCCGCTCCTGCTCAACTCCCTGTCGGATGACCCACGATTCCACGGCAGCGGCGTCCACCAACTCCCTGACGTCTCTTCGTCCATCTGCATGCCGATGAAGGACGAGAACGGCGCGGTGCAGGGCGTGCTGTGCATCCGGCGTAGCGGGGAAGGCCCCCACTTCCGCGACGACGACCTGCGCCTGTTCTCCATCTTCGCGACCCAGGCGGGCCTTGCGATCAACAATGCCCAGCTCTACGCCAAGCTCAACCACAAGCTTCAGGAACTCTCCACCCTGGCCGCCCTGACTGAGACGATCACGTCCACGCTGGATCTGGACCAGGTGCTCAATCAGGTCGCCGACAACATCGTGGACGTGGTTCACTTCGACCGCTGCCGCATCTACCTGCTGGACATGGAAACAGGTCGGTTCGCGCCGCGGATCGTCCGTGGGTTCGGCCCCAGCGACGCGGAGCAGGGTGACGGGTTCGCTCCCGGCGCGGGCGTCATCGGCACCATCGCCGCGCGCCGGATGCCGATCCTGGTCGAGGACACCGCCGACGCCCTGCCCGGCCTGCGCGAGTATGGCAAGGCGCTGGAGATGGACTCGTTCTATGCCCAGCCGATCATCGCGCGCGGGCGCTGTATCGGCGTCATCGTGGTCTCCAATACCGGCCCGCAGCGCACCATCGCGCGCTCAGACATCGAGCTTCTCTCCACGTTCGTCCACCAGGCCGGCATCGCCATCGAGAACGCCCGCATCGTGGCCGGCCAGGAGAAGCGCTACGCCGAGCTGACCACACTCTATGAGGTCAGCAAAACGCTGGCCGCCACGTCGGGGGTGCAGAAGGCGGCCCAGACGGTCAACGATCTGGCGACCCAGATCACCGAAAGCGATGCCGGCCTGCTGCTGCTCTTCGACGACTCGCAGGAGGGTCTGAGCGCCGCGCACTGGCGCGGCGTTCCCGAGAGCCTCGGCAGGCGGCTGCGTGCCTTCATGTCACCCGTCCCCGTCGCCCCCGCCGCCCGGAAGCTGCGCGCGCCGCGCATCCTTGTTCCCGAGGACGTCGAGGCCCTGCTCGGCCCGGAGTGGCACCCCGTCACCGAGGCCTTCCTGTCGCGCCACCGGGCCGCCGCCCTGGTCCCGCTGGTCGTGGACGACGCCGCTGTCGGCTTCCTGCTGCTGGGCAAGCTCAGCGCGGACTATGGGGACCAGGAGCTGAAGCTGATCGCCGTCGCCTCCTCGCAGGCGGCTACCGTCCTCCGCAGCGCGTCCTCGTATGAGCGCCGCATCGGGCAGCGCGACCTGGAGCTTTCCGCCGTTTACGAGCTGATGCAGAAGGTGCGGGTGGCGACGACGCTGGACGACGCGCTTTCCTCCATCCTGGACATCGTCGCCAGCCTCGTCTGGAGCGACCGCTCCTCGCTGCTCACCGTGGACGAGGGCGGCAAGACTCTGACCGTGAGGGCCGCCCGCGGCGAGGATGCGGGTGCCACCCTGCCGCTCGGCGGCGACGACCTGGCCGCCCGCGCCCTGCGCGCCCGGACCGGCCTTATCGCCGCCGCCTCGCCCGCCCCACTTGGGGACGAGTTCCCGTCCCGCATGGCGATCCCGCTTGTGGTCGCCGACGAGATGATCGGCGTCCTGCTCATGGAAGGCCGGACGCCGGACCTCTACAGCGAGGAGAGCCTGATGATGCTCCACCTCGTCGCCTCCCAGGCCGCCACGATCTACCGCGAGATGACGTCCCTGCGGAACCTGACGCGCTATACCGACAACATCCTCCGCTCCATCAACGCCGGTGTTATCACCGTGGATAAGACCGGCACCATCGTCACCTGGAACAAGCGGGCCGAGGAGATCTCCCATCTCCGCGCCTCCCAGGTCATCGGCCAGCACTACACCGACTTCATCCGGCTCCTCCGAGTCGACCTGCACGTCCGCGAGGAGACGATGCGGATGGTGGAGCTGACCGCACAGACGGGCCGGGTCTTCTCCCGCAGCCAGCTCTGCTACCACACCCCGGAGGGTGGCGAGACGTACATCAACCTCAGCGCCTCCCAGCTCCGCAGCGAGGCGGGCGACTACCTCGGCGTCGTGGTCGTCTTCGAGGACGTCACCAACGAGGTCCAGATGAAAGAGGAGGTCGAGCGCGTCTCCAAGCTCGCCGAGACCGGCCACCTCGCCGCCAACATCGCCCACGAGCTGCGGAACCCGCTGTCCTCCATCAAAGGCGCGGCCCAGCTTTTGCGCCGCGGCCTGCCCGAGGACGCCCTCCAGGAGCACGGCGAGTTCCTGGACATGATCGTCCAGGAGGTCAACGGCCTGGACCGGATCGCGACCGAGTTCCTGGAGTTCTCGCGCGTCACGCCGCCCGAGATGCGGCCCGTGCAGGTCGGGGCCGTGCTGTCGCGGCTGCTGCAATTCATGAGCGCTTATCTTGACGACCAGGATGTTCGCGTCGTGCTGGACATCGAGGATGGCCTGCCCGATCTGTTCCTGGACCGCGCGCAGATCGAGCAGGCGGTCAAGAACATCGTCATCAATGCCGTCCAGGCCATGCCGCGCGGGGGGACGCTGACAGTCCGCGCGTGTCGCTCGCCGCAGGCCGAGTCCGTGGACATCGACTTCACCGATACGGGCGTCGGCATCCCCGCAGCCAAGATGGACAAGATCTGCGCGCCCTTTTTCACGACCAAGACCAAAGGAACCGGGCTGGGCCTCGCGATCGTCCGCAAGATCGTCGAGACTCACGGGGGCCGGCTGGTCATCCGCAGCCGGCCCGGCGAGGGCAGCACGTTCACGTTCCAGTTGCCTGTTCAGCACACACAGGCAGGGATGATCCTGCCCGCGCGCACCGAGATCACCGAGCAGCGCTCGGACCAGGCCGGCCAGGCCCATGAGTCCTGGGCCATGTATTCCGCGTGATGCGCGCCGTATGAGGGAAGTAAAAGCAGCATGGCAGCAGACACAGCCCCCAAGGCCAAGACGCTTTTGATCGCCGACGACGAGCCGAACATCCGGCGCATCCTCCAGGCCATCTTCGTCAAAGACGGCTATGACGTCCACGTCGCAGAGAACGGCGTCAAGGCGATGGAGTGGGCCTCTGCCAACCCGGTCAGCCTGCTGATCACCGACCTGATCATGCCGGACATGAACGGCGTCGAGCTGATCCGCAAGGTCAAAGGCCGCCACCCCGAGGCGGTCGCCATCGTGATTACGGCCTACGCCACCATCAAGACCTGCGTGGACGCCATGCGCTACGGCGCGTCGGACTACATCACCAAGCCGTTCGACATGGACGAGATCCGGGCCGTGGTCAAGCGCGCCGTCGCCCGTGCGGCCGAGTCGGACGGGACCGGCGGGGGCAAGTCCGGCGCTAAAGCGCCGCCGTCCCTGCTCGCCAACGCCGTCAGCCCCGCCATGCAGGAGATACTTTCTACGGTCTCACGGGCCGCCGCCTCGCGCGCCACGGTGCTGATCCGCGGCGAAAGCGGGACCGGCAAGGAGCTGGTCGCCCGCGCCCTGCACGAGGGGTCCGACCGCGTGACAGGCCCCTTCGTCCCCATCTCCTGCGCGGCCCTCTCGGAGACGCTGCTGGAGAGCGAGCTGTTCGGGCACGAGAAGAACGCCTTCACGGGCGCGGCGGCGGAGAAAAAAGGCCGGTTCGAGCTGGCCCACGGCGGGACGCTCTTTCTGGACGAGATCGGGGATATTTCGGGGGCAGTGCAGGTCAAGCTGCTGCGTGTCTTACAGCAGCGTGAGTTCGAGCGCGTCGGCGGCACCAAGACGATCAAGGTAGACGTCCGCGTGGTCGCCGCGACCAACGGCGACTTAGAACAGCTCATCAAAGAGGGCAAGTTCCGCGAAGATTTGTATTACCGGCTCCAGGTCATCCAGATCGTCATGCCGCCCCTGCGGAAGCGACCCGAAGACATCCCGCTGCTGGTCGCCCAGTTCCTGCAAAAGTTCAATGGGGAGAACGGGGCATCGGTCGAAGCCTTCTCCGCCGAGGCGATGCTGCACCTGCTCTCGTACCCCTGGCCGGGCAACGTGCGCGAGCTGGAAAACGTGGTCGAGCGCTGCGTCGTCATGGCCGACAGCAACGCCAAGCAGATCAGCCCCGACCTACTGCCATCCGTCATCCGTGACGGCCTGGCGCGGTAGGACAAGAACCTCCCCCGGCCTTGAAAGGCCGGGCTACCCGTACACAGGAAAAGCCCCTCCGGGGCTGAAGATTAGCCTGCGATGGCGGCTCTTCAGCCCCGCAGGGGCTTTCTCCAGGTAGCCCGGCACTTTCAGTGCCGGGTTGATACTCTTCCTCCTACACCGCCACCGTCTTGCTCGGCCCCGCCGTCAGAACCTCGGCGGGTTCGCGCCAGCCCAGGCTCTGCCCGTCGCGCATCATCAGCACCGAGTCGGCCCCTTGAAGCATCTCCGGGTCGTGCGTGACGACCACAACGGTCCCCTGATCCCGATAAGCCGAAAGCAGATCGACGACTAAGTGCCCGTTGGCGTGGTCCAGCGACGCCGTCGGCTCGTCGGCGAAGATGATCTCCGGGTCGTTCATCATCGCCCGCGCGACGCAGACGCGCTGCTTCTCCCCGCCCGAGAGCTGCGACGGCAGCTTGGTCGAAAGCTCGGCAATGCCCAATTGCTCGAAGTACCCCGCCGCCTTCTTGCGCGAGGCTGTATCCAAGGTCGGTGCTCCCATCAGCACGTTCTCCATCGCCGTCTGCCAGACCAGCAGGTACGGCTGCTGGAACACGAAGCCAAAGCGCCGCCGCCGCAGGTCGATCAGGTCCAGGTCGCTGTGCGACCCGTAGGCGTACTCGCCCAGGTGGACGTCGCCGCCCGTGGGCCGCTTCAGCCCGCTCAGGATGTACAGAAGTGACGACTTACCCGACCCGGACGGCCCCATGATGCCCACGAACCGCCGGTTGGGTATCTCGATGCTGACCTCACGCAGGGCGTGGGTGCGCCGCGCGCCGTCGTCATAGACCAGGGAAATTTTCTCAGTCGCAAGTAAAGATTCAGACACGCCTAACGTCTTTCTAGGATGCAGCCGGGGCGGTGGACCGCCCCGACACACCGGACTTTGCTACCGCCGCTCAATGATGGTCACCGGGTCCAGCCGCGACAGGCGGATGCTGATCGTGGCAATGGCGAACAGGGTGATGAAGACCGGGATGGGCAGCGTGTTGAAGTACGAGGCCGGGTCGCCGGGGTCGATCAGCATCCCGCGCGGCTCGAACACGCTCCCCTTCATCAGCGTCAGCGCCCCCCAGTTGATCAGGACGCCCATCCCCCAGCCGATTGTCGTCAGGATGGTCGTCTCCGAAACGGCGTGCCAGACTAGGGTCGAGCGGCGCAGTCCGATGGCGGCCAGCACGGCGAACTCGCTGATGCGCTGCGTGAAGTAGATATTGGACAGCATCCCCGCCATCAGCGCGACCACGAAGATGACCGTGCCGTTGACCAGGTGCATGATCAGGTACAGGGAGGCAAGCGACTTCCGCAATGTCTTGACCAGGTTGTTGAACGACAGCACCTGCACCTGGAACTTGTCCAGCGTGTCGAACAGATTGTCGGCCACGCGGCCCTGGTCGGCGGGATTTTTTGTCGTCACCAGGAGCGAGCGCGGGACGGCGGCCAGCTTCTCGTCGGTGAACTGCTGGGACGTGAACGCCATCCAGGTCGGGCCGTGCAGGAGGCCGACCAGATGGACTTCGGCGGGGGCCGCCACCAATGTCCCCGTGTCCAGGGGCGAGGCGATGACGTCACCGATCTTTACCTTTTTGTTGTGCGCCAGCCCCTCGGAGATGACCGCCTCAGCCTTGCCCGGAGCCGGCATCCGCCCGCCGGGCACGAGCGAGTCGCTCGCTCGTGTCATTAAATAGTCCCGGTCGCTGTCTTTAACACCGAAACAGACGAACGGAAACGGCCCGAAGACCGTGTTGATGTTGAAGAAAAACCCCGAGGTCTCGATCATCCGGTCCACGCCGGGCGTCCTGCGGATCTGCGCCTGGACACCCGGCGGGACACGCAGGACGTTCTCGCCGAATTGGGCCGCCCCGATGCGGGGCAGGACCGGCGTGAAAACTTTCGTGTAGTTGTAGATCGTCAGCACGGTCAGATCAATGGAGTTGACGACGGTGACGACCGAGGCGATCAGAAAAACGGACAGCACGATGACGAACGCCAGCGGCAGCGTCCGCCCCAGGTTGCGGCGGAAATAGGTGATGGGGGAAAGCGAGCGTGCGATGGCGGTAGGTCCTTCTAGTCCCGTAGGCTGGGCCGTGGATCGCTCCACGGCCCGATTATACCCCGCCCTGGCCTTGCGGAACACGTAAGCAGGAAACACGGCCTACGGCGGCGTACTGTGCGGGAAGACCTGCTTTAGAGAGACTACCACACCATGAATATCGGCGTCGTCCGCGAGATCAAGAACAACGAGAACCGCGTCGCGGTCGTGCCGTCCGGCGTCGAGACCCTGACCCGCGCCGGGCATACCGTGTACGTCGAGACCAAGGCGGGCCTGGGCACGAGCCTGACCGACGAAGCCTACCAGCAAGCCGGGGGCGAGATCGTCCCGTCCGGGGCCGACGTCTGGGCCAGGGCCGACATCGTCTGCAAGGTCAAGGAGCCGCAGCCGGAAGAGATCGCACACATCCGGCCCGGCCAGACCCTGTTCACCTATTTCCACTTCGCCGCCTCGCGTCCGCTGTCCGAGGCCATGCGCGACTCCCGCGCGACCTGCATCGCCTACGAGACGGTCGAGGCCGCCGACCACACGCTGCCGCTGCTGACGCCCATGTCCGAGATTGCCGGCAAGATGGCGATGCAGGAGGCGGCCAAGTACCTCGAAAAGCCCCAGGGCGGGCGCGGCATTTTGCTCGGCGGCATCCCCGGCGTCTCTGCCGCCCATGTCGTGATCTTAGGCGGCGGCGTGGTTGGTATCAACGCCGCCAAGATCGCCGCAGGCATGGGCGCGGTGGTCACGGTCATGGACGTCAACCTGGAGCGCCTGCGCTACCTCGATGACGTGCTGCCCGCGAACGTCACCACGTACTTTTCCAACGCCCTGCACATCCGCGAGATTCTGCCGACCGCCGACGTCGTGATCGGGGCCGTTTTGATTAAGGGCGCGCGCGCCCCGATCTTGGTGTCACAGGCCGATCTGAAGCGCATGAAGCCCGGCGCGGTCATCGTGGACGTCGCCGTGGACCAGGGCGGCTGCATCGAGACCATGCACCCGACCACGCACGAAGTCCCCGTCTTCACCGTGGACGACGTGCTGCACTACGGCGTCGCCAACATCCCCGGCGCGGTCCCGGCCACGTCCACCTACGCGCTGACCAACGCCACGTTCCCCTACCTGCTGGCGCTGGCGAACAAGGGCATCAAACAGGCTTTGCGCGAGGACATCGCGCTGGGCAAAGGCCTGAACGCCGCCGACGGGTTGTTCTTCCTGCCCGAAGTCGCTACCCCCTTCGGACTGCCCCTGACGACGCTCCAAAAGTGGCTGGCGTGAGGCTCCTCCGTCCCATCCTCCTTGCTCTCGTCGTGCTGGTTGCCCTCGGTGTCGTCGTCCGTCAGATCAACCAGGCCGCCAAGCGCACGTTCGCGCCCCCTGCCGGGCTGGCCCAGGTAGACAAATCCACGCCGGCCACGCAGAACGGGCTGACGTTGCTGGAAGTACAGAATGTCAGCCCGAACCACAACTACTTTTACACCGACAAAGGCCCCCAAGATGGAGGCGGGTCTCCGAGCGCCGCCCCGGAAACCGATACGGGCCTCTGGGTCAAGATGCCGCCCGCCTTCAGCCTGCCCTCAAACCATGAGGATTCGACGTTCATCGGCAGCAGCGGGGTTTTGTCCGCCACGGCGCGTCTCTCCGACGGCCTTCAAGTCCCCCTCCGCTGGCGCGGCGAGGCGGATGTCCGCAACGGCAACGACCCCGTGGTTCTGCTGCTCGAAATCCCCGCAGGCTACCCCGAGACCGTGCGCTGGGCCGACGTGACGCTGGACGATCATCGGGGCGACCGCGCCACCTGGCGCGTCACGCACCTGCCGCCGATGCAGCACGTCCTGGCCCCACCTGTCACCGCCCAGGTGGCCTTTCACCAGGGCGCGATCACGGCCCATGCCGCCGCCTATCGCGGGCCGGACCCGAACGGCAACCTCAAAACCCCGGTTTTGGTCTGCGATGTGACGGGGACGGTCAAGCCGTCCCCCCACCAGTGGGAGCTGGGGCCGATGACGCTGACGCGCGAGTGGGAAGCCCCCGGCTACGTCGCCCCCAGCGGCAATGTCACCTATGGGACGGAGACGAAGAACGGCGTGACGCGGGTCGAGGCCACCGACCAGGCCGTCTACGCCCTACAAGCGCAGCCGTACCTCGCCGACACGCATTGGGTCCGGCTGACGGCGCGGCTCCAGGAATTCGAGACCTACGACGAGACGGTTGTCTTCCACAACCTGTCGGTGGTCAAGACGCCGACCGGCAACCGCTTCCTCGTTAGCCCTCGGCCCCAGACCGTGACCACGCCCAGCGGCGTCTCCGTTACCCTGGTTGACCCGCGCCCCGACAGAGACGCGCACAACCACAACGCGGCTGACACCGCCGCGCTGATGATTCAGTGCTCCGCGCCGAACCTCGACGCCCTGCCGCACTCGCCCCTGTGGCGGCGGTTCAAGGGCGGCGTCGCGCTGTCTTGTGAGGTGCCGAAGCCCTATGAAAGCTCTGGCTCCACCGGAGACGGCGCGCAGGGGACGTATATGTTTCGTGCAGCCGGGCCGCTGCCGAAACTGATCGCAAGCTTCCCGGTCATCGTCCGGCAGCGGGTTAACCTGCGCGCCGTGCCGATGACGTTCACGCTGCCGGTGCGGGACAAAAAGCCCCCTCGCCCCCGATAACGGGGGAACCAGAGGGGGACTTTTTGTCCCCTACAACCCCGGACGCGACGGCTTCTCCTGCACACCGCCTACGTTCTCGACGGGGCGCAAGACTTCGATGCGGGCGGCGCGGAAGTCATCGCCGTCGTACACGCCCGAGACGCGCAGCGTGTCGTCGTTTTGCAGGTCGTGTACCGAAATGTCCCGACCGTCACGGTGGATGGGGATGCCGCGCGGGACCTTGATCTTGACCTCGCGGTCGTTCCCGTCCAAGCGAATCTTGATGTCGCGGCTGCTGCCGTAGCGGCTGGAACGGGACGAGACGCGGCCCAGCAGGACGCGGTCGAGCGCGACGGGAAGGCGGGAGTAGTCCACGTCCGGTCGCGCGGACAGCAGGCCCGCGAGAACATCCCCGTTCGGCCGCAAGCCGCCCGCCACCGTCACGCGCTCGCCGGGGCTGACGGGGAAGGACTTGCCGGTGTGTGCCGGCAGCTCCGAAAGGTCCGTGTTATCGGCCAGGAAGATGGTCCGGGTGTGGCCGTTAACTCGCAGCACGAACACGCCTCGCCCTGCGTCGGTCGCCGCCACCGTCCCGCGCACGGTGAACACGCCGGGAGGCGGGTCGGCGAGAGAGGCAAGCACGGAATGCGGAGCGGGGAGGGTTGCGGCCCCCAGGACGCGCACCTGCGCCGCCTCGACGAGGTCCCCCGCAAGCAGACGGCCTCCGACGTGAACCCGTACCCCGCGCGCCAGGTCCGGCGTCATGCCCGCTCGGTTGCCGTCAAGCAAAGTGATGTCGGCCCCCGACAGGTCCAGCGTGTAGGCGCGACCGTCGTCGCCGGCCAGCGTCGCCCGGTCGTGGTCGGCGTCTACGCGCGTCAGGACCCCATCCACGGCGAACGCGCGCGCCGATGTAGGATAAGTCTGGGCGCTCGCCGGGGGTGCGGCGAAGCCCCCCAGCATCAGCCCGGCCAGCACCACCCCACCCTTCATCAGTGTCAGCATTGTCTTCTCCTCCGGCACACGATTGCATGAAAGACGATGGCCGCTCACGCGCGGTTCCCGGACATGGCAGAGTGGGAAGTCTCGGTGTTGATCGCTCGCGCCGCTGCGGCGGGGTCCGGGGCACCTGTGATGGGCCGTCCGACAACAATAAAGTCCGCCCCGGCCTGCACCGCCTCGCCTGGCGTCATCACCCGCTTCTGGTCGCCCACATCGGCCCCCAGCGGGCGGACGCCGGGGATGACCAGCAGGAAATCCGGCCCACAGGCCGCGCGGACCGCGCCGATCTCGTGCGGCGAGGCGACCAGGCCGTCGCAGCCCGACTCCTGTGCCAGCCGCGCCAGGGCCGACACCTGCTCCGGCAGCGCCCGCGCAACGCCCAGCTCGTCGCGCAAGTCGGCGGGGCTGAGACTCGTCAGCACGGAAACGGCGATGACCAGCGGCCTCCCCACATGGGCCGCGTCGGCCCCCTCGCGCGCCCCTTCCACCGCCGCCTGCATCATCGCCCCGCCGCCCCCGGCGTGGACGTTCAGCATCCACAGGCCTCGCCGGGCCGCCGCCCGGCACGCCCCCCGGACGGTATTGGGGATGTCATGGAACTTGGCATCATAGAATATTCTGGCGTCAGGCCCCGCCACGGCCTTCAGGTCGTCGAACAGCCCGAACCCCGCCGCGTTGATCAGCTCCAGGCCCACTTTGAAGCCCGCGACCTCGCCCCCGACCCGCCGGGCCAGATCCAAGGCTTTTTCCGCCGTGTCCGTGTCCAGCGCGACCAGTGTTCTACTCTGTGCGTTCATGGCGTCCCGGTTCGACGCCGCGCCCGCGTGTTCCTGCCGCGGGCAAGAAAAAGCCCCGGCACTCGAAGTGCCGGGGCAACATGCCTAGTTTCGCCGCGAAGACCCGCCGCCGCTCAGGCTCAGGAGTATCTGCACCAGGAACCAGAACAGGTTCAGGAAGTCCAGGTACAGGCTGACGGTCGCCTGCACGTAGTCGTTCGGGCCGTAGCGGAACTTGATGTTCGAGAAGTCGTACAGCGTGAACCCAACAAAGATCGCCATGCCCACGAACGCATACAGCAGGTTGACGCCGGGGCTGAAGGCCACGAAGAAGCGGACCAGGCCGACGACGATCAGGCCGATCAGCGCCGGCATCAGGAACTTGCCGATGCCGCCGAAGTCCTTGCCTGAGATCCAGACGTAGGAGCCAAGCCCCGCCACGATGACCGCAGATAGCAGAGCCGACTCGCCGATCACGGCGGCTCCATAGGGGTAGCCCCGCGCGATCAGGGTCAGCAGCGGCCCCATCAGCATCCCTTCCAGGGCGCTCAGGACGTACAGCAGGAACAGGCCCAGCTTCGGGTTGGCGCGGGTCGCGCCGATGGCGAACACGCAGCCCAGAGTCCCGATGCTCAGCGGCCAAAAGAGCTGCGGCGAGACGTGCGACCCGGCCCACCAGGCCGTCGCCGCCGTCACCAAGAGGGCCGTACAGAGCAGGTATGAGACGCGCTGGATGAGCACGTTCGCCCCCGCCACGGTCGGTGCTGACTGGCCGTAGGAGCCGGCACGGTTATAGGGGTTCTGTGAGAAGTTATTCACGATATTGCTCTCCAACGGGCGGCAGTTCGCCCACTTCTATAACGTGCGCGCCGGGTGCTTCGTTCCACCGGGACGTGCTATACTAACGCAGGAGAAACGCCTTGGAACCGAATCGCACGGCTGAACGCACGAACTGGCTGCTGGTCTCGTCGGCGGAGAACTTCGAGACCTCGCGCGCCCGCGGCTTCGACATCGCCGGGATGAAAAGCCGGCACCGTCGCAAGGCCGAACGAGTCGCGCCCGGCGACCGCGTCCTGTTCTATCTGACGGTTATCAAATCCATCGGCGGCGTGGCCGAAGTGACGGGAGAGTTCTACGAGGACGACGCGCACGTCTGGGACAGCAACAAGCCCGGCGAGGAGTATCCCTACCGCTTCCCGATTCTTATGCAGAAGGCGCGGGACAAGGGCGACTACCTGCCGCTCGACGCGCTGGTACGCAGCCTGGAGTATCCCAAGCGCTGGCCCGCGGCCAACTGGACATTGGCGTTCCAGGGCAACGTCCACGTCCTCGGCGATGAAGATTATGCAAAGATCGTGGGGACGCTCTGAACACCCCGCGCGTCCGCGTCCACTTTCTTGTCTGCACCAACGAGCGGCCCCCCGGCCATGCCCTGCCCTGCTGCGCGGCGGGCGAAGGCATGGGAGTCTTTCAGGCGTTTGGTCGGGCGCTGGCGGCGCGTCACTGGCCGCCCGGCGTGAAAGTTACTCAAAGCGGCTGCCTGACGCCCTGCCAGTATGGGCCGAACGTCGTTGTCTACCCCCAGGGCGTCTGGTACGCACACGTCACGCCCGCCGACGTGCCCGCGCTGATGGCCGCACACGTAGACGGAGACGGCACGGGCCGCGTCGAGCGGCTTTTACTCCCGCCGGAGGTACAGGTCGCATGAGCATCGGTCACATGATCGTCATCGCGAGCGCGAACGGAGACGTCGGCATGGAGGCGGCGGTCGCCGCGCTGCGGGCGGGCGGCTCGGCCCTGGACGCCGTGGAGGCGGGGACGCGGGCGGTCGAATTGAACCTCGACGACCATTCGGTCGGCGTCGGCGGCTACCCGAACCTGCTGGGCCAAGTCGAGCTTGACGCCTCGGTCATGGAGGGAGCGGCGCGGCGGGCCGGGGCCGTCGCGGCCCTGCAAGGCTTCCCCCACCCCATCTCCATTGCCCGCGCCGTCTTGGAGCACCTGCCCCAGCACCTGTTGCTGGTCGGCGAGGGCGCGGCCCTGTTCGCGCGGGAGCGCGGGTTTGAGGCCATGCCACTGCTGACGCCCGAAGCAGAAGACGCCTGGCGGCGCGCGACGGCGGGCCTGCCGACGGACGACGGCGCGGCGCTGTCGTTCCGAGCCAAACGGGCGCAGGACCCGGAGCGGCAGGTGGGGACCGTCAACTTCATCGCCCGTGACGGGCAAGGCCGGATCGCCTCTGCTGTCAGCACATCCGGCTGGGCCTTCAAGTATCCAGGCCGCGTGGGGGACAGCCCCTTGATTGGCGCGGGCAACTACTGCGACGACCGCTACGGGGCCTGCTGCTGCACGGGCCTGGGTGAGTGGGCCATCCGCGCCGGGACGGCCCGCGCCGTCGTCTCCGACTTGGAACACGGCCTGGGACTGGCCGACGCCTGCACGCGGGCGATGCGCGACCTCGCCACCCTTCCTCTGCCGCCTAGTGTCGAGCCGGTGATGAACCTGATCGCCCTGGACAAAGACGGCGGCCACGCGGCCTACACGACGGCCGAGGGCCGCTCCTACGTCTGGCAGACGCCGGACATGGCCGTCCACGAGACGACGCCGCGCGTCCGGCTGATGCTGTAGCCCACTTCAAACAAAAGCCGCCCGCCTCTGGAAACAGAGGCGGGCGGCTGTTTTGTCCGAAAGCTAATCAGCGGCGGCGTCCAGCCCGGTCGGGGCGACGGGGGGCGGCGTGGGGTAGACCGAGATGCGCCGGGTCTGCTTGCTCTTGCCCTCGAACTTGACGTAGCCCGCGATCAGCGAGTACAGCGTGTGGTCGCGGCCCATGCCGACGTTGACGCCCGGATCGAACTGCGTCCCGCGCTGGCGGATCAGGATGCTGCCGGGTTTGACCACTTCGCCGGCGAACTCTTTGACGCCCAGCATCTTGGGCTTGCTGTCACGGCCATTGCGGGTCGAGCCGACGCCCTTTTTGTGTGCCATTTCGTGTTCCTTATCTGAGAGTTAATGGGGATCAGCCCGCCGAGATGGACTCGACGCGCACACGGGTGAGCTGCTGCCGGTGCCCCCAGTGCTTGCGGATGTTCTTCTTGGGCTTGAACGTGAAGGCGTCGATCTTCTTGCCCTTGACCTGGCCGAGAATGGTGACGGTGACGCTCGCGCCCGCGACGGTCGGCTTGCCCCACTGCGGGTTGTCCACGCCGCCGAGGTAAAGCACTTCGCCCAGGGTCATCGTCGCCCCCTCCTCGGCCTCGAACTTGTCCACGTTCAGGATGTTCTTCTCTTCCACCCGGTACTGCTTGCCGCCGGACCGAACAATAGCGTACATAAAACTGCGTATCCTTTCACATTCGGGGAAACAACGGGTATGAGTATGACACAGCCGCGCCGCGTTTGTCAAGGTGTTCGCTTGTGTGGCGGGAGCGCGGATTGACACCCGGCCCCCCAATGTGCTATCCTAGAGGCTGTTTTAGGGCCTGGAGCATCCTCCCGGTATCGGAGGAAAGCAGCGATGACTGACGCCACCTCGGCTCAACTTACAGACGAATTCGAAGATCAAGCCGACGACACGGCGGAGGAGCGGATCGACGATCTTGACCAGGCGGACCTAGACGCGGCCCCACTCGACGGGGCAGAGGCAGACGCACCGGAGCGGCCTTCGCAGTACCACTTCGTCCCCAAGCCCCTCGTCGCCATCGTCGGGCGGCCCAACGTCGGCAAGTCCACGCTCTTTAATCGTTTGGTCGGGCGGCGCGTCGCCATCGTCGAGGACACGCCCGGCATCACCCGTGACCGGCTCTACGCCGACGGCGACTGGAGCGGGCGCGAATACACCCTGGTGGACACGGGCGGCATCCAGATGTTCGACCCCGACCCGCTCAAGGCGCAGGTGCGGACCCAGGCCGAGATCGCCATGGAGGAGGCCGATGTCATTGTGCTGGTCGTGGACACCACGACCGGGCTGACGTCGGACGACCAGGAGCTTGCCAACACGCTGCGCCGCTCGCCCAAGCCCCTGCTGGTGCTCGCCAACAAAGTGGACAACGGCGACCAGGAGAACCGCAACGTCGCCGACGTCTACGCCCTGGGCCTGCCCAACGTCCATGCCGTCTCGGCCCTGTCCGGGCGCGGCGTCGGTGACGCCCTGGATGCCATCGTCGCCCAGTTCCCGCCGCCCCCCGAGCATGACGCCGAGGCCATCGAGGACGACCGAATCAAGATCGCCATCATCGGCAGGCCCAACGTCGGCAAGTCGTCCATCCTGAACGCGATCTTGGGCGAGGAGCGCGTCATCGTCTCGCCCGTTGCGGGCACGACGCGCGACGCCATCGACACGTCGTTCTCGCTGCCCACGGCGGGCGGCGCGGACCGCGAGATCGTGCTGATCGACACGGCGGGCATCCGGCGCGCGGGCAAGATCCAGGGCAGCGTCGAGTATTACACCGTGCTCCGGGCGCAGCGGGCCATCGAGCGGGCCGACGTGGTCATGCTGGTCATCGATTCGGTAGACGGGCTGACCGACGGCGACAAGCGGGTCGGTGGCTACGCGCACGAGGCGGGCCGGGCGGGGGTGATCGTGGTCAACAAGTGGGACCTGGGCCGCAAGGACGTGATCGGCGACCGGCCCGGCGAAAACCCGATGAAGATCTTCTCGGATGAGCTGCGCGACGAGATGCACTTCATGGCCTACGCGCCGCTGGCCTTCACGTCAGCCGTCACGGGCAAGGGCGTCACCGCCGCCGTCGAGGCCGCCCTGGACGCCGCCGAGGCTCACTCGATGCGGATCCCGACCGGCGAGCTGAACCGGATCGTGCGCGACGCCGTGGACGCCCACCCCTACGCCGAAAAGGGTCGCTCGCTGCGCGTCAAGTACGCGACGATGCCTGCGGTCAAGCCGCCCACCATCGTGCTGTTCGTCAACGACCCCGAATTGATGCACTTCTCGTATTTACGCTATCTGGAGAACCGCATCCGCGAGGCCTACTCGTTCGAGGGGACGCCGCTGCGCCTGCAAGTCCGCAAGGCGGCCAAAGAGAAGACGGACAAGGATTAGGGGCGCGTGCCGGGGCTTTTTACAGCCCTGGCATGGCAGCCCGACCAGGAGACCCGCACTTGACCGAGATCGCGCGGATGCGCTTCGTCCGCCTGAACAAACCGACCGAGCGCGGCATCCTGTCGCTCTCCGATGACGGCACCTTCCAGGTCCACCCGAGCGAAGAACTGCGGGATGAGATGGCTAGGCTGGAGGGCGTAGCCCTGGGCCGGGCGCACACCTTCGGCACCCGGCTCGGGGTCGCCCTCGCCCTCGCGGGCGGCGTAGCCCTGGGCGCGGGCTGGCTGGCGGGGCGCGTCTTCGGCAAGCTCGGGCACACACTCAGTATGCCGCGCCCCGCCGACGAGGTCGGGCTGACGCGCGACGCGGGCGGCGTCCTCCGCCTGACACTGCGCGGGGCCAACCGGCTCCAGGTCATCCAGATGCGCTGGAACAGCGACGAAGTTCTACAAAACGAGGCGGACAATTTTGTCGCAAAGTTCAACGAGATGCGCCCGGTGCCTTAGCCGGACGTCCAGGGGCGCCGCGGTGCTGCCGGCCCTGCTGCTGCTTTTTCTGACTCTTCTTGCCCCTGCCGTCCGCGCTGCGGATCCGGCGGGAGCCGCGGCGGCTCCGACCGACGCCCCGTTCTACCTGCGCGACGGCGACACCGTGGTTTTCTACGGCGACTCGATCACGCTCCAGCAGGGCTACACACGCGACATAGAGACCTACGTGCTCACCCGCTACCCATCCTGGCACGTTAAGTTCATTAACTCGGGCTGGAACGGCGATTTGGTCAGCGGTGGTCGGGGCGGCACCATCGAGACGCGGATCAAGCGCGACATCCTGCCCTACCACCCTACCGTCGTGACGATCCTGCTGGGCATGAACGACGGCGGCTACACGCGGTTCAACCGCGCCAACTATGACGCCTATTGTCAAGGGATGACGCGGCTGGTGGACTCGGTCGTCAAGCAGATACCGGGTGTCCGCCTGACCCTGCTGTCGCCGACGTTTTACGATGAAACCCCGCTCTACTCGCACCACATCCACGGTTACAACTCGGTGATGGAGCGCTACAAGGACTTCGTCAAGAAGCTGGGCGGCCAGCGCGACATCCCCGCCGTGGACCTCAACTCACCCATGGCGGACGCCACGCGCCGGGGCCGGCTGACCGATCCCCGCTTTTCGCTCGTGCCGGACGGTGTCCACCCCGACGACGCCGGGCACCTGCTGATGGCGGCCGTCATCCTGAAAGCCTGGCACGCCTCGCTCGAAGGCACCGAGATCATCCTGGACCCCACGAACCCGACTCAGGAGACCACGCCGCTGCCCTGGCCGGTCCCGGACCGCGCGCGGGCGGCCTTCGCCGTCTCGCCCCTGCCCGGTGCGCTGACCGCAGTGCAGGCGCGCGTCCCGGACCTGCCCGGCGACCGCTACGACTTGATCGTCGATAACCACCGAGTAGGGACGGCGACTGCCCAGGAGCTTGCGACCGGCGTAGACCTGACGCATCTGGCGAAGATGCCGCAGAGCCGCCAGGCAGATCAGGTCCGCGACCTGGTGCAGAGACGCCTCGACGTCTGGCGCTACCTCTGGAACGGCGGCCCCAACGCCGTCGCGCACCGCAGCGACGCGCCCACCGAGGCCGAAGACAACGCGCTGCTCGCCCTGGATCACTGGCTGGACACCTGGCGCGACCAGGCGCGCGACGCCGCCCAGCCGCAGACACACACCTTCGCCCTGCGCCCCCTGCCGACGCGGGTTGATACCGCACAGCGCACCTCTCAGAGGACTTTGCCATGACACCGCTCCGTTTCGGCGTCGTCGGCTGCGGCACCATCTCCGAAACCCACGGGGATGTCTTAAACACTCTCAAAGCTGAGGGGCTGGCCGAACTCGTGGCCACCACCGATGTCCGCCCCGAGCGCGCTCAGGCGTTCACGGCCCGCTTTGGCGGCGAGGCAGTGCCGACGCTGGACGCCCTGCTGGCCCGGCCCGACGTGGACGCCGTCACCCTCTGCACCCCGTCCGGCCTGCACGGGCGCATGGCCGTTCAGGCCGCGCGGGCGGGCAAACATGTTCTGTCGGAGAAGCCACTGGACGTCTGGATCGGGGCCGTGGACGAGGCGATAGCCGCCGCGAGCGAGGCCGGGGTCGTCTACGGCGGCATCTTCCAGGAGCGCTTCTCGCCCGCCGCGCGCCGGGTCAAGCGGGCCGTTGATGTGAGCGCGTTCGGCGAGATCGTCCTGGCCTGCGCCGAGACCAAGTGGTATCGCTCCCAGAGCTACTACGACAGCGGCGACTGGCGCGGGACGTGGGACCTGGACGCGGGCGTGTTCTCCAACCAGGGCATCCATAGCCTGGACAAGGTGCAGTGGCTGGCCGGTCCCGTCGCCGAAGTGCTGTCGGCCACGCTCAAGCCCGGCTTCCACCGCGCGGTCGAGGGCGAGACGCTGGGCGTCGTCACCGTCCGCTTCGCAAGCGGCGCGCTGGGAACGCTGACCATGACCACGCTGGCCTTTGACGGCTTCCCCGAGCGCGTGGATGTGTCGGGGACACGCGGCTGCGCCATGCTCGTCGGCGACACCCTGGCCCACTTCAAGACGCAAGAGCCGTTCGAGGACGATGACGCGGCTGGGGAGGCGACACCCCCGGCGGACTCGGGCGAAAACAAGGCCAGCGACCCGCGCGCCCTCTCCGTGGACGGGCACTTAGGCAACGTCCGCGACTTCGTCCTCGCCGTCCGCGACGGTCGCCCGCCGCTGGTTTCGGCTCAAAGCGCCCGCCCCGCCGTCGCCCTGCTCAACATGATCTACGAAAAGGCCAAAGTCGGCCCGTATGCGTGAAGGCATCGGCCACGTCGCGGGTCTAACCGGGTAAATCCCAATCCCAGGAGTACCCCATGACCAGCCGATACCTCGCGCTGACACTTGCCACGTTGGCACTTTCCCTGCCGATCTCGGCCCACGCGGAACACCTTAAAGAGCTGCCGCAGCCGACCATCTCCTCTAACCGGCTCTTGGCGCCTGAAGACCGAAACCACCTGCTGAACGACACGTTCACCGTCGTCAAGACCGTGGACGAAATTCCCGCGCCGGTTCGGAATGTGTTGATCCCCGAGCACACCAACCCGCTGGACGGCATGGCAAACCCCGGCAAACGCTACCAAGTCACGGACGTCGTTGGGCCGGAGCGCCTGCCGTTCCGCCGCCTGATCCTGGCCGCCAGCTCCGCCGGATACAGCCTAATTTACGACGAGCACGGCGGCTTCGGCTACTACCAGTTGCTTTCCCTCTACCGGCTGACTGGCGGAGGTGCGAAACTCGTTTGGTCAGGCTACGTCCGTGATGCGCCAGGCTTCCTAAACTTCGAGCGGTTGCGCGCCCTTATCCGTGACGGCAAGGATCCCCCAAAGCCAATCCTCACCCGCTGAATGGGTGTGCTCGGATGCGGCGAGAGAGATCCTAAGCGCACCAGCCTCATCCGAAGGATGCTTTTCTAGCGAGAGGGATTTATTCGCTCGCGCGGGCTGCTCGCCCTCCCGTGCGGTTCTTCTGCCCTTACCCTCGGACAACGGCACTTCCAGAGACCCGAAATTCATTCCGGTGAATTGGCCTCCGCCCCATCATCCCCTCACGCCCTCTCATCCGCTTACTCCTCCGCTCACTCCTCCGCCTTCAGCTCCTCGTACCGCGCCAGCGTCTCCCGCCGGAACACCTGGTAGCGGTCGTCGGAGATCGCCTCGCGGATGCCCGCCATCAATTGCGCGTAGTGGGCGAGGTTGTGATACGTCGCCAGACGCGAGGCTAATATCTCGTCACACTTGTACAGGTGGCGGATGTAGGCGGCGGAGTAGCGGCGGCAGACGCGGCAGGGACAGTTCGGGTCCACGGGGCCGAAGTCCTCGGCGAAGCGGCTGCCCTTGATGTTGATCCGGCCCCGCGTCGTGTACAGCGTTCCGTTGCGCCCCAGGCGCGTCGGCAGGACGCAGTCGAACATGTCGATCCCCTGCGCCACGGCGTCCAGCAGGTCGCGCGGCGTCCCCACCCCCATCAGGTAACGCGGCTTGTGCGCGGGCAGGTGTGGCACACTCCAGCCGACGGCCGCCTGCATCACGTCCGGCGGCTCGCCCACTGAGACGCCGCCGATGGCGATGCCCGGCGTGTCCTGGGCCGCCACGAACTGCGCGCTCTCGGCCCGCAGATGCTCGTAGACGCCCCCCTGCGCGATGCCGAACAGCAGTTGCCCCGCCCCCGTTTTGTCCTGATGCTCGCCATGAGAGGCCGTGCAGCGCGTCAGCCACCGATGGGTCCGCTCCGTCGCCGCCCGCGTGTCTTCGGCGGAGCACGGGTAGGGTGGACATTCGTCGAAGGCCATGACCACGTCCGCGCCCAGCGCGTGCTGCACCGCGAGCGACCGCTCCGGGCTGAAGAAGTGCATCGAGCCGTCCAGGTGGGACTTGAACGTGACGCCGTCGTCGGTGATCCGGCGCAGCTCTTCCAGCGAGAAGACCTGGAAGCCGCCGCTGTCGGTCAGCATCGCCCCGTCCCAGGCGATAAACTTGTGCAGCCCGCCCGCCCGCGCGACGAGTTCGTGGCCCGGTCGCAGGTACAGGTGGTAGGTGTTGCCCAGAATCAGCCGGTAGCCCAATTCCCAGACTTCCTCCTGGGTCATGGCCTTGACCGTCCCGCGCGTACCGACGGGCATGAAGACAGGGGTTTGGATGGGCTGGGAGGCATGGGGCAGGCGCAGCAGTCCGCACCGCGCGCCGGTCTCGGACGAGCGGTGGGTGACGGAGAAGACAGGCGTGTCGGTCATGCCCGCAATTATACCCGCTCCGCTAGGCGGCGATCTCTTCGTGCCGACTGCTGGCCTCTCGCGTCAGACCCAGATTGGTGCGGGCCTCGGCATAGGCCGGATTGATCTCCAGCGCGGTCTCGAATTCGAGGATGGCCTCAGCATAAAGTCCTTGGGCGTGGAGCGTGATGCCCAGGTGGTTGTGCAGGTCGGCGTAGCGCGGGTTCAGGGCCAGCGCCGCCCGGAACTCGTTCGCCGCCTCGGCGTACATCCCGCGCCGGTACAGGTCGGCCCCGAGCCGCGTGTGGAACGTGATGTCGTCCACGTCCGTCTCGGCGATGCGGGCGAACAGGCCCTGGGCGGCCTGGAAGTCGCCGCGGGCATGGGCCGCGCGGGCTTCCCCCGAATGTCCTGTCTCGAAGGCCGCGTCCAGCGCGACGGCCTCCCCGATGGCCGCATAAGCCTCGGCGGGCCGGTTCAGCGCGTACAGCGCCAGCCCACGGCAGAAGTGCGCGCGGGCGTAGCGCGGGTTCAGGGCGATGGCGGCCTCAAAGCAGGCCAGCGCCTCGGCGTGTTCCCCCACCCCGCGCGCGGCCTGCCCCGCTTGGAAGCGCAGGTCCGCGAAGTGCGGATTCATTTCAACGGCCTGCGCCAGCGACTCACGTGCCTCGGCATAGCGGTAAGCCCCCAATGCGATCTCACCCAGCCGCGCGTACGCCTCGCCGAGATAGAACCGCGACAGCCGCTCCGTCAGCTCGTCCGGCTCGGCGCGCAGCGCCCGGTCCAGGTCCAGGATCGCCTCAGCGTACAACCCCTGATCGTACAGGCGCAGCCCCTGGTCATAAAATTCGTTCCGGTTCAGCCCGAACATCCGGCCCAGCAAGGACATAACTGACTCCTCCGGCCACGGGGTGGCCCCGTAAAATTATCGGCATCTGTGCGGCGTATCACCAGGGTTCACCAGTAGGTGTCGAACAGGGCGCTGACGCTCTCGTCACGGTGGATGCGGGTGATGGCGCTCGCGAGCAGCGGCGCGACCGAGATCACGGTCGTCTTGGTGCTGCGGGCGCGCTTGCCGTCGTCGAAGGGGATGGTGTCGGTGATGACAAGCTCGGTGATCGGCGACTCCTCGATGCGGTCCACCGCCGGCTCGGACAGGACCGGGTGGGTGCAGCAGGCGAAGACGCGCCGCGCGCCCCGCTCCATCAAGGCGCAGGCCCCCGAGACCGTGCTGCCGCCCGTGTCGATCATGTCGTCCACCATCACGCACGTCTTGCCGCGCACGTCGCCGATGATCTCCATGATGTCCACTTTGTTCGGCTCGGGCCGGCGCTTGGCGATGATGACGATGGGCGCATGGAGCATCTCGGCCATGCCCCGCGCCCGGCCCACGCCGCCGACGTCTGGCGAGACCACGACCGTGTCACCGTCAACCAGACCCTTTTCGGCAAAGTACGCTCCCAGCAGCGGCCCGGCGTACAGGTGGTCGAGCGGCAACTGGAAAAAGCCCTGGATCTGCCCCGCGTGGAGGTCCACGGCCAGCACCCGCGACGCCCCCGCCGTGGTGATCAGGTCGGCGACCAGCCGGGCGGTCACGGGTTCACGCGGCTTTACTTTTTTGTCCTGTCGCGAGTAGCCGTAGTAAGGGATGACCAGCGTGATGCGCCTGGCCGACGCCCGCCGGAAGGCGTCCACGAGGATCAAAAGCTCCATCAGCGTGTCGTTTGCCGGCGCACAGGTCGGCTGGACGATGAACACGTCCTTGCCGCGCACGCTCTCCTCGATTTTGACCCGGATCTCGCCGTCGGCGAAGCGCGTGCAGTGGATGCGTCCCACGGCTTGCCCCAGGTGCCTGGCGATGTCCGCCGCCAATGCCGGGTTGGCGTTCCCGCTGAAGATACGAAGCGTGTCTGTCTCGGCTGGCATCGGCGTGATCCCCTTATAAGCGCAGTCGCCGCTCCATCAGCGGCTCGGTTGTCTGTTTCTACTGCTTGCGAAGACAAAGACATCTACCGGCTGATGCACCGGAACGTCACGCGGCTATGCGTCTACCCAGAGTCGAAACTTGACCTATCCCACGCCCGAAGGCTTCATCGCTGATGGCGCGGCGGCTCCTGCCGCCCCTGACACGATGTTCACGCCTTGTGCCGCTTCTTGGAGCGCGCCCAGCCTTCCTTGTTGACCTGCCGCGCGCGGCCTATGCCCAGACCCCCGGCGGGGACGTCGTCGGTGATGGCCGAGCCAGCCGCCGTCCACGCCCCCTCGCCCAGGGTGACGGGGGCGACCAAGGTTGTGTGGGTGCCGACGAAGGAATCCGCACCGATGACAGTACGGTGCTTGTCCATGCCGTCATAGTTGCAGGTGACGGTGCCGGCCCCGATGTTGGTGCGCGGGCCGATCTCGGCGTCGCCCAGGTAAGACAGGTGCCCCGCCGAGACGCCGTCGCCCAATGTCGCGTTCTTGGTCTCGACGAAGTCGCCGACCTTGACGTTCCTGCCCAAAACGGTGCCGGGGCGCAGGTTGGCGAACGGCCCGATCTTGCAGCCGTCGCCGACCTCGCTGGCCGTGACGTGCGAGTCGCGGACCGAGACGCCGCTGCCCAGGCGCGAGTCGGAGACGCGCGCGCCCGGCCCGATCTCGCAGTCCTCGCCGATGTCGGTCACGCCGCTCAGGAGCGTAAAGGGGTGGATCGTCGTGTCCGCCCCGATCCGCACCGTGGCGTCGATGTGCGTACTCAGCGGGTCCAGAATGGTCACGCCCGCCAGGCCCAAACCCCGCAGCACTCGCGCCTGCATGGTCTGGCGCAAGGCGGTCAGCTCCGGGCGGGTGTTGACACCACGCACCGCGTCGGCATCGGGCGAGACCAAGGCCTCGATGAGCCGGCCCTGATCCGCCAGCCGCGCAACGGCATCGGTCAGATAGTACTCGCCCTGGGCGTTCTGCGGCGTGATCTCGGACAGGGCAGCAAACAGGGCGCGCGGCTCGAAGGCGTACACGGACGTGTTGATCTCCGTGAGGAGAAGCTGTTCAGGTGTGGCATCGCGCGCCTCGACGATGGCCCGGACGCGGCCCGTTCCCCCATCGCGCACGACGCGGCCATAGGCACCGGCATCGTCCAGCATCGCCGTCAGCAGTGTCGCCGCAGCCCCCGAATGGACATGGTGGGCGATCAGGGCTTCCAGCAGCGAGTCGGACAGCAGCGGGGCGTCGCCCGGCAGGACCAGCAGCGGGCCGTCCCAATCGCCCAGCAGATCGGCGGCCATTTGCACGGCATGGCCGGTGCCTTTCTGCTCGGCCTGCAAGACGTATTCGAGTTCCGGCCCCATCGCCGACCGGACGGCCTCGGCTTCGTGCCCGACGACCAGGACGGTCCGGCTCGCGCCGGCCCCCGCCGCGGCCTCGACGGCCCAGCCCAGCAGCGGCTTGCCCAGCAGCGTGTGCAGGGCCTTGGGCCGCTTGGACTTCATGCGCGTACTCTTGCCGGCGGCCAGGATCAGCGCGGCGACATTGCCTGCGCGGGCGCTCCCGGCGTGAACCTCGGACGATGACTCGGACATAGGACGGTTGCTCCTAAACAGGGCCGACGGGCGGGTGGCCGCGACGCCCTATTATAACCCCTTGCTCTGGGCGAGTCAAGCAAGGCCAGGGCGTTTCGGGAACCCGCCGCGCGCGCGCGGCGTCTGACCGGGTGAGGTCTTCTCGCCGTGATGTCCGATGCCCGCCGTTTCTGGTTCAGCCTGGCCGCCTCGCTGCTGGTCAACGCCCTCCTGCTGCCGCTGGCTGCCTGGCTCTGGCGGCCCCTGCCCCTTGCCCCCCCGCCGGTCCGCGTCGCGCGTATCAAGCTGGTCACGCTGGCGCTGCGCCCCGCCCCCCGTGTCCCGACGCTGCGGGTCGTCGTGCCGCCGCCGCGCCCGCTCGTGCTGCACGTCCCGCCGCCCCCGCCCAAGCCGCCGCGCCCTCGGCCCCGGCACCGCCCCGGCGCGCACGTCCGCGCCGCCACACCCGCACCGCCCGCGCAGCCGACGGGCGGGGCCGAGGCCGGAGCGCCCGCGCCGACCGCCATGGCTCCAGCTCTCCCCCTCAAAGTCGTCACGACGACGCGCCCCGCCAAGCGCGTCGTGCCCCACATCGAGACGCCCGCCCCGGCCTTGGTCGCTGCGCCGCCTGCCCTCGTGCTCGCGCCCATGACAATCAGCGCCCCCGCCCTGCCCGCCCCGGTCGTCGCGGCGGGGCCGGGAGGCGGGGCAAAGGCCGGCAAAGAGTTCGGGGCCGGGGCGGGCAACGGTCAGGGCAGCGGGGCGGGGGCTGGGAGCGGCAAGGCCGGGTCGGGGCCGTTCGGCGTCGGGGCGGGCCTGCCCGGTGACGGTGCGCCGCGCCACGTCGTCTATGTCCTGGACATTTCGGGCAGCATGACCAGTCGTGTCGGACGAGCCGATCAGGAACTTGGCCGCGCCCTAGACGGCCTGCGCCCCAGCGAGACGTTCAACATTGTGGTCTTCAGCGATGACGCGCGGGCTTTCGCGCGGAACATGGCTCCCGCCACGCCGTCCCAGATCCAGCGGGCAAAGGAGTTCCTGGGAACGCTCGAGGTGATCGGCGGCACGAACCTAGAGGCGGCCATGCGCCTCGCACTCCGTCAGACCGACGTGAACGAGGTCATGCTGCTGACGGATGGTGTGCCGACGGGACCCGATGGCCCGTACCCGCCGGAAGAGTTCCCGCGGATCGCACGCGACATTGACGGCTTCAACACCCACCGAGCGCGTATCTCCACCGTGGGTCTGGTCGGCATCAGTCCCGATGGCGAAGACCAATCTTTCGAGGCGTCCTTGCTGCTCAAACAGATCGCCCGCGACAGCGGCGGCGCGTCGGAACTTGTCCCTCTGGGCACCGCCGACCCCTAAAGGGGTGAACGCAGGCAATACGTGAAGAGCGGAACTCACCTGCCACTCCGTCGCGTTTCCTTTACGGATGACAGCCAAGAATACATCGGACACGCGCCGCTTTCGTTTCAGCCTGGCGGTCTCGCTGTTACTGAACACGGGCCTGCTCCTGCTGGCCGGCTGGCGTGTGCTGCCCGACCGGCCTGTCCTGCCGCAGGCACGGCCCCACATCCGACTGGTCACGCTTGCACCAACCCCCGCGCCGCCCGCGTCGGCCCGCCGGGGCCTTGCTGCTGCGCGGGCACTGACCCAGCGGCAGACGCCGCAGGCCCGCTCCAGGCCGACGCAGGCCCACCCAGCGGCCTTGCCACGCCCGCGCGTCAAGCCGGTCCCAACCCAACCCGCGCCCCAGACTGTGGAGGTGCAGGAACCCGGAACGCTGCCCGCCCCGCAGGCCTTCAAGATTGTCACCGCCCACACCCGCTCGGCGCTGGTCGTGCCCCGTCTCCACCTGTCTGCACCGCCCTCCAGAACGGTGCAGGCGAATCCCCTGCCTCTGACACCCAGCCCCGCTGCGCCGACGCATCAACCAACACCAGTCCATCAACTAACACCAGTCCATCAACTAACACCGGCCCATGCGACGCCCGCACCCGCCTCTCCGCCAGCACCCGCCGCGGCTCCAGCACCCGCCGCTGCCGCATCAGGCGGCGAGGAGGCCAGCCGGGGTGTGCCGGCGGGCAGGGGTGCGGGGCTGACCGGCGATGCGGGGGCGGAAACCAACCAGAAGGCCGGAGGGCCATTCGGCATCGGGGATGGTCTCAAGTCGAGCGGCAAGGTACGCCACATTGTCTACGTCCTGGGCGTTTCGGGCAGCATGGGCAGCCGCATCGACCGGGCGGACGACGAGCTGCGCGGGGCGCTGCGCGGTCTGCGGCCCGGCGAGACTTTCAACATCGTCGCCTTCAGCGGCGGGAGCGTACTATTCGACCCGGACATGGCCGAGGCGACGCCGTGGATGGTCCAGAAGGCGTCCGCCTTCCTGGACACGCTCAAGATCGGCGGCGGCACGAACCTCGGGGCGGCCATCGCGCGGGCGCTGATGCTGCGTGACGTCAACGAGGTCGTGGTCATGACCGACGGCGTCCCGACCGCAGGCGAAATGGATTTCCGAAGGCTGGCCCAGGTCGTCCGCCAATTCAATACCCGCCACGCGCGGATCTCCACGGTCGGCATGGTCGGCAGGAACCCGGACAACACCGACAACAGCTTCGAGGCCGCGGGCCTGCTGCGTGAGATCGCCGGCGACAGCGGCGGCGCGTCAAAGCTCGTAACGGTCGGCAGCAGCAACCCTTGATGTCTGTGCGCGCAAGGTGAGGGCTTGCCCCCCCTCCTCATCTTGCCCTTCCCCTAGGTCTTGATCCCCAGAATCTCGGCGGGGGCCTTTCGTCCTGTGCTATACTGTTCTTTCAAAAGCGATGCTGCGGAGGAAGAACATTTGGAAGCGCTGATCCTGGAAGAGACCAAGAAACTCCGGCTGGGGGAGATCACCGTTGACGAGACGCTCGGGCCGCGCGACGTGCGGGTCGCGCTGAAGACCGTGGGTATCTGCGGGTCCGACGTGCATTACTATGAGACTGGGCGCATCGGGCCGTTCATCGTCTCGGCCCCGATGATCCTGGGGCACGAGGCGTCCGGCGTGGTGGAAGAGGTCGGCGGGGACGTCACGACCCTCCGGGTCGGCGACCGGGTGTGCATGGAGCCGGGCATCCCCGACCCGAACAGCCGGGCGTCGCGGCTCGGCCTCTACAATCTAGACCCCGCCGTCCGGTTCTGGGCGACGCCCCCTTACCACGGCGTCCTGCGTCCCTCCGTCGTCCACCCCGCCGACTTCACGTTCAAAATCCCCGACAACGTCTCGTTCGGCGAGGCGGCGATGGTGGAGCCGCTAGCGGTCGGGATGCAGGCGGCCAAGAAGGCCCGGATCGAGGCGGGCGACCTGGCCGTTGTCATGGGGGCGGGGCCGATCGGCATGGTCACGGCTCTGGCGGCCCTGGCCTCGGGATGCAGCCGCGTCCTGCTGACCGACACGCAGCAGCCCAAGCTGGACCTGGGCGCGACACTCGGCCCGATCACCCCGGTCAACGTGAAGTCCGAGAGCGTTGCCGCCATCGTCCACGCCATGACCGACGGCTGGGGCGCGGACGTGGTCTTCGAGTGCAGCGGCAGCGCGCCCGCCATTGCAAATGTGTTCGAGCCGCTGCGGCCCGGCGGGTGCGCGGTTTTAGTCGGGATGCCGGGCGGCCCGGTCGCCTACGACGTGGTCGGGGCGCAGATCAAAGAGGCGCGCGTCGAGCACGTCTTCCGCTACGCCCACGTCTTCCCCCGCGCCCTGGCGCTGATGGGCAGCGGGAGCATCGACGTCAAGCCGCTCATCACCGACACGTTCCCCTTCGCCGACAGCGTCAAGGCGTTCGAGTACGCCGCCCATCTGCCGCCGACCTCGGTAAAAGCCCAGATCGAGATGGGCTGATGGACACACCCACGAATTTCATTCCCCCTAATCTTATTCCCGCCAAGCTCATCGTTGGCCTGGGCAATCCTGGAAAAGAGTACGACCGGACGCGGCACAACATCGGGTTCGCGGTCGTGGACGCCTTCGCAAGTCTGCACGGCATCACCGTGGGCAAGCGCGGCGGACAGGCCCTCACGGGGGAGGGGCGTGTGGGCGAAACGCGCGTCTTCCTGATGAAGCCGCAGACCTTTATGAACTTATCCGGGCAGGCCGTGGCGGCATTCCTCAAGCAGAAGCCCCTAGAAGTCGCCGATATTCTGGTCGTGACGGATGACATTGCTCTCCCCTTGGGGAAGCTGCGGCTGCGCGGGGAAGGCTCGGCGGGGGGGCACAACGGGCTGAAGTCGCTGATCGCACACCTGCACGGGCCGGCCTTCCCGCGCCTGCGCTTCGGCGTGGGGGCACCGCGCGAGCCATCGGCACAGATCGACTTCGTGCTCGGCCCGTTCAGCCGCGCCGAGCAGCGCGAGGTGGACGAAGCCACGGGCCGGGCCGTGGCCGCCCTCGACACGTGGCTCGCCGAAGGCATTCAGCCCGCGATGAACAGGTTCAACGGCTAGAGATGCCCCAGGCTACGGCTCACGGCCCCGGTGGGGCAGGCGAAGGCTGAGGGGGGGCGGGACGCCGGTTGACCAGGCCGACCGCCAGCAGCACGAGCACGGCCCCGGCGACGGTGAACGGGGTGACTCTATCCCTTAGGAGAAAGGCCCCCAAAAACGCACCGGCCACAGGCTGGACGAACAGGAACACGGACATCTCGCTGGCCTGGTGCTTGTCCAGGACCGTGAACCAGATCAAATAGCCGAGCACGGTGCAGGGGAGAATAAGATAGGCCAGGCTCCACAGGGCGGGCGCGGGAGGGAGCGTCATCAAATTGCCGTGCGCGCTCTGCCGCAGCAGCTCAAAGATGCAGAACGGGGCCAGCGCGACCGCGCCGCTTAACATCTGGTAGGTGACGACAGACAGGATGGGGTAGCGGGCCACCAGGCCTTTGCCCACGATGCTGGACCCCGCCTCGAAGGCCAGCGCCACGGCGATCAGCAGGTTGCCCTCCGTCGCGCCCGAGAATGACGGCAGCCGCCAGCCGTTGGCGATGATCAGGTAAACGCCGACAAGGCCGACGATGATGCCGGCCACTTTCACAGGCGGCATGGCCTCGCGCAGGAAAATAAAGGCCAGGATCGACAGGAACACCGTTTCCGTGGCATGGAGCAGCGCGGCGTTGGAAACCGTGGTCAGCGACAGCCCTACATATTGCAGCAGGTAGGTCAGGGCCAGGCCCAGGATGCCCATCGCCCAGAACGCCCCCCAGTCACGCCGGGCGACGCGCAGGTCCACGCCACGCCAGAGCGCGACCGCGTACATCAGCAGGGCCGCAGTCCCGAACCGGGCGAAGGCCAGGGTCATCGGCGGGATGCTGCCGAGCGCGATCTTGGCGGCAAGGGATGAGCCGGCCCAGAGGAGGTTGATGCCGACCAGGAGGAACAGGACGGGGAGAGGCATCCGCGCCGGGTGTGCCACCAAGCCGCGTGCTGCTTGTGGGGGCACGGAGCGCTTCATGCCCTTGATTGTATCCCGGCGGCGTGAGGCAAGTCAACAAAAGGGCGGCCTAGCCCATTAACGCGAGGTTACAATGCGCCGCCGGCGGTTTGAGGCCGAAGACGCAGGCTGCCGGCCCAGGAACTTTACGCCGGGCGAAAGCGTAAAAAAAGACGCGCATGTCCTCCTTTTCACGGTCCGCCCTCGTGGCGGACGCCCGTGGCCGTTCCGCGAAAGCGTTTCGGCCACGGGCATTTTTTTGATCTTTGGATGTGGGATTGGGAGGCTCTAGCGCAGCAGCTTACGGGTGCGGAGCAGGAGGCGCTGCTGCTCGAAGATGTAGGCGACGATCTCGTCACGCTCCTCCTCGGTCAAGACAGGCGGGCCGAGGAAGCGCACCCGGACAAGATAGACGCGGGCTAAACCCTGGCTCGCCACCCGGCAGTCCAGCACATCCCCATCCACTTCGAGCAGTGCGCCGTTTCTGCCGGTCGGGACGCGGACGCGGACGCGCAGGCCGCCCGGAACAGGCTTGGGGGCGGACACCAGCGCGCCGCCGCCCGAGAGGTTGACCAGGCGGGCCGCAACGGGGTCGGTGTGGGCGTACTCGCCGCGCACCCGGAACGTCGTGGGCGATTGCAAGGGCAGGCGGTAGAACTGGCGGCGCTGGACGCGCGTGACGACGCGCGGGCGCGCGACCGTCAGCATTGCGGCGCGGGGCGGGCCGATGACGCGGGTCTCGCACTGGTACATCTCGTCGGAGTGCAGGAACGACAGCAGCAGCGGCGTCCGCACGGGCAGGCCGGTCAGCGGGGCGGTCTCTTCCTCGGATGTCCCGACGGGCAGAGTTGCCTCGGGGCTGTCAAAGACAATGCGGCGCGGGGCCAGTGCCCGGACGCGGGCATGATAAACGCCCAGGTGGAAATCGTCCAGCACCTGGAGGCGGACGGTCTCGCCCACGCGCGGCAGGGGCGCTCGCTCGGTCCCCGCTTCCGATGCCGTGCCCAAGTTCCATAACGACATCGCGCCTACTTCTCCCCTACCCGCATCTCGCGCCACAGCCCCAAGCTCTGCTCCGCCGCCTGGGCCGTCAGCATTTCGGTCAGCGTGGCCTTTTCGAGCCGTGAGACCGCTGCGCTCTGCGCGGCATCGCCGGTCTCGATGAACGTCTTCAGCGTCGCCGCCTCCTGCGCCAGCAAATCCGTGGAAAGCTTGCGGTGCAAGTGGGAGAGCTTGAACTGTGCGGGCGGCACGACGCGGTCCACGAAACCGGCGAGCGCTTCCGCCTGGGCGCTGGCCGTCTTGGCCCCGTCATAGAACTGCTCGCGGGTGCTTTTGCCGCCCTCGAAGGCCGCTCGCGAGGCCTCGATGGTGCTGCTCAGGTTGTCCACTCGGCCCTTGACGATCTTGATCGCCAGGATATAGCCGTCGCTCCCGGCATCGCGCAAGGCGGCCAGGCAGTCGTCGTAGCGAGCCTGGGCGGCGTACAGGCGAGCAAGCTGGGCGTCGGCGGTGTGGTCGGCGGGCACAGACAGCTTCTTGGCCGTTTTGTACTCGGCCTCGGCCCCGGCGAGGTCGCCGCCGTTCCACAAACTCTCAGCCAGCGCGGCATGGGCGGAAGGGTCGTCCGGGGTACGACCGACCAGGGCCTGGTAGCGGGTGATGCTGCCGTCCGATGTCCCGTTCTCGGCGTCAAGCTGCGTCAGGAATTGCTGCACGGGGAGGCTGTCTGGGGCGACATCCAGGGCGCGCTTGCCCTCATCGAGCGCCTTCTCGCTCAGGCCGCCGCGCTGGTACGCCTGGGCGAGTTTCAGCCGGGGCACCGCGCTGCGTGGTGCCCCATTGACGGCATGGCGGTAGTACGAGATGGCCCCGACGATGTCGCCGCCTTCCAGTGCCGTATCGCCTCGGGCCATCAGGGGCATAACGTCCGTCAGGTCCTCGGGGCGCGGCGCGGCAGGGAGGGAAGGCCTGTACTCAGGCGGGGGTGCGGCCACGGGTGCCCCGAGCGCCACCGAGGCGGTGCTGCGCTCCGGGGCGGGCGCAGTCACCGGCACAACCTCCGGCGTGGGGGCCGGTGTGGGGATCGCGAGCGGTGCCTCGGGAGGGTCTATCTGCGGCGTCGGCATGGCTTCCGGCACCGGAACCAGGGCCGGCGGCCTCAGAACTGGTATCGGCGGCGTCGGTACCACCTGCGGCTCCGGCACGGCTTCCGGCACCGGCACAGCCAAGGGAAGTGCTGGGAGTGTCACGGAAGGCCGCATCGCCATCTGCACAGGTGGCAGTGGCTTGGGCACCCGCGGGTGGAAAACAAACGGCGGGGCCACCGCCACAGGGGCTACCGCCACAGGGGCTACCGCCACAGGGGACGTGGGTTTAGGAAGCGGCGCAGCAGCGGGCGGCGGGGCGACGGTAGGCAAGACGGGGTCCGCGTTGGAAAGCTCGGCGGCGAGGGGGGCAGCGGACGCCATCACCGTGGGGCCGGCAGGGAGGTTCGGCACGGACTGCGATTCGAGGGCGTGCGCCCCGTACTCGCGGTTGACGCCGTACCAGTCGAAGATGCGGGCCGGCGGGGCGGTCTCGACAAGCTGGAGGTGTGTGCTCTCTGGATCACGCCCCGGACTCACCACCACATAGTAGGTCACGCTCAGGGCGCGCGCCAGGGCCAGCCGCGCGTCATCGGACAGCAGCCCGCCGCCCACCCACTCGGGGTGCGACTGCTCCGCGGCGGCCCGCCGGATGGTGGCCGAGTCGGGGTTAAACGTCAGCACCTGCATCCGGCCATCCAGACGCAGGCGGTTCCGCAGGTCCACCAGGGCGGCCACATCGGTCGGCGAGGCCGGGTACAAAAGCACGGTCGGCATGACGGGCCGGGGTGCCACAGCCGGGCGGGCTGCAGCAGAGACCGGACCGCCCCCCAGGGCGAGCGCGGCGGCACTCAAGCAGCAGGCAAGGGCTAAGGGGGCTATTGGCTTTGCTGGCAAATCTGGAGTCCCGTCTGACAGGCAGCCAGCCCGCGCTGGGCCGTTTCCAAGTCCTGCCCCGCCGCGATCTGCGCCTCATAGCCCCGGATCGCGCTCTGGTAGGACAAGCGTGCCTGCCGGTAGTCGCCCCCCTGCTGCAAGGAAAGGGCACGCTGCTGGTACGAATCCGCCCGCGCGCCGTCGCCCGCCCCGTCGCCCAGAGTCGCCGGGGCGGCGTCTGCCTCCCCGTCACGAGCCTGGTGGACCGTGATGTGGATGTGCGAGGGGAGATCGGCGGCGTTCCGAGGTGACGCCGGGCCGGGGAACGAGCCGACCACGACCGTGTGCTGCGGGAGGGCCTCGACGGTGGCAAGCGGTACACCACCGGGCAGCGTTACGGGGGCCGGCGCGATTCCGTCCTCGCCGACAGGGGGCAAGGCGGCCAGCCGAAGCGCGGGGAGGTCGCGCCGGGCGTTGCGCTTCCGGGCAGCCTGGCGCGGCGGCACGGCGGGCAGCGACCAGCGGGGCGGGGCGGCGGGTGCCGGCGCGGAGACGCGGCCCGCGAACGGGTCGTGCGCCGTCACGAGCGGGGCAGCGTAGGGAGCAAAAGAGGTGTTACCTGAAGACGGCGCGGGCATCAGGACCATCGGCGAAACAGGGGCGGGGGGCGCGGTGTTCGGCAGCGCCAGGCGATCCGGCCCGGCGGCGACGGGGGCGGGCGCACCGACTGGGTAAGTCACGACAGTCTCGGCCCGCGCCCAGGGGTGCGTCAGCAGCAGGCCGCCAATCAGCACCGCGCCCGTGGCGGCGGCGGCGGCGATGAGCGGACGGCGCTGGAGCACACCGGGCCGGACGCCATTCCCCGCAAGCTTCGTCCATCGGCGGCGCACCTGCGGGGCCAGCTTCACCAGAGCCGGCGGCAGCCACAGGTACGCGGCGGGCGGCGCGGCGGCCTGGACGTGGACACCCCGCCGCAGCTGGTCCAGCTTGGCCGCGTCGGCGGCGCTGTCCGGGTTCAAGGCCAGGACCGCCTCGAAATGCCGAATGGCGACCTCATCGTCGCCCTTTTTCTCGTACAGAGTCCCCAGCAGCGAGTGCGCCGTCGTGCTACCGGGATTGATCGCCAGGGCCGCCTCGGCGGCGACAATCGCCGCCTCGCGGTTGCCGGCCTCGTTATGCCAGAAGGCCATGTCCAGCAGGCGCGTCAGCTTGTCCAGGGTCTCGTCGCTCTGGTTCACGGGCAGGTCCTGGACCGACAGCATCATCGTCCGGTAGCCGTCGTTGATCTTGGTCCCGCACTCCTTGCAGTATTTGCTGTCCACGGTGTTGCCCGTGCCGCATTCGTGGCAGTACACGTCTCGCTCCTCGCGGCGGGGGATAAAAAGGCCGCCGCAGTCACAGATCGGTCAAAGATTAGTCGAAACGAAGTCAGTCTTTGTTCCCCAAGAATAACACACACGCCCCGGTTTGTCAAGGGTGAGACGCTTGCCGTCACAACGCCTGCATCCGCCACCGCTCCTACAAAAGCGATCCCTGCCCTCCAAAGGCCGAGGGGGGCGGGGTCATGCCCAGGTGCTCCCACGCGCGGCGGGTGGCGACACGCCCGCGCGGCGTCCGCTGCAAGAACCCCATCTGCATCAGGTACGGCTCGTAGACGTCTTCCAGCGTGTCCCGCTCCTCGGACATGGCGGCGGCCAGGGTCTCGACGCCGACCGGGCCGCCGCCGAACTTCTCCATCAAGACGCGCAGCAGGCGGCGGTCGAACTCGTCCAGCCCTAATGCGTCCACTTCCAGCATCGCCAGGGCCGCCGCCGCCACCTCGCGGCTGATGTGCCCGTCCGCCCGCACCTGCGCGAAGTCCCGGACGCGCTTGAGCAGGCGGTTGGCGACGCGCGGCGTCCCGCGTGAGCGACGAGCCAACTCCCCCGCCCCGTCTAAATCAATATCGACTTGCAAAATCGCCGCCGAGCGCGTGATGATCTCGACCAGGTCTTCCGGCGTGTAGAACTCGAACGTGTGCTGGATGCCGAACCTGTCCCGCAGGGGTGAAGACAGCAGGCCCGCCCGCGTGGTCGCCCCGACCAGCGTGAACGGCTGCACGTCGAGTTTGACCGTGCGGGCGGACGGCCCCTGCCCGATCACGATGTCCACCTGGTAGTCTTCCATCGCCGAGTACAAAATCTCCTCAACGGGCCGGGACAGCCGGTGGATTTCATCGAGAAACAGCACGCTCCCCGACTCCAAGTTGGTCAGGATCGCCACCAGGTCGCCCGCCTTCTCGATGGCCGGCCCCGACGTCGCCCGCAGCGCCGCCCCCATCTCATTGGCGATGATCAGCGACAGGCTCGTCTTGCCCAGGCCCGGCGGCCCGTGCAGCAGGACGTGGTCCAGCGCCTCCCCCCGCCGCTGTGCCGCCGTGAGGAAAACGCCCAGGCTCTCCTTGATCTTGGGCTGCCCGATGAACTCGCGCAGCCGCTTGGGCCGCAGCGAATATTCATCGCGGTCATCCTCATGCGTCTCAGGGGAGATCATCCGTTCGGTCATAGCCATAAGCGTAATATACCAGTTCGTTTTAACAAATCTACGCGGCTCATTCCTCCGCCTCTATCTCCCGTGCTTCCGTCCGTGCGATTGGCCGCGCGGCGGCATCTCCCAGGGCAAGAATGTTCACTCTCGGCCCGTCGGGACCATCTTCCTGGACTATGAACAACACGCGATAGGCGACCCGGCTGCCGGGTCTTCGATGCAGTATTTGCCGAACTTGCTGCCAAAAACGCGCCACTTCCGGTATGACTTGGCGATGAGGCATGAAGCCGAGCGCGGCGATGGAGTCAAGCAGCGAGTCTTTCCATTCGTCCGCGACTTCCTGTCCCGCCAATTCCACGAAACGGGCATGAGCCGTATCAATGTCCGCTAAGGCACGGGGCGCAAAGCGCAGCGCGTAGGTGGCTGGCTCTTGACTTTCCAGCGGGCTGGAACCTTTTTCGTCTGTCATGCCCCTGCGGTGGCTCCTGAACGACGAGCCGCCTTTTCCGCCTCCCACTGCGCCCGAACTTCCTCAAACGAGACTGTCTGGCCTGCTTCTACCTGGGCAAAGCCATCGGCGATGGCCTGGCACGTCTCTTCATAATCGCGGGCCGCGTCTTCAAGCGCCTGCTGGAGAAGCGTATCCGCCAGCATATCCGTGTCCTGCCCGAAGCGCCCTGACTGCTCTTGCAGCAACGTTTCCGTTCGCGGGCTGAGTGTGACAGTCATTCCACAAGTCCCTCCTCCCTAAATTGTACCCGATACGCTTGCCCGAAACGACGCTGGCCGGTGACGCAGGAACGCCCCGCCGAGGCATCGGGAAGAGCCTGGACGGGGCGGAGGGAGCGTTTGCTTTCTGAGGTTTGGACCATGCGCCGCGTCCGCTTCTTGACCGCAGCGAATACTCGTCGCAGTCGTCCTCATGCGTCTCAGGGGAGATCATCCGTTCGGTCATAGCCATTAAGTGTACTATACCAGTTCGCTTAGACAAAAACATAACCGGCTATTACAGATCAGAGGCGACGACAGATCGCAGACATTTGATCAGTGTCCATCTTATGCTGTGGCCTATTGCCGGCTGCGAACCGGCCAACTGCCACAAGCGGTTGGGGTCTAACGGAGTGATCTCAACCTTCCGCTGGTGCTGAAAATCGTCACGAAGGGGCGCTTCCTCGGGTGGGACAAATTCGTAGTCGCCTTCAACCTGTACAACTAACGACCGGCCACCGCTCTTTCCTAGGCTGAGAATAACTAAATCATCCTGAGTCAGAGTGTGACAGAAGTTCCATAGTTGCCCCCCGCTGAGAGGGGCATTCTGTATTCCAGGATATTCATTACGCACGGCTCCAACGATCTCCCGTGCTGAAGCGTAATTGCGAATATCGCCAGCCCTACCCCAGCCCATTGCTATTCGGCCATTTTGTTGCGACCACTTTAAAACTGCTTCTGGTTCGCGCCAATGAGTGATAAGTCTCCACACGTTCATAAAGTTGTCCTCCATTTCACCAGTGCTGTATCACCAACAAAGTTTTGAGCCTACGGCGTGACGCTGCTCCAAAGATCGGCGGGCACGAAGCGGGAGAGGTGGCCGACGTTGCTGGTCGCTACCACCAAGTCGCTCGTAGGGACGCCGAGCGTCAGGGCTTGAGCGGCTAGGATGACGTCAATGTCCAGCTTTTGAGGGTCGCCGGTCGGGAGGCCGCTCTGCCGGGACGTCGCCCACAGGTCGGCGGCGAGGAGCATAGTGGCACTGGTGATCGGCAGGAAGCGGAAGTTAGCTTTCAGTGCGTCCAAGTTACGTATGCCGACGTTCTTCCTGGCCCTCAACAATTCGCGGCGGATTTCGTAATCAATGACCTCCGGGACGTAGATTTCGTGCCGGGCGGCACGGCAGGCGGCGACCCATTGGGTAACGCCGACGTCCGGTTTCGGATGCGACAAGGCCCCGAGGGGGTATGAGTCGAGGAGGATGTGCCGTGTCACGGAAAGAGCGGCCTTTCCCCGCTCTCGATGCGGTTCCGGTTCAAGTTATGCAGGAACTCATTCCGTTCAGCTTCGGCCTGGCGGATCTCCTCGGGATCGGTCGGGGCGTCGGCAAGCCAGGATTCCAGCAGGGCGATCCCTGGGTCGGTTTCAGCAGTGAGTTTCGTTTCTGCCGGGGGGGCGGTCTCCGGCTCGTAGACTTTGACTTCCAGCACAGCGTCGGGGGCGATCTCGTGGTGGCGGCTCATCAGTTCGTCCCAGGTGACGCGGTAGGTTTTGGTCGGCTCGGTTTGCAGCATGGCAGCTTTCCCTCCCTGAGTCATTGTACCCCGGCGGGATTATTACGGATGATATAGGTCGTGCCAGTGGCGAGCGATGGCGGTGGCCCCGGTCAGGTTCGGCTCGATCTGGCCGACGATCCAGGTCTGGGGCGAGACCGCGCCGTGGCCGTGGAACAGCGCCTCTAGGTCGGACAGCAGGAAGCCGCGGCGGGCGGCGAGGGCGCGGATACCGTCGTTGAGGGCATTGAAGGCGGTTCGGGCTTGCTTCGCCATCGTCGGGGCGAGGCCGAACGTGCTGAGGAGGGAGTCGTCGCCGTCGGTGGGGTCGTAGACGGTGTTGATGATCACGGGGCAGTTGAACGCGGCCAGGCGGTCGGCGATCTGCTCTAGGTTTGCCAGCGGCCGGGACGAGACCAGGCCCCAGCCGGCGGGCGTGTTCAGAGCCTGCCACACGGCTTGCAGGTAGTCGTTGCCGCCCGCCGTCAGGGTCACGACGTCGGGGGCGGTCGTGATCTCGCCCCAGGCGTCCAGGACGCCCGCCGTGGTGCGTCCGTCGCGGGTGAGGTTCTGGAACCCGCTCGCGGCGATGAGAAGTGCGAACTGGCTGGCCGCGCCGCCGCCCGGCGTTTCGGTGTAGTCGTCAATGCTGATGGAGTCGCCCAGGGCGAGGTAGTTCATAGGGCCTCGGTTGTCGTAGGGGAAGTGATAGCCGCGTGAAGACCGGCGGGATTAGAAGAGGAGGGTGACACGGGTCGGGAGGGCGAACACAAGGTTCGCCCCTACGGGCGCTGGCATCCATCTGTAGGGGCGAACTTTGTGTTCGCCGTGTTTTTCCACGCAACCCCCTCTTCCGTTCCCATCCCCCTACCCCTTCCCGCCCGCGCCGGTGAGGATGTTCAGCGACGCCCGCAGGGCCGCGCCCATGTTGGTCTTGTCGTCGATCTCTTTGAGCGCCTTGTCGGCGGCCCGGCGGGCGTCGTTGCGGTTGTAGCCGAGGTTGATCAGACCCTCCACCACGTCGTCGAACAGGTCCTCGGCGGGCGGCTTCTGCGATTTGGCCTGGAGGGCGTCCACTTTGCGCGTGAAGGCCAGGGCTGCCAGCTTCTCGCGCAGCTCCAAGACGAGCCTCTGGGCGGTCTTCAGGCCCAGGCCGGGGATGCGGACCAGGGTGCGCGTGTCCTCGGCGGCAACGGTGCGGGCCAGCGTCTCGGCGTCCATCGCCGACAGCACGGACAGGGCGACCTTGGGGCCGATGCCGGTCACGCTCAAAAGAAGCTCGAAGACGCGCTGGTCGTCGGGGTGCAGAAAGCCGAACAGCGAGATTTCTTCGGCCCGCATATGGAAATGGATGTGCAGGTGGGCGGTCTGGCCGATGGCCGGCAATGCGCCGTGGATGCTGGCCGGGACGCTGACTTTGTAGCCGACGCCGCCGACATCTAAAATAACGGCGGTGGCCTCGGCATGGACCAGTTGGCCGCGCAGGGTGGCGATCATAGACTGCTCCCTACGGCTCCTGCCGTCGGCTGAGTCAGCGCGTGGCGCAGGGCGGCGGCCAGAGCGTCCAAGGTGGCGTCATCGGCCAGGCGCGTCTCAGTGGGGTCGTAGTGGTCGCCGAAACGGGCGTCGGCATAAGTTTCGTCCGCGAAGCGGCGCGAAGCGGCGTAGCGCGGGAAGATGTGCATATGCAGGTGCGGCGTCAGGTTCATCAGCAGCATAAAGTTGAAGTGGTCCGGGGCGAACAGCGACGCGAGCGCGGCCTTGGTTCGGGCGAGGAACGCCCACAGCGACGTCAGCTCGTCCGGGGTCAGTGCCGACACGTCGGTCTCGTGGCGCTTCAGCGCGAAGAAGACGCGGCCCAATGTCGCCTGGTTCTCGTTGAGCACCAGGGTCCAATAGTCGTCGTCCAGCACGACGCCGCGCGTCGGCGGGCAGAGGGAACAGCCAGGCATGATTTCGGGCATGGGGTGATTATACCTGAAGCACTCGGTAAGCGTTTGGCACATGAGCAGCGGGAGCGTCAGCGCGGGGAGCAGGGGGAGCGAGACAGCCGGCAAAGGCGAGAACAGCGACGCGCCCGCGGCGTGATGTCGGCACGACATGGCCTCCCTCCCTAGCAGCAGAGGTCAGTCTCAAACCAAATCCATCAGTTCGCGCGTGACGCGAGGGCGGATCGCTTCCAGGACAACTTCTAAATCCCTATCGAGAGTCCAGCAAGCTTTGCCCACGGCGTCCATGATCTCGACCTGCTGGTGTGGCGTCAACTCTTTTTTGCCGAACAAGCCCGGCTTGCGGGGAACATTCCTCATCCGGTTTCGGAAGCCACGGAGGAACAGACTCGCAACCCCATGCGTTGCCTCAGTGCCCTGCTCCCTCTCGATGACCACCATCCGGTAGTCCACGTACCGGACATCATCACCCCCGTCATAGGCCGTCACGGCGTCGCTGATTCGGTGCGCGAGTGCGTCCCGAAGAAGCGGGTCCGTGAGGCTCATGGCATGACGCTCAACCCAGGCGAGTTTTGCAACCGTCCATTCCCGCACGAAGGCTTCCCGGCAAGGCTCCGCGCGGAGACGCTTCACGCCGCGCCCGGCGGCCTCATCCGCCTTCGCACGGGCTTCTTTGCGGATGTCCTGGACGAAAAGCATGGCGACAACCTGTTCCGCCGTTCCCATGGGAGCTTCTCCGCCGCTGTCGAAGCGTCACAGCCAGTAGGCGGTGATCGAAAGTATCTCCTCGGAGTAGAGGCACTGACGCAGGGTCGGCTCATCGGGGTTCGTGAGGAACACGCTGCCCTGATCGTCGCCGCGCAGGACCTCGACCACGGGCAGGGCCACCGAGTCACCATCCCACTCAGTCAGGCGGCGGGCGGCGCGGGCGTCTTTGCGCGGGTCGAGGAGCGCGTAATCGACCGAGAGGACGTTCATCTCGCGGCGCAGGCGGCGGACATCGGGATGGGCGGGACTGCCATAGATAGAGACGCGGCTTGCCATGTGTGTTTCTCCTGAGTTATTCAGACTGTTCGCGGGAAATGCAGGGCGACAGGGGGGCGTGGGAGCTGGACAGGGCGGCGGCCTCGACGGCCTCGGGCAGGGTCGGGTAGGCGTGCATGGTCAGCGCGATCTCCGCGACCGGCAGGCGGGCGCGCATCGCCAGGCAGATCTCGTTGATCAGCCCGCCCGCCGACGGGCCGACGATCTGGCCGCCTAAAATGGTCCCATCAGCGCGCAGCGAGACGAGCTGCACGAAGCCCGCCGTATCCCCCGTGATGATAGCTTTATCCAGGTCCGAGAAGGCGAAGCGGGCGATGTCCAGGGCCTCACGGGCGTGGCTGTTGCGGGCCAGCGCGGGCGTCAGCCCGACCGAAGCGACTTCGGGGTCGGTGTAGGTGACGCGGGGGATGACGCGGTAGTCGGCGGGGCAGCAGGGGTTGGCGCCGCCCAAAACGGCCAGGGCGTTGGTGGCGGCAATCGCGCCTTCATAAGAGGCGACGTGGGTGAACTTGTATTCCGAGGTCACGTCGCCCGCCGCCCAGACGTGCGGGGCCGTCGTCCGCAGGTGGGCATCGGTCTTCAGCCGCCCGCCCTCATCGCAGCGGACGCCGACGGCCTCCAGGTTCAGCCCGCCCACGTTGCTTCGGCGGCCCGCGGCAACCAAGATGGCGTCACACGCGATCTCCTCGCCCGACCCGGCGAGCGTCAACACTTTGACGTCCCCCCGGCGCGTCACGCGCTCCACCCGCGCCCCCGTCACGATGCGGACTCCCTCGGCTTCCAGTTGTCCGTGCAGAACCGAGGCCGCGTCGGCGTCATCGCGGGCCAGAATCCGCGCGCCGTTGTGCAGGATCGTCACGTCCGCCCCGAACCGCCGGAAGACCTGGCCCAGCTCACAGCCTATGGCCCCGCCGCCCAGGATGACGACGCGCGCCGGCAGCGCATCCCAATCGAACACCGTCCGGTTGGTGTCGTACCCGGCCTCTTCCAGCCCTTCGATGGGCGGAACGGAAGGCAGGGAGCCGGTACACAAAATAAATTGCTTTGCGTGGTAGCGCGTCCGCGTCTTGCGCGTCTCGACCGTCTGCGCGTCCACGAACGCCGCCCGCTCGCAGACGGTCGTGATGCCCTGCCGCGCGAAGCTGTCTAGGGCGCTGCCGCCGCCGACGCGCTCGATGGTGCGCCGGGCGTGGCGCATGACGGCCCCGAAGTCCGCTCGGGCACCCTCGAAGCGCGGCAGCCCGAAGTCGGACGCCCGCCGCATCCGATCCCACAGCGTCGCCGAATGGATCAGCGACTTGGACGGGACGCAGCCCGTATACAGGCACTCGCCGCCGATCAGCGCCTCCTCGAACAGAACGGTCCGCGCCCCCGCTTTGGCCGCCGTCCGGGCCGCCTTCGGCCCCGCCGAACCCGCGCCGATCACGGCGACATCGAACTCCTCAACAGAATCGTGCATGGGCACATTATACCGCGCCGGACGCGCCGGCGCGTCTCAAGCGCCGCGGCTTTTGCCCTTCACGGACGACCGCGCCTTGATACACGGCCGCCTGATGTGTTTCTACTGGTATAAATATCGGGTATACTTCCTGCGAATGTTGAGGCCGCCCGCCGTTTTTGTTCAACCTCTCTCCCGCCGTCTCTCGTGCCTTCGCCTCCCGCTGCCTTGAGGACAATCCTTGACCGAGCCTTACGACTTAATCTGCCTGTCGCACCTGCGCTGGGACTTCGTGTACCAACGCCCGCAGCACCTCATGAGCTGCTGCGCGCGTACACACCGCGTCTTCTTCGTCGAGGAGCCGGTCTTCGACTCGGAGCGGCCATATTTGGACGTCACCGACCGGCCCGACAGGAACGTCCGGGTGCTCGTCCCGCACCTCCCCTGGGGTCCGACCGAGGAGGAGCACGGGGAGATGAACCACGCGCTGCTGGCCGGGTTCATGCGGGAGAACAGCGTCACAGATTTCGTGTCGTGGTACTATACGCCCATGATGATGGGCTGGACGGCGGACTGGACGCCGCGCGCCGTCGTCTACGACTGCATGGATGAGCTGTCCGCCTTCGCCGGTGCCCACCCCGCCCTGCTCGGGCGCGAGGCAACCCTGCTTGCGCGGGCCGACCTCGTGTTCACGGGCGGGCAGAGCTTGTATGAGGCCAAACAGGGCCGGCACCCGGCGGTCCATGCCTTCCCGAGCAGCGTGGACGTGCCGTTCTTCGCGCGGGCGCGGACCCTGACCGACCAGCCGGATGACCAAAAAGACATCCCGCACCCCCGGCTGGGCTTCTACGGCGTCATCGACGAGCGCCTGGATGTCGCGCTCCTTGGCAGCGTCGCCGACCTGCGGCCCGACTGGCAGTGGGTCATGGTCGGCCCGACGGTGCCCAAGATCGATCCCGCGACGCTGCCGCAGCGGCCCAACATCCACTACCTCGGCGGGAAAAGCTACGCCGAGCTGCCCGCGTACCTCGCCGGGTGGGACGTCGCCCTGCTGCCGTTCGCCCGCAACGAGTCCACGCGCTTCATCAGTCCTACCAAGACGCCCGAGTACCTAGCGGCGGGCAGGCCGGTCGTCTCGACGTCCATCCGCGACGTGGTCCGGCCTTACGGCGAGATGGGCCTTGCCCACATCGCCGACACGGCCACCGAGTTCGTCGCCGCCTGCGAGGCGGCCCTGGGGGGGGACGCCGCCGCGCGTCAGCAGAAAGCGGACCAGTTCCTCTCGCGGATGTCCTGGGACACGACCTGGGATCGTATGGCGGAGTTGATTGACGTCGCAATCGAGAATAGAAAGTAAGGGAAGACGGATGTTCGATTACTTGATCGTTGGGGCCGGATTCGCGGGGAGCGTTCTTGCGGAGCGGCTGGCCTCGCAGGCAAACAAGCGCGTACTGCTGATCGACAAGCGGAGCCACATCGGCGGCAATGCCTATGACCGCTACAACGACGAGGGTATCCTGATACACCCTTACGGCCCGCACATTTTCCACACAAACTCGGAGCGGATATTCGGCCACCTGAGCCGGTTCACCCAGTGGCGGGCCTACGAGCATCGCGTCCTGGCACACGTCGATGGGAAGCTGCTGCCCATCCCGATCAATCGAACGACCGTCAACAGCCTGTATGACCTGGACCTGAGATCGGAGGAGGAGTGCGAGGCCTTCTTCGCCTCCCGCGCCGAGCCGCGCGACCACTGCTTCACGTCGGAAGACGTCGTCGTCAGCAAAGTAGGGCGTGAGCTGTACGAGAAGTTCTTCCGGGGCTACACGCGCAAGCAGTGGGGTTTGGACCCCTCCGAGCTGGACGCCCAGGTGACCGCCCGCGTCCCAACGCGCACCAGCGTGGATGATCGGTATTTCGCCGACACGTTCCAGTACATGCCCAAGCACGGCTACACGCGGATGTTCGAGGCCATGCTGCGCCACCCGAACATCAAGGTCATGCTGAACACCGACTACCGAGAAGTGCGGGAGATGATTCCTTACCGGGAAATCATCTACACCGGTCCGGTCGATGAATATTTTGATTATCGTTACGGCAGGCTTCCCTACCGGTCGTTGGAGTTCAAGCACGAGACGCTGGACACCCCGCAGCACCTGCCGGTCGCGGTCGTCAACTACCCGAACGACCACGGCTACACGCGGGTCACGGAGTTCAAGCACCTGACTGGGCAGGAGCACAGCAAGACCAGCATCGTCTATGAGCACCCGCGCGCCGAAGGCGATCCCTATTATCCCATCCCCAAGCCGGAATGCACGGCCCTCTACAACAAGTACAAAGCCCTGGCCGATAGCGCGCGCGGGGTCCACTTCGTGGGCCGGCTAGCGACCTACAAGTATTACAACATGGACCAGGTGGTGGGGCAGGCCCTCGCGACCTTCGACAAGATCGTGGGCAGCCGGCCCGCGCGGATCATCGCTGCGGTGCCCGCGATAGGCAGTCAGAAGAAGATCGAAGAGACCGCCGAGGCCGTGTGAGGCCTCGTGAGGATGTGCCGTGCTTCCCAATGAAGAGCGTCACCTGCCGCCGGCCCTCTGGGGCGGCGTCGAATGCACCATGAACCGCGTCGGCGACACGACCTTCGATCAGCTTGAGCTGACCGGGCATTCACGGCGCATCGAGGACCTGGATCTGTTCGCCGGTCTGGGCCTGCGCGCCATGCGCTACCCCATCCTCTGGGAGCGGGTTGCGCCGGACGGCCTGGATCGGGCCGACTGGGGGTGGGCCGATGCCCGCCTGCATCGGCTGCGCGCCCTCGGCATGGACCCCATCGTCGGGCTTGTCCACCACGGCAGCGGGCCGTCCCATACCAGTCTGCTGGACCCGGCGTTCCCCGAGCAGCTCGCCGACTACGCCCTTGCCGTCGCCCGCCGCTACCCGTGGGTGAAGCGGTACACGCCGATCAACGAGCCGCTGACGACTGCCCGCTTCAGCGGCCTGTACGGCCACTGGCACCCGCACGGACAGGACAGCTCGATCTTCGCCCGGATCCTGCTGAACCAGTGCCGGGCCATCACGGTGGCGATGCAGGCGATCCGCTCGGTCGTCCCCGACGCGCAGCTCGTCCAGACGGAGGATGTTGGAACAGCCTACAGTACGCCCGCCCTGGCGTACCAGGCGGATTTCGAGAACGAGCGGCGCTGGCTCAGTCTGGACCTCCTCTGCGGGCGCGTGGACGCCGCGCATCCCATGCACCACTATTTGTGCTGGCTGGGGATCAATGACGCCGCCTTGTCGTTCTTCGGGGACAACCCCTGTCCGCCGGACGTCCTGGGGATCGACTACTACGTCATCAGCGAGCGATTCTTGGACGAGCGGACGGAGCGCTATCCGCTTGAAGCGGCGGGCGGCAACGGGCGGCACCGCTACGCGGATGTCGAGGCCGTCCGGGTGTGTGCCGAGGGCATCGCCGGCCTGGAGCCGCTGCTGCGCGAGGCGTGGCGGCGGTACGGATGCACCCTGGCCGTCACCGAGGCCCATATCGCCTGCACCGTCGAGGAACAGATGCGCTGGTTCGGCGAGGTCTGGGACGCGGCCCGGCAGCTCCGCCGCGAGGGGGTGGACGTCGAGGCCGTGGCGGCGTGGGCGCTGCTGGGCGCTTATGACTGGGACTGCCTGATGACCCGCCGCACGGGCTACTACGAGCCGGGCGTCTTCGCCCTGACGACCGACGGCCCGCAACCGACACTGCTGGCCGCCATGCTTCACGACCTGGCAGTTCGAGGCCACCACCCGCACTCGGCCCTGGAGACTCCCGGCTGGTGGCGGCGGCCCGAGCGCCTGCTGTACCCGCCGGTCAGCCGGGCCGTAAGCGCCGTGCAAGACCGACCCCTAACACGGTGACCCGCTGGGTCGGAAGGGAGAGCCGCCCGGATGTCGCCTTTATCGCCGTCTTGCCGGACCCACGTCTGCCTGTTTACCGACAGCCTGGAACCCTCCGGGGTCGGCGAGCACATGCTGACGCTGGCGGGCGAGTTGCTGGGCCGCTTCCGCCTGTCTTTCGTCTGCCCGCCCGGTCCGGGCGGGGACCCGTTCCTGGCGCGGGCCGAGGCGATGGGGCTGGAGGCGGTAGGGCTGGCCGTCAACCGCCCGGACCTGCGGGGCGGGTTCTGCCGCTGGCTCCGTGCGCGGGGCGTTTCCGTCTTCCACGGCCACGCCGGGATCGGCTGGGAGGGCCACGACGGCGTCTACGCCGCGCGTCAGGCGGACATCCCCGTCGTCATGCGGACCGAACACCTGCCGTATCTCCTGACCGACCCGTGGCAGCAGAGCGAACACGCCCGCCTCGTTGAGGCCGTAGACTGCCTCCTCGCCGTCTCCCAAGAGGCCCGGTCCACGTTCGAGGATGCCGGCCTGCCCACCCACAAGCTGCGCGCCGTCCAGAACGGGATTCACCTGTGCCCGGTGCGGAAAGGGGTTCCTGACCTCCGCCGGGAGCTGGGCCTGGCGGCTTCGGTGAAGGTCGTCCTCACCGTCGGCCGCTACACCGATCAAAAGGGACACTGCTATCTGATCGACGCCGTGCCCTCCGTCTGCGCCGCGGTCCCGGACGTCCATTTCGTGTGGGTGGGCGACGGCCCGCTCGAAGACAATCTGCGCGAACAGGTCTCTGCGCGGGGCGCAGGCGGGTGCGTCCACTTCCTGGGCAAGCGCAGCGACGTGGCGGACCTTCTGGCGGATTCTGATCTGTTTGTGCTGCCTTCCCTCTTTGAGGGCCTGCCCGCTGTCATCCTGGAAGCGATGGCGGCAGGCCGCCCGGTCGTCGCCACCGCCGTCTGCGGCTCTTCGGAGGCGGTCCGCGACGGCGAGACGGGCCGCCTCGTTCCCCCCCGCAGTCCCGCCGCCCTGGCGGAAGCCATCACGGACGCCCTCGCCCAGCCCGCACGGGCGGCGGAATGGGGCGCGGCGGGCCGCCGCCGATTCGATCAGCAGTTCACCGCCGCGCGCATGGCCCGCGAGACGGCCTCTTTGTACGAAGAACTGCTGTCGAAGGCTCCGGGGGAAGAGGGCCTGCAGGCTCGGCACGGCGCGGGATGCGGAGGCTGAGTTTCATCCCTGCTCACTGAGACACATAAGACGGCGCGAAGTTGCACCCGCTCAGACGGGCGCGGGTGGGAGCTTTTCCTCCGCCTCGGCCCAGAAGGGTACGGCGACGTCCATCAGCTCGCTCGGGCGGCTGTATTGCAGGGCGTGGGGCATCCGGGGCAGGCGGTCGAAGCGCGAATGCGGCAGGGCGGCGGCCAGCCGGCGGGCGGCGGTGTCAGGGATGATACCGTCGTAGCCGCCGCGCACGACCAAGCAGGGCGCGGCCACTTCTTTCGCGTGGGCGACCGGATCGTCTTCGAGCATCTTCCGGGTCGTCGCCAGGTAGCGCGGGATGCCCATCTCCAGGTACCAGCCGGCCAGCACCGCGTTGTAGCGCATCGGCTCGCGCGCACCGTCCAGCAGCAGGCCCAGCGCGTAGCGCCAGAACGAGATCAGCCGGTCCCCGCTCGTCGGCCCGACCAGGGCCAGCCCCCCCACCCGCTCGGGGTGACGCCGGGCGAGGGCCAGCGCGACCTGACACCCCATCGAGTTCCCCGCCAGGTGCGCCCGCTCGACCCCCATCGCGTCCAGCAGCCGCGCGGCCCAGTCCGCGAGATCGCCCATGCCCATCGGCTCTTTCGGGCCGGGGGAGCAGCCGAAGCCGGGAAAGTCGGCAGCGTAGGTGCGGGCGGCCGGGCGGCGCTCGGCCAGGACCTTCATCGCAGGCAGCCAGGACTCCATTGAGCAGCCCAGCCCGTGCAGCAGCAGTAAGGGCAGGCGCGGCGAACCGGGCGCGGGGTCGGGCGCGGGTTCCAGGATGCGGCAGCGAACGGAGCGGTCGTCCACGTTGAAGAAGTGCAGGCGCGTGGGATCGTCAGACATGGAGGGAGGCGCTTTCGGCGGCAAGACTCTCAGGGATCAGCAGGCGCGGGACGCGGGCGGTCAGGGCCGTGGTGATCTCGTGCGGCGTCGTCCCCACGCTAGCTGCCAGCTCGCCCGCCGTCAGCGTCTCGGCCCCGTCGATGCCGACCAGTGTGGCGATGTCGCCGGCCCGGACGTCCGGGATGGCCGACACGTCTACGACGATTTGATCCATGCAGACACGGCCCCGGATCGGCGCGTGCCGCCCGTGCAGCAGGACGCCGCCCCGGTTGGACAAGCCGCGCGGGTAACCGTCGCCGTAACCGACGCCCAAGGTCGCGTAGACGCCGCCGCCGGGCGGCACAGTGTATGTGCGCCCGTAGGAGATCGTCTCGCCGCCTTCCAAGCGGCGGCAGAGAGTGACGCGCGCCTTGAGCGACAGCACAGGCCGAAGGGGCGTGTCGGCCCCGACGAACGCGCCCGGCACCGGCTCGATCCCGTAGAGGAGCAAGCCGGGCCGGACCAGTCCATGCCGGGCGGCTTGGGGCAGGTTCAGCGCGGCGGGCGAGTTCGACGCATGGACCAAGAGCGATGCGGTCCGCGCCCCGAGGGAGCGCAAGAGCGACTCGAAAGCGAGGTGCTGGGCGCAGGCATCGGCGGGGTCCTCGTCGGCGGAGGCGAAGTGGGTGGCGATGCCCGACACGCGCAGGCCGGGCAAGACGTCCAGCACGGCAAGGACATCCAGCGCCTCGGCGGGGGAAACGCCCGCGCGCCCGATCCCGGTGTTGACGTCCAGATGCGCGTCGGCGACCCCACCGAGCGACCGGGCGGCCAAGGAGAGCGCGCGGCCAGAGTCCAGGCTGCTCAGGAGCGGCGTCAGGCGGTGGAAGGCCACGGCGGGGGCTTCCTCGGGGAAGAACGGGCCGAGCAGGAAAACGGCGGCGTCGGCGGGCACGAGGGCGCGCAGGGCCGCACCCTCCGAAGGCGTCGCCACCCCGAAGTCCCGCAGGCCCAGCGCGTAGCATCGGGGCGCGATAAAGGACAGGCCGTGACCGTAGGCGTCGGCCTTGACCACCGCCATGACGCGGGCGGGCGCAAAGCGACCACGCAGCAGGGCGACGTTATGCGCCAGGGCCGAGCCGTCGATCTCGGCCCAGGCGCGCAGGGGCGGCATCAAAAGCGGTTCGCCCCTGTCGGCGCGCTCAATGGCGTGTTGGAAGACAGTTGGTGGGAGCGGCGGCCCGAGCGCCGGTAGGCGTCAGGCACGAGCTGGTCCAGGGCACGCTCATAGCGGTCTCGATGGCCGTAGACGACAATCATGTTGGTGAGCTGCCGTCCAGGCCGGGCCAAGGTCGCGCCGTTGTAGTAGAACCCCGTGCTCGTCCCGGCATCCAGGTTCATCGCCTCGGTCGCGCCTAATGCCTTCATGGCGCGGGCGAGCCGGCCCAGCGAGATCGGCTGGTGGGTCATGGCGAAGAACAGCGTGTTACCGCGCGTGATCCCGACAGCGATGCGCGAGTTCGGAGCCAGCATGTGCTTGTCGCGGAACCGCTCCGCGCGCGGGTCCAGCACGATGCGCCCGCGCCGCAAAAGCCGCGGGCCGCAGGCGACCACGAAGTCATACGGACTCCAGTCGTGGTGCCGCCCCCATGTCACCGTCACCATTTCGGCCCGGTTCCGGGGCGTAATGCACAGCGCCGTGCCCATGCCGCCGAAGTGGACCAGGCTGCCGTCGATGACGATGTCCCCGACGGGCTGCAAGTCGCCCAACGAGAAGAACGTGCCCGTGACGGCGACGTTGGGGTTCGCGCGCCCGATCATCTGCCGGAACGGCTCCGACGTGCCGTTGCCGCGCCGGGCCATGACGGCGGAGACCTTGACATCGGGATCGTTGAGGTCCACCGAGATGACCTTGACCGGGACATTGGCCGCCGCCGTCTGCCAGAACCGGATGTTCTTGCCCCCGCTCCCGTCGCCGCGCAGGGCGATCTGATGCGCCCGCTGTGCGGCCATCCGCGCGTTGTGCGTTGCGCGCAGGTTGCCCAGATGGGCGTGGTAGAGGGCGACGATGTGAGCCAGGTGCATCGCCCGCAGCGCCTGGGCGCGGGTGATCTTCGCCCGAGAAAAGCGCTGCTCCAGAGCCAGCCGTGCCCGGAGGGCGTTCTGCCGACCGGCGGCAACGGTCTGCCGCCGTGCGGCCTGGGCCGCGAGGCTGCGGGCGTGTGCCGCCCAGCGCGCCTGTCCGGCATTGCGGCGGGCGGCGGCGACAGCGATGGCCTGCGCGCGGTGCCGATGAAAACTCGCGGCAGCGACGGCGGGCTGTGCGCGGTTCCGGCGGGCGAGACGGTTCTGTGTGCGCCGAGCCACGCGCGCCATTTGCTTTGCCTGGAGCACCTTCGCGACGTGGGCCTGATGCAGGGCCGCCACTTTGGTGTCATGCTTATTCTGCCACAGCCGCTCGTGCCGCTTCTCGACCCGGCGCGCGGTACGGGGAAGGGAATGCAGTTTAGCGAGGTGCTGCCGCCACGCCTTCTTCTCCTTCGCGGCCAGCCGAACCAGGTGCTGCGCGCGGACTCGCGCCGCCTGCTGGCCCGCCCCAGCCCCGTGCTTGGTGTGGGCCTGTCCGGGCCTGGCGAGACCGACGAGGAGAAGGAAGGCGAGAAGAGTAGACAGCAAACGCATCAACAAAGGACCTCGGTCGGCTCGGGATTCGACTTGAAGAAAGGCACAGAGGAGTTCCTGCGTGGCGCTATGATAACATAAAGACGTGCCCCGCGTCAAGAAACAGGGCGAGCGCGTCACGCGCCGTGGAGCGCGCGCCAGGCCGCCTCCAGCGCCGCCCGCAGGCCCGCCGCCGCCGCCTGGGGATCAGAAGCCGCCAGCACGGCATCGGTGACGGCCACGCCGTCCGCGCCCGCCCGCAGGCAGTCCGCCACATCCGACGCCGTCTGGACGCCGCCGAAGGCGATCACGGGAATCTGGACGCCGTCTTTGACTTTGCGTACCAGGGCCAGCCCCTCGCCGGGCGATTCGGCGTCGAATGTCGGCCCGACCTGCACATAATCCGCCCCGCCGCGCTCGGCACGGGCCGCGCTGGTCACAGTACGAGCGAACGATCCGACCGTGGCCTCACCCGAAGGCCGCAGGAAGCGGCGGGCGTCGGCGGGCTTGTAGGGCCGCTCGGTCAGCAGTACGCCATCGGCCCCGCACTTCTCGGCCAGCTCCAGATCGCCCGTGACGATGAACTGCGCCTGCCCCGCCGTCATCTCGCGCAGGCGCAGCGCGACCGCGTACAGGCCCAGGTCGTCCACGCTGGGGTTGCGGACGCGGAGCTGGACGATGTTGACGCCGCCCGCGATGGCGGCCTCGACGAGCGAGAGGGGTTCGGTCTTCTTTTCGGCGAGGGGACGGTACAATACACGCCCGGTCACGAGCGTCAGGCTGGGCTGTGGGATGGCTGTCACGGGGGGTATTGTACCCCGCGCCGCGCCGCCTTGCAAGCGTGGCGCCAGCCTCCTACGCGGCCCCACCCGCCCCGGCCTTGACGGCGGCGTTCCGGCACACCGGGGCCGCGCCGTTGTCTAGGACAAGCCGGCGGATGTTGTCGGCGAGGCCACCCGGCGTCGAGCCGGGGGACGGGCAGGCCTCGGCCAGCAGCGCCTCCATCTGCTCGGCGGGCAGCGGGCGGGCGAACAGGTAGCCTTGGCCCTGTTCGCAGCCCAGGGCGCACAAGTGGGCCAACTGCCCGGTGGTCTCGATGCCCTCGCTGGTGATCCGCAACCGGAGCGCCTTGGCGAGAGTGACCACCGAGGAAACGATGGCGTCCTCCTCCTGGCGGCCGATCCGGCTGACGAACGAGCGGTCCACCTTGAGCGTGTCCAGCGGCAGCCGGCTCAGGTAAGCCATCGACGAGTAGCCTGTCCCGAAGTCGTCAATGGCGAGGCGGATGCCCAGCGCCTTGAGCTGGTGCAGCCGGGGGATGGTCACCTCGGCCTCCTGCATCATCACGCTCTCGGTGATCTCCAGCTCAAGCGACGCGGCGGTAAGCCCCGCCTCGGCCAGGGCGACGGTGACCTGGGCGACGAGGTCTTCCTGCTGCAACTGGCGGGCGGACAGGTTGACGCCGACGGCCAGCGGCGGGTCGCTCGGGTAGCGGGCCTGCCACACGCCGGCCTGGAGGCAGGCCCGGCCCAGCACCCAGCGACCGATGGGCACGATCAGGCCGGTCTCCTCCGCCAGCGGGATGAACTTGGCCGGTGGGATCAGGCCGTGCTCCGGGTGCCGCCAGCGCAGGAGGGCCTCCACCAGACGGACCGCCCCCGTTTCGAGGCAGATGATGGGCTGGTAGTGGATCTCCAGCTCATCGCGCTCCAGCGCGCGCCGCAGGTCCGCCTCCATCTCCAGGCGCTCGACCGCCGGCGCGTTCATGCCATGCTCGAACAGGGCGGTGCGGGCCTTGCCGCCCGCCTTTGCCCGGTACATGGCCGTGTCGGCGTCGCGCAGCAGGTCGTCTGCGGTGCGCCCCGCGTCGCTCTCCACGGTCAGCCCCAGGCTGCACGCCGTAAAGACCTCGCGCCCGCCCACGCTGACCGGGGCCTGTAGGACCCGCGTGATGCGCTCGGCCAGGCCCTGGATCTGGCTCTCGTTGCCCATGTCCTCGATCAGCACCGTGAACTCATCGCCCCCCAGGCGCGCAACGGTGTCGCAGGAGCGGACGCAGGCGAGCAGGCGCTCGGCGACGATAGTCAGAAGACGGTCGCCGGCCTCGTGGCCCAGGCTGTCGTTGACGTACTTGAAGTTGTCCAGGTCGAGGAAGATCACGCCCAGCGTGCCGCCCGACCGGGCCGAGCGGGAAAGCGCGTGCCGGAGCCGCTCGGCGAAGAGCAGGCGGTTAGGCAGGCCGGTCAGGGCATCGTGAAAGGCCTGGTGCTCCAGTTGCTTCTCGAAGGCCTTGCGCTCGCTGATGTCACGGCAGGTCAGCAGGATGCCGCAGACCGCCGGATCGTCGAGCAGGTCGGTCCAGAAGGCCTCGTAGAGCCGCCACGCGCCGTCGGCGTGCCGCAGGCGCATCTCACAGACCAGGCTCTTGGCGGAGCGGGCACACGCCTGTTCCAGCGTCGTCCGGGCGAGGGCAAAGTCGTCGGGGTGGGCAAGTGCCAGGGCGCTGGTCCCCTCCAGCGCCTCGGGCGCGTAACCCCACTGCCTCCGGGAGGTGGCGCTCAGGTAGCAGAAATTGCCCTCGCGGTCCAGAATCGAGATGACTTCGGAGGAGTTGCAGATCAGCGACTGGAACCGCTGCTCGCTGCGGCGCAGCGTGTCCTGCGCGGCCGAGAGCCGCGCGCCGTGCAGGCGGCTGCGCTCGAACCGCTGGACGAGCATGAACATGAGCAAGGCGCTCGCCAGCAGGGTAGCCGTTGTGCCCACGTCGGCGGCCCGGACTGCGGCGGCGGCTTCACCGTCATACCGCTCGCCCGCCGCGTGGATGGCGTCGCGCAGCGCCTCGTAGGCCGGGTCTACACTCCCGTCGTGAGCCTGACGCGCCCGATCCCCTTGGCCGGCGGCAGCCAGGGCGAACTCGCCGGCGACCGCCCGGAGGTAGGCTCGGAACGGGGCACCCACGCGGTGGCCTCCGCCGGTGACGTCCTCGATCCGGTCGAGACGCGCCAGCAGGTCGAGGGCGTCCGACTGGATCACCTCCCGGTGCGCCTGCTCGCCGTGCGCCAGGCTGACGTCCGAGGAGACTTGCGCCTCCAGGGTCCTGACCTGGCTGGCTTCGCCGCTGAGGCGCTCCAACAGAATTTGCTCCTGCCGCCGCTGGTCCGCGTGGCTCTGGAAGCGGGTTATGACCGTGGCGATCAGCAGCGCAGTGAGTAGCGCCACGGCCAGCAGGGCGGCGGCGCTCAGGAACGAGCGGACTCCGGGCCGGCGGGGCAGCCCGCCGGTACGCCGGAAAGACTTTGGATAGGGTGTCCTAGGATTGCCACGCGGTGGGGAGGCTTTCGCCTTTCTAAGCCTCCCCGCCCTCTTCGAGATAGACGCGCTTCTGGGCCTCCGCGAACGTCGTGATGCCCGCCATGACCTTGGCGGCGGCGTCCTGGCGCATCGAGACCATGCCGTGCTCGATGGCGGCCTGACGGATCTTGTGGGCCGGAGCGCGCGACAGCGTCAGCGCCCGCAGGGAATCGTCCATGACCATCAGCTCCTGGACGCTGTAGCGGCCCTTGTAGCCTGTCCCGCCGCAGGCCTCGCAGCCCTCGCCGGTCACGAACCGGGCCTGGTGGAACTGCGGCGAGTCGGTGTCGATGCCGAACGACAGCAGCGCCATGTCGGACGGCTGATCGGGCCTGGCGCAGCGCAGACACACCAGACGGACCAGGCGCTGGGCCAGGACGCCGACAATGGAGGAGGCGATCAGGAACGGGTCCATGCCCATGTTCAAGAGCCGTGTGATCGCCCCCGCCGCGTCGTTGCAGTGCAGCGTCGAGAAGACCAGGTGGCCGGTCAGGGCGGCCCGGAACGCGATCTCCGCCGTTTCGGCGTCGCGAATCTCGCCCACGTAGATGATGTCCGGGTCCTGACGCAATATCGCCCGGAGCTGGCGGGCGAACGTCAGCCCGGCCTTCTCGTTGACGTTGGACTGGCGGATGCCGTCCAGCTCGTACTCGATGGGGTCTTCGACCGTGATGATGTTAACATCAGGCGTGTGTATCTCTTGAATGGCGCTGTAGAGTGTGGTCGTCTTGCCGCTTCCCGTCGGGCCGGTCGCCAGCACGATGCCGTGCGGCTTGCGGATCAGGCTGTTCAAGGTGAGCAGGTTGCGCTCCGAAAATCCGAGCTGGTCCAGTTGGGGCCGCACGCCCGTCTTGTCCAGAATCCGCAGCACGACCGACTCGCCGTACTGGGTGGGCAGCGACGACACGCGCATATCGACGCTCCGGCCCTCCACCGTCACCGACAGCCGCCCATCCTGGGGCAGCCGCTTCTCGGCGATGTTCATCTCGGCCATGATCTTGATGCGCGAGGCGCAGGCGGCCTGGTACTCGCGCCGGACGCTGTCCACGTGGTGCAGAGTCCCGTCCCGCCGGAAGCGGACGTCCAGGGCATCGCGCCGCGGCTCGAAATGGATGTCGCTGGCCCCTTGGCTGATGGCGTCGGTCAGCAGCCGGGAGATAAACTGGATGACGACCGGCTGGTCCACCCCCATCGCTTCCAGGGCATCTCCCGGCCCGCCGGTCCCCGAGGTGGGCGTAAACCCCGCCGGCAAAGCCCCGGCGAAAACATCCGAGGCCCGCCGCCCCTCTGCGCGGGCGGGCGGCGCTGACGCGGCCTTGGCCGGCACGAGCACGGGGACGGCGCTGCGCCCCACGCCCTCGCCGACAGCCTCCACCGCCGGGGGCGGCCCGTAGAAATGTGCCAGCACGGCCCGTAGGGGCGTTTCGGAGGCGAGGGCCGGTGCGATACGGAGGTGATGGGCCGAGGCCAACTTCTGGGCAACATCCATCACGCGCGCATTCCAGGAGGCGACGACCACTTTGAGTGTGCCGTCCGGCGTTTTGCCGACCGGCAGCAGCGCGTACCTGTGGGCGACGGCGGCGGAGACCAGGGCCAGCACCCCGCGGTCCACGACCACGTCGTCCATGACCACGTAGGCGGCGTCCACCTGGCGCGCGCGCGCGCGGGTGACGTCCTCCTCACCTACCAGGCCCATCTCGACCAGTACCAGCCCCAGCGCCCGCCCGGTCTGCTGCTGCCGGGCCAGGGCCGCCTGGAGCCGATCCTCGGTGAGCGCCCCCTGCTCCACCAGCAGATGCCCTAGCTCCTTGCGCCGATTCCCCAGGGGAAGAACGACCGTCATGTGTACCCTCCAGTGAGTCCCACTGCCCTTACAATTGCTTGTCTCAGTTATCGGCAGATGAGGCCGACAAAAAAAGGCCCCGGCGTTTGCCGGGGCTTTTTTCCGATTCTCTTATTTTCCAATTCTCCTCTGCGCGGCAAAGTTTTTATCGACTGCGCCGGGGGCGCTCATCCTCGTCGTCTTCCTCATCGTCGTCATCGAAGGGTGCGTCGTCCATGTCGTCCAGCGCACCCGAGGAGTCGGTGTAGTTGCTGATCTCCTCGCCCCGAAAGACCGTGACTAAAAAATCCTCGCGCTCGAACGAGGGCAGGTAGGACGAGACGATGTCGTCGTCGATCTGCGCCAGCAGCTCTTCCTCAACGCTCACCGGCAGATCGGCCTCCAAAACCAGCGTCGCGTGGATCGTGCGGCTCTCAACAGCAAAGTGCAGATCAAGCTGTCCAATGCGCCGATCTTCTTCCCAGACAAGGTAGATCTCCGAGCTTTGGGTGCGGACCAGCCGTGACAGGCGATAGGAATAGTTTGTATCCATGATTCACACAAGGGAAAGGGGCGAACTCGGAGTTCGCCCCACATGACACGAGCGACCAACGTGGATGACTAGGCCGGCTCAGGACGCAGGGTCGGCAGGCGGCGCGGCTTCTCTGTCGCGGGCCGCTCCGGGGCGTTCCCTTCGGCGGGCGGCGGGGCCAGCGGTGCGGCGGGCGGGGCAACGACCTCGGGGGCCTTCGCGCCTTCCAACAGGGCCATGAAGTCCTCGCGCTCCAACATCTCCTTCTCCAGCAGGACCCGCACGATCTCTTCCATCTTCGTGCGGTTCTCGGTCAGGATCTGGCGCGCGCGCTCGTAGCACCCGTCAATGATCGCCCGAAGCTCTTTGTCGATCTCCACGGCAACGGTCTCCGAGTAGTTGCGCTCCTCGTTCCAGTCGCGCCCCAGGAACGGGTTCCCGTGCCGCGTCCCCAGCACGACCGGGCCGAGCGTCTCGCTCATGCCGTACTCGCAGACCATCGAGCGCGCGATGGCCGTGGCCCGCTCGAAGTCGTTGGACGCGCCCGTCGTCACCTCGTTGAAGACGATCTCTTCGGCAACGCGGCCTGCCAGCAGCGACGAGACGCGGTCCAGGAACTCCTGGCGTGTCGTCAGGTACTTGTCCTCGGTCGGGTAGTGCATGGTATAGCCCAGCGCCTGCCCGCGCGGCAGGATGGACACTTTATGCACCGGGTCGGCATTCGGCAGCAGCTCGCCGACGATGGCGTGGCCGACCTCATGGTAGGCGATCCGCTCGCGCGTCGTGTCGTTCATGATCCGCGACTTGCGCTGCGGGCCGGCCACGACCCGGTCCACGCTCTCGTTGAAGTCGTCCATGCCGATCTTGGTCTTGTCGTAGCGGGCGGCGAGCAAAGCCGCCTCGTTGACCAGGTTCGCCAGGTCCGCGCCCGAGAAGCCGGGTGTCCGTCGGGCCAGGGTCGGGGCGCTGACCTCTTCGGCCAGCGGCTTGCCGCGCAGGTGGACGTTCAGGATGGCCTCGCGGCCCCGGACGTCGGGCGTGTCTACGGTCACCTGCCGGTCGAAGCGGCCCGGACGCAGCAGGGCGGGGTCCAGGACGTCGGGCCGGTTGGTAGCGGCAATCATGATGACGCCGGAGTTCTGGTCGAAGCCGTCCATCTCGACGAGCAACTGGTTCAAGGTCTGCTCGCGCTCGTCATGCCCGCCGCCCATGCCCGCGCCGCGCTGCCGGCCTACGGCATCGATCTCGTCGATGAAGATCAGCGCGGGCCGGTTCGCCTTGGCGGTGTCGAACAGGTCGCGAACGCGGGACGCGCCCACGCCGACGAACATCTCGACGAAGTCCGAGCCGGAGATGTGGAAGAACGGCACGCCCGCCTCGCCGGCGATGGCGCGGGCCAGCATCGTCTTGCCGCACCCTGGAGGCCCGAGCAGCAGGACGCCCTTGGGGATTTTGGCTCCCAGCGCCTGGAACTTCTTGGCGTTCTTGAGGAACTCGACGACTTCCTGAAGCTCTTGTTTGGCCTCATCCACGCCCGCTACGTCGTCGAACGTGACCTTGGGGACGTTGTCATTGAGCCGCTTGGCCCGTGACCGCCCAAACGACATGGCCTGATTGCCGCCGCTCTGCGCCTGGCGCACGAAGAAGATGTAGAAAAAGCCCAGCACCATCAGCGGCAGCAGGACGACCGACAGCAGGCCGCCCACGGCGTCCGAGATCAACGGGCGGGTGAAGCCGACCTTCTTGACCCCGTGCGTGATCAGCAGGTTGGTCAGTTCCTGCTTCTGCTGCGGGTTGTCCGTACCCAGGTAACAGCTAAAGCCCTGGTTGCCCTTGGTGAAATGTCCTTGGAACGTGTCCTTGTCGAAGCTCCCGTCCAGCACGTTGTTGTTGTCGACGTTGTCAATGAGCAGGCCGTAATTGATGTCTTTCTGCGTCTCCCCGACGTGCAGCAGTTTCTGATTGGTGGATGTCACCAGGTACAGCACACCCGATAGCACGAGGAGCGAGACGAGAATTTTCGCGAGATTTCGTGTGTTCAAACAAACGCCTCCTTCCCCGCCCGGACACCGAGTGTTCCGAAACATGGGAAGACTTCTAGCTTCCAAGCGACGCGGGCCGCCGGGAATGGGTCAGTATACCATATTACCGCGTGGGCGGCAATGATATTATCTTCATCTACGCGAACGGTGTGGTGGTCGTTCCCCGACCGCTTTCCGTCTCGTTTCAACACATCCCCTCGGGGATTTGTTCCAAAAACCACTCGTCGCCCTGCCTGGCCGACGGCGCGGCCCGCTTCAGTGTTCCCGCGCCCAGCTCGACCACGTGATGCGCGCGGCCCGCCCGCATCAGCCATCTACCCGGCGGCGTATGGGGCGCGAGCCGGACCGCCCGGAAGTGGGCGTCCAGGAACAGCAGGTCCAGAGGGAAGCGCACCCCGACCGTGTGGACCGAGGCAACGCCGGGCAGCCACAAGCCTTCCCCCGCCGGCAGTCCAGCACGCCCCAGAACGCCCCGCCCCCGCGCCCACCAGGTCTCGGCCCGCGCCACCGTGGCGACGAGCCGCCCCGTCGGCCCGTGCCTCAGCGCATAACTCGTCACGCCCCGTCGTACCCAGAAGTCGCCTGAGCCTGAACCGCCCCGCGCCGGTCCAGGCTCAGGCGCAGGCGGTTCGGCGAGCCGCAGGCCGGGCACTCGGTCAGGCGCTCTTCAGGGCCGTCTTCGCCCAGCATTGCTGCGCTGACACGAATGGGGACCCGGGTCTCGCAGCAGAAGCAGACGTACTCGGCCGTTTCGGGCGGTCCAGGCTGGAACTTGGCAGCCTGGACCCGCTCCCAGCGGAAGTGGACGAAGAGCCGCCCCCAGTTGTCGCCGTCTTTCTCGATCCGGTGGTAGCGCGCTTTGATCTCGGGCTGGTCCAAAAACCGCAGGACGGCCTTCTTGAGCTGCCCCGAGCCGCGTCCGGGGATGATCTCCACCTCGGTCGCGCGCTTGGCCGTGGCCTCCTCAATGATGCCCACCAGGGCGGCGTCAATGGCCCGGCTGTCGTTGTAAATGGGGTGCAGGTCAAGCTTCAATTTCATTGGGGCTTATTGTAGCACACGCGCCCCTTGACAGGCATCGTCGTCACACGGGATAATAGCGGGGAGAATGATCACCGTCACCGACATCGTCAAGACGTACAAGACCGGCAGCATGGCCCTGACCGTGCTCAAAGGCGTCTCGCTGCACGTCGGGGCCGGCGAGATGGTGGCGATCATGGGGCCTTCGGGGTCGGGCAAGTCCACGCTGATGAACATCATCGGCTGCCTGGACCGGCCCACGTCCGGCTCCTATGCGCTGGACGGCCAGGAAGTGGCCCGGCTGGACGAGAATGCGCTGGCGAAAATACGCAACCGCAAGATCGGGTTCGTCTTCCAGCAGTTCAACTTGCTGGCCCGCACCACGGCCCAGCGCAACGTCGAGCTGCCGATGGTCTACTCGGGCCTAGCCGGGCGTGCGGGCCGGGCGCGCAAGGCCTTGACACGGGTGGGCCTGGCCGACCGATTGGACCACACGCCCTCCCAGCTCTCGGGCGGCCAGCAGCAGCGCGTCGCCATCGCCCGTGCCCTGGTCAACGAGCCGTCGCTCTTAATGGCCGACGAGCCGACCGGGGCGCTGGACACCAAGACCGGCGAGGAGATCATGGCGCTGTTCCAGGACCTGCACCGCGAGGGCAAGACTCTGGTCGTCGTCACCCACGAGGACGACATCGCGCGCCACTGCGAGCGGATCGTGCGCTTCAAGGACGGCGAGATTGTCAGCGACGAGCCGGTGCGGGACCGAATTGTGGCGGGGTAGGAACCCCTCGTGGCGGGCTTGCCCGCCACGAGGGGTTCCTCACGCCGGGTGGGTTCCTACTCATACCGCAGTGCCGTGATCGGGTCCAGCTTCGACGCCCGCCAGGCCGGGTAGATGCCGAAGAACAGGCCGACACCGACGGCGAAGCCGAAGCCAAGCTCCGTCGCCCAGAACGGCACGAACGTCGGCAGAACCTTGTGCGCGAAGCTGTCCACCAGCTTCGCCAGCCCGTAGCCGCACGACACGCCGATCAGCCCCCCCAGGCCGGAGACCACCATCGCCTCGACCACGAATTGCAGCAAAATCGCCCCGCGCGTTGCCCCGACGGCCTTGCGGATGCCGATCTCGCGCGTCCGCTCCGTGACCGACACGAGCATGATGTTCATGATGCCGATGCCGCCCGTCAGCAGCGCCAGACCCCCCACCCCGCCTAATACCAATTGGATGCCGCCCAGCAGCGTGTCGAGCTGCTTCAGGATACCCTCCTGGGTGTCGACCACGAAATCTTTGTAGTTCAGCGGGTGACGCGCCCGCAAGACGTCCCATACCTGGTCGGCGGCGGTCTCGACCTCGGACACCTCGCCCGAACGGGCCGTGAACCCGCCGATCTTGTCGCTGCCGGTGAACCGTTTCTGGACCGTGGGCAGGCTGGTGTAGAGCGTGTTGTTGAAGTCCCCGCCTCCCGGATTGCCGTCCTTCTCCTGCAAGACGCCGACCACGACCAGCGAGACGGCGGAGCCGTCGTCGGTCGTGCAGTGAACCTCCTGACCCAGGGCCGCGCCGTCCCCGAACAAGTCCTGCTTGACCTTGTGGCCGACCACGCAGGCCTTGCTCCACGTCTGCACGTCATCATGGCTCAGGAACCGGCCCGCGTCCAGCGGCAATACCTGGGTCTGGTTGAACGTGTCCAGCACGCCCATCAGTGTCACCGAGCGCCGCCCGCCCCCCGCCTGCGCGACTATGGACGTCTGCGCGTCGGGGCTGACCGAGCCGACCAGGCTGGCCCGCGCCGCCACCGCGCGGGCGTCGTCCATCGTCAGCCCCCCGAAGCCGCCACGCGAGACGGTCCCGATCTTCGGCTCGTAGGAGACGAAGATCAGGTTGGCCCCGTTGCCGGCGAACTGGTCCAAGATCTGCTGCCGGATGCCCTGCACGATGGCGATCATCACGATGACGGACATGACGCCGATGATCACGCCCAGCATGGTCAACAGCGCCCGCATCTTGTTCGCCCACAGCGCCGCCAGCGCGACCCGGATAGATTCAAAGAAGATCATGGTCGCCCTTGTCGTTTCCGACGCCGCATGGTTTGGAGCAAGGTAGCAAGTTTTTTATGGCCGCCGTTCGCCGCAGTGTCCGCCGACGTGTCGCCCCACTCGTTCCGTGTGCTCGGGTCGGCACCCAGTTCGATCAATTTCTCTGCCACATCAAGGCGACCCCTCATGGCGGCATAGTGCAGCGGGGTAAAGCCCATGTCCCCGCTGGCGTTCACCCGCGCGCCGGACGCCACAAGCATTTCGATTTCCTCAAGGTTGCCTATTCTTGTGACAAGGTGGAGCAGGGCATCGTCATCTGGATAACACTGCCGGTTGATGTCGCTCAAGTCCAGCTCGGCGAAGTCCCAGTGATAGCGGTAGCGGTCAATCACCGTTTGCAGCGAAAGTTTTGTACCCATAGCTGTTTGTCATAGCGAACGCCATTACTTCCTTGTTTCTTGCCACACGTCATCTCCAGGCTTGTTGTGGATCGCGATGAGACTGCCTGCGACTGGGCCGACTAGCCCCCCTAGAATCTTAGGGAGTGTTGTCCTACGGGCGAAGCGGCCAAGCCTTTGCCGCAGGATGTTGTTGAATCGCTCGAAGCGGTCCAATATGCCGCGTGATAATGTCGCTTGGTCCACGGACAGTAAAACTATCTACATGGTATGGGATGATTATACGCCAGCACTGCCCGTAATGATATCTACGGCTGATCAAAAAGTTTATTCCGGGCAGGGAACAGGCCATGCTCACGCGGTCAGTGTGCCCAGCCTCGTTAAGTGGGAGGTGGCAGTGCTGACGGCAATGTTACCGGCGCATATTACGTTCCACTTTCTCTTTTCGCTTGACTTTTTTGTTCCCGTCGTTCATAGTAGCCGGCAACAAAGCGTTCTCTCCCATTGGCTCGTCGGCTTGTCCGAGCCGGAAACGACAGCGGCTTTATGCACTTCCGTAGCGTCAGCGTTTTCTGCCTTCTTGCCTTCACTTGCTCGGTCGCACAGGCCGCGCCGAAGGCACCCGCACCGCCCAGGCAACTTGCGCCCGACCCGCTCCTCGTCCCCTGGCTCCTCGCCGGGAAGGACGACCGCGACAGCCTCCTCGCCGACCTCCGCGCCCGCCCCGCCCAAGCACCCACCGCCCGCACCCTCGCCCTGCTCACCCAGGCACAGGCGTTCCTGCTGAAGCCAGCCCTCGACGACAAGCGCGCCGCACTCGACGCCGCCTACCGCGCCATGCTCGCCGCCCAGACACAGGCCCACGACGATGATGTCACCGCGCGCATCTTCGACGGCTTCTTGATCCCCGCCCTGCGCTTCGCTCCGACCCAGCCCGCTTATCTCACCAGCCGCCAATCGCTGCTCAAAGCCGCCTTCACCGCCTACCAGCAGACAAGCCAGGAGGTCAAAGAAGAATCCGTCCTGCGCCTGCTGCTCCGGTGCGCCGGGGACCAGAACACGCGGGACTGGGCGAACGTGCAGATGGCGGCCCTATACGTGCATCAGGAGAACGACCCCAAGGCCATCGCCGCCTTGAAGGCGGTGCATTCGCCCGGCATGAGGGGCAGCGCCGTCTTCATCCCGGCCCTGCGGCGGGAGATCGCCGACCGCTACGCCTTCGATCATCCCGGTGCCGCCGGCACGGGCGGAGCCGCCGCGCGCCCCACTGCCGTGAAGCGTTCGGACAAGCGCCGCGCCCGCTACTCGGACAAGACTTCGGACAAGACTTCGGACAAGACTTCGGACAAGACTTCGGACAAGACTTCGGACAAGACTTCGGACAAAGCCGCCCGCTGAGAGAGCTAATCCTAAGAGGCTCTAACAAAAATGGTCATTCAGCCTGCCCCAGCAAATCATCGCGTTCTCGATCTTGACGAACGCCTCGTAGATGTCGTCGCGCCGCTCATCGCGTATCCGCAGACGCCGCGCCCCCTG
>JAABUQ010000310.1_pt1 | contig 112634 bp, 86 predicted proteins | sample 5560001 | NCBI WGS metagenome assembly JAABUQ01 (sample SAMN10711888, study PRJNA513371) | rock metagenome | isolation source: Antarctica rocks | place: Antarctica: Victoria Land, Finger Mt nord | collected 2015-12-18 | reverse complement strand
GCGGAATACGCTCCTCCGCGCTTACATAGCTGAATACACTCGCTTGCTGCTCGTCTCTTCCTCGCATCCACAAGAGACGCTCACCACTTTCTTTAGTCACTTGCGAAGATCAATTTTCAACAAGTTCTTAGAGCGGGATGATTGCGAACCGCGGGAGTATCGCCAAACGGCGCCTACCACACAATTGCTCCTTCGTTGAGATTCACCGCGTTCAGCAACCCGTAAGGCGGCTTTACCAAAGGCAGGCCGTCGTGAAACACGCTTCTCGTTCCGAAGTCCTGCGTATAGTCGGAACTGATTTCCGCGGAGTAAGGATTGTGGGCGTCGGCAGGTTTTGTAACTCGAGTGATCCAGGCCTGTTTACTGGATTTCACATACAGAACGCCGGTTTCAGGGTCAAACGCCCCTCCGCCCCAGTTCGGTCCGCCCAGAATGCCAGGCAGCATAAGAGTGCCCTGCACGCTGGGAGGAGTGTAGAGTGGCCCAAGACGATACTTCTTCATCTCTGCCATAGCTTCTGTTTTCAGTTCCGGTGTTAGGTCGAAAGCGTCGTCCGGCGAAACTCCTTGTGGGGTAATGGGCCGCGGCTTGACGGGCACGGGTTGCGTCGCAGAGGCCTCCTCGCCCGGCACGTCACTGGGCGGCGCCGGCCGCTCCTCAATGGGAAAGATTGGGGTACCGGTCACTCGATCGAACACGAAGATGAAACCCATCTTGGTGAGTTGGACCGCTGCATCGATTTTCCGGCCACCTACCGTCAGCGTCACCAGGTTGGGAGGCGCCGGCAGGTCATAGTCCCACAACCCATGGTGAACAGTCTGAAAGTGCCACTTACGCTCCCCGCTGTTCGCATCAAGGCAGACCAGCGATTCGCCGAATAAGTTCTGACCCGGCCGTTGGCCCCCATAGAAATCATTGCTTGGCGTTCCAAGAGGTAAGTACACAAGCCCCCGCCGCTCATCCAGTGTAATTGGCGCCCAGTCATTTACGTGCCCCGTGTACGACCACGAATTATTCTTCCAAGTATCGTTACCGAACTCTCCCTTCTGAGGAACTGTATGGAAGATCCAGACTCGTTTGCCTGTGCGTGTATCGTAAGCTCGAACATCGCCTGGCGGGTCGTGCTTGTAAATCACCCGGTCGTCGATACTGTTACTAATTACCAGATTTTTGTATACGACCGGCGGTGAGGTATTGGTGTAGTGCTTCTTGTTCACTTCCCAAGCAAAACCCTGCGCCAGATCCACAATCCCGTTATCGCCAAACTGCGGCACAGTTTTGCCGGTCGTGGCATCAAGGCAAATCAATTTATAATGGCTCACCATGAAAATGCGCAGCGTGCCATGGTCGCGCCACGCCGCAACTCCACGATGTACATACCCCACCCCATTCAGAGCCTGTCCCTCTTCCTCGTATGCTTTGGGATCGTAAACCCAGCGCTGGCGGCCGCTTTCGGCGTCGAGCGCCACTACCCGGTTATAAGAGGTTGAAACATACAACACGCCGTCAATCATCAGCGGCGTAGCTTCGAAGTTACCGGGCCGAATCCCTCTCTCCGGAAATGGCTTCTCGCCCGGCTTCCATTCCCAGGCAAGCTTCAGGTTCTTTACGTTTTCACGATTGATGTCTGTCAGGGTCGAATACCGGTTGCCGCCCGCGTCGCCCCCATACCAAGGCCATTCCTGAAGTTGCTTCTGTGGAGGCGCCGCGGAGAGAGCGATAAAACCGAAGATAACTAACGCAAAACTTCTTAGGATCATGATCATTATTTGTCTTCTAAATTCGCCTCCCGGCTGCTAACTTGCCTTACTTGCGGCAGTATTCTTTTCCCGCAACGCTTCGTACAGCTGCGCAGGACCCAGAAGAACCTCTTTTAACCCAGTACGCACTTTCTCGGAGTCAAGCGCTTGTCTGCTCAACGATGAGTTGGCGGCGAAAGCATCCATTACCGCATTCAGGATCTCCTGCGCAAGGTCCGGCGAATTTCCGAACTGCTCTTTGCTATTGCTGGATGCTTGCCGGGCCAGCACCTCCGATTCAAGCAGCTTGCCTTTTAGAACGCTGTTCACATAGACCAGCTTGTCGCCCTCCGTCGTATCGCTACCGAAAAGATCGTTCACCTTGGCGATGATTTCCTCAAGCAGCGCTTTTTCCTTTTCCTGGACAGAGCCCGAACCGGCTTCGGTTAGCGGCTGGAGGGTCGCCGACTCGCTTCCGCCAAGACGCAGCGAACGTTGCCCGGCATTCCGAAGCGTATGGTGAGTCAATATGATCTTCGAAAGGTCGATCCCTTCGCGTTCGCGTTCGAACTCCAGCAGCGGGATGAGCGGCTTGAAAAAGAGTGCGCGCTTCTCTAGTTCCGTGTTCCCGTAATCGAAAATCTGTGACAGAAATGTATAAGCGTGACCAAAGCTTCCCAAGTCACGCTTGAATAGCTGCAGCGCCTCCATCTCTTCGTGTGCCTCTTCAGCGGCCTTCTCGGCACTGGCATTCTTAGCCTCAACCCACCGCTGCTTCGCGGCTTTGAACTTGCGCATCAATCGATCCGCTACCGGTCCCAGCTCCCGCACCAAATCGCCTGACCTTGAGTTTGGATTCAGCTCTACTGCCGCCACCCGATCCACTTCCGGCTCGTCGTAATACCCGGTCGCGTCCAGTTTCGCGCGCATGTTGTAGATGATGTTCGGATCCGTGACATCGGCCAGGGTTGCCGTCTCGTAATACGTCTGAAACGCAGCCAGAATCTCGTCTCCATCGTTCACGAAGTCCAGCACGAACGTCGTATCCTTCAAGCCGAATGGGCCTGAGTAGGCGCGGTTGAGCCGCGACAGAGTCTGCACAGCTTGTATTCCGTCCAACCTGCGATCGACATACATTCCGCACAGCAGCGGCTGATCGAAGCCCGTCTGGAACTTGTTTGCAACAAGCAGAATCTGGTACTCGTCGGTGTCGAAAGCGTCTCGGATATCGCGCCCGCGCAGGTTTGGATTCAGAGCGTTGCTGGTCTCGCTAAACGCTTCCTCGGCTGAATCCTTATCCACAACCTCGCCGGAGAACGCCACCACCGCACTCAACCCATACTTCTGCGCCTGAATGTACTTCTGCATCGCCAGTTGCCAACGCACTGCTTCCAAGCGGCTTCCAACTACCACCATCGCCTTGGCATGCCCGCTCAGGAGCGGCAGTACGTTTTCCCGAAAGTGCTCAATCACAATCTGCACCTTCTGCGAGATGTTGTACGGGTGCAAGCGCACCCAGCGCATAATCCCCTTTACGGCAGCCGAACGCTCCACCTGCGTTTCGTCGTACTCCGTGCCCTCATTCGCCAGCCGAAACGCTAGCTTGTAGGTCGTGTAGTTCTGCAGTACATCCAGAATGAAGCCTTCTTCAATCGCCTGGCGCATGCTGTAAACATGGAACGCCTCCGGTAGATTCTCCGGCCCCGCAGGCTCATCCGGTCGCGGACGCCGCCCGAACAATTCCATCGTCTTTGCCTTCGGCGTAGCTGTAAAGGCAATGTAGGTTATCCCCGCACTCACACCTTGTTGCGACCGCGCCGTCATCTGCGCGCGAAGCACGTCTTCGCTGCTGATCTCGCCGCCTTCTTCCAGTTCCGCGATTTCCTCCGGGCTCAACACCTGCCTCAGCTTGCTCGCTGCTTCGCCCGTCTGTGAACTGTGCGCCTCATCCGCAATCACGGCAAAGCGCCGGCCCGACTTGCGGACCAGTTCCGTCATCTTCTCGTACAGCGCGGGAAACGTCTGGATGGTGCAGACGATGATCTTCTTCTCACCATTTAGCGCCTCCGCCAGCTGCCCACTCTTGCTTCCCGCCTCACTCTTGATGCTGATCACCACGCCTTTCGTCCGCTGCAGGTCAAACACCGCGTCCTGCAACTGCCCGTCAATCACTTTGCGATCGCTCACCACCAGCACCGAATCGAACACCTTCTTGTGAGCGGCATTGTTATCAACTTGGTGCAGTTCCGAAAGCAGATGCGCCGTCCACGCAATCGAGTTTGTCTTGCCCGATCCCGCCGAGTGCTGAATCAGATACTTGCCGCCCGCTCCTTCCATCGAAACAGCCTCGAGCAGCTTCCGCGTCGCAGCCAACTGGTGATAGCGCGGAAACAGATATCCGGCGAGCTGCTGTTTCTTATCCTTCTTACCCACCAGATAACGGCCAAGAGTATCCAGAAAGCTTTCCCGCTCCCAAACCTCCTCCCACAGATAGCTTGTCGGGTGGCCGCTGGGCGAAGGAGGATTGCCGGCTGCCCCTCCATTCCCTTTATTAAAAGGTAGAAAATGCGTCTTCTCTCCCTCAAGCTTGGTCGCCATCATCGCTTCGGAGTTGGAGACAGCGAAGTGAACCAGCGCCCCGCCGGGAAAGCTCAGGACCGGTTCCTCGCGTTGTCCCTTCGGCGCCGGATTGCGATCAAAGCGGTACTGGTCTACCGCATCTTTCACGCTCTGCGTGAAGTCGCTCTTCAGCTCTGCCGTGGCCACGGGAATGCCGTTCAGGAATAGAACCAGATCCAGGCAATTCTCATTGGCAAGCGAGTAGCGCACTTGCCGCACCACCCGCAGACGATTCGTCTGATACTTCGCCGTCAGATCCGGATTCATGCCGCTCGCCGGGCGAAACTGCGCCATCTGCAACGCGCCACGCACCGGATGCAACTCGATGCCGCCGCGCAGGACTTCCAGCGTGCCGCGTGTGTTCAATTGGTCGCGCAGGCGCTCCACCAGAACTTCATACGCGCGCACTCCAAAACCCTTCACCAAAGCCTGCCAAGCAAGAGGCTGCGTCTCCTGCACCCAGCCGATCACGTCCTCCGGAAACAACGCGCGAGCCCGATCGTACTGCGCGGATACGCCAGGCTGGAAGATCCACCCGTGTTCGCCCAGCTGCTCACAGATTTCATCTTCAAAACGGATCTCTTTATGCAGGCTCATAGCGCTCCTACGGCCGCAGCTTTCTCACGTGTAGCGTAGTCGCGCACATCGATTTTTCCTGTAACGGCGGCGGAGATGAGGGCGGACCGACGCTCTTGAAGGAGACTAATCAACTCCTCAGCTCCAGAAATGAGCGTCCCGAAAGTAGATAATCTCTTTACCAGATACTCGGCCAATTGGTCCTGTTCGGCCCTCGGTGGAAATGGGATTGGTAAGGCGCCCACAATACCCGTGTTTAGATTTGGTTGGCCGCTGCCTTGCTTCACGCGCTCTCGAAGAGCGCCAGTAATTGACGACAGGAAGAAATACAGATAGTCCTTATTTACCTCGGGATCCAAGTCTAGGAACGCAAGTATTCCATCGTTTGCACATCCGGCAATTTTGAGTATCTTGGGAACGCCTAGGGTTGCTCCACTATTCGTCAAGATCAAAGTTCCAGCTTTGATTGTCCTACTTAGACCGGCTCCTTCTTCAGTGAGCATCGATTCGGTACTCACAAGGAATCGTTCGTCATCTTTTGTAACTTCACCCACAGTGATCCACGGCGTGAAGGAACCATTGAAGAAGCGTAGATCTCCCGCTGGCCGAGGTGATCCACCACGAACGATCGAACATATCTGTCCTAACTTTTTGACTCCCCAATGTTCGGGGATAACATAAAACCAATTGGTGCCAGAATCTTTCGTTGAGGTGGCCGGATTCAGACCCTTTGTTACAGCGTGTGAAATGACAGCCTGAAGCTTCTCCTTCAGCAACGCGACCAGTCGCCGCTGCTCCTCAATCAGCGCATCTATCTTCGCCGTCTCTTGATCGAGGAACTTGACGATCACCCGTTGTTCCTCGTCTGTGGGTACGGGAACTTCCACACAGCCGGCGTCCAACCAGCGAAAGTCAGTTGAACGTTCCCTGATGCCTTTGGCTAGAGAGTTGATGAATCCACTCAATGCCATATACCGAAGCAGATAACCGTAGTATTGTGGAAAGGTTTCGCCTTTAAGGGCCGTGCACACGGAATAGACGGGTGTAGATTTCCCATCGGAATCTGATACACCGATTGCACCCGCAAAGGCGTCCATCGCATGAATCACGAGATCGCCAGTGCGTACAGCCTGATAACCAATCTCTTTCACTGCATTTGTAAACCCTTCCTCTCGCCTGAGCGACCGGAGCGTGACCTGCCCATCTCGGAATGCAGTAACTATCTGCTCATTTTCGCCCGCCGGTCGAGCCATTAGTCGAAATAGAGATTTAAGCCGCTGGACAGCCCAATGCGCGGGCGCTGGATCGACCCAAGAAATTCCGCTCGTCCTATACCGCGCATAGGGCGGAAAGCTCACGCGCTCAACTCCGCGAGCATGCGCTGGATGTTACCAGTGACTACCTTCAGATCCGCATCAATCGCCGCCAGCTCACGCGGTGGCTTAAAAACATAGAAGTGGCGATTGAACGGAATCTCATATCCCACCTTCGTCTTCTCGTGATCAATCCACGCATCTTTTGCATGCGGCAGCACCTCGCGCCGGAAGTACGTCTCTACATCCTCACTAAGCGGCACGTTCTCCGTATCCCGCAGATCAGGGTCAGGCAGTGGCTTACCTTTCGCCTTACCCTTGCCGCTGCGTGCGATCTCCCCTGCTTCATTCCGTAGCGGTCGCTCTACAGTAATGGTGCGATAGCCGAAGCTCTCATTCGGGAAGATCAGCGAAATCGGCACACCATCTCGCCGCACCTCTTCGAACCGGCCAAAGATCTGCGTGATCTCTCGGCTGTGTCCATCGGTTAGTGCACGACGTTTGTTTCCCAGGCTCTTACGCATCTTCGTATAAGAGCTGGATGCGTCGATCAGCTGCAGCTTACCCTTGCGCTGCGGCGTCTTGCGGTTCGTCACGATCCATAAATAGGTGGCGATGCCAGTGTTATAGAACATCTCCGTCGGCAGCGCCACGATAGCCTCCACCAGATCGTTCTCCAGCAAATGCCGCCGGATATTGCTCTCGCCCGAGCCCGCGCCGCCGGTGAACAGCGGCGACCCGTTCTGGACGATACAGAAGCGCGCCCCGCCTTGCGCCACCGGCCGCATCTTCTTCACCAGGTGCAGCATGAAAAGCAGCGAACCATCGGAGATACGCGGCAGCCCAGGACCAAAGCGGCCGTTATAGCCCTGCTGCTCATACTCCTTACGCACCGCCTTTTCCGACTGCTTCCACTCCACTCCAAACGGCGGATTGGAAAGCATGTAGTCGAACGTCTCGCCGCTGTGGCCATCACTCGCCAGCGTGTCGCCCGGTTTGATCTGGCTGACGTCCTGCCCCTTGATCAGCATGTCGGCCTTGCAGATGGCATAGCTCTCATCGTTCAGTTCCTGCCCCACCATCACGACGCGTGCCCCATGCGCCTCCAGATATTCGCCCGCGACGGAAAGCATGCCGCCCGTTCCCGCCGCCGGATCGTATACTGTGCGCACCACGCCCGGCTTCGAGAGAACATCATTGTCCTCAATGAAAAGCAGATCCGCCATCAGCCGGATCACATCGCGCGGAGTGAAATGGTCACCAGCCGCCTCGTTCGACTGCTCAGCAAACTTGCGAATCAACTCTTCGAAAATGGTCCCCATATCGGCGTTCGAAACCACCTGCGGATGCAAGTCCGCGGACGAAAACTTTTCTGTAACCAGGTACAGCAAGTCGGCCTTCTGCAACCGGTCGATCTGCGCCGGCATGTCAAATCGTTCGAAGATATCGGCAACGTCTGACGAGAAAGCGTGCAGATAGCTCAGCAAATTCCCGGCCACGTTATCTGGGTCACCAGCTATAGCCTTCAGGTCCATAGCCGACGTGTTGTAGAAGCTAGTCTTGGCGGCACGCCGCAGAAAGTGCTCCGCATTGAACCCCGAACCGTGCTGCTTCTTGAGTTCCGCCAACACGCCGTCTTTCGTCGGCTCCAGCACGCAATCCATGCGCCGCAGCACCGTGAACGGCAGGATCACCTTCCCATACTCATGCGGCTTGTACTTGCCGCGTAGCAGATCCGCTACCGACCACAGGAAGGAAGAAAGGCTCATACAAGAATGCTACTTGTAGCGATTCAGCTGAAGCATGAGTCCCGCCCGGCTCACCATTATTCGATAAGCATGCAGTCCCCATACGAAAAGAAACGGTAGCTCTCTTCAACAGCGTGCCGGTAAGCCGACAACGCCAGATCACGGCCTGCGAAAGCGCACACCAGCATTAACAAACTGGACTGCGGCAGGTGAAAGTTAGTCAGCATGGCGCCCGTTCCGCGAAACTGAAAGCCCGGAGAGATAAACAGATTTGTTTCGCCGCTGATCGCATTCAAGCCGCCGCGCAGAAGCGCCGTTTCTACCGTTCTTACACTCGTCGTGCCCACGCAGATCAATCGTGATGCGCGGCGCATAATTTCGGCATTCGCCGAGGAGATCTCAAACCATTCTTCATGCAACTGTATGTCCGCCAGGTTTTCCTCGCGCAGTGGAGCAAACGTGCCCAGGCCGACGTGCAGCGTCAGGTGAGCGATCCCGGCGCCGGCTTCCCGGCAGCGATCAAGCATCTCAGGGGTGAAATGCAGGCCGGCTGTAGGCGCGGCAACTGAGCCTCTCCGTTCAGCAAACACCGTTTGATAACGCTTCTCATCGTCGCGAGTGGGCCGGCGATGGATATAGGGCGGCAGCGGCGTCTCTCCCAGTGTCTCCAGCATCTGGCTCACGGGCTCGCCGGAAAAGAAACGAACCGTGCGCTCGCCGAAGTCTCCGTGCGAGAGAACCTCCGCCGTGAGTCCGGCCCCGAAAACGATCTCGTCGCCGGTTCGCACTCGTTTGCCGGGTTTCACAAGAACCTTCCACTCGCTCTCTTCTTGGTTCAGCGCTTGGATGAGAAACACTTCGATTGCTGCTCCTGTCTTTGCCCGCTGCCCGTGCAGACGCGCCGGGAAAACTCGCGTGTTGTTCAGCACCAGACAGTCGCCCGGACGCACGTATCGATAAAAGTTCTGGAACTCGTCATCGTGGAACCGTTGCCGCTCACGAGAAACAACCAACATGCGCGACGCTCCACGTTCCGCTAACGGCTCTTGCGCGATTAACTCTTCCGGAAGCTGATAATGGAAATCAGAAACTTGGGCCAAACTCTTATCTTAGGAATTGAAAGCTCGTGCGACGAAACGGCCGCTGCTGTTGTCCTGGATGGAAGCGGTATCGACGGAAGCCGTATCGACGGAAGCCGCATCTTATCGAGCGTAGTCGCTTCACAACTGGACACCCACGCGAAGTACGGCGGCGTCGTTCCGGAGTTGGCCTCGCGTGAGCATCTGCGCGCTATCGTGCCGGTCGTGCGGCAAGCTCTGGAACAGGCGGGGACTAAGCTCCACAGCGTAAGCGCCATAGCTGTCACGGCTGGACCGGGCTTGGTCGGCTCGTTGCTGGTCGGCGTCACCTACGCCAAAGCGCTCTGTTTCGCGGGCAACATTCCCTTAATCGCGGTCAACCACGTCGAAGGGCATATTCATTCCGTTCTCATTGAGAATCCCGCCGTCCAGTTTCCCGCCATTGCGCTAGTTGTGAGCGGCGGCCATACGCACCTGTTCGAAGTCCGTAAACCCGGTGAATACCGTCTGCTTGGTAAGACACGCGACGATGCCGCCGGCGAAGCATACGATAAGGTTGCGAAGCTGCTGGGTTATGGCTACCCCGGTGGACCCATCGTCGACCGGCTGGCGCCCTACGGCAACCCGGAGGCGGTGAAGTTTACGCTCGCCAAGATGAAGGGCAACCAGCTCGATTTCAGTTTCAGCGGCTTGAAAACCGCCGTCCTGCGCTGGACCCAACAGCGCGATCTCACCGACGAAATCACGAAACGCAAGCAGCTTCAGAGCCCAACGTTGGAAGAGTGGCGAGCAGCCACGCCGCAACCCACGCTCGATCTGCTGGCGAGCTTTCAACACACCGTCATCAAAGAACTGCTGCGCCGCGCCATCTCTTCCGCCCAGCAACTGGGAGCCGATTCCGTCATCGTGGCTGGTGGTGTCGCCTCGAATGCAGGTCTGCGAAAGCGAGCCGCGCAAGAGCGGGCGCTGCATTTTCACTTTCCGTCGCTCGCTCTCTCCACCGATAATGCCGCCATGATCGCCGCCGCCGCTTTTCCAAAATTCCACCGGCAGGACTTCGCGGGCTTCGACCTTAAGGCACAAGCAAGCCTGGTGCTAGCTTGAGGTTATGGGTCCTCAAGCTCCAGGCGAGCAGCCGAAGTTACCAATCACGGGAGTTAAGAACGTAATAGCCGTCGGGTCTGGCAAGGGTGGAGTAGGGAAGAGCACGGTGGCGGTGAACCTGGCAATCAGTCTGGCCAAGCTCGGCCATGCCGTCGGCCTGCTGGATGCAGATGTTTACGGTCCCAATGTTCCGTTGATGATGGGCGTCAGTGCCACGCCGAATGCCATGGGCCAGCGTATACGGCCGCTCGAAGCGTACGGCCTGAAGCTGATGTCCATGGGCTTTTTGAACCCTGGCGACAAGCCGCTCGTATGGCGTGGGCCCATGCTCAACAGCGTCATCCAGCAGTTCTTGCGCAACGTGGAATGGGGCGAACTGGATTACCTGGTGATTGATCTGCCCCCTGGCACCGGCGACGTGCAGCTGACGCTTATTCAGACCACGCCGCTGACCGGAGCAATCGTAGTGACCACGCCATCAGAGGTCTCGCTGGAAGACGCCCGCAAGGCCGTCCACATGTTTGAGCAAGTGCGCGAGCCCGTTCTCGGGATTGTCGAGAACATGAGCTATCTGGAGCACAACGGCGAAAAGATTTACGTGTTCGGCAAAGGGGGCGGGGCAAGAACCGCGCAGTTGATGAAAGTGCCGCTGCTCGCCGAAATCCCGCTTGATCCGCAGACCCGCGAGGGTGGCGATTCCGGGCGCCCTATTGCGGCATCGAAGGAGCCAAACGCGCAGACCACTCGCTTCGAAAAACTCGCGCGGTTAGTAATCGAAAAAGCCGACGCTACCAAGCAGAAGCAGCGACCCACAATTACGATTGCCGACTAACTATCGGTGCGCGCGTCGGTCTTCAGCTTTGAGCCCGTGCTCCATTCCGTGAAGGGCCGCAGCGTGATGACCGCGTTGTCGCGCTCACGCCAGGAGCCGCGCAGGAAGTCCCGGTTCATCGCGGCAATTACCTCAAGCGGTATCTCTTTCGGACACACGCCCGTGCACTCTCCTATGTTGGTGCAGCCGCCAAACCCCTCAGCGTTCATCTGCGTCACCATTCGGATAGCACGCAGGTCCCGCTCCGGCTTGCCTTGCGGTAGCGTACTCAGATGGGCGATTTTAGCCCCCGTGTACAACGCTGCGGAAGCGTTCGGACAAGCCGCTACGCAAGCACCGCAACCGATACAAGCGGCCGCATCCATGGCGCGATCTGAAATCTCTTTTGACACCAAAATGGCGTTGCCGTCCGGTGCGCTGCCTGTCGAGACCGACACGTAGCCGCCGGAGGCGATGATGCGATCAAAAGAGCGCCGGTCCACCACCAGATCTTTGATCAGAGGAAAGGCCAGCGCCCGCCATGGTTCAAGCACCAGCTCCGCGCCGTCTTTGAAGTGACGCATCGTCAGCTGACAAACTGTGGTGCCAGGCAGCGGGCCGTGTGCCACGCCGTTAATCATGAAGCCGCAAGATCCGCATATGCCTTCCCGGCAATCGTGTTCGAAAGCTACCGGATCTTCGCCGCCTTCAATCAGCCGCTCGTTCAACACATCAATGCATTCCAGCATGGACATGTCCGGATTGGCATCGTCCACCGGATAACTGACAAATTTGCCCGCTGTCTTGCGGCCCGTTTGGCGCCAGATCTTGAGAGTGACGCGCATTACTTGTAACTCCTTTGGCTGGGGTGCACGTAATTAAACTCCAGCGGCTCCTTCACCAGCTCTTCGCGATTGCCATATCCTTGATAGCCCCATGCTGCGACGTACGAGAAGCGGACGTCATCGCGCTGCGCCTCGCCTTCCGCGGTCTGATACTCTTCGCGAAAGTGGCCGCCGCACGACTCATTGCGCTCCAGCGCATCCACGCACATCAATTCACCCAGCTCAAAGAAGTCGGCCACGCGTCCGGCTTTCTCCAGGCTCTGATTGAAGTCATCGCCACTGCCCGGAACTTTCACATTCTGCCAGTACTCCTCACGCAGCTCGCGAATCTGTCCAATGGCCGATTCAAGCCCCGGCGCGGTACGCGACATGCCGCAGTAATCCCACACAATTTTGCCCAATTGACGGTGGAATGAATCAACCGTGCGCTTGCCATTCACCGCCAGCAGCTTTTGAATCGTCTGCTGAACGGAACCAACCGCGTTACGAACTTCCGGATGCGACTCACTCACATTTTCGGGCTTGTTATTTGCCAGGTAATCGCCCACAGTATAGGGAACGATGAAGTAGCCATCGGAGAGACCTTGCATCAAAGCGCTCGCGCCTAAACGATTCGCACCATGGTCGGAGAAGTTCGCTTCACCGATGACGAACAGCCCTGGAATCGTGCTCATCAGGTGGTAATCCACCCACAGGCCGCCCATCGTGTAATGGATCGCGGGATAGATGCGCATCGGTATTTGGTACGGGTCTTCGTCCGTGATGCGCTGATACATGTCGAAGAGATTGCCATAGCGCTCTTCGATCGTCTTCCGGCCCAGGCGCTTAACGGAATCGGTGAAGTCGAGATAGACTCCCAGCCCGCTTTCGCCCACGCCGCGCCCCTCGTCGCACACCGCTTTGGCATTGCGCGAGGCCACATCGCGCGGCACAAGATTTCCAAAGCTGGGATAGCGCCGCTCCAAATAGTAGTCGCGCTCACTCTCTTGGATTTGATCCGGCGAGCGCTTGTCGCCCTCCTGCTTAGGCACCCAGATGCGTCCATCATTGCGGAGCGACTCGCTCATCAGCGTCAGCTTCGATTGGTAGTCGCCAGAAACAGGAATACAGGTGGGATGGATCTGCGTATAGCAAGGGTTCGCAAACAACGCGCCACGCTTGTGGGCCCGCCAGCTCGCCGTAACGTTGGAGCCTTTAGCGTTGGTAGAAAGGTAAAACACATTGCCGTAGCCGCCGGTGCCTAGGATGACGGCGTCCCCGATGTGCGTGTCAATTTCACCCGTTACCAGATTGCGTGTGACGATGCCGCGCGCCCGGCCATCAATCACGATCAGGTCGAGCATCTCCGTGCGCGGATACATGGTCACGCTGCCGGCTTGCACCTGACGTTCAAGCGCCTGGTACGCGCCTAGCAGAAGCTGTTGCCCGGTCTGGCCGCGCGCGTAGAAAGTCCGCGAAACCTGCGCACCGCCGAACGAACGATTCGCCAGCGTACCGCCATACTCACGCGCAAACGGTACGCCCTGGGCCACGCACTGATCGATGATGCCCACACTGATCTGCGCCAGCCGGTAAACGTTGGCTTCGCGCGCGCGGAAGTCACCACCTTTCACCGTGTCGTAAAAAAGACGGTAGATGCTGTCGCCGTCGTTCTGATAATTCTTGGCTGCGTTGATACCGCCCTGGGCGGCGATCGAGTGAGCGCGCCGCGGAGAATCCTGAAAGCAAAAGCAGCTCACCTGATAGCCAAGTTCACCCAGCGTCGCCGCCGCAGAGCCGCCCGCCAGTCCCGAACCGACAACAATCAAATGGTATTTCCGTTTGTTCGCAGGATTCACCAGCTTCATGTCAAACCGCGTCTTGTCCCACGCCTGCTCGATCGCGCCCGAGGGGAGTTTCGAATTCAGTTCCATCTACCTGACCAGCCCCACCAGAACGCTCAGCGGAATAGAGATAAAACCCAGCACGATCACAACCGCTAACACGGCGGCGGCCTGATTCAGAATCGGCGTATGCCGCGGGTGATTGATGCCCAGAGACTGGAACATGCTCCAGGCGCCGTGGCGAATATGCAGACCCAACAGGATCATCGAAAGGATGTACCAGGCAGACACCCACCAGACCCGAAAACCGCTGACCACGTTGTGATAGATGTCCCCTTCCACGTAATCGGTGCCGGGATGCACAACTCCGGCAGTTAGATGCAGCAAATGATAAATGATGAACGCCAGCAGGATGGGCCCGCTCCAGTACATGGTGCGCGACGCGTAGCTTGACGCAATGTTGTCCTTTTTCGAGTACCCGACCGGACGCGCTTGTGTCTTGCGAACCACCAGCCCCACGGAAGCCCAGATGTGAAGAATGACGGCGGACAGCAGTCCGATGCGTTCCGCCCATAGCAGTTCGGGAACGCCATGCAGAAATCGTCCGTAAGCGTTCAGTTTTTCGGGCCCTTCAAACACCTGTAAGTTGCCCACCATGTGCCCGATGACGAAAAGGAACAGAATAGCGCCGGTGACCGCCATAACAACTTTCTTGCCGTTAGTACTAGCCCAAAAGCCCCCAGGGCGAACCTCGTGAGCACCGATTACGGTTGTAGCCATTTTGAATTTTCTAGCCTTGCGGAGAGAGAGGAAGCGGCTGCGTGGACTGCGCGCGCAAACGGACCATCATCTCTGAAATGAGTGCTGCGCCGGAAAGAAATAACCGGGTTGCTCCCTAGCATGTCAGACGCTCAAACCTTCAGGTTAGCTCACCTGTCCGACACAGCGCGGCGAACCGCGAGAGAAGAACGTCGTGCGTTACTGGCAAATAAACCAGCAGCCAGCCTACTCCACTGATCAGCACTAGTACACTTTCGGTGCATCTCCGCTTTAGAATGCAAGGTGTTCGACATGCTGTGGATCATCCTCGTCTACTTAATCATCTTTATACTTCCTCCGCTGATCCTCGCTCTTTCGATCTGGACAATGATGGCGCTAGTCGGCTGGCCCCGGAGGCGATTGCTCCTAAGCGCTCCAATCCTTCTGCTAATCGCCTTTGGAGGAGAAGCTTGGCTCATTCACTGGCTCCGAACACCTTCGTCGCCTGACTTAACCCGAGAGCAAGCAGCAGAGATTTTACGGTTGCGACCTGAGTTCCAGTCCCAAGGCCATTCACCTTCGTTTGCGCTGGTCCGCAGAAGCGCTGACAGTTCCATGAAGGACTACTGGTATCAGGGCACATTTTCTTTTGTGAAGGAGAACGGAGAACATGTGAATCAAGCTTACGCCGACTTTCAATTTCCGAATGGACGCTGGACGTTTCATAGCTGTCACTGGGGTCCGTCATCCATGACAACTTATATGTTCATCGGCAGCACCGTACCTCAGATCTTGAGACCTCCTCTTCCTCCTAAAAACGTTGAGAGTCCATTTCTGCCGGGGGTTTCGTGGAAACGCCTTCCGGATGGAACATACGAACAGCAGAAGCCGTGATATAAACCGCCGCGATTTCTTTCAGAATCTACCTTCCCGGAACCAACACATTGCACGTCCTTCCATCAAATCAGTCCCCTTCTCTCACCGTTTAAATCCTGATTTGCCAATGGTCACAAATCCATCTAGCGATATATCTGCCTCCCCTCCAGCCGCTTACATCTATTTTCAAACGTACATAGTACGTTTACGCTCCTTCCCATGCTATGGTTTTGCAGGCTCGCGAAGAGGTCTATCCTTTAGCGGGCCATTGCTTTTTAGGAGCTCATAACTATGACCCCTCGTTCTATCCGCCGCGCACAAGAGCGCAAAGCTCGTAAAGAAATGGCCAGTAAAGCCAAGAGGCTTGCTGACAAAGCCGAACCCGCATCCGCTACCGCGCCCTTGGAGATTTCAGCCGCCGAAGGCGCCTCCAATGAGCCTGCCTTCTTCAGCGATCCGAAGACACTCGTTTCCGACGCCTCCGCCATCTTCACCAACCCTCCGCCAATCACTCCGGCCAACCTACTCAGCAATGCCAAGCTCACTGCCAACCGCGCTAACTCCCAGCGCTCAACCGGGCCCGCCAGCGCGGAAGGAAAGGCCAAAGCCTCTCTCAACGCCGTCAAAACCGCTCTCACCGGACGCACCGTCCTGCTCCCCGCGGACGATGCCGCCGCCTACCGGCAGCACGTCCTCGCTTACACCAAAGAACTTCAGCCCCTCACCCAACGCGAATGCGATCTTGTGCAATCCATTGCCGACACCGCTTGGCGCCTTAAGCGCATCCCCGCTCTCGAAATGGCGATCTACGCGCAAGGTCGCCTCCAATTTGCCTCCAGCTTCGACCATCACGAAGCTGCCGTCCGCCCCAGCATGATTGAGCTCCATACCCATCTCGCGTATGAGAAACAGCTCCGCAACCTGCAACTCCAGGAAGCCCGCCTCGCCCGCCGCTACGAAAAAGACACCGCCGAACTCCGCAAGACGCAACAGGAGCGCGATCAGCGCGAAGCCATCGACTTCGACGTCGCATCGAAGCTCTACCTCGCCGCCAAGCATGACCGCCGGCCGTTCGACCCTGCGGACCATGGCTTCGAATTTTCAATCGACGATATCGAGTCGTATCTCGACGGCGTTCGCGCCGCCAACATCTTCCGCGCAACCATTCTCAAGGATCGTGAGGCCGCTATCCGAAGCACGAAATCGCACTCCCAAGCTGCTTGACAACCCAGGTTAGTTGTCCAGTGCAGGTTCGTGTTTGACATAAGATAAGCTGTTCTGAGGTTCGCCAGGGCATCGAACCAGACTTGCTGACATCCGCTTAACCTGTTCCCCGTTTGAACAACATGATTGCGGTCACAGCCTTGGCCAGAATTGGATAAATGATGTTGTTCTGTTTTCGCTTACTCGTACTCACCGCCATTTCAGTGAATGGCATACACCTCGCGGCCCAAGGCCTGCGTAGTCAAGACCTATACCGCTTCCGCTCCGTGACCGACGTTCAGTTTTCGCCGGATGATAAACACATCGCCTATTCGGTGAGCATGAACGACCGGCCTGAACGGCCGTACTCGCAGATCTGGATTATGAATGTTGCGTCGCAAAAGTCAGTGCGAGTAGGCAGCGGCGAGAAGGAGCCCAGTTCTCGCCCGCGCTGGTCGCCCGATGGAACAATGATTGCCTTCATAGGCGGCCAGGGCGCGCAGCAAGGATTGAATTACGTTCAGGCAGACGGCGCCGGAATCACTTTCCTGGCCGCCATCAGCGGCACAAACTCTCCGCTGCCGGGTCAAGCCGCAGACTTCACCTGGTCGCCGGACAGCAAGACCATCGCCTACGTCTCCTCCAGTGCCGGGCCGGAGACGCAGAACGCCGAAGGTGACCCGAAAGTAATCACACGCTACCTCTACAAGCCCGACGCCTCGGAAGGGATGACCCATTTCAACGACAATAAGCGCCTGCACCTCTATTCCATTGACATCGCCTCTAAGCAATCGCGGCAGTTGACCAGCGGCATTTACGATGAACACTCCATCGATTGGTCGCCGAACGGGCAGGAGATCCTGTTCGTCTCGAATCGCGAACCCAATTCGGATGAGTTTTTCAACTATGACGTGTTTGCTTTGAAAGTTTCCGACAGCAGCATTCGAAGAATCACTGCGACGGAGAACTGCGAATATGCGCCGGTATGGTCGCCCAATGGCAGAACCATCGCCCTGCTATCTACAACCCGCGGCATCACCGACCGCGAAACCACCATGGAAGATACGCACGCGTGGCTGATGGATCCGGACGGTACGCACCGGCGGGAGATAGGGGCGGCGATAGACGGCCGGCAGCACGGGCTGCATTGGTCTGCAGATGGAAACGCGGTCTACGTTACCTATCAGGAGCGGGGCAGCAGCCACTTAGCGCGCCTTGCTACCAACGGCGCAAAGCCTGAGACGGTGGTGGGCGACGTGGGCGCGGTGGGCGCATTCTCGCTCAGCAAGCACGGAGCCATCGCCTACACCTTCGCGACGGCCCTAGATTTGCCGGAGCTCTACCTCAAGACCGGGCAAGCTGCCGGACGTTTACTTACCTCTCTGAATTCCGAGGCGCTCGCGGGGAAGACAATCGCCGCGACCGAGGCTTTCACTTTCGTCAGCAACGATAACAAGTTCCAGGTGGAAGCATTTCTCACCAAGCCGCTAGGGATGACGGCGACCAGTAAACACCCGCTGATTGTAGATATCCACGGCGGTCCGCACGGCCAAAATGGTCCCGCCTTCAATTTCAAGAACCAGATTTATGCGGCTAAGGGTTGGGCGGTCTTGCAGGTGAATTACCGCGGCTCCACGGGCTACGGCCAAAAATTCGCTGACGCAGTGTTTGGGGATCAGGACGGCAATGAAGGCCAAGACGTGCTGTATGGCGTAAGTGCCGCAGTCCGGCGATATCTGTGGATCGATCGCGAACGCATGGGAATTGAAGGAGTCAGTTACGGCGGACAATTGAGCGATTGGCTTATTACTCAAACCAGCGAATTCAAGGCCGCGATTCCAACCGCAGGCATATCCAACCTGATTAGCTATAACTACATGACTTATTACAACCAATATGAAGAAATGGAATTTGGCCAATTCTTTCATCAGGGCAGATTAATGGACGATGCCTGGGAACGTTCGGCGCTAAAGCATGTCTCCGCCGCGCACACGCCCACCATGTTGGTTCACGGCGAGAACGATCCGGATGTGCCCATAGCCGAGGCGGAGCAGTACTTTGTGGCTTTGAAAGATGTGGGAGTGGACACAATCTTTGTGCGCTATCCTCGCGAAGGTCATGGAATACGAGAGACAAAGCACGTTGTGGATTGGATTGACCGCTCCATCGCGTGGTACGAAAGTCACTTCCCGAAAGCAGGCGCTGAGGAGACCACAAACGTACAGCCTTAAGTTGCCTTTGCAAAGATTGTCACCTCACAGACTTTCATGAAACGTTGACAAAGTAAGCTGCCGGACCTACTCTAAGAAACGCTCCTTGTCGAGCATGAAGCCCATCGTCTGGGCGCACTCAGCGAACAAAGGACGCGACAATGTACAACTTTTGGAGACAGGGGGCGGTTGGGAGCCTGCTGTGCCTCGGTCTCAGCGGCAATGTTTTTGGCCAGGTTAATTCCAGCGCCACGCTTTCAGGAACCGTAACCGATAAGTCTCAGGGCGCGGTTCCTGGCGCCCGCGTACTTGTATCGAGTAAAGAAACTGGCCTTGAGCGCGCGACAGTGACCAACAGTAACGGCACGTACCAGCTCGACTTGTTGCCCGCCGGTCACTATGAAGTGCGCATTTCCATGCCCGGTTTCGCCACCGCGGCGTTTGAAAATGTTGAACTGGCGGTCGACCGCACCACTGACATCGACGGTTCGCTCTCACCTAGTAAACAGAGCGAGACGATCACGGTCGAATCTTCCGGCGCGGGTCTGGTGGATCTGCAGAGGACCGACATCAGCCGTGCCATCACACCGGCTGAAGTGGAAACGTTGCCGCTCAACGGGCGCGACTTTGTGAATCTTGCGATCCTGGCCCCCGGCGCGCGGCCAGTCCCTTCTTACGACCCTACGAAGGCACGAATCGGTCTGTTTGCCACCAACGGTTCTAGCGGACGTAACGTGAACGTGACCATCAATGGCGTTGACAATAAGGACAATACAGTCGGCGGGCCGGTCATGCAGCTTCCGCTCGAAGCCATTCAGGAATTCAACATCAGCACGCAACGCTTCTCGGCTGCGAATGGCCGTAGCGAAGGCGCCGCGGTGAATGTAATTACTAAAGCCGGCACCAACTACGTCCACGGCTCACTCTTCTTTTTCGATCGCGAGAGTGCTTTCAACGCGCTGAACTATTTTGAAAAGACGCAGAACGGCGGCACCGGGAACAAAGCCGCATTTAGCCGCCAGCAATTCGGTGGTTCCGTCGGCGCGCCCATCAAGAAGGACAAAACCTTCATTTTTTTCGCACTGGAGCGCGCCCGTGAGCAGACCAGCCTGAATGTGAATGGATCTCTATCCCGATTTTTATAATGGCGTCTGGACCAACGGTCCCGATGCAACGGATTTTCATGCTTTGCAGAACGTGAATCTGTATAGCGACACGAATGCGTACTATCGTTTTGGTTACTGGGGTGAGAAAGTGCCGATTGCCTCTCAACGGCTGCCTGACGGAACCATCATTGGCGAGATGGAACTAGATAACCGCTACGAATATGTACAAGGCACGCATGGACGCGCCGGGGAGCAATGGGACATTTTGCAGGCGGTCTTTTCGCCCGCCGGCGCAGACGGCTATCCGCAACCAATTTTTGACAAGCTGACGGGAACCATTGATAAGCAAGTGGCCGGATACTGGCACGATCACTATGACCTGAACGTCATCCTACAGAGAGATTGGAAGACGCTGGGCCCGAAGCTCGAAGGTAAGCTGCACTTCATCGCCGGCGAGAGTGATCGTTATTTTCAGAACAACGACGTGCATCTGATGGAAAACTTCTTAATGACCACGACGAATCCGCACTCCGACGCCACCTTTGACTACGGTTTCCGCCGCGGGCACGAATACACGGGAGCGCCCCATCTATCCTCTAGCGAAGCTTCGGGAACGCAGACGCAGCGGCTTATTCCACTAATGGTGGAGCACTTTCTACAGACCGCACCCCAAGGAGCGGACACTACTTCCTGGCGCTACTAATGGATAATCTTCCCGGCGCTTTCGAATAAGTTATGAGTAAGTCTCGCCAACTCCTTTTATTCTGTTTGCCTTTCCACTGCTCCAAGCGCAAACCGCCGTGACTCCCCCGGTTACGCCACCTACTCCCGAATCGGACGTGGCGTTCATTCGGGAAAACTATTCGAAGTATGAGTACCGCATTGCCATGCGCGACGGGATCAAGCTATTCACGGCGGTTTACATCCCGAAAGATGTTGCTTCGGAAGGCCGCACTTATCCGGTTCTGCTGGAGCGTACACCGTATAACCTAGCGCCTTACGGGGTCGATCAGTTTCCCGCAACTCTAGGCCCTTCGCCCCTGTTCTCGCACGAGAAATTCATCTTCGCTTACCAGGACGTTCGCGGACGCTATATGAGTGAAGGTGACTTTACGGTTGTACGCCCGCAGAAGCCTGTGAAGAATGGACCAAAGGACACTGACGAAAGCACCGATGCCTACGACACGATTGACTGGTTGATAAAAAACATTCCGGGCAATACCGGAAAAGTGGGCCTCTGGGGTATTTCGCAGCCCGGCTTCTTCGCCACTGCCGCCATGATTGACTCGCATCCGGCCTTGCTGGCAGTATCTCCCCAGGCCCCGGTAACGGATTACTTTCTTGGCGACGACAGTTACCACAATGGCGCGTTCATGCTGGCGGCGCGCTTTGCCATGTATCAACAATTCCGGCCCCGTGGAGATTCGCCTACAACTCCACCGGCCGCGCTGCCATTCGACTACGGCACGCCCGATGGGTACGACTTCTATCTCTCCCTGGGAACCATTGCCAACGCTGACGAACGCTACTTCAAGCACGCGCAGCCCTATTGGACGATGAACACCAAGAACAGCACCTACAACGAGTTTTGGCAGGCGCGCTCAGTTTGGAAGTACCTCAAGAACGTGAAACCCGCAGTCATGCTGGTGGGCGGGTGGTACGACACGGAGGATCCGCAGGGCCTGTTCCGCCAGTACAATTTCATGGAAAAGAACTCACCGGACACCAAGGACATGCTGGTGGTGGGGCCGTGGACACATGGTGGATTCGCGCGCGGCGATGGAGATCGCGTGGGTAACATCAGCTTCGGCTCGAAGACCGCGCTTTACTTTCGCGAGAAGATCGAGTTCCCTTTCTTTATGTTTTACCTGAAGGGCAAGGAAGCGGGTAAGCTGCCGAAGGCTTGGGTATTTGAGACGGGCGTGAACCAGTGGGTCAAGTATGATGCCTGGCCTCCTAAGGGAGCTAAGCCCACGGATCTGTTCCTGGACGAAAAGGGCAAAGCTTCATGGCAAGCAACCGCCGACAAAGGTTATGACGAATATGTTTCTGATCCGGCAAAGCCTGTCCCTTACATTGGCCACGTGCTGATGGGAATGCGCTATGACTATATGACTGAAGACCAGCGTTTCGCCGCTACGCGCACCGACGTGCTGGTATATAAAACAGAGCCGCTGGATCATGATGTTACTGTTTCCGGTCCCATCTCGGTCGATTTGAAAGTGTCTACATCGGGAACGGATTCCGATTTTGACGTGAAGCTGATAGACGTGTTCCCGGGCAAGTATCCGGATTACGATGCCAAGCCCGGCGTCACTCCCGTCAATGGACGGGAATTACCGGCTAGCGCCGTGCAATATGGCGGATATGAAGAACTGATCCGGGGTGAACCGTTCAGGGGCAAGTACCGCAAGAGTTTTACCGATCCCATTGCCTTCAGGCCGGGCGTACCTGATCGGATTACCTTTCAGATGCCCGATGTCCTGCATACTTTCCGTACGGGTCACCGGATTATGGTGCACATACAGAGTTCGTGGTTTCCGCTGACGGACCGCAATCCGCAGAAGTTTGTCGAAATTCCCAATGCTTTGTCGACTGATTTCTCCAAAGCAACGGAGCGCGTTTATCTGGGCGGTGCCGATGGGTCTAAGCTTCAGCTTTTGATTTCACAATGAAAATCTCACGTTTTTCGATAGTGCTGTTTGGGTTACTGAGTTCCGTCATGACCGCGCAGCGAGGGCCGGCGCCGGACCCTGTGCTGGTAGCTAGCCGCAATGCCACTGAGAAGCAACTGGAAGCGCTTGCCATCATCGACCGCAAGGTGATGGTTCCCATGCGAGATGGCAAGCGCATGGCCACGGATATTTACCGCCCGAGAGATACCTCGAAGAAGTATCCAATTATCTTTGTTCGGACGCCTTATAACTTCAACTTCTGGGACGTGAAGCTGGGAGCTCCGCGCGATATGAAGGCGGAGTTAGAGGCAGTCAAGCGCGGGTATATCTATGTCGAGATGAATGAGCGCGGACATTTCTTTTCTGAAGGAGACTACGATATTCTCGGGGGCGCCGCTGACCGACGGTTCGGATGCGATCACGTGGATGGCTTCGCAGGCTTGGACCACCGGAAAAGTCGGCGCCATCGGGTGCTCCTCAACGGCCGAGTGGCAGCTCGGGGTTGCCTCAATGGGCAATCCGGCGTACGCGGCAATGATTCCGGAGAGTTTCGGCGCGGGCGTCGGACGCGTCAAGCCCTACTACGAGCAAGGAAACTGGTATCGGGGAGGCGCTGTGCAGATGCTCTTCATCTCGTGGCTGTATGCCGAGCAAAATCAAGTGCGCCCCATGTTTCCGCCCGAGACGACGCAGCAAGACCTAATTCGGGCCTCAAAATCGTTCGATCTCGCTGAGCAGCCCCCGCCCGTAGATTGGTCGAAAGCGCTCGCCCATTTGCCGGAGAAGGATATTTACAAAGCTATCGACGGGCCCCGCGGAGTCTTTGCAGATAAGATGCCGGTGGCGACGGGCGGCGCGATGCTTCAGCGTACGCCGGACGACGCGGCCTGGTACAAGGGTGGGCTCTGGAACGACTCTATGCCGATTAACATCCCGGGGCTTTGGATGATGACTTGGTATGACGTTTCAGTTGGACCCAACCTGGCGGCTTACAATTATGTTCGCCGAACAGCGAGGCCGGAGATTGCTAATGAGCAGTATGCAATCATCGCGCCTACGCTGCATTGCCAATATACGCGCGCGACGGAGGACACGATTGTGGGTGAGCGAAGCATGGGTGACGCAAGGCTTGACTACGACTCCTTTACCTACGGCTGGTTTGATCATTTTCTGAAGGGCGAGGACAACCAGATACTGACGAAGCTTCCTAAAGTTCGCTATTACACGATGGGGCTGAATAAGTGGCAGACTGCGGAGACGTGGCCTCCGAAGGGAGCAGAGCCTATGATCCTGTTCTTGTCGAGCGGCGGCAAAGCGAATAGCAGTTATGGCGACGGCAAGTTGATCTCCGCTGAACGTGCGGCCGAACGGGCGAATGACAAGCCGGATGGCTTTGTCTACGATCCCGTGAACCCGGTGCCTTCCTATGGCGGTAACGTTTGCTGCGAGGGCAACGCCGTCACCGGCGGCGCATTTGACCAGCGCCGCATGGAAACGCGCAATGACATTCTGGTCTATACTTCCGAACCCCTGAAGGAGGGAATAGAAGTTAGCGGACCAATCGACGCGACGCTTTACCTATCTTCGGACGTGAAGGACACAGATGTTACGGTGAAGCTTATTGACCTTTATCCGGATGGGACAGCCTATAACCTGGACGAGACGATTCAACGCGTACGCTATCGCGAGGGATACGATAAACCGGTGACGTTCATGAAAGCCGGTCAGATTTATAAAGTAACCTTACAGCCGATGAACACCAGCAACTTATTTCCGGCTGGCCATCGCATCCGCCTGGAAGTTTCGAGCAGCAATTTTCCACGCTTCGACCGGAACATGAATACAGGCGGGAACAATTATGATGAGACCACAGGCGTGGAAGCGCACAATGTAATTCATCATTCGAAGCAGTACCCGTCTCAAATCAGTCTGACGGTTGTTAAGCACTAAGGTTAAGCATTATCCGGAACAGTTATGTTTTGGGTAGCGCAAACGCCAAAATGCTGCCGCCGGAACGCGCTTCATTTTTGCCGCCGCCACAAACAATGACGACGTATTCGCGCCCGTCGATTTGGTAGATGGACGGAGTGGCATTTCCTGCGGCCGGAAGTTGTGCCTCCCATAAAAGCTTCCCGGTGGCTTTGTCGAACGCACGAAACTTGTTATCGAAACTTGTTGCGCCTATAAAGAGCAGACCACTGGCCGTCACCACGGGACCGCCATAGTTATCGCTGCCCGTGTTAGTCATGCCGCGCGCTACTAACTCCGGATACTCACCGAACGGAATCTTCCACCGGATCTCGCCCCGGTTCAGATCTATCGCGTTCAGAGTGCCCCAAGGTGGCTTGATAGGTGGATAGTTATCAGGATCGCGGAACAGGATGTATCCTTCGTTTCGATACTTCTGCCAATTTGGATCTGCTTTGGCTGTTGCCTCGTTCAGGCTCTCCGCGTCCCGGCCGGTCAGCAGGTAATCGACAATCTCGTCCACCCCGCGCCCAAGATATTCAAAGCTGGGCATTCGTCCGCCACCTTCCCTGACGAAGTGGATGATGTCGTCACGCGAGCGGCGCTTGCCGATGTCTACCAACGACGGGAACGTTGACGCCGCGCCTTGACGATCGGCGCCATGGCAGCTGGCACAGTTGTTCTGATAGAGCGACTTGGTCTCGTGGCTCACCATTCTGATAATCCACGGCTGCTCATTCGAGTTCACGTAGAGCAGCCCGCTCTCCGGATCGTAGGCCGCGCCGCCCCACTCCGCGCCGCCGTCTGTGCCCGGCATAAGCACGGTGCCGCGAAGGCTCGGCGGAGTGAAGATGCCGTTCGAATCCAGAGTCTTCAACCTCGCGAGAACCGCTGCATGCGCCTCGGGCGTGCGATCGGTCACCATGTCTTCTGTAAATGTCTGGCGTGTAAACGGCGGTGGCTTCACAGGATATGGCTGCACTTCGGAAAGCTTCTCGCCATCGAGTGCGGAGGCAGGCGCACTGCGATATTCAACCGGAAACAGCGGTTCTCCCGTTTTGCGATCCAGCACAAAGACGTGGCCTGTCTTTGTAATCTGCGCGACGGCTTCCACCTGCCGTCCGTTTCTGGTTACTGTGACCAGACTCGGGGCGGCCGAAAAATCGAGGTCCCACACATCGTGTTTGATGCCCTGAAAGTGCCAAATGCGTTTGCCGGTTCGCGCATCGAGTGCCAGAACGCAATCGGCAAAAAGGTTGTCGCCGATTCTGTTTGAGCCGTAGAAGTCGAACGAGGCGGACCCTGTCGCCGCGAACACCATGCCGAGTTTCGGGTCAAGACTGAGCCCCGGCCACGCGTTTGCTCCACCCGAAATCCTGTACGCCTCCTTCGGCCATGTGTCGTACCCGTATTCACCCGGATGCGGGATCGTGTGGAAAATCCATCGCATTTTGCCGGTGTTTATATCGAATGCGCGAATGTGTCCCGGAGACCCCGGCAAAGTCTCGGGCACCGTGCTCCCCAGAATAATGGTGTCTTCGAAAGCAACTCCCGGGCTGCTGGCGCTGATGGTAACGCTCTCAGCAGGTCGATCCAGTCCCATGCGCAAATCGATCCGGCCGCCCTCGCCAAAACTCGTCAGCGGCTTCCCGGTTTGCCTGTCGAGACACCAAAGGTAGTTGCGATACGTGAAGAACACGCGATCCCGATAGACGGTGACACCGCGATGGCGAAAGCGGCGCTGCGTGTCGCCGGGTGCGGTGGGGTTGAAACTCCAGACCTCTTTACCGGTGATGGCATTCAAGGCAATCACCCGCATCTTCGGTGTGGTCGCATAGAGCAACCCGCCGGCCACGATGGGATTGCTCTGCATTTCGGAACCTTGGAAAGCGTCGCCTGAATCATAGGCCCAGGCCATTTCCAGGCGCTTCACATTCTGCTGATCGATTTGAGTCAAAGACGAATAGCGGATGTTGTAAGCGCCGCCGTTAACCGGCCAATCAACATCGGCGGCCGAAACGCAAAATGCCGGAAGACAAATGGATAGCAGCGACACGATCGGCTTTGGTGAAATCACGGATTCCGAATTTTAGCTCACTCCGCCGCGAAGGCCCCGATCCCAAATGAGATAGTTCATGGGATACTCCAAACACATGATTCGAAGATCGTCTGCAGCAGTTGTGTCGCTTGTTGTGTTTGCCGCTGCGGCGGCGAGCCAGAACGCGCAACCGAACTCCACCGGAACTCTTCAAACAACATCCGGCTTGGGCAGAAAGCTCTATGCTTCGCCCGATAACGATGGTTCTATCGAATTGGCGCGGAAAAGTTTGGCTGCGGATCCAAAGAACGTCGTGCTCGTCTTGAAGCTCTCGAAGGCGCAGGCCGCTAAACGGCAGTATCGCGAGGCCGTGGCAACCTGTACTGCGGGACTTCAACTTGCACCGACTAATGCGGATTTATATGTAGAGCGCGGGCATCGCGAATTGGGCTTGCGCGACTTTCAGGCCGGTCAGGCGGATCTCAGTCGAGCTGTACAGTTAGATCCGAAGAACCTGGATGCGCAGTACCACCTCGGGATGGCTTATTATTTCCTTCGTGACTTTGGAGCCGCGGGCCAATCATTTCATCGGGCACTCGACTTAGCGCAGAATGCCGACAGCGTTATCGACTGCTCCAATTAGTGCTATGTCTCGCTGCGGCGGGCCGGTCAAACAGAAGCTGCCGCTCGCGTTCTAACTGGAATCACTCCCGATGTGAAGAACAAAGAGCCGCATCTCTACTTCTACCTGCGACTGCTGCACTTCTATCAAGGGGCACTTTCTGAAAGCGACCTCCTACCGCCCGCACCGTCTGGCCCTGCGGATATAGAAGGCGAATTATCGTTTAACACTGTGAATTACGGCGTGGGGAATTGGTATCTATACAACCGCAATAACTCGGCACGTGCACGCGAGCTCTTCCGCCAGGTAGTAAAAGGTTCCGCTTGGAACTCCTGGGGTTTCGTTGCCTCTGAACTGGAGTTAGCGACTGGAGTCCATTAGGCGTAAGCGGAGAAGCACGGTGCTAGCGAAAACGGCTCCAACCGCAAGAAGACCCATCACAGAAGGTTCCGGCGCGGCTACAATCGATGTCCACGCGGCTGGGCCGGCAGTGTCCCCTAATGAGCTAAAACCCTGCGTGAGAACTGTTCCGCCCGCAGGCAGCATGTTCAGGTCAGCAGCGACGCTGCCAAAGACTTTGTCGGTTCCATAGACTGCTCTTGTTACTACGGCTATTTGGGACGGAGTCGGGTTAGCTGTTGTGCCTCCAAGAATGATGCCGGGATATGCGGCGACATCGGCCAGAGTATAGGCAAACGTTGAGCTTTCCGATTGTGGTCCATTCGTTGTGAGTGTTGTCACAAAGGAAAAGCCCGTCAACGCACTTGGCGGCTGAGGGCCCACGCCGGTATAGGTGACAGTGAATGAGCCGCTACCAATTGCAGTCGCGGCGGGCGTAAAAGTATTAATGCCCGAGTACGAAAAGTTGTAAGTGATAGTGGCGGCGCCGCCGAGGGAGGGAACCGCCGCGACACAAAACAGAAGGGCGACAAAGCTTATCACTCCCTGGGCGAGGCGACCCGGGTGGAGGACACTAGTAAACGTACCTGAACTGGAGCGGTCGGCAATGATTTCGGTGAGATTACGGAGAGAAAGCATGAATTTGAGAGAATACCTGTCTTATTCCTAAGACACAACCAAAGGCTTGAACCTTCCATCTTCGTTCTTGAAAATACGCAAACTAGTACTAGAACCGAGGCGATTGTCTTAGCGGTCTGTGTCTTCCCGCGCGGCTTACTAAGATCGGGCGCTTGCGGAAGCCGACACTTGACTAGACTGTTAGCATGTCAAGCGTTGTGCGATGGTTTACGGTGTGTTTATTCTTCCTCTCTTTCACCGTTGCGGTTCTTCCTCTTCAGACAGAGATTGCATCGAAGCAGCTAAGGCTAACGGGTCTTAAGAAGCCCGTTGAAGTAATACGGGACCACTGGGGAGTTCCGCATATTTATGCAAGGAACTCGGACGATTTGTTTTTTGCCCAGGGTTATATCGCTGCGCAGGACAGGCTGTTTCAACTGGATTTGTGGAGGCGGATCGGCACCGGCAAGCTTGCGGAGGTACTCGGGCCAAAGTATGTCAACCGTGATCGCATCGCGCGTTTAGTTCGTTTCCGGGGAGATTGGGATCAAGAATGGAGAAGTTACTCGCCCGACGCGAAGGCGATCTCGACAGCGTTTACCAGCGGCATCAACGCGTATATCCAATCCTTCAATAGCCAGCGGCTAACCGAGTTTCAGATTGCGGGCTTTGATCCGGGGTTATGGGCGCCCGAAGATGTAACGTCGCGAGTAGCGGGACTGCTGATGACCGGCAACATGCTGGCTGAAGTGAACCGGACGCTTGACGTGGAGAAACTGGGGCTCGTGACGGACGATCGACTGTTTCCGCCCGAGCCGCATATTCCCCTGGTATTGCCGAAGGGGCTGGACGTTGCCGATATCAAACAGGCAATTGTAAAGGACTACGTCGCCGCGATTGGTGCGATCCATTTTCCCGGCGAGCAGGGGAGCAATAACTGGGTAGTGGATGGAACAATGACGCGCACAGGCAAGCCGATTCTGGCGAACGACCCGCACCGCGGGATTGAACTGCCATCGCTGCGCAAGACAGTTCACCTGGTTGCTCCCGGATGGAACGTGATTGGCGCTGGGGAACCCGCGCTGCCAGGCATTGCGGTGGGGCATAACGAAAACATCGCTTGGGGTTTCACGATTGTGGGCATTGATCAGCAGGACTTATATGTGGAGAAGCTGAATCCAGCGGACGCGACCCAGTATTCATATAGGGGCGATTGGAAGAAGTTCGAAGTGGAGCGGCAGCGCGTGGATGTCAAAGGCGAGGGCCGCCGCGAAGTTGAATTAAAGTACACGGTGCATGGGCCGGTGATCTACGAAGATGACAGCCGGCATCGGGCGTACGCTCTGAGATGGGTAGGAAGTGCGGCGGGAGGCGCCGGCTATTTGCCCGCGTTGCAACTGGCGCGAGCGAAGAGCTGGCCGGAGTTTCGCTCGGCAGTGGCGAGTTACAAGATTCCGTCGGAGAACCTGGTTTATGCGGATCGCCAGGGCAACATCGGGTGGATTGCGGCAGGCCAGGCGCCGGTTCGAAATGGATGGGCGGGCCTGTTCCCGGTTCCGGGTGATTCCGGCGATTACGAGTGGTCCGGATTTCTCCCCGCGGGCGAGAACCCGGCTGCTTACAACCCGGCCCGGCACTTTGTGGCCACTGCCAATCACAATATTCTTCCGCCGGGTTACACGCATGAGCTTAGTTATGCCTGGGCGCCCCCGACACGATACAACCGCATTGTCGAGATGCTGACAAGCGGCCGGAAGTTTGATGTGGATGATTTCGCGCACATGCAGCAGGATACGGTATCGCTTCCGGCTCGCGACTTTGTGGCAATGTTACAGGACTGGCATCCATCTGAAGGGAGCGAAGCCGACAAAGTGCGTTCCGAAATGCTGGCGTGGGATTGCAATGTGACTATGGCCTCAAGCGCAGCTTTGGTTTATGAGGTGTGGATTGAGCATCTGCATCGAGAGGTTCTTCCAAAGGGGATTGCTTCGGTGCGGCTGGCGCCGGATGTTCTGCTGAACGAGGTAAAGGCAAGTCGCGAGCGAGAGGCGCTTCTGGAGAAGACGCTCAATGCGAGTCTAGCGGAGATTCGTGAGCGCTTGGGTCCGGACCAGAAGGAATGGAAGTGGGGCAACCTGCACAAAGCTTACTTCCGGCATCCGCTAGGAGTGGCGAGTTTGGACCTGCCCGCGCGTTCGCGGCCAGGCGATGCATATACGGTAAATGCGACGGGCGGAGCGAACTACTCGCAGACGCATGGCGCAACGTACCGCGAGGTCCTTGACGTGAGCGACTGGGACCGTTCGGTGATGACGAACGCGCCGGGAGAATCGGGCGTTCCGCCGGACCCGCACCATGGCAGCAGCCCGCACTATGGTGACCTGATTGAGGGCTGGGCTGACGGGCATTATCACCAGATGCCGTATTCGAGGAAAGCGGTTGAGGCCGCGGCTGAAGAGCGGCTAATGCTATTGCCTGGTGAGGGCCGGTAAGTTCCATGCGCAGACGTTCATTCTTCCCTTTTGTGATATCGAGCTGTACGCTGCCGGTTTTACTTCGAGCTCAGAGCAGAAAGGCGGTCACGGCTCCGCTCGATGTCTTGCGAGGCAACATCGAAGCTATTACTAAGTCAGTGAACGCGAACTGGGCCATCTACATGAAATGCCTAGAGACAGGTGAGGAGATCGCGATCAACGCAGACGACCAGATGGACACGATGAGCGTGATCAAGATTCCGCTAATGGTGGAGGTGTTCCGGCAGATGGAGGCGGGAAAGTTCAAATTAAGCGATCGCGTAACGCTGCGGGATGAGGATAAGCGGCCCGGGACCGGTATTATCCGGTCGCTTGATGAACGGGTGGCGGTGACTATCCACGACCTGTTGACGCTCATGATTATCGTAAGTGATAACACTGCGACGGATTTGCTGTTCCGCCAGGTTGGTGGCATTAATTCCGTGAATGCGCTAGCTAAAGAATACGGGTTGACACAAACTCGCGCGATCGCTACGGCCAAAGTTTGGTTCGACGCTTTGCATGCGGCTCCGAGTACGGAGGAGTTTTATCGCAAGGGTGAACATCCGTTCGGGTTGTCGTCGGCGAAGGATACCGGTAAGCTTTTGGAACGTATAAAGCTGGGCCAGGCGGTGAGCAAACAGGCGAGCGAGCAGATGCTGACCATCATGCGGGGACAAGTTTACCGGACCAGGTTACCGAAGTATGTGAGTAACTTTGTGATTCCGCATAAGACGGGAGATTTTCTACCTTACATTGGCAACGATGTGGGCGTGTTTGAGAGCCCGGCCCGCAATATTGTAGTGAGCGTGTTTACCGTCGGCCATTTCGGCATCGGAGCGAATTTAGAGGATGCGATTGGCCGGATTGGGGAGCAGATCGCCGATTACTACAGCTATCGAAGCTAAACCTAGTAAGTGCCGGTGTTCCCGCGCGGCTAGGCGACTTCGTCGAATCGCTTCTTCAGACCTTCCAATTTTTCGATCCGCTTGATGAGCCTAAGATCTTTCACGGTGAAGAGCTTGCGCGAGAGGCGCCGCGGCAGTTTGGAGGCGGTGATGAGAACGGGAATGCTGCTGCCGTCCGAGCGCTGGATCTCCATCTCTCCGCCGAAGGTTCCTGTGCATTCAAAGACCTTGCCGGCCTCGTTCTCATCCTTAAATATTTGGTGGAAGGAGCCGAGCACCTGTTGTGGATGATCGAATCCAAGCAACTTGGCGGCCGCCGTATTCGCCGAGACAATGATGGCGCGCATGTCGGTGAGAAAAACAGCGTCGGAGGATGACTCGAAAGCGGACTCGAGCAGATGCTGACGAGACATCCGGGCGAGCAGGAATTCAGCGTCGCTGACAATCAGCCGGAGGTCGTACTCTTCGTCCTTGGAGAAGGCATCTACGCGTCTGTCTTCGACATTTATCAACCAATGGACATCTCCTTCCCAAATGAGTGGAAGGCAGATCTCGGAAGAAACTCCGGCCCAGCCACTGACGAAGGGAAGGTCCTGAAGGAGGACATCGGCGATGTTGACGGATTCCCGAGTGCGATAGACGTGGCCGAGTATGCCACGCTCGAGCGGCTGTTCGTGATTTTCCAGAGGTAGAGCGTTTCCGGGATGTTCGAAGTGCTCGGCTAAAAGCTGGAACATGCCGCGCTCTTCGCAGACTTCAAAGAGCGCGACGTGGTGCCACTTGTAGTGATTAGCAAGCTCGGTCGCGAGCATATTGGCCAAGTCGAGGGGCCTCGCGCAACGGGTGGCGCGCCTGAAGAGTTGATAGCGGAACTGCGACTCGCGGTGGTTCCGGAAGGAAAGCGCGAGCTGCACCGCCTGCTCAAGAGGCAGCGCGCGCAGCTGATCCAAATGCTCCTGGGTATAAAAGTGAGGCTTTCGGCTTAAGAGCAGGATGGAAGCAACGAGGCGGTCTTCACGCCAGACGGGTATACGAATGGCCGACAAGAAGTTCAGTTCGAGAAACTTTTTCAGGCTGGGGTCAGTGGCGAAGTCGGGACGCCGCCGGCGGACGTAGGCATCATATTCCCAAATAATTTGAGGCGAGTCGTAATCCAGCTTCTGGTCAGCGGAGATGGGCCACCATCGCCTGTCGTATTCGTAGCTGCCGTTGGCGGTATAGGCACAGAAGGAGGAGAGGTGGTCGGAACTCAGGCTAAAGCGGGATATGCCGAAGTAATCGAACGGAACGGATCTGCCAATGTGTTGCGCGACACCGGTCAGGAGGGTTTCCGGATCGCTCTCGGTCTCCATCAGGTTGTGAATTGCTTCGGAGATTTTCTCCCGTTCGATACTTCGAACGATACCGAGGGTTCCGGCATAAGCGCCGTCTTCGTCGAGGATGGGAGTTCCGGCAATGGAGACCGGAACAGTTTTGCAATCCGGACCGCGAAAGATCTCTGTTTCATAGAGATTGGCTTCACCGACGCGGCGTTTTTCCATCTGGGCGGCGACGGTGGCGGTGCGCGGAAAGATGTCGTAGACGCTTAAGCCGCGGATGTCGCGGTCAGTGCCAAGCAGCGCGATAGTAGCCGGATTGGCATAAGTGATGCGAAAGCTGCGATCGAGCTTGATGGCGCTTAAAGCAAGACGATCGAGGAATCCCTCTTCGAGAGCGACGACCTTTGCCGACGGGAGCGACTCCGTTTCCGCCATTCGTTCATGAGCACCGGCGGTCTCCTGGAGGATGATGGCGAAGATGTCGTCGAGCTTGGAACGGACTCTTTTTTCCATGGCTTCGATGCTGGTCAGAGGCAGTCCCGCTTCCGCTTGCAGGGCGGAGGTGAATGCGGGCTCAGCCTGACGCAGGTCCGTAAACAGGTTAGAGGCCGAGTAAGCATTGCTTTTGACGCTGTTCAGCAGGAAGCCGAGGTCGTTTTTCGTGATGGGTTGCGCGCCCGAGAGACTACGACGCAATAGCCGGAGCAAATCGGAGCTAAACGGTAGATGGGAGCACGATTCGTCCGATTGATGAAGCACGCTTCGGTGCATAGCACTTGAGATGCCGCGGCGAATCAGTCAAGCGAACTTAGTTCCACGTGCAAATTACTGTTGGAAGTGACCCGGTTCAGTAGCGATTTCGATAATGGCTTCAATGGATTGGATAAACGGGCGGAGTTTGCATGGCTTCGGGCGCACGGTGCGATGGCGTGGCGAATACGCTGTGTCGACAAGCAGCGCCTGGCTGCGGGGTTAGCTTTGCTAGCTAGGATTGACCGGCATGTCGAAGCGGAAAATAGAGCCGTGGCCGGGAGCGTCGTCGACCCAAATCTGTCCGCCCAGGCGCTCCACCACGCGCTGGCAGATGGCAAGCCCGACTCCGGTGCCCGGTATCTCGCGGCCGTGGAGGCGGCGAAACACCTGAAAGATGGTATCGCGGTGCTCCGCGGGAACGCCGATGCCATTATCTTGGACGGAAAAAATCCAGCGGCGGTTTTGGGCTTCGGCTGAGATATGGATGTGGGGCTCCAGGCCCGGCGTGCGGTATTTGATGCCGTTTGAGATCAGGTTCTGAAAGAGCCGGGTGAGTTGCGAGTGATCGGCGGTGACTACGGGCAAGGCGCCGTGCGTAATGGTGGCCCTGCTCTCCTCTATGGATTGCTGGAGGAGTTGAAGAGTATCCGCGAGAACCGCTTCGGTTGCAACGGGTCCGGGAGTCCAAGCGCTCATGCTGATGTCTGAATAGGCTAGAAGATCATTGATGAGGTCAGCCATGCGCTTAGTGGCGCCGATGATGGTATCGAGAAGTTCGGTTGCGTCCTGTTCGAGACCGACGCCGTATTTGCGATTAAAGAGCTGAGCGAAGGCGGTGACGGTGCGAAGAGGTTCTTTAAGATCGTGGCTGGCGGCATAGACAAAGCGCTGTAACTCGTCATTCGAGAGGCGTAGCTCACGCTCGGCTCGCTCAAGCTCGGCGGTCTTCAGGCGCTCCAGATCGCGAAGGCGTTTACGTTCGAGCGCGGAATTGACGCGTGCGCGCAGCAACACCGGTTTGAACGGCTTCAGCAAGTAATCCTCAGCGCCCGCTTCAATCGAGACGGCCACCTGCTCCAATTCATCGGAAGCGGAGAGCATGAGGACGGGAACATGGCAGATCCCGTCGTTGCAGCGCATGGTTTCGAGCACCTCGACGCCATCCATTTCGGGCATCATGAGGTCTAGCAGAACTAGATCGACTTGCTCGCGTTCGAGCAGGGCGAGCGCTTGTTTGCCGGTGGCGGCCATCAGCACGCGATGGCCGAGACGCTCCAAGTTGCGCGCCAGGATGTCGCGGTTCAGTTCGTCGTCGTCGACCACCAGAAGCAGGCCAGGAAGCGGGCCCGCTATCAAGCGCTCCACGCGTGCTTCCCGGCGAACGGCGGGGTGCTGAGGAAGCGATTGCTCGTAGAGAAGCGCCGCCAGATCGCCGGCTGCCTTGTTAATGCGGTGGGCATCGTCGAGGTTGGCGCCGGAGGTGCATTTCGTCAGAGTGTCGGCCAATTGCTGCAGCTGATGGAGGGGGCCCAGCACGTCGCTTCTCAACTTCAGCAGCGGATCACCGTCCAGCTGGGGGCGAGGTGAGAGGGCGGGCTGAATGAGTCCAAGGATTTGCTTGGCAAGCGCCATGACGTGATCGAGGATGGAGGTTGCTTCCTCACGCGTGGAACCGTCGTCCAACAACATCTCTGTGTATCCGATGATGTGGTTGAGCGGTGTCCGGAGATGGTGGCGCAACTGCGCATATTGGTCGGAAGCCGTCATGTTTAGCAGCGGAATCATTGTGCGGGCTGGTGTCCGAGAAGCAACTCGATCTTGCCGATGAGGGCGGTGAGGTCGACCGGCTTAGTCTCAAATTCGTCGCACCCGGCGGCGAGAGCCTGCTCGCGGTCCTGGCTTAATGCATGGGCCGTAAGCGCAATCACGGGAATAGCTTTGGTCGAGACGGCACCTTTGATGGCGCGAGTGGCCTGCCACCCATCTAGAACAGGAAGGCTCAGGTCCATGAGGATCAGGTCTGGAGCTTCTCCCGACGCGAGTGCAATCGCTTGTTTGCCGTCAACAGCAGTAATAACCTTGTAACCGCGCCTTTGAAGTCTTCGGGTCAGCATATCGCGGTTCATCTCATTGTCTTCTACCAGCAGAAGTTTTGCCATGAGTGATCGGGTCTCAGGAACCGGTGCGAGAACTGGGGCGGCGAGGCGCATGCGCCCGGACGCGCGTCAAGACCAATTGGCTGACTTCGGTGAGCAAGTCCTGAACCTGGAAGGCTCCTTTTACCAGAACGCGGCTGACATGCCCGTTGAGCCTTACGCGGTCTTCCGTTGTCAATTCCCGCGCCGTGACGATGATGACGGGAATGTTCTTGTTGTCCGGGCAGCCGCGGAGTTGCTCTAGAAACTCGAAGCCATCCATCTGGGGCATCATCAGGTCGAGCAGGATGATGCCGGGCTTGTTCTTGTCGATGGAGTCTAGAGCGAGGCGTCCGTTTTCAGCATCTTCCACTTTCCAGCCTTCGGCTTCAAGCGCCTGGCGCATCATTAGGCGGGAGTACTCGTCATCTTCGACCAGCAGGGCGGAGGGCGAAGACGCAGTGCCGCGGTACCGCGCCAGCACGGAAAGCAAGCGCTCGCGATCGACCGGCTTGGTAAGGTAATCGGTGGCGCCGAGAGCATAGCCGACGTTTTCCGTATCGATGATGGTGAGCATGAGAACCGGGATGTCGCACACCTGGGCATCTGATTTGAGAGCACTGAGAACCGTCCAGCCGTCCATGCCCGGCATCATGACGTCGAGTGTAATAGCGACGGGGCGGAGCTTGCGGGCGAGCCGAAGCCCTTCCTCGCCACTGTAGGCGCTTTCCACGTGGAAGCCATGTTTGGTCAAGGTTCGCTTAAGAAGGTCGTGAACGGCGGGCTCATCATCAATCACCAACACCACCTCGCGGCCGGGCCGGGCGGGAACGGCAGTGCTGGTCCGCCCTGGAACGGCCAGCTTGTCCGCTACGTTGGCGGGTAAACGCAGGGTGAATGCCGACCCGGCGTTGGGCCAGCTCTCGACCGTGATCTCGCCGCCCATCATCTGCGCAAAACGGCGGCTCAGTGTAAGCCCCAGTCCGGTTCCGCCGAAGCGGCGGGAAGTGGAAGCATCCGCCTGGGTGAACGGGTCAAAAACCCGGTCGATCTCTTCAGCATTCATGCCGACGCCGGTGTCAGTGACGGTGAACAGCACACTGTCCGCGTCGTTCACGGTTTGCCGGCGCACCTGAAGGGTGATCTTGCCGTTTTCCGTAAACTTGCAAGCATTACTCAGCAGGTTAGAGAGAGTTTGACGAACTTTGGTTTGATCGGTGTGCACGGAGCCCACGTCAGGCGGGACGTCGGCTTCTAGCGAGTTATGATTTTTGGCGGCCAAGGGTTGTGCTACCAACATCACGTCGTTCACCAGCGTTTCGACGCTTGTGGTTTCAAGGTAGAGATCCATGCGGCCTGCTTCAATCTTTGAAAGATCGAGGACCGAGTTGATCAGCATGAGCAGGTGGCGGCCGGCCGCCTGAATCTTTTTAAGATCCGCGACGAAGGGCGCTTGTACGGAATCTTCGGCTTCCTCGGCCAGCATCTCGCTGTAACCGATGATGGCGTTGAGCGGCGTTCTGAGCTCGTGACTCATGCTGGCGAGGAATTCACTTTTCGCGCGGTTGGCGGCATTGGCCATTTCGCGCTGTTTGCGCAGCCGGGCATTAGCCAGCGTGAGCAATAGGAACAGCGTAAGCGAGGCGGCGACCGAAATGAGACCTGCATCTCGTGCGCGCTCGGTGACGGCGGCGGATTTAACCTCCATGCCGGAGCGCATGTCGCGCTCGAGAGTAGCGACTAAGACGCGGGCCTGATCCATATAAAGCTTGCCGCGGTCCGTTCTTATAATTGCCAAGGCGGCATCCGGATCGTGTGAGTTCCGGGCGTCGATGGTCGCCTTGAGCTCTGCCATCTTCTGGTGAGCCAGCAATGCGAGTTGAGCCAATTTGTCGCGATCATACGCGCGTGGCCAGAGAGCGCTGAATTCCTCAAGCAGGCTATCGAGGTTGGCAGTCGATCTTAGGTAAGGCTTGAGGTACTCCTGGCTACCGGTCAGGAGATACCCGCGTTGGCCCGTCTCTGCGTCCTCAAGAGAAAGTAGGATTTGTTGAAGCATGCCGAAAGATCTGCGCATCTGGATGGCGTCGGCGTTGGTCTTTGAAACACGCTGCCAATTCCAGTACGCAACCAAGGCGGCGAATAGCAAGGCGAATAGCGCTAGAATTGTCCAGCCCAGGTCCCGATGCTTGACGGCGCGGGGCAGGGCGCGGTGCTTGGGCGACACGGATAAAGCCGGCGCACTCGCGTTCACTGAAGGCATGTCTAAACTTCTATTCGGGTCTTCGGAAGAGTAGCAGTAGGGTGGCGGCGACCTATCCCCTCGCAGGCAGGGCGATTATCCCATCCGGTCCCAGTTGGGCGCCTCCGCAAGGTACAATAAACGAGTTACCCTGCGGCTGGTTCTAGCGCGGGCTTTTACCTGGAAGGTGGTGAAATTTTAGTTGGCAGAAGTTCATTTGCAAGAGGGAGAAACTCTTGAAAGTGCTTTACGCCGTTTTAAGCGCAAAGTCCAGCAAGAGGACATTGTAAAAGAGATTAAGCGCCATTCGTTTTACCTCAAACCGGGTGAGAAGCGTCGCACCAAAGAAGCTCTGGCTCGCAAGCGGAATCGCAAAAAGCGTCCGCGCGAGGTCGAATAGTTTTCTCCTCTAAACTAAAGTGGAAAAGCCCGCGGTCCTTCAGAAGGATGAGCGGGCTTTTTCTTTTTCTATTGGCTGTGACTGAGGAATTAGGCCTGGACGTTTTCGCGGGCCGCTAGTTGCGCTGTTGCTGCTGACGGTATCCCGGGGGCACTGTAAACTTCGCGTCATCTACCGGTCCGCTCGAGAAATTCGAGGATTGGATTTGTAAGGTAAGGACGGGCGTATTTGCGTGAGCATCGCGATTGCCCAGTAGGCCGGCGAGCGGAGTGGTTACGCCAGTGACGGCAATCTCATCGAGCACGGAGATGCCGTTCAGCCTGGGCGCATGGGGCGCGGCTGCGTTGTCGGTGGCTGCTCCAAAGAAGGACGGAACAAGCGTGAAGACGGATGAGAGCTTAGCGGCGGCGCGTTTAGAGAACTCGTAGAGCGGGCGGGTACTTGCATCGACGGGCGCCAGCCAAGTGGTCACGGCGACGACCGGCCGACCCCAGGCGTTGTCGGATTGGGCCGCCAGGGTGATAAGGCTCTTGGTGGCGGTGCGGCCGTTTATGGCTCGGGTTTGATCCGTCTTCTCAATGTTGACGTCGAAGGGAACGGCGCTGTTCGCGGGATGCCTTATCCATTGCTGTGCGCGTTCTATTTGCGCGCGCAACTCATCGAACGTCTCGACTGTATAGGTCTGTTTGTCGCTATCGATGGCGGTGATGGTGTTGGCATCCAGGTCATAGATGGTGGAGCCGCCTTCAGCCACCTGCGCCATCTTCGAGCCCTTCACGTAAACGGTATAGGCCTGATCTTCGAGAGCCGCTTCGATATCGGCGCCGACCATACGCTGAACGAGGGGACTACCCACCAGATTGCGCAGAAAACCGAGCATGGAGCCGCCCGTGTATTTCACGGACTTGGTGTAGGTGACGTCCGCCAACAGATACGTCGCCGTGATGGCGGTAAGCAAAACTGCTCGTACGATTGTCTTCAATACTTCCAGCTTCTCACCGTGACGGTTCCGGCCTTACCGCAATGCCCGCCGGCACCCAGGAACAGAATACTTCAGAGTCTGCTTTGCAAAAGTCCGGATCGCCTTTGAGCCGGCTCGTGAAAACATTCAGCGCGTCCAGGTTCTTCGAAGCGGTGATCGCCATATTGTGATCCGATTGACTGCTGCGTACCAGGTAGATCAAACGAACATGTTGGGTTTTTGGCGGAAGCGGAAAAGGAAGTGCGGGCGCAACCGCCTCTGGTGTTGTTGTTCCATTCCTGGTCATCTCGGCTGATGTGAATCTGAGCCGAACTTTCCCGTTGGCGTGTCGCTCGATGGCATAGTAAGACACTTCGTAACCGGCGAGATTCGGGGCAGACAGCATGATCGTTTTGTCGTTTGTCTCGTGGGAATCGGTTGCAATTCGATATCCTCCGGGGTTGAGCCCAGGGGCAGAGTTGAGCACCGGGACGGTTATCCGCAAACGCTCACCCGGCGTCAGGTCCATATAGGAGTTGTTGTTCGCGGGCGCGCTGTTGATCGTGGCGGGTGCGTGCACAACTCTGTGTGAGCATCCAAGTGTGGAGGAGAGAATCAATGTCCACGTCAGCAGCAGGAACTTCGCCTGCGGTGATTTGGGAGTTTGGCGGCTTCGCATCACAGTGCGCCCTGGCAATTGCGCTGGTTTTGATGTTTGGCGGTTTTGCCGGCGCTGCCACGGATCCAGCTTCCCCTCCACCGCTGGGAAGATTGGTAGATGCCGGCGGTTATCGTGTTCACCTCTACTGCACAGGTACGGGAAGCCCGGCAGTGATGGTAGTGGGCGGAGCATTTTCTTTCGATTGGGGCTTGATTCAGCCAGAGGTGGCGAAGTTTACGCGCATCTGCACTTACGATTCTTCCGGCACGGCGTGGAGCGATCCATACCGCTCTGTCGACGTAGAGCGAGAGAAGCCTGGGCCAGTTTGTGCGGATCGGGTGGCGGAGATTCATCATGTTCTCAATAATGCCGGGGTCACAGGTCCTTATGTGCTGGTTGGTTTCTCGATCGGCGGCCTGGTGGGGCGGTTGTATACCCACAATCATCCGAAGGACGTTGCTGGAATGGTGATAGTGGATCACGCTTTTATCGATGTGGGGTCAGATGGAGCGCCTGCACCGCCGGTTTCTTCTAAACGTGCTGGGTCTGAAAGTTCCGGAGACAGCGCGCCAGTTCTCATCTCGTCGACGCCCATCACGTTGGGCCTTGAAGACGATTGGAACTTCAGCAAGTTGCCGCAACGGAACCGGGACATGCATGCGTGGGCAATGTCAACGCATCCAGTGCGGCCGACGGCGGAGACAGCCGCGGAGTGTTCGGCCGTGGTGGAAAGTGAGACCAGAGGCGAACCGTTTCCCTTGGGCGACCGGCCTCTTATTGTCATCAGAACGAGCAATGAGCTGCCGGGTTACGGGCACCTGCAGGCAAAGCTACTGCTGTTATCGCGCAACAGCAAGCAGGTTGTGGCGCAGAACAGTTCTCATATGGTGATCATTGATGAACCGGAGGTTGTCGTCAGCGGTATTAGGAAAGTAGTCGAGGCGGTACGGAACGGCACGCGGCTGAAGTAGAAGGTTCAGTGTTCCTACGAGTTCTCAGAGACTTGTCTTGCTTGTTTTGTCTTCATGATGGAGAATCAGGTAGTCAGAGGCACAAATGCGTTACAACCCCCGTCGTCTTGCACGCCCACTTGTTTTTCTTTTTCTACTTGCATCCCTTGCCGCCAGCTCATTCGGGCAAGCAGTGTCCGGAAATATTATCGGCACGGTTACCGATCCCAGCGGAGCAGCCGTTGGCGGAGCGGATATCACAATTGCGAATGTTGGAACGGGATTTTCGGAACGAATCACATCGAACGAATCCGGCAACTATACGGCCGCCAGCTTGGCGCCAGGGAGCTACACTGTCACGGTTTCGCGGCCCGGTTTTCAGAAGTTCGTTCAGCAGAACGTAAATGTAGGGGTCTCGCAATCGAGTCGCGTCGATGCGGCGCTGCGGGTTGGAGAAGCAACGCAGCAGGTGACCGTCACGGACGCCCCGCCCAATCTTGAAACAGACCGCGCCGTGGTCGAAACGCAGCTGAGCGCGGCACAGATCTCGTCGCTGCCGATTCCGAATCGGAATTTTACCAATCTGGCTTTGCTGACGCCCGGCGCGGTTGTGAACACGTTCCAGCACGCGCCCAGTGAGAACCCGCAGCAATCCACGCTTGTGAACACAGGCGGACAGGAATTCGCGGGAACTAATTATCAGCTGGATGGGATGAACAACAATGACAGCGTGCTTGGCATCACGATAGTGAATCCGGCGGTGGATTCAGTGGGATCGTTCACCGTTGAAAGCAGTAACTACGATGCGGAATATCAAGCGACGGGTTCGGTGATTCAGGTGGAAACAAAGTCGGGAACAAACGTCTTCCACGGCAGCGGGTTCGATTTTCTTCAGAACAATATCTTCGAGGCGCGCGACCCGTTTACTCAGGGTCTGCATGCGCGGGGCACTCCCGCGCCGACCCACCGGGGCCTTCCTGAACTGCGTTGGAATCAGTTCGGAGGGTCCATCGGCGGCCCAATCAAGAAGGACAAATTGTTCTTTTTCGGCGACTACCAGGGGACACAAAGAAGAATCGGCGCCTCTCAAACCCTTCGCGTTCCCACAGCGGCCGAACGCACGGGCAATCTAAGCGATTTAGGTGTTCCAATTTACGATCCCACCACTGGAAATTCCGACGGAACCGGGCGCACACCGTTCGTAGGAGCGAATCTTGCAGGGCGCATATCGCCCCCAGCGGCAGCGCTCCTGGCCCAGCTTCCGCTTCCCAATATTGCTACCGCCGATCCCGCAGCGCCTAATTACGCAACGAGCGCCGTTGAAAATTACAACACCAACCAATTTGATACGCGAGGCGACTATTTCAGCAGCGAAAAACTTCGCTTGTTTGGACGGTATAGCTATCTAGGCGCTAATATCGCAGCGCCCGGCCCGTTCGGTCTCTACGGCGGCAACGCGTTCCCTCAATGGGGTTTTTCAGGGTTGTCGAACGCGTTAAATCAAAACATCGCATCGGGCGTCAGCTATACGTTCAGCCCCACTCTGCTGACGGAGGTCCGCTTCGGATTCTCGCGTTATCGGGTAACCGTTAGTGCCCAGGACCAGACCACGCAGTTGGCGAATACCATCGGTATTCCGGGCCTGAACCTGCCGGGCCGGCCCGATACCAACGGGCTTCCCGATCTGACCATTAACGGGGTGGGCGGGTTCAGCCCGGGCAATCTCAGCCTGGGCTATAACTGCAACTGCCCACTGCATGAGCGCGAGACGCTTCTCGATTACGTTAATAACTGGACCAAGATTGCCGGCAATCACACGATTCGGTTTGGCGGTACGTTTGAGATGGCGTTCAACCAGCGTCTGCCGAGCGATCAACATCGCGCCGGAGCATACCAGTTCAACGATGCCGTTACGGCGGACGCCAATGTCGCCGGCAGCGGCTTAGGTCTTGCGTCCTTCCTGCTGGGCGATCCGTCGAGCTTCAACCGGTACCAACAGGTATCGACGACCCAAGAAGATACTCAAAAACGCATGTTTTATTTTGTCCAGGACACTTGGCGCGTTACCCCTAAGCTGACGCTCAACTTAGGCGTTCGATGGGATGTGTGGTTCCCCGATTCCTCCTTGAATGCGGGTCAGGGCGGCCGCTATGACGTGACGAACAACATCGTCTTCATTCCAGGCGTGGGTGGCGTTTCAAGCTCCGGCAACGCCCAGACACAATGGAAAAACTTTTCGCCGCGCATCGGCATTGCTTATGCCCCGAATCAAAAGACAGTGATTCGAACCGGCTATGGGCGGGGTTATACGCTGGGAACATTTGGCTGGACATTCAACAATCTGGCGGCCGATGTCTATCCTTCGATCGTGAACCAGAGCGTCACGGCAACATCTTCCTTCTCTCCTGTGTTTCCGCTGACCACCGCCCCGCCGCCGGTCCTGTTCCCCACCATTCCGTCGAACGGCATGCTGCCGCTGGCAAACGGTATTGGAGTTGCCTATATCCCCGCCAATCAGAAGATCCCCTACGTGGACATGTGGAATTTCACAGTGGAGCGCGAGATCGCGCCGCAGTTGAATGTTTCGCTTGGGTATGTCGGCAACATCGGACGGCACGAGAACGGTGGATTTAACCTGAACGCCGCCCTTCCAGGTCCGGGCGCTAATGCGAACCTGCGCCGGCCACTGTTTCTGGCGTACGGGCTAACACAGGGCGTCTTCGACAAATGCAACTGCACCAGCAGCAACTACAACGCGCTTCAGTTCCAGGCGAATAAGCGATTCAGTTCGGCTTATTCGTTGCTGGCGAACTTCAGTTGGCAAAAGGCAATGGATTTCGGGGAGTTTGGCACGCCTAGCAATCAATACAATGCGCAGCAGGATTATGGGCCGGCTAGTTTTGATCGTGAATACGTGTTCTCGCTGGCCCATACGGTGGAGTTGCCGTTCGGCCATGGCCGCAAGTTTCTGTCCGGAAGTTCACGGTGGGTCAATGCGATCGTCGCGAACTGGGCTTTCCGCGGCATCACATCGTACTACTCGGGTCTGCCGTATTCGCCTAGCATCGGCAGCCAGGGCTTCCTGAACTCTCCGGACCAGACCAGCCGTCCTAACTTGATTGGAAATCCGTCGGTAGCAAACCAAAACGCGAACCTTTGGTTCAATCCTGCGGCATACGGTACGCCGGCGCCGTATACTTTCGGCAACGCGGGGCGGGACTCTTTGCGCGGTCCGAACTATTTTGAAGCCGATTGGCAAGTTGCGAAGGCGTTCAAGGTAAGGGAGCGCGTGGGCCTGGAGTTCCGTTTGGATGCGTTCAACGTGATCAACCGCCAAAATCTGGCGCTCCCCAACAGCCAAGTGGATTCACCGGCGGGTGGTCTTATTACGGATATTCAGATCTGCTCGACCTGCGGAAACGGGATGCGTAACTTGCAACTCGGAGCGCACATTACGTTCTGATGTTGAGCGGGCGTTGTCTCACTCCGCTTTTCTGTGCTGGACTGATCGCCGCCTGCGGGAATATAGGGCTAGGCGCGGACAATTCATTTCTGTTCGAAGCAGCGAGTCCCCAGCCATACACTGCCGGGTATTTGGGAAACGGCGCGATGAGCGTCGCGACTACGCCGCTGGGGACGGAACCCGCCCGGTGTTTTCTTGCGGGCGTATACGACCACACGGCGGGGGATGTCCCTCGCATTGCCTCTGCTCCCGCCTGGAACGAAGTGGACATCTACAATGGCTTCCATTGGCTTGATACGGATGGGTCGTTCGCGGCAATCGAGCAGTACCACCAAACGCTCGATATGTTCAATGGCTTGTTGCGCACCAGTTACACATGGGTGGATGGCGAGAAGAAGATCCACATCGAAGCGGAGGAATTCGTAGCGCGGGATCGGGCTGAACTCGCGGCGGCACGCGTGACTCTCACGCCCGATTTCGCCGGGACCGTAACGGTACGGTTCCCGTTGCACAACTGGCCGCCGCCGCATCGCTACTCGCTCGAAAGGATTCCGAAGTTAGAGCGGGATGCGGAAACAAATCCTTGGCTTATCTGGTATCCAGGTCAGCTGAATGTCAGCAGGGCCGATATTGAGCGCTCTTCGGGCGGAGTGGTGATGTCAGTGACAGCGGCAACTCCCGGCAACCCGGTCAAACTGGGCGAAGCAATCGCCATTGGCTGGACCGGCTCGGGAGAGGTCGAAACGCACAAGCAGGCCGGGTCAGCCGAAGCGGAAGTGCGCCTAAAGGTGAAGCCTGGTGAAAGCTATACGTTTACGAAATTCGCCTCGCTCATCACATCGCCTGGAGCAACCGACCCGAGTCAATCCGCCGAACGAACGGCTATTGCAGCGCGCCAGGCGGGATGGGAAACACGGCTGGCGGCGAGCGAGGCAGCATGGCACGCGCTATGGGAGTCCGACATTGTCGTCGACGGGAATGTAAAGGTTCAGCGAACGATCCATTCCATGCTTTTCTATTTGCTGGGAAGCGCGCGCGAGGGTCTCGACATGAGCACTCCGCCGATGGGATTGAGTACGGCGGGGTATTTTGGCCACATCTTTTGGGATGCGGATACTTTTATATTTCCGCCACTCGTTGTCTTGCATCCTGAGTTGGCGCGGCCCATGGTCGCATTCCGCTCTCGAACGCGGGAAGCGGCACGGCGCAACGCGGAGCGGAACGGATATAAGGGTGCTATGTTCCCCTGGGAGGCCGACCAGGATGGCATGGAGAGCACGCCGCGCTTCGCATCGCAGAACGCAAGCTCCGAAAACCACGTCAACGGGGATGTGGCGCTGGCAGCTTGGCAATACTGGTTGGCGACGGGCGATCGGAATTGGCTTCGAAGCGATGCCTGGCCCCTCCTCCGCGATACAGCCGATTTCTGGGCGAGCCGCGTCAAATACATCGCCGGGCGTGACCGGTATGAAATTTCGAATGTTGTCGCGGTGAACGAATCGGATATCGGGGTGAGCAACGACGCCTACACGAACGCTGTTGCGAAGAAGAACCTTGAATTCGCGCAGGCAGCTGCTCGCGAGCTCAATCTCCCATCAAATTCCACTTGGCGGAAAGTGGCGGAAAAGATGTATTTACCCGAAAGCAATTCAGCACTCCTGTGGTATCCGCTTGATCGTCGCTCCTCGGTTCAAAACACCCGCGATGCGATTCGCGCTCAATTGTCGCAGCTTGACCGGCGCCATATGGGCGCGATGATGGGCGTCGAGTTCTATCCCATTTTGGCGGCGCAGATCGGGGAGCCGTCTCTGATTGGCCAACTCCTCGACCCGCTTTCGACACCCTTTTTGCGACAGCCGTTTCAAGTTATCGCGGAGACGCCGGACAACCAGAATGTGAACTTCATCACGGGCGCGGGTGCATACCTGCAGCAGTTCGTATTCGGGTACACAGGTCTGCGGCTGACGGGGAACGGATTGGAACGCAAGTTCCACCCTGTACTGCCGCCGGGTGTCCAGAGGCTGACGCTAAAGAACATCACGGTTGGGGGCAAGCGCGAGACAAGGGTATTCGATTCCAGTACACAGTAGCTTGAGCGTTGGAGATCTCGTTGGTAGGGGCCTGCTGCGGCTGTCGTACGTAAGACCAGGCGGGTCCGCACCGAGGCCTTGTGGCATGGCCTTGGGTGGTCTGTGCGCCTTCCATGCCCACAGGGAAAAGAAGTGAGGCGGAATGCTGGATGACGCTAGAAATTTGATAGAGTACTTGGCCCGTGATGTCGAATTTGCCGCCGCGATTGTCATCGGGTTCGCGGCAGCGGAGGCTACGGTCAAATCTCTGGTGTTGTTTTTTCGCCGGAGTTCCCCGCCCGAAGCGAAGAACGAGGTTCGGCTGACGCTGGGGCGATGGCTGGCGGTGGCTCTGGAATTTGAGCTGGCAGCCGATATTCTGAATACGGCCGTCACTCCCACATGGAACGACATCGAGAAGTTGGCTGCGATTGCGACGCTGCGAACGGCGCTGAATTATTTCCTTGAACGGGAAATCAGAGAAGAGTCCAACCCCGTGCAGCGCGAAGCGGAGCATGTGATCACTGGGTCGCAAGCAAGCGCACTGTCTTCACAACGCGATCAACGACCACGATGACGAACGGGCTTGAGAGGCAATGGATCGCCTTTGGGGGTACGCTCATTGAGCTTGTGGCGGCTATTGCGATTAGCTTTCATGCGCTTTGGGCGGTGCTCGCGCTGGTGCGCCGAGAAGGGATAGATCGAGCGCGCCTCCTTATTGCGGACGGTGTGTTTGCCGGATTGGGGTTTAGCGTGACGGGCACACTTCTCACAACGATTGCTCTTCAGAGCTGGAGACAGATGGGATTTTTCGTATTCGTATTCGCGTTGCGCACGATGCTGAAGCGAGTCTTCGCTTGGGAGCGGAAGTCTCATTGAAGTTCGGCTGCGCCTACAGGTCTAGTGAGCTACGGTAAGAGTTTAGTAGCAGCGAAGAGGAGAGAAGAGGCAGGCCGTGGGCCGTTCGGGGGATTCCGGACTGCGCCGGAGCATCAAAAGGAAAGCCACCGGGTTCCGCCCGGCGGCTTTCTGTTCTAATCTAACTGATCGGACGACTTAGTCGCCCATCGCGCCGACTTCTTGGCGCTTCTCTGTCTCAACCGGCGCCGGCTTTATCGTGGAAGCAAGCAGACCGTCGAGCGGAACGAAGCCTTCTATCTTCTTTTCACCTAGAACGTGCTCGCGATAGAGGCGGGCCATCTTGTCGTTCTCGATCTTCTGCTTGAGTACTTCGTCACGGGCACGCGTTTTTTCCTCACGCGCGGTTTTGGCGATGCCCTTATCTTCGAGATCGTGCTGGCGATCCGCATTCACATGCGCGTCGACGAGAACCAGATTGTGGTCCTTGCTGGTAAGCGGAACACTTTTATTGCCGGCGAAGATTTCATGGCGTCCGTGCTCTTCATACCACTTGGTGAGATTGGAGGTCATGTGCATCTTTTCGATGATGTTTCTCCAACCCACACCGGTGTTATAGGCGCAGAAGGAAATCTCGCCTTCCTGTGTGGCGTAAGGGATGATGCACTGTTCGGTGCGGCGGAAATCGTAGTTGAAGAGATCCTGGAACCACATACCGGCGATAAAGAGGAAGTTCCAGCGGTCCCCGCGGCGCTTGTCGATATCGGCAACGGTACGATCACTCGTGACCTTGCCGTAGCCGCCCTTTTCAGCCTTCTTCGTCATCCCGAAGCACTTGTCGAACTTCGCGATCAGATCGGTCAACTTGAAATGCTTGGGCGAGTTGTAGGGGTTGTAGTTGCGGAGCAGGGAAAGGGTGACGCCTACAACGGATAACAGGCGGCCACGCGCCGCATCATTGACACGGGCGATATCCTTCGCCAGGCGGTCGGCGTTGACAAAGGCGGTAAACGGGACAGCTTCCTTGGTTTCCTTGTCGCACATGATCGCCATGCCGATACCGCAGTTGGGGTGGCAGCCGCAGCTGATCTGACCCCAATCGGAATTGGGCCCGTGCACCAGATCCGCGAAATCGGAGAAGGTGCTCATGAAGCTGATGGGGAACCAGTCACGCACCGGTTCGCCGATGCCGGTCTGACTTTTTACATCGTGGGCCAAGTGCGACAGGGTGTAACGCTGGGCTTGACGGCGCTCATCGGTGACGGCTTCGTCGCGGCCCGTGAATGAGACCGGCTGGAAGGATAAGAACGGAATCTTCTTCGGATTATCGAGGGCGAACTGGACGACGCGCCCCACCTGCTCATTGTTCACGCCATTGATGATGGTGATGACGGGAACGATGTCGACGCCGTTGGTCCAGAGATTCTCGATGGCGCGAAGTTTTACGTCGAACAGGTTGCCGACGGCGCGGTGCGAGTTGGCGGCATTGCCGATGCCGTCGAACTGCAAGTAGGCATAGCGGAGACCAGCTTCGGCGGCTTCCTTGGCGAACTCGGGGCGCTTGGCGAACTCGATTCCGTTGGTCGCGGCCTGCACGCTGTTGTATCCCACCTTGCGGGCATAGCGAACAGCATCGAGGAAGTAAGGCGAAAGGGTGGGTTCGCCGCCTGAGAACTGCACCGACATCTGGCGGCGCGGCTTGATGGAAATGGCGTTATCGAGCATCAGCTTGATGTCGTCCCAGCCGAGCTCGTGGACGAAGCCGACCTGGTTGGCGTCCATGAAGCAGGGGTCGCACATCATGTTGCAGCGATTGGTGAGATCGATGGTGAGAACAGAACCGCGGCCGTGCGTGATGGTGCTGGTGCCGTGGTTATGGAGTTTCTCGTCATTGTGGGCGCGAATGTCGCGTCCGGGGAACACGTCCTCCAAGTGCTTGGAGAAGGCCGGGTCAATGGACATGAGGTCCTCGAACACGCCATGTTGGGAGCATTCCTTGACCATCAGGATCTGGCCGTCGCGCTCGATGATCTTGGCTTTGATCTCGCCGACAGGCTGGTTCAGCAGGATTTTGTAATCGATTTCGCCGTCGACGATCTTGTTGCGAATTTCAGGAATGCAGCGCGGACAAAGGGAATCGGTCTCGCGTGGCCAACCGAGTGGTGGCTTCGACTTCTCATAGCTCTTGAGCAGCGGCTTTTCAGACCATTTGGGAGTGAAGGAGGGATTCTGCTTCACCTGATTCACGCGGTCGAACACGTTCCAGGCGGCATTGGCGCCAACCGCAAGTGCCTTCTCAAAATATTTAATTGGTTTATGCATCTCGATGATGTCGGGCGAGTGTGCTGCCGCTCCTTCAGGGAAGTCGGCCCACTGCAGGGGCCAGAGTATTCCCAGTATAGGGTTGTGTGAATTTCCTGATAACAAAAAGGGATCGAACAGCACGGTTTGCCGGTTGTATGGAGGTATAGCGGGCTGAAGTGATGAGCCGGGCAGTAAGCATGTGCTTCGGTTTCATGGACTTACGATGAAACATCTCACCAGGCGCGGTAAAAGCCGGCGCTTTCTGAGACCTCCAGAGGAACGCCGAACAGGGCGGAAAGGCGAGCGGAGGTCAGCAGATCTTGCTTAGGTCCGTCAGCGAAGATGGCGCCGTGGCGAAGCAGGACGACGCGGTCCATCTCCGGGATGATCTCTTCTAAATGATGGGTGACCAAGAGCAGACCGACGCCGCTTGCGGCAAGGGTGCGCATGTGCTGCCGCATTTCGCGTTGGGCGGCGAGATCGAGGCTGGTAGTGGGCTCGTCGAGCAGGAGGGTTTGGGGCTGATGAATCAGGGCGCGGGCGATCAGGAGGCGCCGCGCTTCGCCGGAAGACAGTTCGTCGAGCCAACGGGCGGCCAGATGAGTGACTTCGAGGCGAGCCATGGCCGCTTCTGCCGCTTCTTCCATTTCGGGCAGGAGATGGTGGTTGGGCCAGATGCCGATGGAGCCGAAGAACCCCGACAGCACCAGTTCGCGGCCGGTGATGTCGCGGGTGCATTTCGTCATAAGATCGTTGCTGACAACGCCTAGGTGCGAGCGGAGGTCAAAGATGTTCCAGTTCTGCTGGCCGAGGATTCGCAGGTGACTGGCGGCGCCCCTTAACGGGTAACACTCGCGGGTGATCAGCTTGATCAGGGTGGACTTGCCGCTGCCGTTAGCGCCGAGAATTGCGACGTGCTCGCCGGACTGCACTTTCAGGCTCAAGCGGTCCAGAGCCAAACGCGAACTGGACGGAGAACCCAGCTGAACGGAGACATTTTTAAACTCTAGTAGAGGAGAGGCCAAAATAAAGGAGAAGGGTAGCAGGCGGAAGGTTCATGGTAACGGCGCAACAAGTGAAGGAGCTGGCTGGAGTCTGCGGATTCGAGTTGGCTGGGATTGCGCCCGCGCTGCCCTTAAGCGACTTTGAGCGGTTCGAGCGTTGGCGCGGAGCGGGGATGGCGGGCGAGATGGGCTACCTGACGGACCATCGCGGCGATTTACGCAGCGATCCGCGCCACCTGCTGCCTGAAGCGAAGAGCATTGTTTGCGTGGGGAAGCTGTACAACACGGCGCAGCCGCATACGGCGGAGATGGAGGACGGGGAACGCGGTTGGATCTCGCGCTATGCCTGGGGCGACGATTATCACGATGTGCTGAGGGAGGGGCTGGAAGCTCTGGTGGGTAAGATTGCGGAGGTTCACGGGGAGCCGTTCTCGTCGCGGATCTGCGTGGATACGGCGCCGTTGCTGGAGCGTTCGTATGCACGGGCGGCGGGCCTTGGTTGGATCGGAAGAAACTCGTGCCTAATCAATCAAGGGCAGGGGTCGTGGTTCTTCCTGGGCGAAGTGCTGCTTTCGATTCCGTTAGCGTTTGACGGTCCGCCACCCGATCGTTGCGGGACGTGCCGGCGTTGTATTGATGCGTGTCCCACGGAGGCGATCGTTTGGAGCGCGGGCGAGCGTGAGGACGCGGCTGAGAGCGGAAGTTGGGTGCTGGACGCCCGGCGCTGCATTTCGTATCTGACGATTGAGAAGCGGGATGCGGTGCCTGAGGAGTTGCGTAGGAGTCTGGGGAATCATATCTTTGGGTGTGACATCTGCCAGGATGTGTGTCCTTGGAATGGGCGTGCCGGGGTGAGCGAGGATGTGGGTTTCGCGGCGCGGGAGTTGGCGCCATCCTTAAAGCAAATGGCGCTTTTGACCGATGGAGAGTTCAGGGAACTATTCCGGAAGTCGCCGGTCAAGCGCACCAAGTACACGGGATTTCTGCGGAATGTCGCCATGGCCATGGGGAATGCCGGTACAGATCGCATGCGGGAGCCGCTCAAGAAGCTGGCTGAGCATCCCGTTGACGTTGTGTCGGTGGCGGCGCGGGATAGCCTGCGCACTTTAGAAGAACATCTGCGAGGAACGGAATGCGCCGAGCCCGACAACCAATGAATTGCGCCCGAGTGAATTGCGCCCGAGCCATTGTTCTGGTGAGTCTCGCGCTGATGCTTGCTCGCGCCGCAGCGCCAGTGGCGCCTCAAGTAAAGGGGCAAGAGCCGGCGATGAATCCGGGGAACGTTTATTTCTATAACAACGAGTTTGACGAGGCAATCGGGTACTTCGAACAACAGGTAAAGGCTCGTCCCAACGATCCGGACGAGTACAACCATTTGGCACAGAGCATTCTGTACCGCGAAATGTTGCGGGACGGAGCTCTGGAGAGCCAGCTTGTGACGGGGAACAACCCGTTTCTACGGCGCTCGAAGATGGAGATCGCCAGCGGGGACAAGCAGCGTTTCAATGAGTGCATTAATCAGGCGCTGAAGCTGAGTGAAACGGCGCTCGACAGAGATCCGCGCGACATCGCGGCGCTGTACCCGCTGGGCGTGGCGCACGCGCTGCGGGCAAACTATCTGTTTCTGGTAGAGAAGGCGTGGCTCGACGCGTTGCGCGAGGCGACGGTGGCGCGCCGGGCGAACGAGAAGATTCTGTCGATTGACCCCAACTCGGTGGATGCCCGCCTGCTTCTGGGACTCGATGAATATATCGTTGCGGGCCTGCCCTTTTATATGCGTGCCGTGGGCTCGATGGGCGGCTTTCATGGCGATAAGAACGGGGGCATTCGCGACTTAGAGTTGGTCAGCGCCAAAGGTGTGCGCAACCGTTTCGACGCCGAGATCCTGCTGGCGGTGCTCTATCGCCGGGAGCACTGCGCTAATAAGGCGATTCCACTGCTGCAAGATCTGACGGAGAGGTTTCCGCGCAACTATCTGTTTCGGTTCGAGCAGGTCCAGATGTTCAGCGATGCGGGGAACAAGGATGCGTCGCTCGAAGTGCTCTCCGATATTGAAGCCTTGCGGCGCTCGGGCGCAGCTGGGTACGCGGCTCTCCCTGAAGAGAAGATCCGGTATGCCAGAGGGAATTTACTTTTCTGGTACAACGATTTAGATCCGGCGCTGGCAGATCTAAAGCAGGTGACGCAAAAAGCCGATGAGCTTGATTTGAACACCTCAGTTCTCGCTTGGCTCAGGCTGGGACAGGTATACGACTTGCAGGGGAATCGCGGGGACGCAATCGGGGCGTACCGGCAAGCAGTGAAGGTGGCGCCGAAGTCGCAGGCGGCGGCGGAGGCGAAGAGTTACGTTTCGGACCCGTATCGCCGCAAGCGTACGACCGGATAGTTCCGAGAGGATAGAGCTGCTGCGCTAGGCCGCAGAGAGGTTGGCGCGAGACGTGCCAGAACGGAGATACACTAACTGAGCAATGGCATTACTAACGCGCGTTGAGTCGGTCACTTCTAAGTACGTGTTATACCAGCAGATCTGCGATCAATTGCAGGCATTGTTGGGCGATGAACAGGACTTCATCGCGAATGCAGCCAACACATCGGCTCTGCTGTTTCAACTGATCCCGGATATCAACTGGGCTGGGTTCTATACAGCGGAAGGCAGCGAACTGGTGCTGGGACCTTTTCAGGGAAGGCCTGCGTGCGCCCGCATTCCGTTTGGGAAAGGGGTGTGTGGAACCTCCGCGTCACAGCGGAAGACGATTGTGGTGCCCGACGTGAATCGTTTTCCGGGACATATCGCCTGCGATGCTGCTTCGCAATCGGAAATCGTGGTTCCGCTACTGAACTGGGGCAAGCTGCTGGGAGTGTTGGATATCGACAGCGCCAGCATGAGCCGCTTCGATGATGACGACCGGGACGGGGTGGAATCGATCGTGGCGGTGTTCCTGGCATCGCAAGCGACAAACGAGCCGCCTGATTTCAGTGAAGACGGAGCGGAGGTCTAGCACTCGGTTCGGAAGAACTCCGCCGGACGTGGGAGTCGCGGCGGCTCAGTCCGCCCGAAGTTTCCGTTCTTGCTTTGGCTGCGCGGGGCTGCGGCTTGTGCGTCTTCAATCAGTCCGCCTAAACTGATACTTGGTCACTGATCTAGAAGAAATCGCCCGGCGAGCGCGCCAACTAGCAGCGCTGGGGCAGCTACAGGCTGCGCGCGATCATTGGGCTGCGGCACTGAACCTTCTGCCAACCGATTCTCCGCAACGGCGTGCCGTTCTGGCCGAGATGGAAAAGCTGGATCGAAAGCTTTCGCCACAGCCGAAAACGGATTGGAAAAAGCGGCTAGGTCCGGTCGGCATAGCGCTGGCGGGGCTGGCTAAATATAAGACCTTCCTCTTCATTCTTCTCGCCAAAGGAAAATTCCTCATCAGCGCTCTGGCATATCTTGGCCTTTACTGGGCTTTGTATGGCTGGTGGTTTGCCGTCGGCATTACAGGGTCCGTTTTCATGCACGAGATGGGTCACTATCTGGTGGCCCGGCGGTTCGGGTTTGTGGCCCAGCTGCCCATGTTCATCCCTGGTTTCGGAGCGTATGTGAAGTGGAACGGCGCGGGTGTGGATCCGAACGTACGCGCGCAGATCTCACTCGCCGGGCCGTTGTTCGGGTTCTTATCCGGACTGATTTCGTACGGCATTTTTCTCTCGAACGGTCATGCCATCTGGCTCGCGGTCGCGCAGTTCGCGGGCGTGATCAATCTCTTGAACCTGATACCCGTTTCGCTCGGGATGATCAACCTGGACGGCTTCCCCGCCATGATGGCGATAGGACTGCAAGGGCGTCTGGCAGTGCTGTTGGTGAGCGTGGCCCTCTTCTTTATGCTCGGTGGGTACTTGTTCCTGGCAGTAGCGGCAGCGACGGCGTATCGCATTTGGAAGCGCGACTTTCCCGCCGGCGCTCAGCAGCGAATTGCCTACGGCTTCATCGGCTTGGTGGTGGCGAACGGATACCTGAGCTGGTTTGCGCAGAACCAGGCACAAACACTTTTCGGCCGCTAGGCCGCCTGTTTCCAGAACTGTGAAGACTGGCGCAAATACCCCACATTGCTCCAGAAATAATCCTAGGGACTAACAAACGAAATTGTAAAAGATCTGTAACTCTCTAGTTACAACTTCTTTCGTTTTTGTTGGCATACTTATCTCACCCCAAAGGTAGTTTGTCCACGCATTCGTTGTGTGCCGGGCCTACCGAGATACGTCACCGCTATGTCCATTTATCGTCCCAGTCGATTCCTCATTGCGCTTCTGTGTGCGTTTAGCTGCAGTTGGGAGGCGCCGGCTCAATCCGGCAAAGCTGTTGTAAGCGGCATTGCGAAAGATCCCGCCGGCTCCCCTCTACAGGCGGCGCGCGTGGAACTCGCGCCTTTGAAAAATCAGCAGACAACCGATAATCAGGGACAATTTCGATTCATCGACGTTCCTCCGGGCGCGTATACGCTCACAGTTTCTTACGTTGGCTTTGGCAACTTCACTCAGCCGGTGAACGTCAGCGCCTCTCAAACTTTGAACCTGGACGCTGTCCTTCAGGTCGCTTCGCACAGCGACGAAGTCATGGTGAAAGCTGAGCGTCTGCAAGGCGAAGCGGAAGCCATCAACATCGAGCGCAGCGCCGACAACATCGTGCAGGTGCTGCCGGAGAGCGTCATCAATAGCTTGCCCAACTTCAACATTGCCGATGCTGTCGGCAGAGTTCCGAGCGTCACGCTCGAACGCGACGAAGGGGAAGGAAAATACGTGCAGATCCGCGGCACCGAGCCCCGGCTCAGTAACGTAACCATTAACGGCGTGCACGTACCGTCCCCTGAAGGGTCGGTTCGCAATATCAAGTTCGACATCATCTCATCGGAGTTGGTGGAGCGGATCGAAGTCTATAAGACTCTCCTGCCTAACCAGGATGCCGATGCCATTGGCGGCTCCGTAAACCTGGTGACCCGAACCCCCTCCGATAAACCCTTCTACGAATTTTCCTCGCAAGGCGGCTACACGCCGATTCAGGACGGCCGCTGGATGGATGTTTTCTCCGGGGTGGCAGGCAAGCGCTTCGGCAACGAAAGGAAGCTTGGCCTTCTGCTGGGCGGCAGTTTCGACCACAACGATCGCGGCATCGACGATCTTGAGCCGTCGCAGGCCATCGGGACGCTGAACGGCCGAAACTTTGCTTACGTTAGCAGCGAAGATCTGAGAACGTATAAATACAATCGGAGCCGCTATGGTTTTAACGGCGATGCCGATTACAACACAAAGTCGGGGTCCACTCTCTACTTGAAGGCTTTCTACTCGAACTTCTTGGACAAGGGAAGCACGTATGTCTACACGCCGAACGCGGGGGCGGCCGTCTCAAATAGCGGCAGTCAGACGCTGTTCGATAACACGGGGAGTGCGCGGTACCGTGAATATTCCCGCCGGCCCGACCAGGGTGTCTACAGTGTTGCGATCGGCGGCAACAAGGACATTGCAAGCACGGTGGTCGGCTATCAGTTCGCTGTCTCGCATGCTCACAACCAGGGTGGGCAGGATTTTGCCACGACCACCTTCGACGGTCCGCAGAATGTAGCCTACGCGCTCAATCAGAGCAATCCGTACCAGCCGAAGCTGATTACAACCGACGGTACTAACATTCTGAACCCGTCCCTGTATTCCATCTCCAGCAGCAGAGGCGCCATCATCCCGAATTACAACAGCACCCAGCTGAACCTCGAAGGGGTGGTGACGATAGCGCACAGCTACAGCGTCGGCTCTCATCCCAGCACCTTTGAGACTGGATTTGAGTTTCGCAACGCGCATAAGCTCCAAAACGAGAACGATCATCACTACTTTCCGAATTCCACTTACGGCATGGGGCAGTTTCTAAGCGGAGACTCGAATCCGAACTACTATGGCGGCGCGTTGGGTTTTGGTCCGCTGACAAATTACGGCGCCATTCAGCAGTTTGTAAACAGCAATCTCTCGAATGGCTTCACGGCTGACACCGGTTTAGACCACATCACGTCCGACCCGGCCACCTGGAGCACAGTCGAACAGGTGTATGGCGGCTATTTGATGGATTCAATCGACCTCGGCAAGTGGCATCTGGCGGGCGGTCTGCGAATTGAAGGGACCAACACCAGCTATCGCGCGAACAAAGTTACGCTCAACAGCGGCGCGTATTTGCGGACCGATCCAGCTTACGGAGGTTCGGGATACGTGAACTTCATGCCAAGCATTCAGGCGCTATACAAGATCGCCGCGAACACGCAGTTGCGTTTCTCGTATGACCGGGGCATCTCACGACCGAACTTCCAGGACCTTGTTCCTTCTCAGCAGGCCGACCCGAATGCCAGCCCCGCCAGCCTGGTAGTGGGCAACCCTAATCTTCGACCTACTAAGGCGAACAACTACGATGTGCTGGTTGAGCATTTCTTCCGTCCTCTCGGCATCATACAGGCGGGCTATTTCTACAAGAGCCTGTACGATCCTATCTACCCGACTGCCTTCTACTTGCCGGCGACCGATCCCAACTTCCCGGGCTTTTTGGAGCAGCAGTCCATCAATGGACCAAGCGCGCATATCGCCGGGTTTGAAACTTCCTGGCAGCAGCGGTTGTCGTTTTTGCCGTCGTTGCTGAATGGCTTCGGCGTGATCGCAAACTACAGCTATGCGGATTCGAGAGTTACGTTCCCCGCGGGCTTTGCTTCCGCGCAAGCCGGAGGGCAGGGACGAATCGATCATCCGAGACTCCAGCGACAGGCGCCGAACACGTGGAATCTCGGCCTCACCTACGATAAATCCCGCTTCTCCATGCGCTTCGCTGTCAGCCATAACGACGCCAACATCTACGCGTATCAGTACACTCACGACCCGACTATCCCCAACGTGGACAAAGACCCGATTCTTGGCGCCAGAGGTCCTCTCGGCGATCAGTACCTATACGCTCATACGCAGTACGATATTCAGGGCGGCTACCGGATGTACAAAGGACTCCAGGCAACCATCTCCGGCCTGAATCTCAGCAACGAAGTTTTCGGCTTCTATACGGGCAGCGGCATCTATCCAAACCAGCGTGAGTTCTATCAGCCCACCGTCATCTTCGGCTTGCGTTGGTCCTCCGCGATTGGACAGTGATGTTTCGGCGTTAGGCCGGTACAGGGGGTTCCCGGCTCGTTTAGCGTCAGTAGCTGCTGCTGCAACCGCCATCAGGCCTCTGTCCAGAACAGCTCTGCATCGGCGCGGCGCACGTAGTTGGCATCTAACGCCGCAGGGTCGAGCCAGGCGGCGCCTTGCGCGCAATAGGCGACGGCTGGGGCGAGGCTGAGGGGCGGTTCAAGGAAGGGCATTTCGGCGAAGCGTGTCTCGCCCAGAATGGCCGGCCCCAGGGGCGATATGAACTGATACTCCGGGGCATCGAGCGACTCGAGCCAGGCCGGGAGTTTGAGGACGGCTTCGGCTACGACGGGCTGAAGGTTCGGGTCGTATACAGCCGCGTAGACGTGACCTCGGCGGGCATCCAGAACAACCGCTCGCAAAGGCGAACTACCAAACGAACTGAGGGCCTGAAGGTTGGAGATGCCGACCGCGGGTTTGCCCGTAGCTTCGGCGAGGCCTTTGACAACCGCCAAGCCGACGCGGACGCCGGTGAAGGAGCCAGGGCCACTGGAGGCCGCGAAGCAATCGATATCTTCCAAGCCCACTGCCGCTTGGCTTAGCAGATTTTCAATGGCCGCAAAGATCCGGTGGGCAAATCCTTCGGGCGAGTGAAGGGCAATTTCCAAAATAGTCCGGCCGTTGGAACGTATCGCCAGGCTGCCGAATTCCGAGCTTGTGTCGAGGGCCAGTACGGTCATGGACGGAGGCGGTAGACCTTGTCCAACTCATAGGCCTTGCCGTTGGCATTGATGGCCATGACGCGCAGGTGGAGAGTGGCGCCGGGTTCGGTCACAAGGCCTTTGGGGATGGTGAAATTACCAGACGAACCCACGCCGAGCAGGCGGGCGCCTTCGCTGCCGCCGACGATTTCGCCCCACAGCACGATTTGCATCTGACGTGTGGCGCGGTTCGCTTTGGTCAGCTTGATCTCGAAGGGAGTGGGCAAAGCGGTATTGATCTCGTCGCCGGCGGGGTCGGTGAGACGGTAAGGGATCTTGTCGGAATCGCTTTCAGCTTCTTGAATAGGCGGATCCTGCGAATCGAACCTATACGACTTGAGCATGGATTCCTTGTGCCCTTCGCGGGGCGTTTGAAGCAGCCAGCCGTGGGCGGTATCGGGAGTTTGGCGGCTCAGAATTTCGCCTTTGTAATCCTTCAACGGGATCTCCTCGCCGTTGATGGGATTCACCCAGAGGGGATTGTACTTATGCCGCGGGAGGCTGATTTCAACGATGCCGGGCTTTTGGGCGTAGGCGAGGTACTCCACGTCTTCGAGACCGACGGCGCGGGCGCCGGAGACGTCGAAGTATGGTTCGAGCTCCCAATGGCGGGTGTGGATTATGATCTTGAACCAGGTTTTGATGGCCGTGACATTGGCTTCGTTTCGTAGAGCGTCGTAGGAGACGCTTGGGTATTCACCGTTTGTGGTGGCGTTCCATAGCTCGTCGCGGAAGGCCTGAGGATCGGTGGCGGTGATCACGTGAATTTCGGGCGCTTGCGTGAACTGATGCTCGACGGCGGCGACTTCGGGATGAGGCGAAGCCTCGATGAGGTAGTTCATCCAGCCATCGGCCAGCAGGGGTGAGGAAGAGACGCGGGCGTCGGTGGAGCGGGGATGGCGAAAGGCGTCGTACTTTTCGAAAGTCGAACCCATGTCGTTGAGAAGGGCGCGGGCGCCTGGGCTGTCCTCGAAGTGCTCGATGCCCTGCCAGGTGACATTGAGGCCGCTGTAACGGGCAATCAGATAGCGGATGAGTGGGTCACGCTGTTCCCATTGATCGAGAGCGCCGGAGGCGAGGAAGGAATGGTCGGCCACCAGCAGATCGAGGGTGAAACCGCGCGCGGCGGCGGCCAGAACGCGATCGTCTAAGGTGGCGAAGTAGGCGAAGTTGGGCAGTGCGCCGGGGCCGAGCGGTTTGAGCGGAGCGCGCAGCGAGAGGAGCGGGCCACGGATATGGGTGAAGCCATCGTGCTTGCGCAGGTCGAGCCAAGACTCGAGCGCGGGTTGATCCAACTCTAAGAAAGGAACAGAGGCTGCGAGCCAAAGATGAGGCTGCTTGTTGGTGGTCCACCAATGGCGCACGTTAGCAACGCCGACAAAGCCGGGGGAAGCAGAATCAGCGACGCTGAAGGTTGCCTCCTGGTTGTTGTAACGCTTGAGGGCGCTTGTAATGTGATAGCTCCAAGGGCCTGGCTCGATGGGCGTGAAGCGGACGCGCAGAGTGTGTGAGCCGTCCCAGAACCCGCGCATGAGGAAAGTGGTGTGGCGAGGTGAACGAAACTCAACATTTAGGAGCTCCTCCTTGTAGGGGGAGGCGGTAGAGGGGAGTTCGCTGTCGCGCCATTCAAAAGACAGTTCGCAGGGGGAAAAGGAACGGGCGCCTTGTGAACAGGCAGTCAGGGACGCGGCGCGAAGCGGCACGCTGATTGCAAGGACGAAAGAGACGGCCCAAGCAAGACGGCCCGCGAGGCTCATAGGTACAAGATAACGTGGATACAAATGTGGATACAAAATGTGGATACAAGAAAACGTGCAAGGGGGTGAGACGGCTGGCACTCGGTAGGACGTGCTGCTAAAGAGGTGGGGCGAGTGAAACAAATAGCACCCATAATGTCACTAAAGTACTAGGACGGGACCTTAGGCAACTTGTAAGCTAGCGCAAACGTCCTTACAATCAGGGAACATATTCGACCTGGTCGTCGATAAGACTACATCGAGTCCCATTGAGGTTGGTTATGGATATTGTTGGTGATCGCAAGTTTGTCGAGGTACCGGGCGGCAAGACTCACGAACTGCCTCCGCTCCTTGTGAAGACTGTGCCGGACGTGAAACGAGTCGGCAGGATGATGGGGATTGCGGCCGAGATCATCGAACAGGAAGACATGGTGCCGACGCTTGTAGGGGACAAGCTGACAAGCGACGACGGGGTGGAGCGGCGCAAGATGGACCTGGCGCTCAACTTGGTAGAGCAATATCTTGGGCTGCTGAGCCACTGGCATTGGGGCGATGCGGTAATCGAATGGATCCGGCAATGCGAAATCACCTTTGGCGGACGCCTGGAGCTTCGCAATCTTCTGAAGAGCGATGTGTGGCCCCACGCGGGCCGCAGCAGCTTTGTGACGCTGCTGGAAGACAAGGCGGTCAAGACAGAGGGCGTGCAGCTAGCAAAAGCGGTGGGGTTGAGGCTGGCTTTCCGGCAGATGCCCCCGATACGTTGCTGTTCCGATCAGTTTTTATTTTACCTGAACAATTCGGTAGCGAAGACGGCGTATCATACCTGGCTTGAGATGACGCCGAATCCGATTTCGTCTCTTCCGCCGGAGCGATTCATGTTCGACATTGTGAACATGTCGCTTGAAGTTCACTAAAAGCTCAGCAGCCGGCGGCGGCCTGCGCTCCCTGCAGAGATGTCGGGAGCGGACGGCCTAGGCGTCGCTTGGCTCGCTCGGCGCCGTTTCATCCCCACCCAAGTGTTCTGTCTCGCCTTCTTGGCTCTTCACAAATTCGAGAATGTCGAAATGCTTGACCCCACGGTCAGGGTAAAAGCTGTTGATGGCGGCCTGCTCATCGTCGAAGATCTCAAAGACCGTGGTCAGTTTTGAAATGACCATGAGTTGCAGGTGGCGCTCCGATAAATGCAGGAGCTTCATCGCGCCTTCGGCCTTCTGCATGGAAGAGTGGCCGACAACCAGAGTTCCCAAGCCGGTGCTATCGATATAAGCAACTTTCTGCAGGTTCACGATCAAGTTTTTGTCGCCGGATGCAGCCGCGTCGTTGAAGCTGTTGCGGGCGCTTGTGACTTCCACTCCAGCAACCATGCGGCCGTCGAGATCGAGGATAGTAACGCCATCGATTTTGCGCTGCTGAACTTCAAGCGGCATATTTGTGATCTCACTATAACGTGCTTACGAAGTATGGTGTGTTAGTAATTCTGCGCGAGGAGTGGGGATGGTTGAGCACGCTACAGTGGAGATTACGATTTTGCTCCTAACCAGTCGCGCGTAGCGTGTGGTGACTGCGGGAAGAGGAGGGAATGTCGAGTTGTTCGGATATCAGTTAATCGCCTACCTGCAGACTCAGGTGTCAGGTCTTTCTGAACACCGGGTCGCCAATATATTCAAGCCGTTTGCTAGCCCGGCAGAGTGGGAAAGCAATCTAGGAGTGCTGGTCATCGCGATCACGGCGGGGATTTTCGTGGTGGTCGCGGGACTGATTGCGTTCACGTTGATTCGCTTCAGGCGACGGGTGGGCGATGACTTGCATCAGGAACCGCCGCAGGTTTACGGAAGTACTCAGATTGAAGTCGCTTGGACAGTGATTCCGATTCTGATCGTGTTCGTGCTGATCGGCGTGACGGCACGGGTAATTGCGAGCGTGCAGAATGCCAGTCCTCCGAAGAACATGCTGAAGGTGAGAGTAATTGGGCACCAGTGGTGGTGGGAGGTTGTGTATCCCGATTACAGCGTGGTGACGGCGAATGAAGTTCACGTTCCGTACTCACGCGATGGGAAGGTAGCAACTTATCTAGAGCTGCAGAGCGCGGACGTCATCCATAGCTTTTGGGCGCCGCAGCTTTCCGGAAAGATGGACCTGATTCCGAATCGCACCAATTACATGTGGATCGATCCGCGGGAAGCGGGAGTATATTTCGGGAACTGCGCGGAATATTGCGGGACGCAACATGCAAATATGATGCTTCGCGTGATTGCGCAAGAACCAGCGGACTTTCAGAAGTGGATTGCGGGTCAACAGAAGCCAGCCATGGCGGACGGGCAGCTAAGCGCACAGCGAGCGGTGTACGGATCGTTGTCATGCGTCAGTTGCCACTCGATTCGCGGCACGGCTTCATTAGGGAAGTTTGGGCCGGATTTGACGCACCTGATGGACAGGCAGACGATTGGCGCGGGTGTGTTGGATAACAATCATCAAAACCTGCGCGCTTGGGTGAACGATCCACAAGATCCAAAGCCGGGCTGTTTTATGCCGAGTATGAAGCTGACAGATTCGCAGTTAGACCAGGTTGTGGCGTACTTAGAATCGCTGAAGTAGCAGAGATCTTATGGCAACGATAGATTATCTACTCGATCGTCCGAAGGCGGCGACGCGGGAGTTCTCGTTTTCGGAAACGCTGTATGCGTGGGTCGCCACTGTTGACCACAAGCGGCTGGGGCTGATGTATATTGTCTCGGCTCTGCTGTTCTTCGTTGTAGCCGGGCTGATGGCATCGGTGATGCGGATGCAGTTGGCATTTCCGAACGGACACGTGGTGGGGCCCGACACGTTCAACCGCCTGTTCACGATGCACGGGACGACGATGGTGTTCCTGGTGGGCATGCCTTTTGTGGCGGGTTTTGCGAACTACCTGGTGCCATTGATGATCGGAGCCCGGGACATGGCGTTTCCGCGGCTGAACGCCTTTGGGTTTTGGATTTTCCTGTTCGGCGGTTTTCTTCTTTACTTCAGCTACATCGGCGGAGGCGGGTTGTCGGGGGCGGGTTCGGCGCCGGATATCGGCTGGTTCGGATATGCGCCGCTGTCGGAGCGCGCGTTCTCGCGCGGCACGGGGACGGATTACTGGTGCCTGGGCATCATCGTTGCCGGGATAGGAAGTATTGCGAGCGCTATCAACGTGATTGCGACGGCGGCTTGCATGCGCTGCCCAGGAATGACGCTGAGCAGAATGCCGATGTTTGTATGGGTAATGGTGGTGGATTCGTGGTTGATTGTGCTGGCGCTGCCACCGTTGTCGGCGGCGCAGATCATGCTGCTGATGGATCGCAATCTAGGCTCGAATTTTTTCAACACTCAAGCGGGAGGTTCCGCGGTTCTTTATCAGCATTATTTCTGGATATTCGGACACCCCGAAGTCTACATTCTGATATTCCCGGCGTTTGCGATCTTGTCGGAAGTAATTCCGGCGTTTTCACGGAAGCCGCTGTTTGGCAGGCCGGCGATGGTGGGGGCGGTGGTTGCGATCGGATTCATCAGCATGGGAGTTTGGGCGCACCACATGTTCGCGGTGGGCATGACTGCATGGTCAAACACATTCTTCGCGGCTTCGAGCATGTTGATAGGCGTTCCGACAGGAATCAAGATCTTCAACTGGACCGCAACGATGTATGGCGGGAAGCTGCGAATCACTATTCCGATGTTGTTCTGCATTGGCTTTCTCTTTCAGTTCCTGGTGGCGGGATTGACGGGCATCATGCTGGCCGTGAGTCCCTTCGATTGGCAGCTGCACGATTCTTACTTTGTGGTCGCGCACTTTCATTTCACGCTGATTGGCGGACTGGTGTTCGCGCTATTCGCGGGAATGTACTACTGGTATCCCAAGGCCTTTGGGAAGATGACGAGCGACAAGCTTGGGAAATGGCATTTCTGGCTGTTTTGCATAGGGTTCAATATGACGTTCATTCCCTTGCACTTCGCTGGGATGCTTGGAATGCCGCGCCGTATCTATACTTACCCGGCGGGGCGCGGCTGGGAAACATGGAATCTGATCGCGTCGCTGGGAGTGATCTTGCAGGCAGGGGGGATTCTCTGCTTTGTGTGGAACATGATCCAGTCCGCAATCTGGGGTGAACCGGCGGGTGACGATCCGTGGGACGCCTGGACGCTGGAATGGGCGACAAGCTCACCGCCGGCTGAATACAACTTCGAGAAACTTCCGGTAGTCCGCAGCAGCCGGCCATTGTGGGATTTGAAGCATCCGCAGGATCCGGATTGGAAGTTCGAGTAGGGCCATGGCCGAGGCAACCGTAGTACCCATAAATCCGCTTGAGATGGAGCACGAGTGGAGGCTGCCCGATCGAGGAACGGTGGGCATTTGCTTTCTGATTCTTACCGAGACGGTGCTCTTCTCGATGTTTGTGATCGCCTACCTGATCTACAGCGGAAAGAGCCTGACGGGACCCTATCCGAAAGACGTTCTGGAACTTCCGATTCTGGCAAGTATCTGCCTGCTATCAAGCAGTGGAACCATTGTGTTTGCCGAGCACGCATTGAAGCACAAGCAATTGGGCCGCTTCAAGCTGTGGTGGCTGGTCACCATTGTGTTGGGTGCGTACTTTCTGTTTGCAACGGGAACCGAGTGGCATAAGTTGATCTATCAAGATCACTTGACGATCAGGACGAACTTATTCGGGACGACTTACTATGCGCTGGTTGGATTGCACGCGAGCCACGTGATTTTGGGTTTATTTTTTCTGTTGATGGTGTTAGTAGTCGCGTTACTTGGGTTTCCTATTGAAACGCAGCTTAGGCGCGTTTTGTTTCTTTCCTGGTATTGGCACTTTGTGGACGTCGTGTGGATCGTTGTTTTCACGGTTGTGTACGTGATCGGCAGATAGAGGACGGGCGATATGGCAAATGAACTGCACCACGGCGAGGCAGGAGAGCGGACGGCAGAAAGTCACATCGAGCTTCCCGCGCCAACATTTTGGCCTATCGTGATGGCCTTTGGCCTGACGCTGATGGCGGCTGGGATGATCACGCAGTGGGTGGTGGGCGCCGTAGGGCTTGTGGTTGCATTCCGCGGCGCACTCGGATGGTGGCGCAATGTGATCCCGCACGAGCACCACGAGGGAGTGCTGGTTGATCCCAAGCATCGTCCGGCGCCGATCATGGTGGAGATGCGATCGGTAGTACGGATGAAGGTGGGCGAGGGACAGCACCGCGCACGGATACCGACGGAAGTTCATCCGTATTCCGCGGGACTTCTTGGCGGATTAGCCGGAGGGGTGGCCATGGCAGGTCTCGCGTGCTTGTACGGAGTAGTTGCCGAGCACAGTATCTGGTACCCGGTCAACTTACTCGCAGGCGCAGTGATTCCGGCCATGGGAGATGAGACCACGGCGCAATTGAAGCAGTTCAACGGACTAGCGTTTGGGGCGGCGCTGGTGGGACACGGAATTCTATCTTGTCTGGTGGGGATAGTTTATGCGGTGATGCTGCCCATGTTTCCCAAGTACGCTTTCTTTTGGGCCGGCATCCTGATGCCCGTCTTTTGGAGTGCGTTGGTGGCGACGACGCTGAATATTTTGAACCCAGCCATGAACGGGCGTATTAACTGGCCTTGGTTCGTGGTGTGTCAATTGGGATTTGGCTTGGTAGGTGGGTATGTGATCGCGCGGAGCACCAGCATCCAAACCATGCAGACGTGGAGCTTGGCGGAAAGAGCATTTTTGGAAACGCCTGGACTGCATCGGTCGGAAGGCGACGGCGAATGAGGACTGGCGCGGAGCGGAGCCGTTTGGACATGCCGCGCCGGGTGTGTGCCGGGTGTACGGCTTCGTTGCTGATGCTGATCGCGATGGGGTGCGATCCTCCCGGGAAACCCGGAAGCGAGCCGACACCCACGGACGCGATCACGAATTTCGCAGAGCTATACGCGGGAAATTGCGCCGGTTGTCACAATGCGGACGGAAAGAGCGGGCCGGCGCGGCCGTTGAACAACGCTCTTTATCTCTCGATCATTCCGAAGGACACGCTGCGCAGCGTCATCTACTACGGGCGGCGCGCCACGGGGATGCCGGCTTGGGCGCTGAGCCAAGGGGGACCGCTTACCGATAAGCAGGTGGACGCGCTGGTGGAGGGCATTGAGAAGAATTGGTCGAAACCGGGGAAGGCAATGGCCACGCCCGCTCCCTCCTACGCGGCTACGACGGCGGGCGACCCGGTTCATGGAAAAAAGTTGTTTGGGCGTTCGTGTTTTATGTGTCACGGCACGGGCGCGGCGGTAGGCCCGGTGGCCGACCCTACGTACTTAACGTTGGTCAGCGATCAACTGCTTCGCACTGCCGTACTCGAAGGGTGGCCGGCGCTGGGGATGCCTGATTACCGGACCGTGAATGTTGGGCATGCGCTGAGTGATCAGGATATTACGGACGTGGTGTCGTACCTCTCCTCATTGCGGCCGGTGGCGCCGGACTCGCAAAGTGCACACACGGTTGAAAACGGTTCCGGTGAGAATGGGCGATTAACCAAGGGAAATGAAGGAAGCGGCAACGGTCCGGGCAGTCCGCAGCAGCAGAAGAACGAAGGCAATAAGAGCCAGGGCAGTAGCAGCCAAGGTGGAGGCATCAAGTGAGCGGGTCCATTTCGCAAAAGGGCGGGCCGGAAAACGGCGGACGGGAAGAAGACAAAGGCAAGCAGAACACGCAGGACCCCACACGGCGGGATTGGTTGTTTGTGGGCGGGGTGGTGGCAAACGTGGCAGCGGGCTTACTGCTGGCGATACCGCTTGTTGGTTTCGTCTTTTCGAGTTTTATGCAAAGGAAAGATCCGCGGGCGTGGATATCGCTTGGTCCGCTGGAGGCGTTTCCAGAGAATACGACGCGGCTTGCCACTTACCGGAATCCATTTACACGTCCGTGGGACGGTGATACAGCGAATATCCCTTGCTGGGTGCGGCGCGTACAAGGAACGCAGTTTCAGGTGTTCGCGATTAACTGCACACACTTGGGCTGTCCGGTGCGTTGGTTTGAGCAATCGGGGTTATTCCTGTGCCCGTGTCATGGCGGAGCTTACTACGAGGATGGCGGGCGTGCCGCGGGTCCTCCGCCGCGTGGGTTGTTTCAGTACACCTATCGCGTGGAAAAGGGCAACCTGTGGGTGAAGGGCGGCGAAATGCCGACGCTCGCAAACCCTGTGTAGGTTGGGAAGGATCACATGAACTGGTTGAGAAAGGGCGCGGTTTGGCTAGATGACCGGCTGCATATAACCGCCATCTATGCGTCGACGGCGGGGCATGAAGTGCCCGCGAGCGCCGGGAGCTGGTTCTATGTTTTCGGCAGCGCGACGCTGCTGTGTTTCATGATCCAGATCATCACGGGCGCGTGTTTGGCGTTCGTCTACATTCCGTCGACCAACGAAGCTTATACAAGCCTGCAGTATTTGAACCATGCGCAGTTTTTGGGCTGGTATCTGCGCGCGGTGCACAACTGGGGATCGAACTTCATGGTGGCGCTGATGACGGCGCACATGATTCAGGTATTTTTATTCGGCGCGTATAAGTATCCGCGAGAGTTGACGTGGGTGAGTGGAATTTTCCTGCTGCTGTTAACGCTGGGGATGGCGTTCACGGGGCAGGTGATGCGGTTCGATCCGGATGCGTACTGGGGGCTGGGGATCGGGGCTTCGATTACAGGGCGAGTGCCTTTCATCGGGGCGGGATTGGTGCATTTGCTGTTGGCCGGGCCGATAATCGCCGGCGAAACGCTTTCCAGATTCTTCACTCTACACGTGTTCTTAATTCCAGGTGGAATTATCGCGATCGTGAGCATGCATCTTCGGCTGGTGTTGACGAAGGGAATCAACGAGTACCCGAGGCCGGGGTATCCGGTTCGTAAAGCGACGTACGATGCCGAGTATGCGGAAATTTTGAGGAAGGACGGGGTGCCGTTCGTTCCGCACGCGGTCGGCAAGGATCTGATCTTCTCGGCCCTGGTGATTATCGGGATCTTGGGATGTGCGCTGATCTTCGGCCCGAAGGGTCCGACCGCGCCGCCAGACCCGACGATGATTGATGCGAGTCCGCGGCCCGACTTTTACTTTCTAGCAATCTTTTCAGCTTTGGCTCTACTGCCGGACTGGATGGAAGTATTCGTGTTGTTTGTCGCCCCGGCGTTTGCGATCACGTTTTTGCTGCTGCTGCCGTTTATCTCGGGTACAGGCGAAAAAAGCGCGCGGCGGCGGCCGGTGGCGGTGCTGTCGGTGGTCTTCATTATGCTTGTGATTGCCGTGTTGGCTTACATGGGCGAATCCTCACCGTGGTCGCCAAAGATGGGTGCGTGGAGTGGCGCGGCGATTCCGGTTCAATACATCAAAGGACGGACGCCGCTACAGTTGCATGGCGCGGTGGTTTTTCAAAACAAGCAATGCCGCAACTGCCATGCGTTGGGCGGGGAAGGTGGGGAGCGCGGGCCGGCGTTAGACTCGGTGGCAACACGATTGACGAAGGACGAAATGATCCGGCAGGTGATTCAGGGCGGAGGCAACATGCCGGCATACGGCAAGAAGTTGAGCCCGCAAGAGGTGGAGGCGTTGGTGCAATTCATGCAGACGCTGAGGCCGTCGTACGTGCCGCCCGCTCGCAATTCAGATAAGCCGGCGGACAAGCTGCCTCGCGACTTTGCCCTAAACACCGTCCCGAGGCGAGCGCAGAAGTAACGACGTGGATTCAGTTGCAACCGCCGCGCTTGCCTCCTGGAATCTTGATCCGGCAGTAACTGCCATTCTGATTTGCGGGGCAGTTGTCTATCTACGTGGGTGGCTGCGTGGCAGGCGATTGCTGCATGACGAGAAAGATCAAGCACGGCTGGGCGCCTTTTTCGGAGCGTTAGGGGTGGTGTTCCTGGCGCTGGAGTCACCGCTCGATGCGTTCGACAGCCTGTTTCTTTCGGCCCACATGACTCAGCATCTGCTGCTGATGATGATTGCGCCTCCACTGCTGCTGCTGAGCCATCCTGTGTTGCCGCTGCTGCGCGGGCTGCCGAAGCGCTTTGTGAAAGAGGGGCTGGGTCCATTTCTGGCTTGGCCTTGGCTGCAACGGGTGGGGCACTTTCTGGTGACTCCGGTAGTGGCCTGGATTGCGTTTGCTGTCAGCACGATTGGCTGGCACTTGCCCGTGTTTTACGAACTGGCGCTGAGTTCGCCTACCTGGCATGGTGCCCAGCACGCGTCATTTTTCTGGACGGGAGTCTTGTTCTGGTGGCCGGTGGTGCAACCAGGCCCGCGGAGATCGCGCGGAGCGCAGTGGATCCAGATTCCTTATCTGCTGTCGGCGGACATTGTCAATACGATCGTTGCGGCATCGTTTGTGTTCTCGGGTAAATTGCTGTATCCGAGTTACGATGCCGTGCGCGCCGGCGGGATTAGCCCGGTCACCGACCAGACGCTGGCGGGCGCCATTATGTGGGTGCCGGGATCAGTGATTTATCTTGTGCCCACGGTGGTGTTCGCGATGAATCTTTTGTCGACGAAACGGGCGCGAGTTACAACCAGCGCGCCGCCGAAGCGAGTAAGTGAACCGCGGCGCCGATTCAAAATCAGCGGGCGGCGCGTGGCGCTGTGGCGGCGGGTGGCACAGCTTGCGATGTTGCTGGTTGCGATGGCGGTGATGGCGGATGGATTTTTCGGGCCGCAAGTGACACCGCTGAATCTGGCGGGCGTGCTGCCTTGGATACACTGGCGCGCGTTTTCGATAATTGCGCTGCTGGTGGTGGGAAATCTTTTCTGCATGGTTTGCCCATTTACATTTGTGCGCGATATTGGGCGAAAAGTGATGCCGGCGAAGTGGCGCTGGCCTCGCGTGTTGCGGACGAAGTGGTTGGCGGCGGCGCTGCTGTTGGTCTATCTGTGGGCGTATGAGGCGTTCGGGTTGTGGAACAGTCCTTGGGCGACGGCGTGGATTATCGCCGGGTATTTTCTGGGCGCGTTGATCGTTGATGGGCTGTTTCGCGGCGCCACTTTTTGCAAATATGTTTGCCCGATTGGGCAGTTTCACTTTGTCACCTCACTGGTTTCGCCGCGTGAGGTAAGGGTGCGGAGCCAGGCAGTTTGCAAGAGTTGCCGGACGCACGATTGCATTCGCGGCAATGAGAGTGCGCGCGGGTGTGAGCTTTATCTGTTCCAGCCGAAGAAGGTGGGCAATTTGGATTGCACATTTTGTCTGGATTGCGTGAAGGCGTGTCCGCACGAAAACGTATCGTTGTTGCCCGTTTTACCGGCGAGCACGTTGACGGTGGATCCTTATCGTTCGTCGATTGGAAGACTATCCAAGCGTACGGACTTTGCGGCGCTAACGCTGCTGATTGTGTTCGGGGCGTTTGTGAATGCGGCGGGTATGGTGGGGCCGGTAATGATGTGGGAGCATGGGTGGCACGCGCGGCTGGGGGCGCATATGATGCCCGCGATTGTGGCGGCGTTTGTGGTGGCGGGGGCGGTTGTTCTGCCGATGTTGACGGTGGCTCTGTGCGGTGGGCTGAACCGGCTGGCGGGCTCCATGTTTAATGCGAAGCGGCTTGATGGAAAGCCGTTTAATGTAGGGCAGACGGTTCGCAGGTTTGTGTTCGCGTTGGCGCCGATGGGTGTCGCGATGTGGGCGGCACATCTGCTGTATCACTTCGCGACCGGTTGGAGTGCGCCGTCAGTCGCGCTAGGGAGAGTGCTCGCGGGAGTGGCAGGGGCGGTTCCCATGGCCTTCGAGCCGGGATGGTTGACGTCTGCGCAGATCGCGCTGCTTGATGCGGGTCTGCTTTTAACCATGTACGTTGGTTGGCGAACGGCGCGACAGCAAGTCGACGGAGTGCGGCGCGCGGTGGGCCTGGTGGCGCCGTGGATGGCGGTGTCGTGCGGATTATATTGCGCGGGGGTTTGGATTTTATTCCAGCCGATGCAGATGCGCGGCATGATTCATTGAGGCGGATCGCTGGACGATTTAGCGCGAGCGGTGTGATGCTGCTGTGGGCCGCAGCCGTTCTGTTTGCCGATGGCGGCACGTTGCTATTTCGCAAACCGGCAGGTTCGTTCGTCGTGACGGCGTTCAGTGAGCCGGCGCCGATGAGAGCCGGTAAGGCCGATCTCAGCGTGATGGTGGAGAAGACGGGCGACCAGAGCACGGTGCTCGATGCCGATGTCAAGCTGCGATTGAAGAAAACGGAAGCGGGCAGCATTGTCGAGATTGTGGCGCCTGCGACCCATGGGCATGCGACAAATAAGCTGCTGTATGCGGCTTCACTCACGTTGCCGTCCGCCGGCATGTGGCGGATGACGGTAGATGTGCGGGAGAAGGGCGAAGAGGCGTCGGCGGCGGGAGATTTGGACGTGTTGCCGCCCCAGCCGCCGCTGATGGCGCACTGGCCTTTGTTTGCGGTGCTGCCATTGATGATACTGTTTTTTTTGTTGAACCAATGGTTGAAGAGCAGGCGGAATAGCAGGCGCGGGCGATTACAGCGGTAAGCGTTTTACTTTTCAGGCACAACCGCGACGTAGGGTGGATGTGGGCAAGTTGTGCGAATTGACGAATTTAGCTAAGCTAGATTAGCTATGAAGGGCAGTGTCGTAACAATTCATCAGGCGAAGACAAATCTCTCGCGTTTGATCCAGAAAGCTTCTGGCGGGGAGGAAGTGATCATCGCGCGCGGATCGAAACCAGTGGCTCGCTTAGTGCCCATCGGTGAGGTTAAGGGTAAGCGACAGCCAGGCTCACTGAAAGGCAAGTTGCTAGTGGGGCGTGAGTTTTTCGATCCTTTGCCGACAGATGAGCTGCCGGGTTGGGAATGACATTCGTGCGGGTACTTATTGACACTCATGCGCTGCTTTGGTGGCTATCTGACGACGCTGCATTGACAAGGCCAGCTCGCAAGATCATGGCGGAAACTAAGAACGTCGTGTTTGTAAGTGCGGCTTCGGCTTGGGAGATCGCAACGAAGGTGAGGCTCGGCAAACTGTCCACAGCCGCAGAACTCGCAGCGGACTTCGCTGGCTATCTAGACCGCGAAGGGTTTCAGATACTTGCAATCTCTGGCGAACATGCTATACGCGCCGGCCTACTCCCCGGGGCTCACAAAGATCCGTTCGATCGCATGCTTGTAGCTCAGGCGCAAGCAGAGAGTATGCCGATCGTAAGTAATGAAGCAATATTCGACACATATGGCGTGCGCCGTCTTTGGTGAAGAGCAACTGTAGACATGCGCCATAGGCGGGCCTACTGCGCCTTGCGGAACTCCAGGCCGAAAGGAGCAAGCGAGTCCTTGATCACCTTCTCATCACCGACCGCTACCATGGTCATCCGCGACATGGGGAAATATTTGCGACCGGCGGCCTCCACATTCGCGGGCGAGACATGTTCGATCTTAGCGCCCGCAAGCCAGAGTTCGGCGGGCGGAAGCGACTCGGACCAGAGCCTTGCCAGGGTGCGAACCACGGACGCCCGTGATTGCGACCGGATAGCCATTGATCCGATTAAATAACGTTTGGCACTTTCGACTTCCTTTCCGGTAGGAGCGGTGGACGCCATGCGGTTCATCTCATAGGCGATCTCGTTGAAGGATGCGGCAGTCACTTCATTACGCACGTCGGCGTCGGTGACGAGGACACCGGCCTCGCGGAGAGGAGTGATGCGGGCGCCCGGGGAGTACGTGTAGCCTTTATCCTCCCGGATATTTGTGATCAAGCGCGATCCGAACATGCCGCCGTAGATGGCGTTCGCAACGGCCGCCGAATAGTAATCGGGCGCGGTGTGACTGGGCGTGAGCGCTCCGAAGGCGAGTGTCGTTTGCACAGAACCCGCTCTGGGAACATAGGTGACGGTCTGCGATCGAGAGGCAACAGGGGCGGCAACAGGAGTTAGCACCGGTTCGGCAGGCGCATGCCATGCGTTGAAAGCGGACTTGATGGCTGCGGAAGTGGTCTGCTCATCGAACTCTCCAACTAGAATGAGGACCGCCTGATCGGGACGGAAGCGCCTGCGGTATTCGCGCCGTAGATCGGCGGCGGTGGTCTTCGCGAGACTGTCTTGCGTGGGCGCGGTGATGGCGTATGGATGATCGCCAAAGAGAGCACGATAGAGCGCACGCTCGGCAAGAAAGCTTGGCTCACCCTCCTGCGCCTCGAGCGCCGAGCTTAGATTCTTTTTTGTGATTTCAACTTCAGCGTCGGCGAAAGCAGCGTTGGTGGCGATATCGGCGAGCAACTCCACTGCTTTTTGTGTGTTTGCGGCCAGTACGCTGGTGTCGATGACCATGAGGTCAACAGTCGCGCCGGCGTTGAGATCGCCGCCGGCCAGTTGCGCTTGTTCGGCCAGTTGCCTGGCGCTACGCTTGGCGGTTCCCTGAGTGACTGCGGCCGCGATCAGATCCGCCATGCCTGGCCTATCTTTGGGATCAGCCGCATAGCCGCCGCGCACGGCTAATGCAGCTGCTACTTTGGGGAAGCCTTTTTCCGGAATGAGCCAGACCTGCAGGCCATTGTCGAGCTTGCTTTCCTTCAACTCTTTGGCTTGAAGAGGCTTCAAAGGGCCATAGGGAGGCAAGTCTTTCGGAAGTGCCGGCTGCTTGTCGGCGCTCCATGCGGGGAGTGAGAGCAAGCAAGCAACAACGACAGGGATGGTTAGCGATGGGCTGGTTTTCACTTTTGTACTCCCTTGCTATCAGTGCTTTTTTCGGGGACTCGATAGATCACGGTTCGATTCGCTTTGACCAGGTACTTAGCGGCGAAGTTGCGGACGTCAGCCGGTGTTACGGCGGCGATCTCATCCGGCTCAGCCTTCAACCGGTCAGTGTTGCCGTCGAAGAGAACGGCGTGAGACAGGGCGGAGGCGCGGTGGATGGGCGTCTCAAGCTGGCCATAGTAATCAGAGCGCATCTTGGCCTGCACGCGAGCGAGTTCCAAGGCCTCCGGCCCATGCTCACGTAGTGAGGCGATGGCTTCATCGTAGGCAGCAAGAACAGTGTCTTCGCTGAGGTTCGGGGGCGTCACCAGGAAGGAGGTCATGAGCGTGGGGCCGTTGTATTCGAATGCGCTTCCAAGGGGCCAGTTCAATCCGCCCTCCGCTGAGATCGCAACTTGCTTTTGCTTTACCAGGTATTGATAAAGGCGCGACGCGTGCCCATTGTGCAGCAGTTCTCCGGTAACGGCGCCGGCCGCGGCCTCTCGCGAATTGCGTGACGGCATGCGGTAGCCCACTGCCAGGGCGGGGACTTTTGCGAGCTTATCGGTCTCCACAAATTTTCTTTCGGCCGTCTGGGGCTTTTCGCCTAGCGAGGGCGGAGGCGGCGTGGTGCGCGACGGTATGGCGGCAAAGTATTTCTCTGCTTTCGCAAAAACCTCTTCCGGCTTGACGTCGCCGGCGATCGCGATGACGGCGTTGTTCGGGGAATAGTATTGGTCGTAAAACTTGCTGACGTCTTCGATGCGGGCGGCATCGAGATCTTTGAAATCGCCATAGAAGTTGTGCGAGTTCGGATAAGTATCGAAAGCTTTGCCCGGCAGGTCGATAGCGAAGAACAAGCCATAAGGGCGGTTCAGCACATTGACACGGACTTCTTCTTCAACCACTTTGCGCTGATTTTCCAGATTCTCAGTTGAGAAATCTAGCGTCTTCATGCGATCGGCTTCGATCCACAAAATGGGGTCGAGCGCCGAGACAGGCGCAGTTTCGATGTACTCGGTAAAGTCGTAGCGGGTGTCGCCGTTGTTATTTCCGCCGCCGCCTTCGATGACCTTGTCGAGAGTGCCTTTGGGCGCACCAGGCGTACCTTCGAACATCATGTGCTCAAACAGATGGGCGAATCCGGTGCGGCCTTCGGGCTCAAGGCGAAATCCGATTCCATAGGAGACACACACCCCGAAGACCGGCGCCGAGTGGTCTTCGGAGACAACCACTCGCAAGCCGTTGGGCAGTTGCTTCAGAGCGGCCGGAACGGTCCAGGCGTGTGCGGCGGTTTGGGCGGCGCCGGGACTCGCGATCCACAGGGCGCACGCGAGCACGGCGGCGGTTGCGAGGAGAAGCCTTTTGCTGTGTAGGAATGGCATAAGGGTAAAAACAGAATAGCTCGGTAAGGGTGAGAGCGTGAGTTCACGGGAAGGGATGCTCAAGCGAAGGGCTTTGCGGGATGAACAATTCGGCGCCGTTGTCCGTTATCCGCATGTCGTCTCCAGACGCAGGCCAAATTCGCCGGGGATATAAATTCCGGGTTCATCGCTGAAAGTCATGTTGGCCTGAATGGGAAGCGTATTGCCTCGCACCAGGTACGGCCATTCGTGGCCATCCATGCCGATGCCGTGACCGACGCGATGTGTGAGAAAGTTATAGTTCGGTCCGAAGCCCGCGTCTGTGATGACCTTGCGAGCGGCGCTGTCGATAGACTGACATTCGACTCCGGGCCTTGCGGCGGAGAGGGCTGCACGCTGGGCGCGATGCACGATATCGAACACGCGCTCCATCTTGTCTGTCGCTTTCCCCAGAACAAACGTGCGCGTAATGTCGGAATTATAGCCCTCCACCAGACAGCCGTCATCGATCATGGCGATGGTGTTTTCGCGGATGGTTTGAGGAGTCGTTGAACCGTGGGGATTAGCGCTGTAAGGACCTACTTCCACGCTCGCGTTGCCATGGAAGCCGACCTTTGCATAGGCGGCGGAGATTAATGCGGAGGCGTCTGCTTGCGTTATTCCGGGCTGTAGAGCTCGATAGACTGCTTCGTAGACCTTGAGCGTGGCCTGATTCGCGATTCGCATCAGATCGAGTTCATGAGAGCTCTTGATCATGCGGCAGCCTGCGGTGACAGGAGTAGCGGATGTGAGGCGAAGGCTTGGAGCAGCTTTCGCGACTTCATCACTGAAGACCCAGGGAGGTCGTTCTTCGATGCCAAGTGAGGCGCCGGGGTTGCCAAGAGACCGAAGACCTGAGGCCACAAGCTTGTAGGGGCTCTGGTCTTCGTGCCAGGTCATCACCTCCGTATCTTCGAGAGGGCCGCTGTTGAGTTGTTCGCGCGCGCGATCTTCTTCAAACGACGGGCAGACACAAAATGCTTTTCCCTTTGCCGGAATGACAGTCGCAAACAGACGTTCACTGTTGCCCCAACGTACGCCTGTGAAGTAGAGCTGCGATGTTCCTCCGGTCAGGAAAATGGCGTCGATGTTGTGATCTGTCATTAGCTGCCGGGCTCTGGCGATGCGGGCGCGGCGCTCGTCGACGGTGATTGGCTTGGCTTGCTCCCGCATCGATTTCAAGTTCGCGATGGAAGCAGGAATGGAGGTGTCAGTCCGTTTCGGTTGTGCGCTGAGCGTGGAACTCCGCAGAATGGAGAGAACGCTGCCGATGCCCGTGGCGCGGAGCATTGTTCGACGGGAAGTTTTGGGGAATTCGATCACTGGCGCTCCTCTAACAAAGAGTAAAGTTCGCTTTGTTCAGGATAGAGGTTGTTAGAGGCTAATTTATCGGGAGGAACGTGACACGCCGGCCAGCGCGCGCAGTTCGCGGAAGTTGCGGCGTTCTAGTGCCCCTTTGATGCTAAAACTCCCCTTCAAGCGGTATTGTTAACCGCTGATGAAAGCCTCCATATTAAAGATGAGATCGACTCACGTCAGCTGTTGAACTCAAGTCTGCTCTAAGCACGCGCCAAGTCCGCGAATAAAAAAGGCAGACGGAAAGGACTCCTTGTTGGAGAATTATGAAGAGCATCATTCGAGGGCTTGTGGTTTGTGCGACGATGGCCGCCATCAGTGCCGGTCAAGACCTCAGTAAATTTACCGTGGAGGGGTCGGGAGGGGTTTCCTTCCCAGTGGGTTCAGCTAAGGACCGCTTGAACACGGGGTATAACTTCCTTGTTGGAGGCGGCTGGAGGTTCACGCCGGCTGTTTCGGCGCTGCTGGAATTTCAATACGACCATTTTTCACTGAATAACCAAGCGCTACAGGCGTTCAACCAGCCGGCCGGCTTCAACCGCTTCTGGAGTTTTACTGTGAATCCGCGCTACTACATCAACCCGAAAGGTAAAGTGAGCGCGTACGGGACCGCCGGTTACGGAATCTATTCCCGATCACTGGCATTTACCGATCCATCTCAGGCCGTTGACTATTGCGATCCTTACTACGGATACTGTCAGTCGTCGGGAGCTCCCGTTATCGCTGAGTTCACCAACTATAAGGGCGGGTTCAACGTTGGCGGCGGCCTCGCCTATGCCCTCGGAGACTCGGGATTTAAAATCGTAACCGATGTTCGGTTTAACCGCCTGCAGGCTCATGCAAACAACGAGTTCGTCACGCTATCGTTTGGCATCCTGTATTAGCGCTGAAACGGGTGAATGGCTAGCGCGTTGTAGGTCGAAGCCGATGCAGCGGGGCGACGCTGATCTTCAGTAAATATGGTTTGAGGATCAACGCCGCGGCACCGAACTCAGGCCTTCTCAATAGGGTCCGTATGAATACGAAGGGCCGGTAGAGCAGCCATACGGGTTGTAGTACAGGTCGCAAGAGGCGTACGGATCATAGTACCCGTCGTAGTAGCCGGGATATACGTTGACACCCCAGCCGCCACCGCCATACCAACCACGATTGCCATACCATCTCCGGCCATCGTGTTCGCCACGGCCCCCGTACCCGCCGCCGCCTCGATCATCGCTGCGACCTGCGTAGTACTGACGGCCACCTCCATAACTACGGCCGCCTGCGTAACCGCCAATGTCCTGGTAGCTGCGACCAGCATAATGCCCGCCCCCGCTGGAATAACCGCGACCTCCACCCCAACCCCCACCGTTATGGGCACCACCAGCAAAACCGCGTCCTCCGCCATACCCGCCACCGTGGGATTCGCCGCCATGACCTCCGCCGTGCTGCGCGAACGCCATCGTGCTTGTTAAGAGTACAAACACGAACGCAAGTATCATTTTGCGCATTTCAATCTCCCTGTTATTTGGACTTGACGCGCGGTAATATCGTTCCCTATGAACGGGAATTCATGGGAAGACTGGGGTTTGGTGTTGCTCTCGATAGGGTACTGTGCAAGCATGGCCGTGCGAGCTGACAGCGATAAATACTCCCAAAAGGCGGCGTTTTTTCGATCAATGCACAGTTGCGTTCCGTTACAGTTGCGTTCCGTTAATGTCAATTGGGTTGAAGATCGAGACCAACATCATCATGCATTCGCCAGCACGGCCATGGCGGCGTTGCGGCCGTTCATGGCGATGACGCTACCGCCGGGGTGAGTGCAGGCGCCACAAAGATAAAGGCCGGGCATGCCGGTGCGGGTGGGAAGGCGATTGCTCCACATGTATTGCGGCAGGCATTCACCTTGAAAGATGTGACCGCCGGTGAGACCCACACGCTTTTCGATGTCGGGCGGCCCGAGCGGTTCAGCGTCGATTACCGCGTCCGGGATGTTGCTGCAGAAGCGAGCGAGAGCTTTGAAGGCGAGTTGCTTGGCGGCTTCGCGATGTTGGTCCCAGGCACCTTCGGCGAACTTGTAGGGGACGTATTGCGAGAAGACGCTCATGGTGTGAGTGCCCTCAGGTGCCACGGTGCGGTCGTGCACGCTTTGAAAGTAGAGTTCTGTCCAGAGGTGAGCGGGCAGTTGGCCGTTGCGCGCGGCGGCGTAGCTTGCTTTCCATTCGTCCTTGGTCAGCGGCGTGTTGATCTGACCGAAGTGGTGCGGTTGGAACGTGCCTGGGCGTGCGCTGAAGTTCGGAAGCTCTCGCAGCCAGACGTTGAGCTTAAGAGTGCAGCCTTCAATGGGAACGGATTCGACTCGCGCGCGCCAAGCGGGATCGGCGGTAGTGCCGAGGAGGCGCAAGGTGGTGCGAGGATCGGCATTCGAGATGACGATGGATGAGTGAATGCGTTCGCCGCCTTCGAGCAGCACGCCTTCGCCGGGAAGAATTTCAGCGACGGGAACGCCCGATGCGATGAGTGCGCCGGCATTTTGCGCGGCGTCGGCAAGAAAGAACGAGACCATGCCCATGCCGCCTTTGACATAGCCCCAAGCGCCGGGTAGACCGCCGAGCCGTCCTGAAGAATGGTGGAAGCGGATGGAGGCGGTGCCGCGGTCGAACGGGCTGGCGTTGGCGCCGATGACGCCTTGGCCGAGATAGGCGATCTGGAGGCGCTCATCCGTGAGATAGCGCTCCACGAATTCGGCCATGGACCAATCGAAGAGGAGGGCGCGCGCTTCCTTGTCGTTGCCGAGGCGCTCTTCTAATTGGTCGCGTGTGGGTGGTTCGCCGATCCACATATCGTTCTGATTGGGGGGGCGGATTGCATCGCGCAGGCGGCGAATCACATCGCTCATGGCGCGCCAGCCTTCAACATCTCGCGGCGATAAGCGGGCGATCTCGGCTTCGCACAGCGCGTCGTCATCATACAGTTGAATGCTGGAGCCGTCTTCGAATGGAACGAATAAACCGTTGCTGGCTGGTGACCAGGAATAGCCAAGCGCGGGAAGGTTCAGCTCTTCAATGACAAGCGGGTGGAGCAGACCGGCGAGATAAGCACAGGGCGACATGCGCACGCCGGGCCACGGTTCTTCAATGGTGCAGGCGCCGCCGATGCGCTCACGAGATTCCAGCACAAGAACACGCTTGCCGGCACGCGCGAGATAGGCGGCACAGGTGAGACCGTTGTGTCCGGCGCCGACGATGATGGCGTCCCAGCTTTGCGATGCGAGTTGGCGGATTGGCGCAGGGAGGCCGATGAGACCGAGGGACTCGACTGCCGATTGCTGCATCGCTCAGCTCACCAGGAACGGCGGCTTTTCCGCATCGAGCTCCACATGCTCAATGCAGGTTTGGACACGCGAGTGGCGTTCGGCGCTCTGCCACGCGCCATCTATGATTTCGATGCTGCTGAGCTTGTCAACAGCGATACAGCGCCAATTGTCGGGCGAGCCGTGCCGTTTGAGCCCGCTTGCGCTGCCACCGCCAAATTGATAGCAGAGCACGTGCAAACGGTTCTGTTTGTTGCGGCCCAACACGTACGGGCAGAGCTGCCTTTTATGTCCGGCATAGAAGGCAGTTATCGGTTTCTTTTGAAGCATGGCTGTGCGTAACAGCTTGTGAGCAGCGTCAAGCGATGTGGCCGGCTGAGACGCACCCATGAAAGCCTCGCGATTAGGCGGTGCGCTGGGCTTCGGCCTTGGTGTCGCCCGCGAGTGCTGCTTGCGCGGCGGCGAGGCGCGCGATGGGAACGCGATAGGGCGAGCAGGAAACGTAGTTCATGCCGATGCGATAACAGAACTCGACAGAACTTGGCTCACCGCCGTGCTCGCCGCAGATGCCGATTTCGAGATCGGGACGAGTCTTGCGGCCGAGCTTGACCGCGATCTCGATCACCTTACCCACACCTTCCTGATCAAGAACTGCGAACGGATCTGCCTTGAAGATTTTCAAATCTTCGTAGTGCTTGGAGAACTTCGTATAGTCATCGCGAGACAAGCCCATGGTGGTCTGGGTGAGATCGTTGGTGCCGAAGCTGAAGAATTCGGCTTCCTTCGCGACCTCATCCGCGGTCAGGGCGGCACGCGGGATTTCAATCATGGTTCCCACCATGTACTTCAGGTCCTTCATTCCGGCGGCGCCCAAAACTTCTTCGGCTACCTTGACGACGAGCGCCTTTTGATTCTCAAGCTCCTTGACGTTGCCGACTAGCGGGATCATGACTTCCGGAATCACTTTGATGCCCTTCTTCGCAACCAGGACGGCCGCTTCGAAGATAGCGCGCGCTTGCATCTCGGTGACGTCGGGATAGGTGATGCCCAGACGGCAGCCGCGGTGGCCGAGCATGGGGTTGAACTCATGCAGCTCTTCTACACGCTCAAGCAGTTGTGGCAGATGCCTTTTCAGCTCGCCAACCGAGACTTTGTAGGTGGCCGCCAAATCCTTCTTCTCTTTCGTGGAAGCGTGAGGGAGCTTGGCGATGTCGACCATCAGGTTCTCGCGCTTAGGTAGGAACTCATGAAGCGGAGGGTCCAAGGTGCGGATCACGACGGGAAAGCCATCCATGACTTGGAACAGACCGGCGAAATCTTTGCGCTGCATGGGCAGCAGTTTCTTGAGCGCGTTTTTGCGGGTCTTCTCATCGCGAGCAAGAATCATCGCCTGCATGTGAGGGATGCGGTCCTCGGCGAAGAACATGTGCTCAGTGCGGCAGAGGCCGATGCCTTCTGCTCCGAAGAGGCGCGCTGCTTTGGCATCGCGAGGAATGTCGGCATTGGCGCGCACACCGAAGTTGCCGCGGAATTCGTCGGTCCACTGCATGAAGGTGGCGAAGTAGTGCGACTTAGGATCGGGCTCACTGGTCTTGCACTGGCCGAGATAGACTTCGCCGAGCGTGCCGTCGAGCGAGATCCAATCGCCTTCCTTGAGGATGAGTTTCTTGCCGCCGGAAGAGATGATGGCCTGCTTCTTTGTTTCGTCGACTGCAACAGAGGCGGCGCCGACTACGCACGGACGGCCCATGCCGCGAGCGACCACGGCCGCGTGGCTGGTAAGACCGCCGACTGCCGTGAGAATGCCCTTCGAGACATCCATGCCGTGAATGTCATCGGGTGTGGTTTCTTTTCGCACGAGAATAACGGGACCCTTGGCTGAGAGTTCGACGGCGTCTTCGGAGGAAAAGGCAGCGCGTCCGACAGCAGCGCCGGGGGAAGCCGGCAGGCCGCTGGCGATCTTCTCAAGGCCCTTGCGCATGGCGGGATCGAGCACCGGGTGCAGCAACTGATCGAGTTGGTTCGGCGCCACACGCCCCACGGCTTCTCGCTTTGAGATGACGCCCTCTTCAACCATGTCGACCGCGACGCGCACCGCAGCCGGGCCCGTTCGCTTGCCGTTGCGCGTCTGCAGCATGTAGAGCTTGCCTTCTTCGATGGTGAATTCGAAATCCTGCACGTCGCGATAGTGCTTTTCAAGACTGCTGGTGATGTCGCGAAGCTGCTTGTAGGCTTCGGGCATTACTTGTTTCAACTCTTCGATGGGCTGCGGAGTGCGGATGCCGGCAACGACGTCTTCGCCCTGCGCATTCACAAGAAATTCGCCGTAGAAAATCTTTTCCCCAGTAGATGGGTTGCGGGTGAAGCCGACGCCGGTGCCTGAGTTATCGCCCATGTTGCCGAAGACCATGCCTTGCACGTTGGCGGCGGTGCCGATGGAATCCGGAATCTTTTCCATGCGGCGGTAGTAGATGGCTTTCGGCGTATTCCAGGATTGGAAAACGGCATCACGGGAGAGCATCAGCTGCTCAAGCGGGTCTTGCGGAAATTCTCTGCCGGTTTCTTTTTTGACGAGCTTCTGATATTCGCCGATGATGAACTGCAAATCCTGCGCCGTGAGATCGGTATCGAGTTTCGCTTTAATCTTCGCTTTACGGGCGTCGAAAATGTCATCGAACTTCGCCATGTCGATGTGCAGCGCGACTTCGCCGAACATCTGGATGAAGCGGCGGTAGCAATCGTAAGCGAAGCGGGGATTGCCGGTCTTCTTGGCCAGACCTTCGGTGGTCTCGTCGTTCAAACCGAGGTTGAGGATGGTGTTCATCATGCCCGGCATGGAGAACTTGGCGCCGGAGCGAACGCTCAACAGCATCGGATCGTCCACGCCGCCGAGCTTCTTGCCCATCTCTTTCTCAAGCTTGGCGAGAGCTTTGTGAATCTGGTCGTCGACTTCTTGCGGGACCTTGTTGCCGTTCTCGAAGAAGAGATTGCAAACTTCTGTTGAGATGGTGAAGCCGGGAGGAACCGGGACACCGGCTTTACACATTTCGGCGAGGCCGGAGCCCTTGCCGCCGAGCACGTCCTTCATTTTGCCGTCGCCGTCAGCGGTGCCTCCACCGAACGAGTAAACGTATTTCTTCATTTCGAGTCTTGTCTCCTGATTTCGGGTAACAACGTTGTGAAAACTTTCAGACGCCTGACGCGCCTTGCGTGACGATTTCGGAAAAAACAGCTACGTTCGAGGACTCGTCAAGCACGCTTCTCAATAAAGCCAAGCGGTTTTGCCGGATCGCTGGATCTGGATCGTTTACAAGAATTTTATCGAAGAAGAGATCCACTTGCGGGCGTAGGGAAGCGATCGCGGCCAGCCTGTCGCGGTAAGAGGAGCTCTCTTTGATGCTGTCGCGGATCCGCAGAAACGCTGCATAAAGATCTTGCTCAGGGCCAGGCGAGAGCAATTTACGGTCGGGTGGCTCAAACCAAGTGAGTTGCGCCTGAGCAAGAATATTCGCAATGCGTTTGAAGCTAGCAGCGATGGACTCGAAGTCTGCTGTAGGACGAATAGAATGAAGAACTTCAATTCGGTCCTCCATGTCAGCTAACGTTGTCAACCCTGGGCTTTTCGTTATTGCGTTAACTTCATCGTATGGATAACCGCGTACCTCACGCAAGTAGTGCTGGATGCGTTCAAGTAAGAATTGGAAAAGCTTGTCTTCGTAACCAGTTATGTGAACAAGGCCGATCTTGAGCCGAGCTTCGAACAGTATTTTGACAATGCCTTGAGCGGCGCGACGAAGTGCTAACGGGTCTTTAGAGCCGGTAGGAACGAGGCCGATCTTAAAGCACACGCGAAGGGTGTCGGTCTTGTCCGCGATCGAGAGGATTTGACCTTCTAGCGTGCGCGGAATGGAATCTTCCATGCTGGTCGGCTTGTAGTGATCGTAGATTGCAGTGGCCACTTCCTCACCCTCTTCCTGAGCTGCGGCATAAAGTCCGCCAACGATTCCCTGGAGGTCTGTAAACTCTTTGACCATGTCGGTAGTCAGGTCGCATTTGCAGAGGTGAGCGGCATCTCTACAAACCTTCGTGTCGGCTATGCCGACGGACAGGGATGCGGCAAGAGCGACTATACGGTCGGTTTTGGCAGCATAATCCCCATGATCCCCGAGTTTCTCTAAGAAAGTTACGCTTGATAGTTGGTGATAGCGCTCTTTCAATGGCAAGGTCTGGTCGCTATTCCAGAAGAATTGCGCATCGTTGAAGCGGGCGCGAAGGACGCGTTCGTTCCCTTGGCGAATCAGGCCGTCGGGATCGCCGTCCGTATTGGTGACGGCGACGAACTGGGGCGCGAGCGAGCCGTCGGGCTTCAGCACTGAGAAATAGCGCTGGTGATGGCGCATGACGGTGGAGAGGATTTCCTTTGGCAGTTCGAGGTAAGACGGGTCGAAGCTGCCATGGATGGTCGTGGGGAACTCGGTGAGATAAACCAGTGTTTTCAGGAGCTCGGGATCGTGGTGAACCTGGGGGCTGAGACCTGCTTCGATGCGCTGTTGACGCTCTTTCGCGCTAACGATGACAAAGTTCTCACGCAGCACTTCCCGGTAGCTTGCAACAGTGACGCGGACCGGCTCTTTTGCTCCCAGAATGCGGTGACCGCGCGTTTTGTCCCCCGACTTTACGCCGGCAATTCCGAAGGGAACGACTTGATCGCCCAGCAGCGCGACGATCCAGCGGATGGGCCGGATGAAGCGCACGTCGCTCTTCTTGGTCCAGTACATCGCTTTCGGAAAATGGATGCCGCCGACGATCTCTGGCAGCTTTGCGCTGAGCGCTTCTACTGCCGATTGGCCCTTCGTGAGCTGATGAAAAACGTAGCGCTCGCCTTTGCTGTCGGAGAGTTTTGCGAGGTCAGCTACTTTGGTCCCCTGCTTACGCGCGAAGCCCTCGGCGGCTTTCTCACCTGCCGAAAGGTAGGGGCCTTGGACGACGGATTGCACATCGGGCGCCTGTTCCAGCAGATCTTTCGCGGTCAAGACGAGGCGGCGGGGAGTGCCATCCATTCCGAGCGCAGAGCCTCCGAAAGCTGCAAACGCAGATTGAAAGCGCGTGCGCAAGTCTTCGAGCGCAGGCTCAATCATCCAGTCGGGAATTTCTTCCGTTCCGATCTCAAGGAGGAAGTCGGCCATCAGGCGACGGCCTCTTTCGGAAATTGCTGCTCAACCCAGACCTGGGCTACGCCTACCGCTAGTTTGCGAACTCGTGCGATGATGCCTACGCGCTCGGTGACGCTGATGGCGCCACGGGCATCGAGGAGATTAAAAAGATTAGAGCACTTCAGAGCCTGATCGTACGCAGGAAGAGTGGGGAACATCCGCTTGTTCTCCTCTGCTGGGAAGCGTCCGAGGAGACGTTGACATTCCTTTTCGTGCAATTCAAACTCTTTCCATAGCATTGAGACGTCTGCTAATTCGAAGTTATAGATGGAGAATTGCTGCTCGTCCGCTAAGCGCACATCGGAGTACTTGACCCCGGGCGCCCACTCGATGTCGTACACGCTGTCGACGTTCTGCAGGAAGGCAACAATGCGCTCCAGGCCGTAAGTAATTTCAGCGGGAACAAGATCGAGATCCATGCCGCCGCACTGCTGGAAGTAAGTGAACTGCGTGATCTCCAGTCCGTCGAGCATCACCTGCCAACCGACACCCCAGGCGCCTAATGTGGGAGCTTCCCAGTTGTCTTCTTCGAACTTAATGTCGTGCTTGCGCAGATTGATGCCGATGGCTTCCAGGCTGCCAAGGTATTGATCGAGAACATCGTCGGGCGTGGGCTTCAGGATGACCTGCAGTTGCTGGTGCTTATACAGTCGATTCGGATTTTCGCCGTAACGGCCGTCAGCGGGGCGGCGGCTGGGCTGCACATATGCGACGCGGTAAGGCTTGGGCCCAAGAACGCGCAGGAATGTTTCAGGCGCCATGGTGCCGGCGCCCACTTCCAGATCATACGGCTCTTGAATGATGGCGCCGCGGTCGGCCCAGTAGCGTTTTAGCTTAAAAATTGTGTCTTGAAAGGAATCCATCGCGCGGTTCTAGAGGCCTTCGAGTAAGGCAGGGGTGAGGAAGCGCCGCTCCACGTGTTCTTCCATTAGACGGATGAGAAAGCGGCGAAGATCGAGGGCCGTGTCTTTGTTCCAAGGGCGGGCGGGAAGCTCGGCAATATGGCTGCGTAACATGTCGCCTGCCACGTTACGCGAACTTTCGGAGAGATGGCGATCAGGATGGCTGGCTAGATCGGGGAGGAAGCCGGAGAGTCGCGTGGCCCAAAGAGAGAAGTACGTGATGGCTGTCCAGATGGCGCCCGGAGCGCGCTCGTGCATGTAATCGAGAATGGCCGCGAGCAGACGGAAGAAGCGTTCGTTCGGCTCATGCGGCGGAAGCAAGTGGTCGCAGACCTCAGCTATGTAATCGAGCGCGACGCTCGAATCAAAGTCTGTAAGCAAGTCAAATTGTGACTGAAGCAGGTCGCAGGAATTTAAGTTGACCAGTTCGCGGGTCTCTTTTTGCGAATAAGATAGGTTCACTAACGACAGCCGTTCCAGCCCCGATCCGTAGCTGCTCTTCGGTTTACGCGCTCGCCTTGCCACGCCGCGTAGTTTGCCCTGATCGCGAGTGAAAAAGCTGACGATCAGATCCGACTCCCGGAACGGGTACGTACGCAGAACGTAGGTTTCACTGACCCGAGCCGGCATGACGACCTATTAACAGCCGGTGCCAAGCAGGCTTGCAGCCGGTGGAACTAACAGGGTATCAGAGTGGCGCGAATGCGCCTGTGAAAGAATACTTGGTTGCGCGCCATCCTGATTGCCGTTTCGGCTGGTCTCTTACTTAGTAGCCTGGCGTTCTCGCAAGAGACTGCCGTTCTGGCGCCGAAATTATTGTTGACAACGCAGCGGCTGAGACGGCTCGAAAGAGATCACACTCGGCAGACTGTGCGTTGGCTCAATTTCGAGAACCGCGTCAATACCGTGCCGGACTCGCCAGAGCGCGGCTTTGAACTAGCTCTGTATTACGCGGCGACGCATGATGTGAAGCGGGGCAGGGAAGCGGTGGATTGGGCGCTGGCGCACAAATGCGAGCGGCGGCAAGTGGCGCTAGTTTCGGATTGGTGTGCCGGTCTGATATCCGCCGACGAGAAGCAGGCGCTGGCAACGACCAATTGCGCGATTGCAATCATCGGCCGGCCGCCGTCGGCTAGCAAATTGATAAGGGATTCGCTTTTTGAGGCGATCGCGCGAGGTAACGATGTGAGTGCCGCGGCTGCACCCGGATGGAAGCAAGTTCTGACAGAGTTGCAGGACGGAAAGTTTGCCGATGGGCAAATGCTCTATGCGGCGTGTGAATACTTGACAGCGATTCGCGCTACCCAGCACGTCGATTTACGGCAGGACGACCCCCAGTTCTTTTTAGGATTGCCTGTCGAGTTGCTTTTGAGCCTTAAGCCTGGGCAAGTCCAGCATCCCGACTGGATGACACACATCGCGGCCCTGGCGCTGATCGCTCTCGATCCTAATTCCGAGAGCTCGCAATTTCTGCAAGGTTGGGCCATAGAAGACCGGCAGATGTTGCGCGAAGGGGCGGGCGTGGCGTATGAGTTGCTGTGGGCCGACCCCTACTTGCCTGGTGTCGGCTATCAGAATCTCGATCCTTGGACGTATGATGCAAACGGGCGATTATTCGCGCGCGCTTCCTGGAACTCCGATTCCTGCTGGATAGCCATTTCGAGCGGTGCTGTGCAGCAGGAGAATTGTCCGGCTGGATGGCAGAACGTTTCGAACCCGTTCGGGCACATGACTCTGACGCCGATGTCTGGACGTTGCACAGAGGTGCCGCGTCGCAAGAACAACAACGATTCAGTAGTTTTGTGGAGATTGCAGCCTCGACAGAAGGTAATTTACTTTTCGCAGCAGCGGAAGGAGCCGGTTGAAGCGGACGCCGCAGGCATGTGGCGGCTGCCGCAAAACGTGGAGGGCAGGGTTTGTATCAGCCTTGATAAACTGAAGCGTCCTTAAAAATTCATGATTGCAGCGACACAACTTCGCCCCGGAATGGTAGTTAAGTTCAATAAAGAGCTGCATTCGGTGTTCAGCATGGTGCACCGGACGCCGGGCAATCTGCGTGGCTTTGTGCAAGCCAAGATGCGGAATTTGCGCTCGGGTTCGATGATTGAGCACCGCTTCTCGTCGGAAGACAAAGTGGAGCGGATTTCGCTGGACGAGCAGGAGATGGAGTACTTATATGACGACGGCCAATCGTACTACTTCATGAATACGGAGAACTATGAGCAGTTGCACCTCACCAAGGATCTTCTCGGTGATGGGGTTCTTTATTTGATCCCGCAGCTGAAAGTGAACGTTGAGTTTTATGAAGGCAAGGCCATCAGCGTGGAACTGCCGCCGAGCGTGGAAATGACCGTGATGGAAACAGAGCCCGGACTGAAGGGCTCAACGGTTTCGAACGTAACCAAGCCAGCCAAGATGGAGACCGGGCTTGTGGTGCAAGTGCCGGCGTTCATCAATGAAGGCGAACGCATTCGCGTCAACACGTCGGAAGGCAGTTACCTGGAACGGGCGTAGAGCGCAGGGATAAGCCGCGCTTTAGCGCAAGGTTTCAGCCTTTGAATTGCGCCTGGAGATAGGTGTAGCTCTGGCGCAAACTTCCGATGGGATCGCCTGAGGTCTGATCCTGCTCCACAAAGTAGTGCCGAACTCCGGCTGAGTTGGCGGCGGACAACACCGCGGGTATATCGATTGATCCGTTACCAATCTCCTTGAATGTCTCCGGCGGGACTTTCTCGTTGTACTGAGTGGCAAAACCCGTCGCTTTGTCCTTCAGGTGAAGAAGTGGAACGCGGCCGCTGTAGGTCTTGAGGAGAGCCACGGGGTCATGCCCGGCCACGCTTGCCCAGAAGATATCGAGCTCGAGAAACACCTGATCCTTGTGCGTTTCGTTCATCAAGACATCTAAGCCCATGGTTCCGCCGGTCAGCGGTTCATACTCGAAGGCGTGATTGTGATAGCAAAGTTTCAGGCCATGCGCTTTCGCTTGTTGGCCTGACGTATTGAGCATTTGGGCCAGGCTCTTGAAGACATCCATGCCGCCGCGCTGATCCACCGGAACGTAGGGCACGACGGCGTATTCGAATCCGAGCTTTTTCACATCGGCGAGCGCGGCGTCCAGCTTGCTGCCGCCCTCTTTGAATATGGCGTAATCGACGTGTACGCTTACCGGCTTGAGGTTGGTCTGTTTCAGAGCAGGCCAAATCTCATGCAGGTTCCCGTAGGTGGCTTCGATTTCCGCATAGCCGATGTCTTGAATGGATTTGAGAACCGCAGCGGGGTCTTTCGAGATGATGTTGCGAACGGTGTAGAGCTGGACGCCTAGATTGCGCTTCGTGAGGGGATTCGCGAATGCGACCTTTGCGACGGAGGCTACGGCAGCGGTTCGAGCAAGGAACGTACGCCTGGTGAGTCGTGACATGAATCCATACTATCGACAGGCGCTGAGAAGGCTCAATGCAAGCTTGTTCGATAGCCCGGCGGCTCGGGCGTATGTGTCAGGCAAGGGTGCCTTGGTTGTTGCTGTCCGGGAAAACATGCGTTGACGGGCGTCGTACTAAACGGGTATTCGTATCAATGCGTCTCGACAAGCTCAATGGCGTTTATCTCAGCATAGTTGCGGACAGGCACAAACTCCAACAACAGCATGCCTTGAGCATTCGGTGTGATGTTGTCGAAGCTTTTTTCGACGCTGCGGTTGGCGCCTCCAGTCTCAGCTGCCGGGGTGAAGTTCTTCAATAACGTATCCCGGTTGGCGAAGATGTCGAACGCGCGATGATCAGGGGAGGCCATCCCGGCGGCTTCTGTCCCGAACCACTGTTCGGCGAAGTACAAGGTTAGACGATACTTGCCTGGCGCCAGCGGAATACGATAGGAGAAGTTGCCATATCGCTCGCCCTGATAAAGCGATCGTTCCTCGGGATTAAGCAGCACGTTGTCACGCGAGACAGTGGCGCCACCGCAAAAGTATTCGTCTGCGGCCCACACCCTTCCGTCTGAGTCGGTAACCGGATTCGATTGCGTGACGATACGAATGGGATGAATTCGCCCCGGCTGGCTGGGGAGAATTTCGATGCCGCTTAGCATAGCCGAAGCGCTGACGGAGTTGAAGGTGAGATGAAGCTTGCCCCCTGGGGCGGGGTGAATGTCCTTGAACACACGCTCCAACAAGCGGTTGGGAGCGCCGGCTTCCGCAAGCGGGTCGAGCGCCGTTAATACTGATTGTCCATTGATGCCTACTTGAAAGGTTCGAGTACTGTCGCCGCCCTCCAGGCGATTGCCGGGACCGTACTCCGTTTCCGCGAAGTAAAGGTGCAGTTCATATGCCCCTGGTCGAAGCGGAATGTCATAACGGAAATCGCCAATGCGTGTGGACCGCAGTAGGTGCGGATCGGGCTGGCCCTCGATAAAGTGGTCGGCAGAAATCGGTTTGGCAGTGCCTCCCTGAAAGAAGGCGTCGCTTCCCCAGGCGTGTCCTTGCCGGTCCATATAAACAGGACCGCGGTATCCCGCAAGGATGCGCAGATCCGTGCCTTTTGGCTGGGGGGCAATACTGTTCGAAGCTTCGACGACTCTCTCGTCAGAGGCGGAAGCTTTCTTCTGTAAGTGCAGCCATAGCAGAAATGCCGAAGCCAGCGTCAGCATCGCTAAGATCACGCGAATAGACTGCCAGCCAATCGGCCTCTTAGCGTCGGGACGTACTATGTGTAAGTCTGCAGTCTCTAGATTGGAGATTTCCACCAAGCCGAGGGTCGACCCATACGGTTCGGCTTGCGGCCGCGCCGCTGTCGTTCCGACCTTCTTTGTTAGCGTGTCTACCGGCTCCCGCTCCAGAGAGCGGAACTCGGGACGGTACTGTCCACAGGGAAGCGCGATCTGAATAGGATGATCGGCGCCGGGGCCACGGTAGTACGCTTCCAGCCGCTTGCGGAGCCTATGCGCCTCTACTCGGACGATGGAATCTTTCTTCGGATCGAAGTCGGCGGGGCGACCGAGAGCTCCTAGAGCGATACTGTATTCCTTAATCTGATCAGAGTTGCCCTCAAAATAACGCTCGCAGATATAACGGAAAAATCTGGCAAGGCGCGGTGCTCTTTCAAACACTTCGGAGCGCAGTACGAATTCCATCTCACTCCGTTGTTCTTGCTCGCTCCGTTGTTCTTGCGATAACTCCGTGAAATGCATACAAACTTCGGGACAGCGGGAGTATATCAAACGTCTTTGCGGCGCTGTCATCCGAAAAAGTTTTAGACAGCCATAAAACTCGGGAAGGAGTTCCGGCTCCACCCAAGTTGCGTTACAGACATGTAACATCCAAAAAAGGAAAGCACTTAGAGGCGTAACGCGCTATGTAGCTGCTCGGTAACCCGCAGATGATTGATGGCTTTCTTCAGATCAGATATATTTATGCAACATCCACGTTGCCAGAGGACCGCTGGTACTAAGCCTAGGCTCTGCCTCAGCCACCATTTGGGCGCAGGCGCTGTTTGCCACTCTAACGGGCGTCATCACCGATCCGTCCGGAGCGTTGGTGGCGAAGGCAAAAGTCACTCTGCGGAACGTGGAATCCGGCGACGTGCGCAACTCAGAGACGGATAATCAGGGCTACTATACTTTCGCCTCCGTCGCAGTGGGCACTTACAGCGTCACTGTGGAGGCGTCCGGCTTTAGATCGTTTAAGGAAACCCAGGTTGCGTTAGGTGGCGGCGAAAGCAAGAATGTGAGCGCGTCCCTCCAGGTCGGCAGCACCAATCAGACAGTTGAGGTCACGGGATCGGCGGATATCGTCACCCCGGAAGACTCCGGCGAAAAGTCGTTTGTGCTGACCACCGCGCAGCTACAGAACTACGTTCAGACTGGCAGCAACGCTGCTGAGTATTTGAAGATCCTGCCCGGCTTCGGTATTGCCAACGGCAATAACAACTCCTCGAATTACAGCGGCCAAGTGATCGGTATTAACGCCAACGGCGCCGGCGGCAGCCAGAGCCCGTTGAACAATGCCTTCGCCTATAACGGTCTGCCCGGGAACACTCTTGACATCGTTGCCGACGGCGCCCATGTCTCCGATCCGGGTTGCAACTGCGACACGCCGGTAAATCCGAACTCCGACTTCCTGCAGGAATTCCGGGTGCTGACGTCGAATTTCAATGCGGAAGAGCAGAAGGGCCCCATGGTGATCACGTCCGTCACCAAAGCGGGCGGTACTCAGTTCCACGGGGAAGGGTTCTTCTCAGCCAGAAACTATGTCCTAAATTCCAACGACGCTTACAACAATGCGACGGGTATTAAACAGCCGTCGGACAAGTTCTATTATCCGGGCGGCGAGATCGGTGGCCCGATCCTAATCCCTTGGACCCGCTTCAACCGCAAACGCGATAAGCTCTTTTTCTTCACCGGCTACGAATTCTTCTACCAGTACTTGGATACGGGCGCGCTGACCGCCACGGTTCCCACGGCTGCTGAAAGAACAGGTAATTTCTGCGATGCAGCGGCGGGCGAAGGCATCATCTATACCAACAAAGCGGCGACCGTGCCCAATTTCGGCGCGAGTGGATGCCAAATGCCGGCGAGCCGGATTGACCCTAACATGCAGAAACTAATGAATCTATACCCATTGCCGAACACGCAGGGGAATGGATTCAACTACGCACAAGCGGTCAATTTGAATCAAAACAACTGGCAGTGGACCAACCGCGTCGACTATAGCGTCAGCGATAACACGAAGGTATTCGTCCGTTACAATATTCAGCGCGAAACGCAACCCTTCCCAGTTGGCCTGTGGTGGCGGCAGACGGAGCAGGTGCCATACCCCACGTCTGTCAACGGCAAGAACCGTTCAGACTCTCTTACCGGCACCATCACGCACGTCTTCAATCCCACCATGACCAATGAGACGGTGTTCGCGTATACGTTTATCGGTTTCCCGAATGTATTTGCAAATCCCAGCAATGTGAAGCCCAGCACCGTCGGCTTTAACGAGAAACTGTTGGTTCAGAACGCCGCCACCAGCTCTCAGATCCCTTCCTTCGGCGGTAACGGCAACGCGGGAGAAGCTGCTCTCATCTTCAATCCCGGCGGATTTGAGGCCGGTGGAGCCACGGCAGGTTTGTACGCCAATAAATATATGCCAAGCGTCAGCGATACGTTAACCAAGGTGATCGCTACGCACACTGTCAAACTTGGATTCTTCTTCGAATGGATCCGCAATGCTCAGCCGGCGAACAACAACACCAACGGCTATATGCAGTTCGTACCGTCGAATAATCAGAACTTCACAACAGGCAACGCTTACGCGGACATGTTGGAAGGTAATCTCTCCTCGTTCAATCAGGCTAATTTTAATCGACTGAATGACATCTCATACACTACCTACGAAGGCTTCGTGCAGGACTCCTGGAAAGTCACGTCTAAATTAACGGTCGACTACGGGCTCCGCATGACGCATTTCTCTCCTTGGACCGACGGCTTGGGCTATGGATACTCTGTGTTTATCCCAGGGAACTACACGAATTCAGCGTGTACCGGCGCTCCTACTTTCTGCGGCTTTGAATGGCATGGCCGGGACCCTGCGATTCCGGTCGGTGGCTTTGCCTCCAGAACGCTCTTCTGGCAACCTCGATTTGGCTTGGCTTACGATGTGTTCGGCAAGGGTAACACTGTCCTGCGCGGTGGTTGGGGACGTTTCTACTATCACGGCGGCCAGTTCACCAATGGGCTAGACACCTCAGCAGGCTCGGCAAATATTACCGTCACGCCCAACAGTATCGGCAACCAACAATTGCTGGTAAGCAATCTGGCCGCCATCGGTTTCGCCGGTCAGCCTAGCGCTCCGGGTGCGGTTCAGGCCAACGACAGCAAGCAGCCTTACACGGACAGTTATAGCTTTACTATTTCTCAAAAGACGCCTTGGCGTGGCTTGCTGGAATTAGCGTACGTAGGAAATTCCAGCCACGACTTACAGAACACTTCTGGATACGGAAGTAACGTGAATCTGGTTCCTGTCGGAGCGATGTTCAAAACGGATCCGGTTTTGGGGACGGCCGCTGCCAATCCTTTCAACGCCAATGCGAATAACTATCGCCCCTATGTAGGGTATGGCGATATCAATCTGGCGGCGAACAATCTGTACGCCAACTACAATGCGCTTCAGGCCACGTGGGCTCATCAGGGATCTCACGCTACTCTGCAATTGAATTACACATATGGAAAGGCGTTGGGCATCTGCTGTGGAACTACGCTCAATGGGTCAGGCGCCAACTACAATCCTTTCAGCCTTAACGCCAATTACGGCCCCCAGGCTGGAGACCGGCGTCACGAATTCAAGGCCGCTTATTCCTTCAACCTCCCTAGTCCTATTCACGACCACAAGATTCTGGCCGGCGTAGTGAATGGATGGCAGGTCTCCGGAGTTACACAGCTGGAGAGCGGAGCCAACCTAACCGGCAACAGCACCAATGGGAATTTCAATACTTCCTTAACGGAAAACAGCGCCACGGCGCCGGGCGGTTGCATTATGAATTACGCCGGCACGGGCTGCGTTCCCGCTGCCATTCTTCCGGGAACTGTCAGTGCGGCAAATCAGAACGGTATTGGCATCTCAAACCAGTCGCTTCTTGGCACCAACGCCATTCAATTGAACCCGTATACAACATGTAGCCCGACTTCCCATCTCGGCTCACATCAATACGTCAACGCCGGTTGCTTCGCTTTTCCGACTCAGGTCGGACAAAGCGGCCCCACCATTCTTCCGGCGGTTTATGGGCCGGCATTCTTCGATTCCGACTTAGGAATCTTCAAGAACTTTCAGGTCAGGGAATCGATGAGAATGCAATTCCGTGTTCAGGCGACGAATTTCCTTAACCATCCCCTCTGGACCATGGGACAGGGGAACGCCCTCAACCTTGCTTTCACGCAGAATGCTTCCGGACAGCTGGTGCAGAGCAATTCCCAGTTCGGCACCGCGCAGTACAAGACGGGACAGCGCATCATCGAACTAGAGGTGAAGTTCTACTTCTAGCTGCTGCTGCCACACCTACAAAGACGGGCGCGGGATAAGTACTACATCTCGTGCCCGGCGGTTTTTAAGATAAGCTTCTTTAAAACCTTATAATTGATCAACCACCGATGTACCGAGTTGTCGCAGTTGTGCTTTGCGCAAGCTATGCTTTTGCGCAAACTCCGCAGTCTCCTCAAGAGCTTCTCAAACAAGCTGTTGCCGCTCAGCAGGCGGGCAACCTAGACGACGCCATTCGTGGTTATCGAAACCTGCTGGAAAAATATCCGAATATCGCCCTGATTCGTTCCAACCTGGGCGCGGCTCTGGCAGCGAAAGGCGAGTATGCGAATGCTATCGCCGAATACGAACGCGCCCTCAAAGCCGAACCTAATCCCCAGGTCCGGCTAAATCTTGCTCTCGCTTACTACAAAGCTGGAGATATACCGTCGACCGTGAACACGCTACAGCAGGTCAGAAAGGAACTGCCGTCCAATATGCAAGCGGTGACGGTGCTTGCCGATTGTTATCTAAAGCTGGGCGAAAATCAGAGCGTTGTCGACTTGTTGACCCCGATTCAGCAGGCGCACCCAGATGACCAGTCATTCACTTACTTGCTGGGAACAGCGCTGGTCCGCAGCGGTCAGACGAACAAAGGCGAGGTCATCATAGACAAAATTCTACGTGACGGAGACTCAGCCCAGGCCCGTCTTCTTATGGGAACAACGAAGTTAATGGTGCGCGACTTTTCCGGTGCGCGGGACGACTTCCAGAAGGCCGTTGAAATGAATCCCAGTTTGCCGGATGTGTACGCCTACTATGGTCTGGCACTGCTGACGACGGGTGATCAAGCGGGCGCCAAGACCGCCTTTCAACGCGAGCTGACCACCGATCCGAATAATTTCGATGCGAATCTGCGGATGGGTGTGTTGCTACGCCAGGACGAAGATAATGACACGGCTTTAAAGTATTTCGATCATGCACTGCAGGTTCGCCCTGGAGATCCGGGTGTCCGCTATCAGATTGCCGTGGTCGAGTTAAGTAAGGGTGAGTTGGACCAGGCGCAGCGCGACCTTGAAGCTCTGGTGAAGCAGTCACCAAATTTCACAGAAGCGCATGTTTCCCTTGCCACGGTGTATTTCCGCGAGAAACGAAAAGACGACGGGCAGCGTGAACGCGCAATTGTCGCAAAGTTGAACGCAGCAAAACAGGCCGATGAGCCGGCGGTGAAGGCCGCCAACCCGTGATTCATCGCCGGAGTGTCACTACGCTCCTCGTCATCATCTTCTTCCTATGCAGTGGCGCCATACTCCACGCGCGGACCCCGTCTCGCGCCATTCGGAACTGCGCCAGCTGTCATCCGGCCCAGGCAACGCCGCATCCCGCTTACGATGCGAAATGCCAGGCCTGTCACGGTGGAGGCAATGCTGCGGCTCACTCCTGCAAAGTAGCAACCAGCAACTGCGCTTCCTGTCACATGCCAAAGCTGGACATGCCCGGATCTCATCACAAATTTACCGATCGTCAAATCCGCGTGGTGAAAGCGAATGCGCGATATCCGAATTAGTTTGCTGGTTGCGCTTGTAGCCGGGGCCGTGTCCGCGCAGGATTTCGCCACACTTGTGCAGCATGCGGTGGAATTGCAGCAGTCCGGCAATTACCAGGCTGCTGCTGAGGCGTACCGCGAGCTTTTGAAGCTCGATCCCAACCAGGTTCCCACCCACGTCAATTTGGCGATCGTCCTGGTCAATCTTGGCCAATACGACGAAGCCATCACCGAATATCAGGCCGCCGGTAAACTGCTGCCCAACGATCCGCGAATCGCGATGAACCTTGCGCTCGCTTACGAAAAGAGCGGCCGTATCAAGGAGGCTCGTGATCGTTTTGAAGCGCTCCACCTTTCCTTGCCCCAAGAGGCGAAAATCACCGCGCTTTTAGCCGACTGCGAGCTGCAACTCGGTAACGATGCGCAGGTGGTAAATCTCTTGCGTCCTGTCGCAGCGCAAGACACGGGCGACCTCGCTCTGGCTTACATGCTGGGTATGGCTCTCCTGCACGAACACCGCATCGAAGAGGGGCAGGTTTATCTTGACCGTATTTTGAAGAACGGAGATACCCCCGAAGCGCGCTTTCTTCTTGCTACTCGCATGTTTGAAGCGGCAGATTATCCTGCTGCCGTAAAGGAGTTTCGAAGTGCTGCTGAACTCAACCCAAACCTGCCCCAGCTTCAGTCTTTCTACGGTCAGGCACTGCTCAACACGGGCGATCCGGATGCGGCGGCAGCCGCCTTTCGCAAAGAGCTTGCCCTGAATCCAAACAACTACGCAGCAAATTCTTGCCTCGCTCAAATCCTCATTGTCCGCAGGAAAGCCGGCGAGGCTCTTCCGTTCGCAAAACGCGCTCTCGCAGCGCGTCCTCAATCTGCGGAAGCTAATCTGCTCACTGCTCAAAGCCTTTTAGGAATGGCCAAATTCGACGAGGCCCGCGCGTACGCGGAGTCCGCAGCTACCGCGTTGCCGGGATCGGCGGATGCTCACCGAACACTCGCATCCGTTTACACGGCGCTGCATCAAGACGCGCAGGCCAGACGGGAATTGCAGATTACACAGAATCTCGAAGCCGTTGCCGACGCTGCCGCGCCTGGACCCAAGCTAAATGAATTGGCGCCAGACTTCCAATTGCCTCGCGCTGGATCTGGCGACCGCGTTTCGCTGCACGATTTCCGCGGAAAGAGTCCCGTCGTTCTCGTTTTTGGTAGTTACTCGTGCCCCAACTTCCGCGATGCCGCCGAGTCGCTGAAATCCATGCAGCAGAGCTACGGCGCGCGCGTGCCGTTTCTCCTTGTTTACATCCGGGAGGCTCATTCGAGTGCCGACTGGCAAAGTACTCGCAATAGCAGCGGAGATGTCACGCTCGCTCCTGCCGGAAACATGAATGAAAGAAAAGAGCATGCCGCGATGTGCAGCCGCAAACTGCATCTTCCGTTTCCCGCTATTGTGGACGGCATGGACAACGCCGTCGAGATTGCATACAAGGCCTGGCCTAGCCGCGCGTTCATCATCGGCGCGGATGGACGCATTCTATACAGTACTCGCCTTACGGAGCTTGATTTTCGCACGAACGAAATGGAAGCGGTCCTCCGCCGGTTGAACCCGTGAAATTCACTAGACGAGAATTGTTGCGGCTTGCTGCCGGTTCTACTGCTTCGTCTCTTCTCACGCGTCCCGGCACTGCCGCCCAGCCGGAGCCGCTTTTCGCTGAAGTTCCTGGATCGTCGAGCGGTATCGAGTGGGTACATGACAACGCCATGTCAGAAGCGCGGTATCTGCCCGAAACGCTTGGCCCTGGCTGCGCTTTTCTCGATTACGATAACGACGGGTGGATGGACATCTATCTAGTCAATAGCGGGCCCTCCGATTTCTGGAAACCTCCCAAACCCATCCGCAACGCACTCTACAAAAATAATCGCGATGGCACATTTACCGACGTAACGGAAAAGGCCGGTGTCACAGGTGAAACCTTCGGTATGGGTGTTGCCGTGGGAGATTTTGACAATGATGGATGGCCCGATATGCTGGTCACCGCATACGGCAAGTGCATCTTGTACAAGAACAATCACAACGGCACATTCACTGACGTCAGCGGGAAGGCTGGCCTTACCGCGCCTCTCTGGACCACCAGTGCCGTATGGTTCGACTACGATAACGACGGCCGCCTTGATCTGTTTCTCTGTAGCTTTGTCGACTACTCTGGTGCCCACAAGTTTGAATGCGGCGACAACCGTATCGGCAAACACTACTACTGCATCCCGCGTGTATTCAAAGGAACAGCCAGCTTCCTTTATCACAACAACGGAGACGGTACATTTACCGACGTCACAAAGGGAACCGACATCGAAAAATCCCTCGGCAAAGGTTTGGGCGTTGTTGCTACCGATATAAACAACGACGGCCGCATGGACCTGTTCGTTGCGAACGACACTGTGCAGGATTTTTTGTATGTGAATCGCGGTCCGGGTCCGAATGGAACGTGGAAATGGGAGGAGATCGCGCTACAGGCCGAAGTGGCTTTCAGCGAAAATGGGCAGCCACGTTCCGGGATGGGCGTCGATGCGGCCGACTTGAACAACGATGGCTACCAGGATCTATTTGTCGCTAATGTCGACCAGGAGATGTTCTCGGTGTACCTGAACAACAAAGACGAGACATTTCGCGACGCCGCGCATATAGAAGGCGTCGCGCAGTCTACGCGGCTGCTCAGTGGCTGGGGTCTCAAGTACTTCGATTACGACAACGACGGCGCCATCGATCTTCTTCTGGCTAACGGTCACCCCGACGACATGATCGATCATTATTCGAACCAGGTGCACTACAAAGAGCCATTGCTGCTGTTCCATTACGACTCTGACGGGAAGCTGCACGACGTGAGCGACACTGCTGGGCCAGTGTTTAAAAAGTCATTCCCGGCACGTGGCTTGGCAGTAGGTGATTACGACAATGATGGAGCTGTAGATGTGCTTGTGGCAAATAATGGCGCAGCACCGGTTCTTCTGAAGAACAATGCTTCCAAGGGAAACAACTGGATCGGAATTAAGCTTGAGGGTGTAACATGCAACCGCGACGCCATTGGCGCCAGAATTTATTGGATAGCAGACGGCAAAAAGCGCTTTCGCCTCAAAAACAACGGCGGCAGTTATCTGTCATCTCATGATCCGCGCGAGGTGCTGGGCATTGGTCATAGCGCTAAGGTCCAACAAGTCGAAATCCACTGGCCCGCTCCCAGCAAGCAAGTTGATGTAATTAATGATGTGCCGCTAAATCGCTATGTGCACATTATTGAAGGCCGGGGCATTGTAACTTCCAGCAAGGAACATACGCCTGGTGAGTCGTGACATGAATACATACTATCGACAGGCGGTCGTGAAGGCTCAACGCAAGCTTGTTCGATGGCCCGGCGGCTCAGGCGTATGTGTCAGGCAAGGGTGCGCAAAATCAGCGAGGGTTTCGCAAGCCTCGCTGCTGACTCCCGGATCCTCCGTGGCCGCTATCTGCTGAAGCTTCTTGACTGTGTAATCCGGAGAAAAGCCAAATGCGTAGCAATGCACAAACGCCTGCTTCATCTGCTGGTCTGTACAGTTTTGCCCTCGTGTCAGGAGAAGATCGACAATGGAGTCAGCCACCGGCTTGCCGGGTTCGAAGTGAAATCCGGGATGTTCTCCAGTGGCGAGCGGAGTGACGCACCTCTGCGCGAAGTCGCAGGACGTCCGCAAAAGCCCAGAGTCAGGACGCAGGAAGAAGATTTCTCGATCTCCGATGCGCCATCTTCCGCCGGTACCTGCCATTCCCAGCCCTGGCGGTCCGTCTAATCTTCTGCCATAGCCAAAATAATACACCGGAATGTTGCTATCCCTCACATTTCCGCGCAGCACCTTTTCAATGTGGACCGTAACACGGTTAAGCTGTCCAGCGGTGTCTTCGTCCCAGTTTGCGCCTTGGAACTGGATTACCTTTGTGTTCCGGACGATCGTCCCGACCGCAATGATCGGTGCAAAAGCAAGTCGGCGCGATGGAGAGTCCGAGTCCAATGGCTGTCGGGCTACCAGCCGCCGACCTGGATCGCAAGCAACAAGCAAGGTTACGAACAGGACGGGAACTCCCAGCAAAAAACTAGGGCTCATAGCCGCTGTAAACGAACGCGAAGGCGTGGAAAATGCTGCCGGATTGCGTCCGCTTGCGGTGCTGGGTCTCGGCAACTGAACGTAGTTCATGCGGAGATGAGAGACAAACTCACGTGCCGGATAGTCGTCGAGTCTGGAAATGGTTGTTCGATTCCAATCCCGCTCCTAATCTTACGTGATGCTGCACCAGCAAAGCTGTGCGGGGTTGCTGCCGGTTTGCGATGTCATAGTTGCTGTTGCCGATACGGACAAGTTGCCATTGATCGGCGCCCGCGGACTAGTCCCGACCCGCAACCAACAGCACGTCATCTTGCCTTCCCAGCCATGGCAGACGTGTTACGCGATCATGTTTCGATCCGTTGTTCTGGGATGCGTGCCAACCGAGCGAGGAATATAACACCCGCACGTCCGATGCATCCGGCGTGAAAACTACTTGCTCAGGATGGCAGCTTTGGAACGGCCCGCATTGCGTCGCGCGGCTAGTTGCAGAACAATGATGGCCAGGATCGCAAGCGCAATGGCGAAGCCCGCCACGCCGATAGCGTGTATCTTCAAAAACTGAAATGTCTGGGGGCCGTAGTGCAGGCCGAGATAGGCAAGCGCGAAGTAGCGTATGCTGCGTGCCGCCGCCACGACGCTGATGAAATAAGACCATCGCACTTCGAGCGCACCCGCGCAGAAGACGGGAATCTTCATGGGCAAAGGAAGTGGGGAGAGCGCCGGAACGAATACGGTTATTAAGCCATAGCGTTCGAACCAGGAATGCAGGCGTTTGCCCTGACGGCTGGCGATCTGCTTTTGAAGCAGCACCTCGCCACCTTTGCGGGCGATGGAAAAGAGTATCAGGCTTCCGGCGAGCGAGCCGATAATGGCGCAGATGGCTGCCACATACGCCTGCGATGGTTTGTCGACCGCGATGGCGATCAACAGGGCATCGACGCCACCGACGACCGGAACACCAGCGGAGTCGAGTACGGCTAATAAGAAAAGCCCTTGCGGACCCCACAACAGCAGGGCCCGCACCAAGTGATTCCACCCAGCCATGACAGCGGAGGGGTGCTTCAGTGTTCCTCCCCGTTCAGCTTTTCGATCAGGTCTGCTTCGTCGAGAACGGGAACTTTCAGGTCGCGAGCTTTGTCGAGCTTTGAGCCCGCGTCTTCGCCCGCCACCAGGTAATTCGTTTTACTGCTGACCGACCCAGCCACTTTGCCGCCGGCGGCTTCAATGCGCTGTTTGGCATCTTCGCGCGTCAACGTGGGCAGCGTGCCGGTGATCACAAACGTGAGCCCGGTCAGCGGACCCGCTTTCTTCTTCTCTTTTGGCGCAGTGAAGCGCAACCCGGCGGCGCGCAGGCGCTCAATCAGCTCGCGATTGCGTTCCTCCGCAAAGAACTGTTGGATCGCGTCCGAGACCTTCGGGCCAATCTCATTCGCCTCCTGAAGCTCTTCGGCAGGCGCGGCTGCGATGTCGTCCAGACTTCCGAAGTGGCTGGCCAAAATCTGCGCTGTGCGCTCGCCGACGAACGGAATGCCCAAGCCGTTCAATACGCGGGAAAGCGGCTGTGAACGCGATTGATCAATGTTGCGGATGATCTTTGAGGCGGACTTCTCGCCCATGCGCTCGAGTGTGAGCAGCTGTTCAAGTTCAAGCGCGTAAAGATCGGCCACGTTGTGAACCAGCCCGCGTGCAAGCAACTGATCGACAAGCGCATCGCCAACGCCGTCGATATCCATGACACCGCGCGAGGCGAAGTGGCGCAGTGACTCGCGAAGCCGCGCCGGACAATTTGTGTTGATACAACGGCTGGCCGACTCGCCTTCCTCGCGCACCACATGGCCTTGGCAGATGGGGCAAATCGCCGGCATGTGAAACGCGCGGCGATGGGCGCCCTGTTCCACCACGCGGACAATCTTTGGAATGACGTCGCCACTGCGCTCTACTAAAACGGTGTCGCCGATTTCGACGCCCAAGCGAGCGATTTCATCTTCGTTATGCAGCGTGGCGCGAGAGACGGTGACGCCTGCCAGGCTGACGGGCTTCAGGTGCGCCACCGGCGTGAGCGTGCCCGTCCGGCCCACCTGCACTTCAATGCCATCCAGCACCGTCTGCGCCTGCCGTGCCGGATATTTGAAAGCGATAGCCCAGCGCGGGGCTTTAGCCGTCCAGCCAAGCGTTTCCTGTTGCGCCAGAGAATCGATCTTTGCCACCACGCCGTCAATCTCGTAGGGCAAAGTTTCGCGCTTGCCCTCCCATTCGCGGATGAAGGCGAGCAGTTCTTCGAGTCCCGCGCACTTCTTGCGGTACTTGTTTACTTTGAAACCGGAATGGTGAAGCGTCTCAAGAGTTTGCCATTGACTGTCCAGCATGGCGCGGCCTTCACGCAACAGAAAGTAGACGAAGTAATCAAGCGGGCGGGCGGCAGTAACGGAGGGGTCGAGAGCGCGAAGCGCCCCGGCGGCGGCATTTCTAGGATTGGCAAAACGTGACAGCTCCGCCCGCTCACGCTCCTCATTGAGGCGCTCAAAGGATGGGCGCGGCATGACTACTTCGCCACGCACCTCGAAGGCATTCTCGTCGATGCCGCCGCTCTTCAACCGTAGAGGGAGGGAGCGAATGGTCCGGGCATTCTGCGTCACGTCTTCTCCGACGCGTCCATCGCCTCGGGTGACGGCTTGCGCGAATCGCCCGCTGTCGTAGTAGGCAGCCATGGAGAGCCCGTCCAGCTTGAGCTCGGCAACATATTCGTAGCTCTCGGATTTAAGAAGTGTACGGACGCGTGTATCGAAGTCTGTCAGCTCCTGCTCATTCAACGCATTGTCGAGGCTGAGCATGGGCGCGCTATGAGGTACTTTGACGAACCCTTCACGCGGTTGGCCGCCTACGCGCTGGGTGGGCGATTCGGGCGTGCGTAACTCTGGGTGCGCGTCCTCCAAATCGCGGAGCTCGCGCATGAGCTGGTCATAGTCGGCGTCGGCAATTTCGGGCCGGTCCAGAACGTAGTAAAGATATTCGTGATGCTCAAGCTGCTTGCGAAGGCCTTCGGCACGCTGCTCGTCACTGACTTTGATTTTTGCGCCGCTCATGGGGCGAGTGATTGCTCCTGATACCTACTGGTGAACTCTATGTCGTGCTCTGAAGCAAGTGGGAGCGCTACTGTTCTTCAAGATGCTTCTGTGCGTCCGATAGGCGCGACTTCGAGTGCATCCAGGCGAGCACGACAGGATGCACGACAGCGATGAAGGTGGGAAACCACCCAAAGAAATTGCGAAAGTACGGCGGTGGGATCGAGGTGCATGGAAGGCGGCTCCTTTATGGTATCCACAAACGGACAATCGGAAAGCGCATGAAGTTTACAATGTGAGTTTGGAATCTTTCCACGCGAAGCGCGCCGCCATCCTCTACAACCCCGTGGCACGAGGGCTATCGCGCCACCAAAATTTGCTGCAACGCACCATCGCAGTGCTGGCGCGCCAGGGCATTGAAGGGCAGCTGGTTGCGACCAAAGGTCCGGGGACGGCCGGAACCCAGGCGCGGCGGCAGATTGAAGCGGGAAAAGATCTGATCATCGCCGCCGGAGGCGATGGAACGGTCAATGAAGTGGCGAACGGCATGTTGCACACAGGCGTGCCGCTTGCCATTCTTCCCGGTGGTACAGCGAACGTTCTCGCTTGCGAAATGCGTTTGCCCATCCATTTGGAGAAAGCGGCGGCGCAAGTGTCGAACCTTGTGCCACACGCTATCGCGGCGGGTGGGTTGCGCATAGGGGGCTCTGACTCGCGCGCGTTCTTGTGCATGGCGGGGGCGGGTCTCGATGCGGAAATCGTTTCGCGGCTGAATCTGGATCTAAAAGCTGCCACCGGCAAGTTCGCGTATTATGTGGCGGGTTTCGGCCATGTGTTTCGGCCCCTGAAGGAATTTGAAGTAACGGTGGACGGGCGGCGCTTCGAAGCCAGTTTCGCGCTAGTCAGCCGCGTTCGAAATTATGGCGGCGATCTTGAAATCGCGCGTGGAGCCTCGCTGATGCGAGATGATTTTGAAGTTGTGCTCTTCCGCGGAACAGTAAGCGCCCGCTATCTGCAGTACTTCGTCGGCGTTGCTCTGAAGCGCGTGGAACGTATCAAAGGTTGCACGGTTTTGCGCGGCCGAGCGGTCACGTGCTCTCACCCGCAGGGGAATGGAGTGTGTGTGCAGATAGACGGCGAACTGGCCGGCAACTTGCCCATCACAGCCGAGATTTTGCCGAACGCGCTCACGCTGCTGCTTCCGCCCGAGTACCTGGCGCGTGAACAATCCTATCTACTACGTAACAGCGCGGCAGCGCCCGGTGCGGCGGCTTGGCGAAGCTCAGCGGACTCACTTTCCAGTGTTGACCAAGCGCCGCTTGGCGGCCGGGCTAACGAGTTCGGCGTGGGCGCGAATCCAGTGCCGGGCCAATAGCAACCGGTCGATGGATAATGTCACGCACTCGCTGACAGGCCTGGCGCTGGCGCGTGTAGGTTTGAACCGGTTTTCGCCGCATGCCACGGCGCTTTTAGTTCTCTCCGCGAATGCGCCCGACGTAGACATCGTGGCCCTCAGCCGCGGCACACTCCCCTACTTTGAAGCGCATCGCGGTTACACCCACTCTGTGTTGTGCCTTCCGGTGATGGCTGTGGTGACGGTGGCGGTGATCGCGGCGCTCTTCCGCCAGCGGTTGCCGTGGCTGAATGCCTGGCTTCTGTGCTGCGTTGGCGTGGCAAGTCATCTTCTGATCGACTGGACTAACAGCTATGGAATACGCCTGCTGTTGCCGTTCTCTTCCCGCTGGTTTCACCTTGACCTGAATAGCCTGTATGACGGATGCATCATGGCTGTGCTGGTGTTTGCGGCCGTGTGGCCTCTGTTTTCGAGGCTGGTCAGCAGCGAGATAGGCGGCGGTATGGTGCGAGGGCGGGGAGTCGCTGCGTTCGCATTGGCTTTCTTCCTGCTTTTCGATTGTGGCCGCGCGATTTTGCATGGCCGCGCGCTGGCGCAGTTGGATTCGCGTCTCTACGATGATGCGCCCGCTCTACAGACAGCTGCGCTGCCGGAACCGTTCACGCCGTTTCGCTGGACGGGTGTGGTTGAGACGGCTAGAGCGTATCAAAGGATGGAACTGGATGCGCTGGGTCAATTGGACGTGCCGGACGCCGAGACTTTTTATAAGCCTGCAACCACGCCTGCCTACCTGAGCGCAAAGGCGAGCGAGCCATTCCGCTACTTCGTATACTTTGCCCGCTTTCCTGTTTGGTCTGAACAGACGCTGACCAGCGAGGCGCTGCCGCGCAAAAGGCTGGTGCTTTCAGATTTGCGCTTCGGGACGCCCGAGAGCGGGGCATTCCATTGTGTAGCTTTAGAGAACAGCCGCAACCAGGTTTTACATTCGGGTTATACGGTCGGCCCGGAGGCCGATCTGCAGTGGGACGCGGCTGGCCGAGATTCACCGAACGATTAGTGATTCGAACTCACGCTACGTGCTATGGGAACTGGAAAAACGCAACGAAGTACAGAGCGTGGATGTGTGGGCAACCACCGGGTTCCATTGCCGGCTACTAAGTGAAGATGTTTACCTGTTAACGTACACGCTGCTGCAAGCAGGAGGGTGGAAGACCCGCCGATCCACTATTTGGCAGCGCACCCCGGCAGGTTGGAAGATCATCTTCCATCAGGGAACTATTGTTCAGAACCCTTAAAGCGCCGGAGGCTTCGGCAGTCCCAGGGAATCTAGGCCGGCCCAAGGGCTTCGCCCACGATGCGCCGGCTGAGCTGCACCGGGTCTACCGCATAGGTTCCGGATCGCACCGCGCGCATGGCTTCCTGTGCATGACGGCGCATGGCGGTGGCGCCATTCTCCAGGCCGTTCAAAACGGAGCTCAGGCGCGTCAGTTGAAACGCTTCCGGGTTTTGCATAACTGCATCTGATGTTGACATGCCTGTATTAGCGTTGGCCCGCACGACATCGGTCATTAAGGCTACTCCGACCCTTGTTACTGGAATGGTTTCTTACAAGTTTCTTATCGGCGAGTCCCTCTGACGCATTTAGAGGCGTAGGTATAGGAATTTAACTGTTGCCCTATAGTTTCAGCAGCCTGGTTGAGATAAACAGCAGTTTCAGGCGCGTAGGATCGGGCCACCTTAGAGTGGCGTGGCTGAGCGAGCGAGCAATGGTAAACTCAGGGCCAAATCTTACATGCTGATGCAACGTATTCGTAACTATTCGCTCGCTGTCCTGCTGGTCTCGGCCGTGCTGGGCGCCACGTCTTTCAAGCTGATGAAGAGCATTCCGATACCCGGGGAAGGTGGCTGGGATTACCTGGCGGCGGACTCGGCAAATAGACGGCTCTATGTGTCGCACGCTACAGAGGTGGACGTTCTGAACTTGGATACGGACGCGGTAGTAGGCAAAATCCCCAACACAAACGGCGTGCACGGGATCGCTTTCGCCAACGATCTGGGACGAGGATTTGTAAGCGACGGGCGCGACAACCAGGTCACGATCTTCGACCTGAAGACGCTGAAAGTGATTGCAACGGCGAAAACCGGAACGAATCCCGATGGGATCTTGTATGACTCGTTCAGCAAGCGCGTTTTTACGTTTAATGGCCGCAGTAGCGACGCCACAGCGATTGATGCGCAAACCGGCAAGGTGGAGGGCACTATCGCGCTAGGTGGCAAGCCGGAATTTCCGGTGAGCGACGGCAAAGGCAACGTGTACGTGAACATTGAGGACAAAAGCGAGATTGTGCGGCTGGATCCGAAGACGCTGGCAGTAAAGGATCACTGGCCGTTGAGCCCGCAATGTGACTCGCCCTCAGGCCTGGCCATGGATGTGGATAGCCGTCGCCTGTTCCCGGTTTGCGATAACAAGGTGATGACGGTGGTGAATGCCGATTCCGGGAAGGTGATCACCACCGTTCCAACCGGGGAAGGCACCGATGCGGCGGCGTTTGACCCGGAGAAGAAACTGATTTTTTCGTCAAACGGCGAGGACGGCACCCTAACGGTTATCAAGGAACAGTCAGCAGATAAGTACAGCGTGGTTGAGAACGTGAAGACCCAGCGCGGAGCGCGGACTCTGGCGCTCGACTTGCACACTCATAAGCTGTACCTTTCAGACGCGGAGTTCGGCGCAACGGCCGCGGCCACGGCGGACCATCCGCACCCGCGACCTTCAATCAAGCCGGGCACGTTCAAGCTGCTGGTGGTCTCTTCGAATTAAGCCGCTCCGAAAGAATCAGATTTGCCAGCCGTGCCAAATGTGCGTGAGATTGTTCCATCTTTGCCGGCGGCGATCGGGCCCGCTGATGTCGTTAAACCAGAGCCGGAAGAAGATGGCAATGCGGTCGTCATCAGAGGTGTTGACGGCGGCGGCGTGGGCCAGTTCGTAGTGGCACAAAACGACGTCGCCGGGCTTGCACCGCAGCTGCAAGGGCGCGCCCAGCGGTACCGATGGCATTCCTTGTTCAAGTGTGGCTTCGCCCCGTTCGCGGAAGTACTGTTCGAGAACCAGGTGCGAGCCGGGCCAGACGGTGAAGTTTCCGGCGAAGTCCGTTTTCACTTCGGTTAAGAAAACAGCCAGCAACGCGGTGAAATTCTGAATGCCGGTTCCTTGCATGCCGTTATCCGGAGTAGGGATGCCGTCGATGTGGGCGACAGGTTCATAGGTGCGGTCGACATTGTGGGCCTGGCGGATGGCGATCTGTCCGGAATCACAGCCGTAGCGCTTCCTGCCGAGTGCCCGGTCGGTGATCGCCTGGACGGCCTTGTTCTGGGCCAGGCGCTTGATTTGGATGGCGCCGCGGAGATCGGGACACCACGACCGGTTGTTGTATTCGACAAGGCGTGCGGGGTCGAAGTGCTTCTGGACATCGCGTAGGATGGTTTTCCGGGCGGCTTCAATGAGCGTGGGAGACAGCAATTCTTTGAAGTGGACGTACCCGTCGCGGCGGAAGCCCGGAACCCAGGACTCAGTATCGGTCGGCATAGTTACATCATCGAAGATGCCGATGTAAGAATTAGGACAGCTTACCGGATATGCAATCGTTTGAATTACTGGGCGGCAAGTATCAACAGGGCGAGCAGGTAGTGCCCGGCGCGATTCAGACGTTTCGCGCCTACGAGGTTCCGACGGGCCGTCCGGTGTTCATCCACCGCATCGCCTCGAACGATCCGGCGGCGCAGGAAATCGCGGGGCTGCTTTCGGCGGGTCTAATCCGGTCTTCTAACGTGCGGAAGATGCTGTTGGACGTGTATGAGAGCGAGCCGTATCGGTTTGTGGTGACCGAGCCGGCACGCCAGTGTGTACCGCTGCGGGATTGGCTGGAGCGCGAAGCCGGCGACCTACCGGAACCGGCCGCGAAGCCCGTTGCCGCTCTCGAAGCGCTTCGCTTGGAACCGCCGCCGAAGGTTGCACCCGCGCCTTTGCCTGATCCGTCTTCCGCGCCCGAAGTCGAAGCCATTGAGCCACCGCCTGATGCAGAGCCATCGGAGTTCACCCGTTTATTCCACGAGGCGCTCTCCGGAAAGCTGGAAAGATCGCGCCGCAGCGCTGTTCCGCAGGATCCTGCGCCGTTGTCTTCAGTTAGCGGCAAGGCGCCATTGAACGACGAAGAGGAGGAGCCCAGTCGGGCTGTTCGGGAACCCGGACGCTTTTCCCGTACGGCTGAGCGTAGCGATGCAATTCCGGATGCCATCAAAGCGCCGCTGGCCGAGCAAGCTGCGGTAGCGGCGCCGGAGCCGAAGCTGTTTTCACAGGTCGCCGCGGCGCAGGACGCCGGAAGATCCAGGCTGACCATTTTCCTGGTGGTGCTTGGAGTCGTAGTGGTCTTGCTTGTTATGTTTGTTGTGGTTTTTATAAAGAGATGAATCGATACCGCAGACTTGCACTTTTGATGATTGCCGCCGCGGCGGCATGGCCCGCCGTTCTATCCGCGCAAGCACCGGCGCAATCCGTAAAGCCGGACTTTTCGGGTCGTTGGCGCATGGAGAAGGACAAGAGCAACTTCGGCAGTTTTCAGGTGCCGGACCTCGTGGTGCAAGTAGTCGAGCATCGGGATCCGACGCTGAACGTGCATACGGTGGAGACAACGGGCAAGCAGACCTCGACTGCAGACGTGAGTTATTTTACCGACGGTACGCCCTCAAACAACATCATCAAGGGAAGAAAGGCGGAGAGCAAAGCTTTCTGGGACGGAGCAGCGTTGAACGTTCGAACGTCTGAGAAAGACTCGAAGGGTGAAGACGTGGTGATAGAGGACCGGTGGGAACTGTCGGAGGACGGTCAGACGCTGACGCGCACCAGCCACATCATTACTGAAAAAGGGTCCGTGGACCTGAAGCTGATTTCGCAGAAAGAAAAGAGCGGAAGTTAGTCCCCGCAGCTTCCAGATCAAGCCGTTATTCGGCGTCCACTCTAGTTGTGATTCAACGTGAAGCCGTGAGCGGAGGCATCCTATGAAGGCATTGCTCGTTGTAGCAGTTTTGACGGTTCGCCCGCTGGGAGAGGCGCAGACCCAATCTGATAAGCCTTCCGAAGCCAGACCACCGGGCGGCGGCGATCAGGGCCGGTAATTCGGCTTTCTCTAATGGAGGAGAAGACACGAAAAGGAATCCATGCACGTAAGCTTTTAGATCAACCAAATCAGCGAGCGGAGAGAAATGCGTCGTCCGTTATCATGCGGTCAACGGGAAGGTGGCCGGAATGCTTTCGGACCGCTACGAGCTATTGATCACACATATTTCTGTTCTGCACGGCAGACAAGGCGCCAGAAACGGAAGGTGACATCCGACTCCCCTTCTCGTTCGGGCCAGCGTCGGACGTGCAACCTGTTAGTTCCGGCAAGGTAGAATCCGGCAGGAAAATCGCGCAGATCAGGCTGACCAATTTTTCCTGACCAATTTTTCCTTTCCCGGAACTACACCCAAAGAGAGGAAACAAATAGCAGTCGTAACAGAGACACGGAAGATTGGAAAAGTAATGCGAATTGGCATGTGACCTACACACTCCAAAACCTTGGGGGCTCCGACACTCTCGATATCGCAGCCCGGCAAAGAGTGAAACCATTTAGACCGCCAAAGGCGCAAGCTTAGCTAAACCAGGAGGGGCTAAAGACGCCCTAGCAGCACCCATGAGTGCACGAAGCACAACCACAGCCGCCACAGAAGGAGCAGGAGGAGCAGCCACTGCATGATGTTGGGCAGCTACAGCTTTGGGCGCTGTACTCCACTTCCAGCTCAGGGTCCTCCACGAAAGACACAAGCCCTTTAACAAATCCGTCAACACTGGCTTCAGGCGGCCTTGGACTGCTAGCCGCGGGATTCTGGAGGTTATCAAAGCTCATATATGTAATCGTTCTCCTAATAGATTATGTAATCGTTCTCCTAATAGATATTTTCGTTTCTGACACAAGGTTTTAACGTGCTGTACCCATGACGAGCGACAACTTTGGACCGCCAGTCGTCTTAAGGAATGTCATTGATCCACTATCCGAATAACAGGCCAACGCGCCGGCATTCGACATTGCAAACCGCGACCCTGCTACTTTGTTGACCAAATCATACGTTAGATAAAGGCTCTCCTGAGCCGGGTTACCTTCAGAAGCGTTCATTTCTAGAACGGCGGAGGCCCCGGCCGTTTTTACGCTTGTAACAACGAATCCGGGATCTACATCTGGCACGGGTGAGTGAAACACGATTTTTCCCTCCGAAGATATAGCTATCAGCTCGGGTGTCGCCGTAGAATCTACCATGTAGACAGTGTCGTTGAAAGCGGCAATAGATGAAGAAGCAAGGTTAATTACCGCCTTCGGCACGTCACCCTTGAACAGGGGGCTAGCCGCAGCGAAGGCAGAGCCATCCGGAATTTCCTGCGCAACAACCTTCTTAACGAAGGTCCCGTCGGAATTAAAGACACCCAAAAAAGGGCGAGCGTAATTCGGCTGCTCTTTCCAGAATTTAGTACCGTATACAAAGAGCCTGCCAGAAGAGAACAAAGCTAGCTTATGCGGAATTACTAACCCGGGCATCTGCAGCTTAACAGTGGAGAGCAGCGTCCCATTGGGCTGAAAAGACAACACCTCCACGCTAAACCCAACTCCCTTCAAGAGATACACAGCACCCGATTGACTCACAGCGAAGTCGACGATAGAGTTGTTTGGTGCGGAACTGTCAGGTGAAAACACGGACACACCGGAGGCATTAACGCGCGTCACCTCAGGGGAGGGACCTGTTGCGGTGAAGCCTCGGTAGTAGACGTTTCCTGAATTATCACAGTAGAGAGGAGTGGCGATGGTAGTTATAGCCTTTGGGAGCACTACGTCCGCAATCTTTGAAAACCCTACTGACGTGGATGTCAATAGAGGAGACTGGCTGAGCGCCGGAAAACCGGCCAGACACGTTAATGCGAGGGAGCGTAGCGTACGGGATGGGATATAAAGTCTCATGATGGCTTTCCTAGGCTCTACTATAGTGGACCCCAGAATTTCTTAATCGGTGAAGCTCATCTGGTTCGCTGATGCCGTTATGATTAGCGTCAATCCAAACTAGAAGCCGCTCATAAATCCTGTCTCCTGGATCGATGAATCCATTCTCATTCCCACCGTTCTCTGACTTGTCAAACACGGCAAGGGCTGCAAAGCCATTTGGATTGGAGCTTGGAGGCTGTTCAGTTATGACGTGCCTTCGATAAACTCAACCGCGTAAAATTGAGGATCTCAGCTTCGGCGGCAAAGCGACGAAGGAGGATCCAACCATGAAGAAGGGCCGATTCAGCGAAGAGCAAATCATTGGTATATTGA
>JAABUQ010000309.1_pt1 | contig 112786 bp, 90 predicted proteins | sample 5560001 | NCBI WGS metagenome assembly JAABUQ01 (sample SAMN10711888, study PRJNA513371) | rock metagenome | isolation source: Antarctica rocks | place: Antarctica: Victoria Land, Finger Mt nord | collected 2015-12-18 | reverse complement strand
TTCTTCCCTTCCCACAAAACCATCCTGTGAAGCACGCCCCCAAGAAAATCCCAGCCCCATCCACAACAATCACGACCTTGCCACATGACATCACCAACACCCCATCCCAATCCATCCCCCTTCCTCCCGTAGGTATGTTGGCCACATACACAACAAGACACGTAATCACATACACTCCCCAACACCCCCCCCCCCTTCCCTCAATAACATCCAAACCAACACCTCCTCCTAAACCCCTAATCTAGCTCCCCCCTCCTCTGCTAAAAGGACTGCTCACATCGAGAAACGCGTACTCAGGCGCCATATCCGCGATCAGGCGCCATTGTCTCGCAAAGGGGAATGAGGTTCTGGAGATTGATACGGGCTTGAGATGCGCACAGATTTAAATAGCCAGTAGCGAATGTCATTTGCTTTCTGATTTTGGGTTGAGGGCTAGGGATAGTGAGGAATGCGAAGGAAACAGAAGCTTGGGTAGTGCTGTCACAGCAAGTTGATAGTATGATAATGGGAAGCGAAAAGAGTGTGCTAGGATGCATTGCTTAATGTAGACGCCATATAATACATGTACACTTAGGAAATCTAGGGCCCCCTGCTTCATTCCATGACCCGCCAGCCACGCCATGTCCGATTCCAAAAACCGTTCATTCATGTCTCCAGAAGCTGGTGTCGTACTGCTTGTCTTGTCGTGCCGCTTAGGCCTTGTTCTCCTCCTTCTCGTCGGAGGCAGCCACAGCCGTCTCCTCGGTATAAGCTGGAAGGCCCTCATCTACATAAGACGGCAGTCCGTCCTCCTTGTCTTCGCTCTGCACCGCTTCGTACGCGCCCTGGCGACCCGAACGACGGTATCTCATCCAAAGGAAGACAACCGCCTGCCCGACAAGCACGCCAATCGCGCTGGCGGTCATGCCGACCGCGACACCGACAATGACTGGCAGAAGGACAAACGTAAAGACGTGCCGGGCGAGGTGCATCGTCTTGCGGAGGAACCCTCCATGATGGTGACGGTGTCCAGCGTGATGAGGTTGGCGGAAATGCCCGGGGACGACGTGATTGTGTGTGGGCAGGTTGATGACGCTGCCGTCTTCGCCTCCGTTATCGTACTCGGCGAGAGTTGGTGGGGGATGGTGAGGGTGAGGGTGGCCTGCAAGACGGTGGAAGCAGCGGATGCAGAAGCCCTTCATCTTTTTGGCGGCGTGCTTGGTAGAATGGGCTGCGGCGGCGGCTTTGGCGCGGGCGGTGGAGACGGCGGCGGATAGCTTGGTCATCACGCGGCAGACCATGTTGGTGCACTTGGCGTCGGGGTCCGAGGGGGAGGGGGCCACGGTTGAGAGTTTGGCGAGGGAGAGCTGGTGGTGGAGGTGGTTAGTGGATGTTTTGAGATTTGCGAGGAAGGGAAGGCTTACAGAGCCATCAGCGTGCTTGATCGCTTCGATCTTGAGGTTTTCAATCTTGATCATCTGTCCGTCGAGACCTAGGATTGTCATGAGGATACCGACGACGGTGTTCCCGTCCTCGGTCTTCTCATCCTGGAATTCGAGCGTATAGCTGAGTTTCAAGTCCTTCTCGTAACGCTCAAACCCGGTCTCCGAAGAGGACGCTTTCTTCACTTGAGGGGCGAAAAGCAAGCCTGGCAAGTCCTGCATGGTAACCGGATAGAAGGGTTTGCCATTCAGCGTCAGGTGGTCGTCCTTGGCGGCAAAGTGCATGATGAGATCGCTCTCGACATCGTTCGTCCATTCGTGCACGCCATTCCGCTCAGTCTTGAGAGCGAAGGGGCAAGAAGCGCAGTCCAGTTTAAGGCTCTGCGAATTGTGGTCCACGATCTGAGGGACAAACTCGGAGGCTTTGGCTTTTGCCGCTTGGACGTCATCGGCGATCTCCTGAGGGATAAGGAAGGCGTTGGCGGTCAACACCAACGCTGTCGTTGAAAGGAAAGTAGAGAAATGCATTGTGTGTGTTCTATCTTCAGCGTAATCTGATGATAGAGGTTTGGAAGAAGTTAGGTAGTTGATGGAGAAGAAGAAGGACAGAGAGAGCAAGTCGGCTGTGTTAAACAGCCACTGAAACCACGCTAGCTATTTCTGGAAGTCAGGCGATTCGCCTTTGTACGCGCAATCGCTTGGATGCGATACGTCAACCGTGACAACCCGATTCACCTACTGTAGTATTTCAAAGAATGATGACAATGAAGCTGAAATTTCCACAGCTGTGACGGGGTACCTTTTGCCTGCGTCGGGGAATCGAGGTAGAGTTGAGCCACGGCGAAGGGCTAGAATAAGGGAGACAGTCAGTTGATGAATCCGAGGTTGAGGTACAGGGCTTGAAGATAGATTCCCGTCACACCTCGACCATCTTCTGTTAGTGACAGCTATCATTGGGTGGGCTTCACAATGGAAGGTCGTGGACAATGTGGTGCATCGAACAAGAAAGAAACATTTGTCCTCCATATCACAAAGACATATCAACAGCTGGCGCGAGAAAGCACTGAATGCCGTGACAACTGGGTGATTTGACCATTTGGTTGATGTATGAAAGTTCCTGAAGTCGGAAGATGCGTTCGCTAAGGCTCGAGAATTTCCGTGTCATTATTGATGGATGAAAAATGTCATGTCACCTGCTGGTGCAATGTACAAGAAGTACATGTATTGACCAGATGTGATACTTGAATCTCTGGATGAGCAAACAATCGTACATCCTGGTCGCCCTTCCAATGCTGTGCAAACAACGCTCGCTTGAACGCTGCAGAAAACGGCCACGCCCAGCCGCACAACCGAATGTAGTGGTACAAAGGTGGTTCGAGGACCGAAATTACCCCCTGGCATTACAAATCTTGTATACAACCATCACCTGGATGGCTTCTTCTAATGCTTTTCCCCCTTTCCATTACCATTCCCGCGGCGCCGATCTTTTTCGAGAAGCAGAGTCAGCTGGCTTTTGGTCCTCGGCAGTGCCTGAGCTCCCCCATCCGGTTCACTGCCTGACTCAACAGGGTTCGTGATTTGCGGCGGAGCGGTATCTTTAGTGAATGTGACCCTCGCTTTGCCCCTTCCTCCCGGCTGCAGATGGCGGCCGGTATCCATCGTTCCAGAAGCCTGATAGGACGCTGACGCTGCTGTGGTCGCGCTTGGAGTGCGCAGCAAGGAGGGCAGAGAAACGAAAGAAGACTGTGCTGAGCGGGTCTTTGCAACGAATCTGGATCTGAAGTCAGGTTCAACCAACGAGCCTTCTTGCGGCTTGCGGCTCGAAGTGTGGTCTGTGGATGATGGATCTTCCGTTGATGTTATCAGTGGGTCTTGAAGGGCACTCTCTGGGCTGGAGATGTTCTCAGAGATAATGGCCGGACGTATCTCAGAGCTTCTGCTTCCGCTTGCTCCTGATCCGTCAACCGGTCCAGCGTTCTCGACCTTGCTGATGACTAGTGTAGAGAGAGGAGGAGACGTGGTGTTCGATACTGTACTTGATGACTGGGATGACTGTCGAAGCATGGCCACTGGTCTCCTTCTATTCGCAGGTGTACTCACATGGAATGTTGTCCGTTTACGCCCAGTCTTCTTTGAACTCCTATGATTCTCTCTAACAGTATCCTCGCTGCTTGCGCTTTCAACTGTTGATGAACTCTCCGCATCTTCTGGCCGCAATGTCTCGCTATCCGCCAGCAGGGCGCAAGACTTGGACAGAGCATCCGGCGCTCCGACGACGAAAGATGGTTGTGTGGGAGGGGCAAATCTTTGGGCGGTGGAAGGCGGTGTTGCAGTAGGCGTGCTGTCATCGCCATTATCTTCGGAAATAATCTTGTATCTCGACGCCTCGGCTGATCTGTCTAAATCGCCCGAGCTCTCTTGGTATGGCGAAGCTTGTGCTTGTACTGTCGGCTCAGGTATTGAGGGTCGCCGCAAACCTAGATCTCTCTCTTCCGTCTCTGATATCACCGAAGAAGGCTCACCGCGGTTACTAGCCGAACTGAGCCTGCTTCCAGCGCTAGCTGGGCTATGCGAGGGTGGCGGCGTCCTCATGTAGCTTCCGATATGTCTAGACGTACGGGGAGACTGTGTGGGCGTTGTGCGCAGCGGTCCCTCCACGGAGATTGCATTGAAAAGCACAGCAACCTGGCTACCAGTGACTGTATTCAATATATCTTGACTGCCCCATATCCTCCAGAAGAAGTTCTCCAGCCGTCGACCAGCTCCATCCGCAAGTAGAGCCCGATTGGTAGAATACGCTGGGTACTCTTTGTCAGCTGGTTTTGCAATGACAATGATGCAATATTATAGAACCTTTCCATAATGTGATTATGTCTTCCACATCAACATGATCGAAGCTGTCAATCTTGCCCGTTATGGTCTCACTATTCATGACCAGGCCTTCTGGTAGACCTGCCATATTTATTTGTCGCTCTTTGAAAGAGCGGTGCTCCGAGATTATGGAACCGTCATGGCTTTCATTCGCCGCCACCCCGACGCCAAGTCACAGTCCCAAAAGCGGGTCTGCTCGTAAGAACACGAGGATCTCGGCTCGAATAGGGGACCTGATACGTGTTGATGTGCTCTTGAAAAGGAAAGTACTCTAGGAGATATATCGGCACCGTATACGGTATGTGTATGGCGGTCAAGACGCAGCAGAGAGGCACGACGAAAGGAAGGGGCGTGTGAAGAAGGAGCTGCTGTCACCGCTGGTCAAGGAGGATGAAAAACAGGCAGAGAAGCTATGCGATCATCGGCAGCTTTCATAGCTGTGATTGTAAGGACATGGTCAGTGCAGAGGCAAGAGTGTGGAAAGGCCCAAGTCCGGCGGTCCGTAGGCCAGGGCGTCTCGGCAAATGGATCATGTCTCGAGGCCATGGACCTGACTAAAGGCGGTGGTCTGATGTCAGGGCAGACGGACTGAACGTTGGATCATCAGTGTGGTGGCCGCTACTATTGGGGCAGCAAAATTGGTGGGCACCAGAAGTGCACCCTTGCGGGCTTTAGAACCTTCCATTCCTTGGTCTTCGCGCTTGGCCGGGATGTCACCGTCTTTGGGAGAGCTTGGAACCAATCGGTAGCAATAGTGTCGTCGACCCAGAGCATGTTAGGAGTCCCGTGTGAGTGGATTCCGGAGAAAGACTACGGGACTAAAAAGGAGGAGGATCATTCACGTGGTCGTCCCCTGAGAAGACTCCCGTCCTTCCTAGAATACTATTTCCATGCTTTTGGCGGTCAGCAAATCTCCAGCAATCACCCTTCTGCCAACGCAGTCTGGACGTTCCGATATTCGCATTAGCTGATCATTCACCGTCGCATCGAAGTGGGTATCCTCTGGGTGGCATCCTTTTTGGGCTTTCAACGCCCTGACCGCGTGGCAATCTGCAGTCCAACGGGTCATCTGCTCATCACACCCTTCCAGCACCCGCGTCGCATCGAATACTATCGCTAACGAATATTCTGCGACTACCAATCACGTTTTCAATCACTAATCATCTCATTGGCCATCTATAAAGGGACGAAGATCAGACATTGCTTTTCCCGATATGTCCAGTCCAGCGCCATGGTAACAATCACCGGCGACTCCGTGGAGCTCTTGTCGTACCTGCAGATCGCTGAGCGGCAATACTCCTGTACCTGGTGTATCTCGTGCTCATATGACGATCTCCTCCCTTTGGATGCTCCTGTGGCCAGACCACGATAATACTTGGACCAATCTGCCAGCGTTCCGAGACGTTACACCTTTCTTTAAAACAAGCGTTGCCAATGAGGGAGAAAGGCAACGTGACCATAAGCAAGTATGGAAAGCTGATATGGACATTCTCTTTGATGTAATCGCACACGGCGGTCGGAACGGTTCTGGATCAGCCTGCTCGTCGTCCCGCCGCCATGAATAGTCTCGCCGTTCACAGGCTACCAACAATGGTCCCCCGGTTGAGAGGAGTGTAAGTGCTGTGTCTACTATCGAGCTCTTACTACCATCTTGCTCTTTCCTTATGCAGAATTTGACACCATCATTGTCCTCTCTATCCTGACCGATCTTGACGCTACGCTCTAGAGGCTCAACTCCACGATGAACATCGACTACAAACATAGTACTCCCACATACCTAATTGACACAGGGACTAGCATTATGATTTGCATTATGACTCTCGAGAATTGTTCGTTGGTCGATATACCTACGCGTTGGCAGAGTGCATTACTCAGAGAGCACACATCCTTTACCACTTCCGAATGACGAGTTGACGGAATGATCATGGACTGATCGACCACTGACAATATATTGCTAACTAGAAGCTGAGTGCAAGTGCATCCCGTCGTCGTTCATGACATCTATAGGGGAAATCTTATGGGGTAGAACAAACAGTCCATTGACTATCAGGCCCTTAGCAGCCATATTTCTTCACTCAAGCTGACGCTTGGCATAAGGGCGCGGAGATCTGTCCCCATTTACAGGGTTTGTTCTTGTTTGTAATAATTCAGTGAATGACTCACTCAAACCGATCGCTGGGACAGGAGGGACTAGGTATTCTTCACCACTTCCCTACAACAAGAATGAATACCGAGTAGAGTAGTCTTCGAATCTTACAAGATCTCCATGGAATGATGGCTTGTCCAGGTTTCTCATCCTTGCAAACATCGCATTCCTCTCTCTTTTGTAGACATATCTGGGCTTTCAGCATTTGTTTGCTATCACTATTCAATCTTTGGCGCCATCCTTGTTACAGGAAGCGGGCTTACAAGGTAGGATCGCGGTGGCATACGCGTTATGTGCAATGCTGTTGCCGAGTAAAGCAGCGTTCCTTCTATGGCGTCCGATGCGCTTGTCGTGGTTTACTCGATGCGTCCCTTTCATCTTTCTGGTTCTATATTGCACGGTCAATCTTCGCTTCCGAGCATTGCTCTCGGCTTCGATATCTTTGTTTGGCTTGTCTGAACATTGCTGCATGTGTACTCGGATACGGTTGCTGGTGGGCGTATGCATCCTCATGGGAAAGCTTGCTACCCTCATTCTGGCACGCCCTGCAGTCGCACTCGCTACTCGTCTGACCACTGAAGTCTCATCATAGGGTTCCTAAATTCCGGATTTCTTTTGGTTCAATACACCGGCTAATGCTCAATCGCAAGTGGGCGTGAACAGGAAATCGATAAGTGGACGTCTTAAAGCTCGATCTATGATTAACATTATCAAGCAAGGGAAGTACTAAAGTAGGACTACTATCTACCTTTGAAGAGCCTATACCGAAGTACGCCATTTCTGTATACTAACAAGAAGAAGAAGCATTGTGAAACTCTGACGATTTGGATGCTACTCCGTGTGTGGCAATTGTGGCAATTGAAGGCTCAAAGAGGAGTCGTTATTTACCGCAAGCGTGCATTCCAGGTCAATGGAATGCAGCAACCTTATTTTCCTTTATACCCCCTCAGCACAACTCCTTTTCTTCGAAAACACCGTCGTGCCTTTACTGAATCACTCCGAATCACTCTCGTTATCAGTCAAGAAGGATTGAAGTATCACAAGCCGTTCGTTAAAACCGACTCTTGCCCCGAAAATGCGCTTTTCCAAGCAAATCGCCGTCACGGTGGCACTCACAGTCCCATTTGCCTCTGCGTACAGTCTGGCAGACCTCCCATCTTGCGCGGTCAGTCTACTCAACCACTATCCCAAGTAGAAGCAGTGGTCTAATATCACACCAGTTGAAAGCGGCCTCCTCGGGCATCTCAGACACCGGATGCGCGACAACAGATTACCGCTGTCTCTGCAGCGCCTCCTCGTTTCTCAACACTCTACAGGGACAGGTAGCGACCGAGTGCAGTGCAAGTGACATCCAAAGTATGAACTTGCATTGAAGAATTCCCACGTCTACTCCAATAACCCTATGTTTCCGAAACAAGGGCTGCAGAGACTGACTTCAATCCAGAAACCCTCATCTTTGCCCAAGGCGTCTGCTCCTCCATCGGCATCACCATCTCCCTCCCCGCATCCACCCCCCAATCCAGCTCCTCCGCCTTCTTCGCCTCCCCTGTCAACGACTACGCATCCGCCACCTCCACAGCACCCGACGCCAGCATGACTTCCTCGACCTCCTCCTCCTCCTCCTCCTCCTCCACAACATCCCCCGCCGGTAACGCCGGCGCCGTTACAACCCCAAACGTAAGTCAGATCGCTACCACCTCTACTATCGTACTCTCAATCCCTCCCACCGCATCCTCGACATCCCCTCAACAATCCCCCTCCCCATCTCTTCCACCCAGCAGCACCAGCATCCCCAGCAGCACCAGCCACCCCTCCACAGCCTTCTCCCCCACTACACCACCACCCAATCCTGCCGATCTCTCCCCCACAAACCCCCTCTCCGCACCTATCTCCACAGCAGCACCAACTAACACATACCCCCCACCCTTGCAGATGCTAAACACCACCCCCTCGGCGTCGAACCACAGCGCTAATACCACGGTCGCGACGAAGGCGCCGGTCGTGCCGTTTGAGGGCAATGCCGCGAGTCATGGACGGTTGAGGTGGACGGGGGCGGCGTTGCTGGTTGGGGCGGTGGGGGCTTGGGCGGTGTTGTAGGGGGGGGAGATGGGGTGGGAGGAGGGTGGTTTGGTTGTATAGTGCGCGCTAGCTATCTTTGTTTTCGAATTGGCATGTTAGAGGGATGGGTGTTGGTGGGCATGGGATTGGGATGAGGAGTGGTAATTGGGGAAGGGGCATAGATAGACTGTTCTTCGAATTTTGGTGTTTGGATCTTGGATGTACTCTGGGATGGAGCATGGATAGACTGGTTTCCGAATTATGGGGGTTTGAATCTTGGATACTGTGGTACTGTTTTGTAATTTCTATAATTACGATGTCTTCAGCGCGGGCGAATTCCTGCACAAGGGGATGATTCTCTCGCAACGGTTCCTGTATGAAGAGGTGATGCTCCCTCGGTGAACCTAGTTGCTTTGTGCCCCGAGCGTCAGAGTTTCAGAAGATTTTGTTCTCGAACAGACGCCTCCTGATGTATTCCAATTGTACTTTGGGAACCTAAGGTTAACCCTTGAAGGACCGACCTATATAGCGATGGGAGACCCAAGAGAGTGGGAGACTTATAAATTGTTGTTGGGAAAGTTGAAAGGCACCAAAGAGTTTATGGAAAGTAGCATCCTCAAATAGTGATAGTTATACTAGCCATCTATATCCTAATTCTACATCTGCAAGCTTTTATGTAATGTGCCCCTTTCCATGACCTCGTATGTACTCATGAATATCCATCACACATATATATATCCAACCCGCAAACACTTGATACCGAAAATGATCATCCCATCTCACTTCTTTGCTTCCCCCTCCTCCTCCATAGACTCTCTGCTCGCCGAGGCTTAACATACCTGGCATCCCCTTCTTCAACAACAGCCACCCCCCTAACCCTCGCCCTCTCCTTAGCATACCACCTCCTCCGCTCCCACCTTTTCCTTTCGACCCACTCCTGGCTCGCCCCTCCCCTTTTCAACGCCACATTCATGAGCAACCCCACATCAACCATCTCCCTCGGCAGCCCCTGCACAACCTGGAACATCTCCATCGACTCGTTCACGCCCTTGATCCTCTGCTCCCCGAGTCTGAAAATCGCAAGCGCGACGCGGAAAAGCGTGCGGCTGCCTTCATAGAACAGGACATCCCAGACGCGCAGCACAGACTCAATGGGCAGGGTGCCGATAAAGAGCGACATGAACCAGCTCGTCGTGCAGAGGCTGATCGGCGGGAGTTTGACGCCTAGACTGCCGGCTTCGTCGTCGCCGCTGGAGACCTTTGTCCAGATCGAGGGGAGAGATTCTTTGAGCGCGGTCATTAGGACCCAGAGATCGACGTTCGCGCCTTCGAGGCTGATTTCGTGGGTTCCGGGCAGGTGGGTCGTGGTGATGATGTGGAGCATCCAAAAGGCGTTTTCTTCAGGGAGGAAAAGCAGGAGGAGGCCGGCGATGAAGTTCAGGCTCTGGCAGTAGCCGATGCAGGGGCAGTGAAGGGAGAAAGCGCGGAGGACGTTGCGGAGGGAGTTTAAGATCGGAGCATCGCTTGTGGGGATGGGGTCGGGTTTGAAATGGATGTTATCGGGGAATGTACGATGGAGATCGCGCTCAATTATTTCTTTGTCGCTGTCACTGAGCTCGGAGGAAGAGCGCGTGACGAGGGTGGGGTAGAGGTTAGGGTTCTTCTGGAGGTGAGTTTCTCCTCCAGCGTAGAAGAACCAGGCAGGGCCGCGCCAGGCCGGGGGGATGCCTTTGCGTATGTAGCGTTGTGTTTTCGCGGAGCGGGATGGAAATTGGGAGGGGAGGTGGGTCGGGAGCTTTGACTCTCGCATATAGGAATGCCATTTTCGGGTTCGTCGCTCTTGGATTGGAGAGTAGCCGCCGCTCCAGGTGTCATATTGGCTACGGCTGATATAGTGGCTAGCTTTCAGAAAGCCGTACTGATCACGTGTCGAGGTAGGAGGCAGTATCGACGGAGCTCTGGGTGATTCATGCGTAAAAGCAGCTCCAGACATAATGGCAGCTGAGCTTCTTGATGCAGCGGTTGAAGGTCGTTCGGGTGGGAGAAGCTCAGAGCCCATACTATCATTTATGGCTTCTGCTATTCTCAACGAGCGTCTCTGTTCTGGCGCGGCTATTGAAGAGTTCTTCAGACTAGTCCGTTCCGAGTCCGTGTCATCTGCAAATCCTGCAGCATACATGTCGATAGCATCATCGGCTGTCATGCCATCCTCTTTCGGCTCGACTCCTTCGTAAATTTCGACCGTCGACTCGCTGACCGAAGTACACCTGGTTGCCACGCTGGAGCGATCTGTACTGGCAGCATTAACCAAGCTGGAATTGTTGGTGAGCGCGGATCTGAAGCTCGTCCGCATTCCTTCTGTATTGTGTAGTTCTCGCCGTGGATTACGCAGCGCAGGAGGCTTGCTTGGACTGACAGGTGCTTCGTCTGCAGGATCATGGAAGCAGAAGTCCCCATCATTGTGAGACAAGCTACCCACGGCTATCGCAGTTCGGGATTGTGTGACATTGGCTGGCGATCTCGTCTGACTGTTGTGCACGGTGGCAGAGAAACTGCGAAATCGAGGCTCTGGCCGGCTGGTGGGCTGAGGTAGATGAGATCCCTTCGGCAAAAGTGGATGTGTCGGTGAGTGATGCATGCTGGGCCTCTCGTACAGGCGATCCTGAGTCATCGAAGCCACATCAGGCTCCTTACGCCCACCTTCGGCAGTATGTCCCCGCGAGGTTCGTGTACCATGGAAACAATGGTTCCCCGACGGTATCCGACCAAGCTCTTGCTGTCCCCCAAGACTGCTTTCCCTTGAAGATCGCTTCGACTCTGTCGGCCCAACACCTTGAATCGCTGCAATCGGTCCCTCGTTGTCGATTACAACCTTGCTCGGCTTACCTGGGTTGGAGTAAGTCCGTGCTGTGGAAGGAAGATATTGTCCGGGTACATTTGGTGTTATTGGCGTCGGCGGGGATGGTGGCCTTGATTGTGACTTTGACGACTTCCTCGACCATGACCTAAACAGTCCGGGGAGACTTCTTTGCTTCTTCAAACGCCCCACTGATCCTTTGATGCTCTCATTGGACTGAACAAGCTGCGGTCCGAGCTCGATACTTTTCGATGCCATGATACGGCCTAGCGAGCTCACTTGAGACGGTACCTAGAGCGGACTGAGTAGTGCCTGACCATCAATCTTAATTAGGAATTATCTTCCGGTATTGGGGAGGAATTGCAGCCGCAGAAAGCTGCCCCTTCCCCTCGCATGCTGTGCTTCATGCAGTGTAACGCTTTGACGCTAAGATCGAGTCTCTAAGGTGGCGAGTTGGGAGACTCCAGCAACTTTTCAGTAAGGACAGAGTGCAATGTTGCGGATGAAGACCGAAGGAAAGCGAATTGTAAAAGGACTGTATTTTGCAAGTGGGTTTGGAAGCGTTTGCAAGCTCTCTGTTGGAATCTGGCTGGGAAATGAGGCACGGGCGAGCTGAGGATTTGCGTCACATATGCCAAGGCTGGCCAGCCCTACAACAGCACTAAGGTATACTTTACCCAGAGCATCGGGCCGCGACGAGTTGGAAGTTCGCTTGAGATCAAGAGAAAATGTAGAAGTAAATTCAATATAATCCACTTCATTAGTCGACTACACCGACTCCTATCCGTGCCGTCATGAGCGGTCCATGATGTTCAGACGATATCGTGTAGTAGTCCTTTATCCTTAACCCTCTTCTAGCACCTCTGATTGATGATTCCCTGAGGACTCAATTCTCCAAGGCTTCATCACCGATGTCCAGGTACATGCTCCTCCCTTACGGATCTCGTCTCGCAGGTTCAGGATTCTAAGGTCTTGGTGTCTGTTCCATCGTGAACTCATGCAGTCCTTGGACTAGTATTGAGGACCGGTGTGCGAAGAAGGTTGAACACGCTTTCGGTGAAGTGATTCCAATGCACGTAGATCCTGTGGTACTGTATACCTCTATTTCTTCTCGTCCCCCCCCCATTTTGAATAGTACTCATCTCTATACTAACGTCAGTATTTCTTCGAGGACACTAAACTGTTTCTATACATCTTCTTGCCCCGGTCACTTTCCTTGCCTTTTCCCTCTAAACGGTCAAGAGCCTCTTCTATATAGCCAATGTGACCACGAAGAGTTCCTTCAAGCTCATCCATCCGGGCTTCATGCTCTTCGAGATTGTAAACATGGTGTGACCGAAGCAGGTAGGTTGCCCCAGCTATGGCAGAAATATTTATGCCAAGACTCAACAGAGGATTCCGAATGAAAGACATGTCGAACAGGTCAAACTTGGACAGACCGCCAAATGATCGATGGATGGGGAGGTGTGCAATACTTGAAATATCGCTGCACATGCATCTCTGTGTCGAAAATAGTGTAGATCCCCAGTGATGACGCGCTACCTCTCGAGTCTCGAGGCGACTTCTCGAGGCGCGTTCCCGACGGAATCATGCCGCGGGCTTGGCATCCCCCGACTCAGTCACGACGAGTATTCATGGTCGGGCTTGACACTCCTACGATTCCGACAGCAGCAGGTCTACATATTCATCGCCGCCCCTGGTAGGGGCTGCGCTGCGGTTCCTAGATTGTTACCAACGTTCGCTGCGATGTCATCATCCCAGCCGCCATTCCTACCTTCCTCTCCTTTGTCTCTCTCCGCAGGTCAGAGGCGGAAGTCGAGATTCACGTATAAGCATCTCAGTCTCCTAAGCCAGTCTTCTCCCTCATCTCCGCTTCGAGTGATCTCTCACATCGACCTTGATGCTTTCTACGCTCAATGTGAAGGCGTGCGCCTCAATATTGCAGAGGATCAGCCACTTGCTGTCCAGGTAAGTGCTGAGGCTTCTGGAGCAACCTTGGTGACTGATCCTTCTTTTTCTTAGCAATGGTCAGGTCTCATAGCTATCAATTACTCAGCAAGGAAGTATGGCATCAAAAGATTCACCAACATCGGCGAAGCAAAGAAGTTGTGCCCAGACATCATACTACAGCATGTTGCGACATGGAGAGAAGGCGAAGAAAAGTGGGCTTACCAGGAAGATGCATTTGCACACATGGACACACACAAGGTGTCATTAGATCCGTACCGGTTAGAATCCCGAAGAATCCTTGCGTGCATCAAAGACGTGCTTCCAAATCCACCAATACAGAAGGTGGAGAAAGCGAGCATCGACGAGGTCTTCTTGGATCTTTCGGCTCAAGTACATTCGGTTCTGCTCGAACGATTTCCTGAATTAAGCGGTCCTGCTCCGTATGACGATCCTACGGAATACTTACCGCGCCCCCCCACAACAGCTTTACATTGGGACACCGACGCGTTAGTCGATCTTGACAGTTCGGAAACAGAAGACGACGATCCAGATTGGGACGACCTTGCCATGTTGATTGGATCTGAGATCGTCCGCACCGTGCGCGCTGCTATTAGGGAGCGTTTGAAATATACGTGCAGCGCTGGTGTCGCTCGGAACAAAATGCTGGCTAAATTAGGATCTGCACACAAGAAGCCTAATCAGCAGACAATTGTCCGAAACCGAGCTCTACAGCATTTTCTCGGAGACTTCAAATTTACCAAAATCCGGAACCTGGGCGGTAAATTAGGAGAAGAAGTGGCCTCCAAATTTGCAACAGAGGAGGTCAATGAGTTGCTCCCTGTACCAATCGAGCAGTTGAAGGCCAAATTAGGCGACGATACTGGCTCATGGGTCTACCATATCATACGTGGAGAGGATTTGAGCGAGGTCAATCCTCGCACGCAGATCAAATCCATGCTTTCTGCTAAGTCGTTCCGACCTAGCATCAACACATATGAACAAGCGGTCAGGTGGATGCGGATTTTTGTTGCCGACATCTATTCACGGCTAGTTGAAGAGGGCGTTGTCGAGAACAAGCGAAGACCGAAAACCATTAATCTGCACCACAGACAAGGCGGCCAGATGCGGTCACGGCAAGCTGCAATCCCCTCTGGGAGGCCCATTGACGAAGCTTTGCTTTTCGATATTGCTCAAACCCTACTAAAGCAGATAGTCGTCGACGGTAGGGCTTGGCCATGCAGCAACTTACAGCTTAGTGTGGGTGGTTTTGAAGACGGTCCTACCAAGAATCGAGGCATTGGAGGTTTCTTGGTCCGAGGTGATGAAGCGAAAGCAATGATTCCTACAACACGCAACGCGGTAGGTTCCGCACCGACATTCGAGGCCGAGGGTTCAATTAAGCGCCGCAAACTTGACAGTGGCGTCATGCAACGGTTTCTTTCTCGATCAGAGACCAGTCGGGAGGAGACCGAGCTCGAAGATGGTACGGATGAGCCTGCAGCGTATGACAATGATGACCTGGCACCACTGGAGGAAGAAGATGAGCCTAGCAACAGTCGCGGCAATAAGGGGCTGGTCGCTCTGACTTCGGATACTGATGATGCCCAGGGCGGTCATGATGAGTTGCACGAAGCCGGAAAAGGAGCTAGGCTTCAGCACGAGGCGAGGATAGGCCAGCACTCAACGATCGATGCTTACGTCTGCAGCAAATGCAAACGATCCGTGTCGACGCACGAAAAAGAAGAGCATGACGACTGGCACTTCGCCAAAGATCTTCAGGCTAGCGAGACCAATAATCTCCCGTTTCCGGAGCGCCAGGGACGATCGAATGCAAGCACGCTGAAACAGTCACACGAATCCCGCGTACCTGGTGCTGTCAAGAAGACAGTAGCCGGTAAACCCAGCGCCACCAGTGGCCACAGCATCAAGGCGATCGAGAAAGGTCAGAAGAAACTCGCATTTGGCTGAGCTTTGAACCTGGTAGCCGATCTCTTTTCTATCAATTCTTAGCTCACTGCTCCGATCGCTCTGCTAAGCCTAAACTCGACCACGCCAATGTTGTTGGAGGGCAAATTTACTCAAGCGGAGAACAAACAGATAGCCCGAACAGCACGACACAAACCACTGGTTGGATGAGGCAACTTCGTGGAAAGATGCCATCTGGTCCATGACCGATTATATGGACTCTCAGTGAGCACGTTCTGGACGCACGATCTAGAAGGACGCGTTCGAGAGAAGCGGAAGCGCGTGAAGCAGGCAAATGGTACTTGATCGACCAATCGTCGAGATATCCGGCATCGGCCATATCTCAAACATGTTGACTCTGGATCAAGGACAGCAGACGCTCGCCGAAAACGGGGATGTGGAGCTTGCCATATTGCTACGTTGCAGGTGGTATATGCCAATAGGATAGCTAGACTTCCAGCATTGGCATACCGCAGGTTGTTCTAGCCTCACACACAGCCCTAGAGGATGGCAGCATGATTGGCGGTAGCGACCTGAAGCTAGTGGGTCCGCTTGTTGCTGCCCAACGCAAACAGATCCTCGGAGGACTCGAGTACAAATGGAAGACACAAGCGACGCCATACCGCATGAATGATGTTGGATGCAGCGTGAAGATTGCCCATTGAGAAAGATATCTATTCGACGCCCCATCAGATAGCATGTCGAGCGCGTAGGGTATCAAGTGCTTGGAGGCGGAGAGGAAGGGAGAAGGGAAGCACGGCTGTCAAATCACATGCTTGGCCGGGCATTCGTCGCGCTCAAGCAGCGTCTGGCGCTTGGCTCAATGGAGGAGTCGGTGCAGTTCCCGTGCCTGCAGTGCCTATAATTCCTGCCCACTTAAGGCGCATCGCCCCCCACCCCTTCTCCTCCTCTCGCTGTCATCCACGTCAACCTGCACTGTGCGAGGCATTATTTTCTATTTTCTTCGCTTTCTCACCGTGCCCTTTGACCACCAACCAGCGACTCCAGGAATCTCGTACCCCGTCTCTTGACGCTGTCCCTTCGCCACGTATTGTTTCCAGGCATCCGGCTAGTGACAAGGCTACAGTCCTCTCACTTCCTGTTGACTTTCTTCAGGCCCCGATTTCCTCAAGGCTGCAAAACTCGGACAATCGTTTGAATAAGGCTATTTAGATACTTGAACATCTTTTCTACTGAAGGATCCGCATCAAATCCTTGTGTGTGAGGTACCTAGGGCCACTCTGTCCTTGACCCAGTCTCTGTTCCCTGCCAAAATTCGCTCAGGTTTGTTCTGCGTGCCACAAATTCCACCGGATCCATCGATCATGTCCCATCGAGGTGATCGTGAACGCGACCGAGATGACCGGAGAGACCGTGATCGAGGAGACCGCCGAAGGCCAGATGACCGTGATGCCAGGAGAGAACCCGCCCGGGAAAGGGAACCTGTTAGACCTAACCGTGGGGGAGGCGACGGCCTGAACGAGTTCTTCATCGATGGTGAAGGCATCCATCGTGAAGTGATGCAGAGAGAAATATGTAAATACTTAGGACCAGAAGCCTACTCCAGGCCAGGAGCTTACAATGTTCGACACCTTGAATTCCCGGTGGGGCGTACCTACTGACTCGACTTTCAGGGTATAAGTGGCTATATTGTGAAAGCTGTGCGGCCGTTCACTCCCGTGAGTGTGCACATCAGCCCCAGCTAATCGTTTACTGATCGATCCGAATGACTAGAAAATGTTGGAAGACCTCAAGGATTTGTCCGAAGACTACGTTCGAGAGAACAGAGAGATGGCACGGCGTGGCTATCAAGGTAGTCTGAAGCCAGTCTCACCCATGGCTGCACTACCTGACCAGTCATTAGGTGTTCCATACGGAGAGTCTCAGACAAGCCGGCGTCAGGATGCAGCCTTGCAAGATCCGTATGTGCTGGAGACGCGTTACGCTCCTCAACCTGGATACTCTTCAGCCCCTAGTCAAGGCGGATACCCATCTGCAGGCCCAGGCTTCCCCGATGGATCCAAGTACCCACTTTCACAGGCCCCTGGATACCCACCAGTGTCTGGCTACCCACCGCCACGCGATGGCTACCCGCCGGGTTATGGCCAGGGGGCTGGCTACCCATCAGCTCCGGGCTACCCCACTGCTTCTGGCTACGCGTCTGCAGGATACCCAGCAACCGCTGGTAGACCAGGAATGCCTAGTGAACAGAATTATACATATGCTGATCAAGCGGGAGAGTATCCCTCTCAAGGATTCCAGTACGGTAGGGCAGGTGCATATCCAGGCGGCGCTCCACCCAGAGATCCTAGAGCAACACCCGGTTATCCTTACGTCTCAGCGTCTCAGGACGTGCCTATGCGGGGTGCACCCATAGATGAAAGGTATGATGCGTATGTACAGTCCATGCCCCAAAGTCAGCCTGGCCGCGGACAGTTCGTCACCTCCAGAGGTACGCCGGTGTATGACCCTCCACCACAGCCACGGGACGGATATCCCATCCGCGAGGCCATAAGGGATGACCGTCGTCGCGGCAGATGAAGTTCAGGTCTCGGTGACCATCTATTCATGACCCAGAAGCTAGTGATTTACATGGTCGAGATCCACTTCTCCGAGGACCTGTGACCCACCTTTCCAAAGTACAGTATCTTATCTTGTCAGCGTCGATGATGAATGCTGCTTCCCACATGAAGCCCTGCTCTTGGATATTCAGGCTTCAAGCGGATGATTACTGCATCAACATGTCAACATGGAATTCCCTCGATCATTCACACCTTGGCTACACTACTATCAAACCACGAACGACCCTGCACATATTCTCGAATTGGCTCTCTTCCAAATCTTCCAGGACCGCTGGACTACCCTGCGCATTAGGCCATGATCCTTTCAAGGTCCGGCGGCATTATCCATACAATGGGGCGCGAGCTGCTTTGCCCATCACACCTACGGTGCCATCTCTCTTGTTATACGTTTTCCCAGTCTCAGCAGGCTTGTTTCCTTTCCGTTTATGTGCATCCGCCGATGATGTGGAAACGACATATTATTTGATAGAGCGCGCATCAGTTCAAACGGTAACGACTCGGGTGGGCGGTCGACTTGAGCGCATGTATATTATCAGACGGCCGATGATGCATCCTTGGATTGGTTCTGGGCCTTCGTCGTTCGAATAGAGATAGTGCTCCTCGCACCTTTTGGTTTTGGACACCGCGCACAGCTTGGAGACCCTTGGTGAATGCTCTTCTTTTCGTTTTCGCTAAGCCATCGATGCAGGCCTTGAGCTCGCAAAGCTTGAGGATGCTCCTCTTTCTGTACCCGTACCAGGCGGAGATTCATTGCATTTAGCAAGACAGTCCCGATAGGAGGGCTCAACGCTCTCCTAGGCGGCGCGACGATGCAAGGTTTGTTGCTCATAAGAAAGCGAGACGGACTGGCAACGTGCCTGACCACCTTTGACGGTGGACGGTAACCTCCTCGGGAAGACATAAACCATGGCCTTCTTCTGTCACTTACTGCATCAGTGGCAACTAGCTCCTCCAGGACCTGTGTCTGTCGATGGTCATGGGCACTGGATTTTTTACTTGATTGCAGATGCTTGTACGGGAGACTACGTTTCACGGTAAAGAGTCTATCCTAGGAACTCTCCCGGATCCTGGTGCGTGTGCTTCATTATACTCGGCGACAAGCCCAATCTCCTTGCCGTCAAACACAAATCCTCGACATCCCCTTGTGGTCAAGCCTAAGGAATATGAAGATAGTGTTCAACCGCACCAGCTACCAAGCATTATTGTAATACCCACATGACAGCCCTATGAGGTCGGTTGACAGCAAAGTGATGTTGTTTGACCTGTTGACCGGCACGTGCAAATGAGATCTGACCCCAAACCGCAGCTGGAGAATTGTTGCCACAAGTTCAGCCTCTCATAGTACCTACATGTACTTTTATGAGATACGTTAAAATTTGCTAGCCTGAACATTGCCAGACGACGTGAGTGTAATGTGACGAATGCGTAAAGTAGAGTTCGCACGATCGGCAATGGGCATCCCAATCACTGACCGATTTTGGGCGACCCCACCACCCCACCAAATTTTATGGGATACTGGGTCACGAAACAACGTTTCTACGCCTTGACGTTGGGCGCTTCTCTGGTATTTTGTATGGCAACTGCTGACTAATTTCTGGGGAACAGGCCTTACCAGAGGTCTGTTTTAACAAGATTTCCCCCGTTTTTAGCTATGCGTTTGCAACGCATGGGCATCTCGTCAAAGCGTCTTTGTATCTCTCTTTGTGATATTGTCTATCACAAAGTTTGCAAGATATCTATTAATGCTTGTTGCGAGTTCCAACTATAATTTTGCATTGTGCACGCGTTGTTTTAGAATATTCCAAGAGATCTCTTGACAATTATAATCTAATAATTGATCTAAATGCGTTAGAATGTAATCAAGAACTCTATATTAACGTTTATATTGCTAGACGTAGTTTTATGTAGTTTTCGAGTCATAGAAGAAACTATTGTCTTTCTGCTACTCTGCAATGTAGCGCATTCAAATTTAATCTTTATAAACTCTAATTTAGCTACGTAATGTAACAATATCTTGTGTATATAATAGTACTACGTTATAACGTTTCCGCGTACTTTGATATCTACTATTTTAATCTTCTTTATATTTTATTTTGTCAAACGCGTCTTTTATTGATTATATATATTGTTTGCTTCTTGTTTTGACTTTGTAGATCTTACATCTCTTACTACAATATCTAAAAAAATCTTTGTTTTGTTGTTGTAAAATATAAGAGACGTATACGTGTAATAAAAGACGTTGTCGATTATATATAAGAGTTTGCTCTTGTTTTTTGACGTTATCTCTTATAGATTCTTATTTGCAATAATTGTTTCCTTTTGTCTTAGTAGTACGTACTCTCGAATTTCTACGTTAGAATCAAAATGCGTCTTGTTTGTTATTAAAATATAATACTAAAAGTAGAGCTATTTGTTACGAATCGCGTGTTAATAAGTATTATTCGTCGCGCATTGCTCTTCACAAGGCAATTAGAAAGAGAAAATCTATCAACAAGATCAAGATAATCAAGATGACTTGATCCTTGAACACCTTGAATTCGAATTAAGATAATCAAGACAATCAAGATCTTAAATATCTTAAACATCTTAAATTTTAAATGATAAAAAGATATATAGCTTTCGAACGCGATTCTCTTATGAATTATGTTTAACTCATCTTAAGTCTTTACTTATTGTTACTTTGATTCATTGAATTACTTGTGAAAATTTATTGAACATAAGATTGTCTATAGTTGTAATTCTTGTTATCAAGTGATTGCTTACATTGTTTAAAGACGTCTATAAAATTTTTCGATAACATAATTCTCTTTAATATTTTTTACGAAAGTACTAGCGTAACACTTTGAACATTCTAAGAATGTTTGTATTAGATTAACGCGTCTCTATCTCGAACAATAGCTCAATAGCATTACGTCGATTCTTTGTTAATAAAGACGACAAGATAAGAATTAATAAACTTGACGTTTATTATGAAGATTTTATTGATCTAAAGAACTAGCTTATGCAAGTAAATATTTATTTTATTTTTCATTCTATTTAAAGTGATCGTCGAGTTGGGTTTCAATTCGATCGAGTTGACTCGCACAATCTTGACTCTAGAGTTAAGCAAATTTTCTAATCCAATAGAATGGGACGAACGAAGAATGCGCGTCGAATGTTCAACTCAATTTACTCGATTTTATCGATAAGATTAGTATAAGATTAAATAAATAATAAGATACGTCTTATGCTTTGCATAGTTAAATGTATCAACAATTTGCGTTCGAAATTTAAGTGACAAATTTAAGCAATAAATTAATAGAGACTTAATGTTATTTGATCACGTCATATATATAGAGATAGAATTTGTAAAATTAATTTTGAAAGTCTAAAACACTAAGATCTAAGAATAAGTATTTGTTGAAAGCTCAAAATGAAATTTAGCTACTATAACAATTAATTAAGCTTCGTTTAATATATGTCGAAACTAAGTTTCTCTCGCTATTTCTCTATCACGTTTAAGCTAAATTAATAGTTATCTTGTGTATTAATTCGTTGTCGCTTCGCAAATATCTCTCGCGAACGAATTAACATACTTTGACTTAATTTGTTCATTATGTATTGTTGTCAACTCTTCATGAAGACAAACATAATTACTTAAGATATCAATTAAGAATGATTTAAGTTTTGCGAGTACGTTAACAATGTTAACTTTGTTTGCGAATAATTCGAGTTTCGATATTTTCTCACATTATTGTTGACGTAATCTTGAGTTTTATCTATTAAGAATGTTAAAAAGAAATTGACAAAAAAACAAGCTTAAAGTTCTTTTAACGTATTGATTCGATTTCGACTTTTATTGTTGTCTATTATTGTTATCGCATAAGTAACATTGTTTAAATCATTTAATTTAATAAAAGACGTCTTGAAGTCTAAGTCATTGTTCGACTTCTTATTATCGTTTTCTAATTCTATTACTTAAGTGATATTTGACAAAGATTTGTTGTCGTTAATTTTTTCAATATTTTGATTTAACTTTTTCGCGATAATAAGCAATATAGTGTTTGCATTCTTTAAAATGTTCTTAACAAATTAATTTGTACATTTAATTATTATTATGTTTTTAACAATGTGTTCGCAAAATCGATTGCAACGATAAATAATCACATCGCGCATTATTAAAAATAATCGTTTGACACTAGCATTTAAAATGAAAATCGTTAGAACGTCTTTAATTATACGAGTCAATGTTAGAAATCGAAACTCTAGAGTGTTTCAAACGCTTAAAATGAAAGACTTATTAATAAGTTCAATTAACGTAGCAAGTCAAATAATCGTCTCGTTGATCTTCGTCTTTAACGCAATATTTTGTGTGCTATTAGCAACGTTTTGTTAATTGTCAATGTTACGTTAAATAGCTAGTACAACAATTGTTAAAGATTGTCTCTTTTTAAATTTAAATAGCGAAACGTCGATAATATTTTAATTTTTAATATCGCAAATAACTATCATTGTAGTGTTTCTTAAACTCTTAAATGTATTTTCGTTTATCAATTGATAATCTACTTTAACTCTATAGAGAGACATCAATCTTTTAAACAATAAAAGGCAACAATAGAACGCGAAATATTATTAATAAAATAACGTACATTGTATATCGATTGTTTTCTAAACGAGTTAAGCAAAGTCTTAACATTAAAGTATGTACTTGCTTTGTCATAGATAGCTTCATAGTATACATTAATTTAATTTTTAACAATTTAAATGTCTTTTTGTAATTTTTTCGTTCAAGTTACATTTAAAAATTTCGCAATAATTTGTCGCTAATTTTTCAAATAATTATGCATTACATTGTAAATCTTTTAAGCTTCGCATATCGTAAAATTCTAAAAAAAATTTAATGTTTAAATAAGTTTTTCGAAAGATTTCAAAAATGTTATTATGTAACGTATTTGACTTCATTTATTTTTTATTAATTTTAGCATTTGAAACTTTGACTTCGCTCAAGTATAAAATCATTTATATATAGAGTTTTTTATGTTGTACGTTCGTTGCAACATAGCATAGATATTGTCTTAACAAATTTTAACATTTTAAATTATGCTTTTTATGTTTTTGTTTAATACATTATTTGTTTGGAATTCGCGAAAGACTTTGTATCGAACGATTAATGCATTGATCGCAATAATAATAAGTCGAATTTGAAAATTATACTTGTTAGAACTTATAACAATAGAAGCTAGCAATTAATTTTATTTTGCGCAAAGTCTTTTTAAAAGATTTTTTTTTAATCAAATTGTCAAGATTCTTGTTTTTGAATTCGATAATAACATTCTTATTTCGAATACGTATTTTGAACGTTTTTAACAAATTGTTAATCGCAATTTACATAACATGACTTATGCAATTTATTGTTTCGAATTTCGAATTCTAAACTATGTTCTTGTTTCGCAAAGTTTTGATAAAAGCTCTTTGTAATGTTTTGTTGTTATTAACGTTATTTGCGATAATAGTTATTAGACGATTTTGAAAATTGTACTTTTTCAAAATGCTATATATTACATTCGTTAATCGCTTCTCTATGTGTTTACTTTTCAAAAGCTTAAAATTAATAAAACTTCTCTATATTGCTAATTTATGTTAATAAAATATGCGATAATTCTTAGAAAGAAAAGATGATTCGAACTTAATCAATCGTTTAAAGCAATAAACATTTGAATACTTGTTTTTAAATCGTTGAGAACATTGCGTCTAATTAGATTTGCACGTTTTCTAATCAACTTAACGAACTTCGTACGTCTCAAAATAGTCACATTCGCTCGTAAAAAGCGAACAAACTTGTCAAAACTTAATTTTTTCAATAATTAAAAAAAGATATTAAGATTTAACATCATTTTTGTTAATTAATTATTAAAGTTTTGTTAATTGTATTGCTCTATTTTTTTGCGTTTCATAAACTTCGTCTTCTATAATTAGAAATGAAATTCGTATTAATACGTCGACTTGAATGTAAATAAAATATTATCGAAAAATAATAATAGAGTAATTACAAGAGCAAAAAATTAACAATTGATTGCAATAATAGAAGTCAAGTTCTAAAAATACAAGAAAAAAAGAAGCGAAAATTAATAAAAAAGTTTTGATTTACACTTTGCAAAGATTGCTCTATAATTCTCTACAATAAATCTTTGAATTTCTAACATTAATCATTGTCTTTTTCGTGTTGTCTTATAATAGAAGTTTCTAAATTAGTAAGAATTAAATGAAAAAATGTTTTTTTACAATTCTTGCAAATGACTTTGAGCACATTAATAACGACGCAAGCAATTTCGTATTAATCGCTCTAGAATTTAATTTTTTAAACTTAATTATTTCATTAAAAATTTAAATGCTTCATTAGTTTTAACTTTGTATCTTAATTTTAAAAAATTTAATTTCATTATTACTTTTTAAACATAAAATGCTTTTTGATCGTTCACACAATTACGCTTTTATTATTAAGACGCAAAAGTTCGTCGAATAAAGATTTTATTTAATGCTTGTTTTTTCGAATAAACGAGAAGAGATTTCAATGAGCTTTAATAACTTCTAAATTAGAAGAATTAAGTCGATAGAATATGTCGAAAACGCTATTGTTATTCGAATGCTTCTTTGAATCGAACAATGCATCTTGATCGAATTGCGAAAATTCTATAATTATAATGAGATGCTCTAGAGATAGCACATAGTGTTAAAAGAAATAAAATAGAAGATAATACAAACGTGAACGAAAATTGTCTCAATTACAAGAGTAGTACGTAGAAATTAAAGTAATTGATACTCTTATATTTAATTTAATGACGAAAAATTCTATTGTTAAATTTTATCGTTAATCGTTGTTTTTTTCATGCAATTCGAAGCTCTATTATACGAAGAACGAAATAATTAATCAAGCAACAACGATTCATTTTTTTTTAATTATTTCGACGAAAATTATGCTTAATCGACAATTAATTTATTTAGAATAGACATTAATATATCGTTAGCGAATTTTAGAGAACGAAATGTTAGTTTTGTAATTAAGTTGCAAAAAGATATGAAAATCAATTTAATAAGAATTTACAAACAATATTTGCTCACTATTAAACGCTAAGAAATTTGTTTTGAAGCAAGTAAAATCAATTAGAGTAGAAATAAAGTTACGACAATTATATTAAATTATATAAATTGTTACGATAAATAGTAGAAGACAATACAAGAACAACTTTTGCAATCTAATCTATGTTATAAACTTTTTGTCGATTATTTTTCATTTCATTGTTAAATCTTTTTTTGCTTAAATTTTACTTGAAGTTCGCATAATTAAATTCGATAATCGCGTTTAATTTATTTGCTTCATTGCATAACTTAAGAAAGTCAAAATAGTCGTAAATCGTTTATGCATTATTGATATATTTTATTTTTTCATTTGATATGCGATATTTTTTAGCATTCGTTTATAGAAATGTTTCTTTTAAAAGCGCATTAAAGTTTCAAAATCTTAATGTAACTTAAAAGCGTAAAAAGAACGATATTTATGTCGATTTATCGTTTATAAGTAGATTTTTCATTAAAATTGCATCTTTTTTCTTAAATACGATGTCGAAAATTAAGAATTGTACATTTTGCATTTCTTGTTTGCGCAATAGTAGTTTTTGTAGATCGAACGTATTTTCTTAAGCTTTTATAAGAATCGTCGCTTTCTACGTTTGTAAACAACTATTAGTTAATAAAGACGTCATTTAATACAATGTATCGACGCTAGAATTCTAGCTCGACATAACTCTAATAATTGACACAATTAAGTTTTTTTTTAAGTTTTAATACTAGTCGATATATTGTTAAAGCTAGAATTTAAATATGATCATTTAATAAAGATTGTAGCGTCAAGTTACTACTTAAGATTCATTCGTCAAATCTTGTCTTTTTAACAATAGTTTTCTATTTCAATAATATAAGTTTTCGAACAATAGAAATTAATGCTAGAAATGTGTGTAACTACACTATGCTATCTAGTAATATCTTGAGTGCTATTTATTTTTATATTAATTTCTCGATTATTATTTATTTAGAACTTCTTATTTAACAAAGCAAACGTCGCATATAGTTGGCAATATAATTGTTCACAAATTTCGACGTTCGAATAAAGTATTTAAAGCAAGAGTTAACAATTAAGAAGAGCAAGTCATTCTTTATTGTAAGAAAGCATTGTTTCTCGTAATAAATTACTAGAATTATAGACTTTGCTTAGCGCACGAAATATCATTAGACAACATTTATTTACATCGACGATTCAAAGTAGATTTGCTATTTGTTAATAATCATAATAATGTCGAAGCGAATATCAATTTAAATGAAGTCATCTTTTAATCATTTGTTAATATTTTACGTTTTATTATTTCTAATGTTACGATTCATAAATCTCGCAATTGTTGTTTGAAACTCGATAATTCGATAATACAATAACATATTGAGAGCTATTTGTTAGCGTCTCTTCTTGCAACTCTTGCGTAATGCTTATTTGATAGCTAGTGATATGTAATCTCACGCATTTCGACGTCGAGTTAAGAAAGATATAATAATTATTAATGGAAAGTATAAGTCATTTCTTAAGATCTTGTATAACGATACGCAATAATAGTTAAAGTCCTAGTTTTATTGTTGAATTCTATTGCTTCATGCGCTATATCTTTTCTCTTATAAAGTAAGATTAAAAATTGTTAACATAACTTATTAGAGTTCGTTGTGATTTAATTTTGAATTCGATTAGAAGTGCAACTAACAATGTGTAGCGACAAATTGTGCTTCAATTGCGAAGTGAAAAAACTTGAAAGTGAAAACAAGTAATATCTATAACAATTGAATGTTAAGACGAGATATTGGCAAGTCTTATCTTTTTTGTATATATCGATTAATTTTAATTAATAATAATATTATTAATTATTGGGACATTCTAGAACAAGATACGTTTAATTATCAAGATACTTAATTAAACACTTTATTAAATTCGACAATCAAATATAGCAAATCTAGTCTTTAATAAATAAATATAATCAAGAGACAAAATTAGAAATGTGATCGTTAATAACGCATTTGCACAACATGTTAAACTACATTTTGATCGCATTTTTTTACGATACGTTGACTCATTTCAAGATTCATTCGAACGCCTAATTCGTTAAATTGTTCTCAACGATAAATCAATAAATAAATGATAATTTTCTCGAATGTTTAATTTTTCTTAATCACAATCTTATGATTTAAGAAAATAAATAGATCTATTACGACTTATCGATGTAAATGTGTCTCATAACATTGAAGCTAGTACGTAAGCTAAGAATCTTGCGATTAAAGAATTGTTTGCGAGAAATGTTTACTTTAATGATGATCATTAAATTGCAATTCTAGGCATTAAGAAGCTTCTATACGTCTTATACTTAAATGTTGAAACAAAAGAGCAAGAATAAGTTATCAAAAATATGAGAGAAAATTATTCACATAAATATTGTGCAACGATAAAAAGTAGTAATTAAAAATGTTCTATTGCTCAATTCTATTATTTCGTGCATTGTAGCTTTGATATAAGAGTGCAAACTAAATTCTTATTATAATTTTTGTTAAGATCGTATTGAATGCAATCATTGTTATAAATAACAAAATATTTTAAACGAATTTCATTTATGTTTGAATTCAAATGTACTAGCTTTAAACACATTAGCACACAATTATATCGCTACAACATCACACTAGCAAGTCACAAATTAAAATAACATGTTACTTAAACGTAATTTATATTTATTCAAGTTCTTGCACAATAATGTTGTTAATTAAAGAGTAGAGACAAATTCGTCAAACGAAGCACATCATAAACTTAAGAAATAATATTAACGACTATTTCACGTTCTATAATAAAGAAAAGACGTATTACGAAGAAGAGCTTTTCGCTCTCTCAACGATTTCATTCAATTAAAAGAAATTCTTTTCGATGACGAAAATTTAAAAGAACGAACGTCACATATATGTGCTTTCTTAATAAGAGTTCACAACAAACACTAATATTATCGATCAATAATTAGCTTTTTACGAACATTATAATGCAAACAAATGAAATGAAATTTCAATTGCTTAACGAGAACATTGATTAAGTTTATAAGTTAAAATACTTGCGTTAATTAAATTAATACGTACATAACGTCGATGTAATTAAGAAACGTCTTAAGATATTAAATTGACAATATTAAGACTTTACATAGAATAATTATTGAAATCATTTAATCGATAAAATAGATAAACAAGAAGCAATGACATATTTAGCATAAATTAATCTAGCAAATGCTATTCTATTGCTACATTTTATTGCTTATACGTTATCAACATTGTTTTGCTATGTATTAACTATTTGAGTGCAATGTTACAAGCACTTTTGCAAATCATTTGCGAATTAAGAGATTACGTTAAAGAATTGAAGTCGTTTAAATTATAAATTAACGTTAGAGTTACTTTTGTTAATCTTAATTCTTAATTTAATTTCTTACTATATTTACGTTCTTAACGTTGTTGTTCTTCTTGTCATTATTACTCTCGAGTTTCTCGATTGAATTATTATTCTTATTGACGTTATTTTGATTTAAATCATATTTATTATCACTAAATAGAAAGCTATTTATGTCGTTCGAGTCGTTTTCGTTCGTGTTGTCTTGAAATTTAAAATTATCAAACAAGAACATTTTTATTTTAAAGTTGACATTTAAGATTAACGAAAAGAGAATACGATCAAGAAGCGAATATTTGTTTTCACAAGACACATTAGCAATTTACAATAAATTGTAGCGATAATAGCGCAAACACATACTTAAATTCTAAATTTACAATATTGTATAAATCTAGGCAATTTTTCTCGAATTTCTTCATTTGAGACGCAATTTCTTGCTCGCTTACACTTAGATTTCTTAGCTTATGTTCGCCATATTGCATTAGCTTTTGTTCTTGTCTAAGAACAATACGTCGCATATCTTTCGTTATCGAAGCAATTTTTTTTTTGTTTGACGCCTTGTTAATTGATTGTTTTGATCGAACAACTTCTACATATTAGTAATTGAGTGCGAAAATAAAAGCTCTAATATGCGAATTTCGAATTAATGATCTTTTTTCTTTTGCTAAATTATGTAGTTATCGAATTTAGCTAGCTCTTTCTTAATTTCGAATTTCTCTTTGATAGCTTTCTCGCTTAGTGTCTTCTTGTTATTCATAGCGATTCGATCAACTACGAATTTCTCTATTTAATCGTTAGAAAAGCAATAAACAATGTGTAATAGAATAGAATCTAAACCAATTGCGCCAAAAGCACCTGCGAGATGATCGCGCATTGCAAACACTCGCGGGAAGTAGTATATATAGGAAGGTTACAATTATCTCTCCTCCCAAGAATCTCGTCCCGAGATTCAGGGTTATTTTAGGGTCCACCTAGGGTTACGCCAGGATTATCGAAAAATTCTTGGTGTGTTGCGCACTCAGAGGCCACTTTGAAGACATGGTGCTTGGCACGTGCTATTGCTCTTGTCGCGTTCGACTAACACTCACGTGTTACATTTAGAGATCGCGCACGACATGTTGCTCACGCCAAACGAACACACTCACGTCTCGCTTCATGCGACGACATGACATGCGATCCAGGCTACCAAGCCCCTCGCACAGGGCACACGACGCCAAACTTTTGCGCCCACGATCGCCCAATTTATGGCCACAAAAGGAATTGATCTTGGGGCCCAAACGTGGTGCGTCGCATCGAGTCGAAGCACGAGCGCGAACACTATTGTAACAAGATAGAATCTAAATCAATTGCGCCAAAAGCACTTGCGAGATGATCGCGCGTTGCAAACACTCGCGAGAAATAGTATATATAGAATGATTACACAATGTTAATTATCACTTATTGTTCTTGCTCTTTTGTTATCTCTTTTTCATTAGTTTCTTTTTCATGACAAATTTATAGATCATTTGTTCGTCTTCGAACATCTTCTTGTAGAAGATTTAAGTTTACAATTTCGTAGATAGCGTTATTCACGCGAAGCGATCGTTATATATCGCTCTCTAGAAGTCTCGAACGTTCAAATTGATTGCGACGAAATTGCATAAATGTTAAAGAACAAACAATAAAAGAAGATAATAAAATACTTGTCGCTTCTTTCTAAGATTTCTAGCTCGCTTAATTTAAGATTTCTAATTAAGCTTATTCTCGTTTTTGCGTCGAATAACATTTGATCGATTTTAAGTCGATTTGTTTCGAATTTGATTCAATATTGTTGTTAATAATTTTTTTTAACATGTTTGAAATTGACATCTTAATTATCATTTCTCGAAGTTATTCGCAATTCGAAGTCGATTTTCTTTTCGAAAGATTCGCGTTTTACTTTTTTTTGTAATCGATCAAATAATGACATTGATTTATTATTAATAATTTTACATTATAATTTGTAGCAACTAACAAAAATCTTTAACAATAAAACTTTCTAATCTTTTTGATTGTTTTTTTATCGCGAGAAGAAATCTCTTAGTTACGATAAATAACATTGCGCAACATAGTTAGCGCATTTAGCAACATAAACAATTAACAAAAGTTAAATCTACACATATTTTTCGTAACTTTACGATTGTTGTTGTTTATAACAAGTTGTTTACGATTTGTCAATAAGACGTTGCAATTGCAAAACGAATTAATAATAATAAGTAAACATAATTGTTTATCTACTTAATTGGGTCGTTAGATAGTCGCAACTTAATAAATTATTATTGCGTAAATTGATCGAATACTTATAGTGTTAACAACTTATTAACGAATATCATAAATGATTTTATTATAATTTACAAATCTCGAAATTTCTTCGTCTATAACAAGAATTACTTATAGAATCTATTATAATAATATCGTTAAATTACATTGCTAAATTACATTGTTAGTTGTTGCTTAAATTCATATCTCTAAAAATGTGCGACAAGAAATCAAAAACAATGAATTCGACTAGAGATCGTCGTTTGTATAAATATCTTCTAAATACGTGCGTTATAAGTATACTAATATTATTATAGAGAAGAAACGCAAACAAGACACTATTTGAACATGATGTTACGCTAGTACTTTCGTAAAAGATATTAGAGCAAATTATGTTATTGAAGAGATTTATAGACGTCTTTAAGGCAATGCAAGCAATCATTTGATAACAAGAATTGCAACTATAAACAATCTTATATTTAATAAATTTTCACAAATGATTTAAGAAATCAAAGTAATAATAAGTAAAGACTTAAGATAAGTTGAATACAATTCATAAAAAAGTCGCGTTCGAAAGCTATATACTTTTTCATTATTTAAAATTCAAGATATTTAAGATATTTAAGATGTTTAAAATTTTAATTATTTTAATTATCTTAATTCGAAATTTAAGATGCTCAAGAATCAAGTTATCTTAATTATCTTAATTTTGTTAACAAATCTTTTCTTTTTAATTATCTTGTAAAAAGCAATGCGCGACGAATAGTATCTATTAGCACGCGACTCGTAACACTATTTCTTCTTTTCAAGAATTTTCGTTTCGAAATTATTTATTCTTTCTTATTATGTTAATCAAGCTAATTACTAAATAACGTCGCAATTTCGTTGTTAATCGTTACTATAAATACGTTCTTCTTATAATGCGTTCTTGTCGAATTTTGTCGCATTTAACGTATCTTGTCGAGTAAATAAAGAATATTTTAAATGTAAGAAGTGTTATCGAAAAAATTGAAAATGCGATTTAACTTCTAATTATTAGAAAATAAATAAAGCTATCTAAAAGACTAAAAAGCTAAATGATAAAATAACAAAATTGCGTTTAAGAATTGCGCGAAAGACAAAACAAAGAAAACACTAACTTTGTCGTTTAAAAAATATGAATAATGCGAAGTCGAAAAATATCTTGAAGATCGAAAAGAATAAGAGAGAGATCGAATGTATTAAAAAGACGTTCGAAACTCTATTTAATATTATTATTGATTTTTCATTGTTTGCTTTCTTGTTCTCTAATGTTCTATCAACTCTTATAAGTAATTTTGTCGCTAATGAAATTGTCGCAATTTGTTAAAGCACTTTTTTAAATTCTTGAGTGACTTTCATGTATTCTTGAAAATAAAATATTCTTTTCACTTGATAAAATATTTTCGATTTTCTTGTTATAAATTTTTTTTAATCTTATATTGTTTCTCTTTTTATAAATGAAAATAAAATGTGTTTTATAAAAACGTAATTAAATTCGTTAATTTCAACAATAAGATATAAAATACTAAAAATACTTTGACGTTCTTAAGAAAATCGAGTTTGTAATTGATTAATCTCTTTGTCTTTTTAACGGAAAACGATTCGACTTTGATATAATTTAATTTTTTGTTTAACTTTTTTGTTTTAAGATTTTTTTTTTAGTTAAGATGTCGTTTTTCGTTTCTTGTTTTAATACTTGATCGATTTCTCTTGCATCTTTAAGATATTGTTGTGTACTTTTTTTAATGTTATTACTCTTTCGATAATTAATTATGTCGACAAATGCTTTTGTTCTTTCTTAAAGAGATTAAATTCTTTGTTATAATTGACGAAGAATAAAATTATCTTAGTGATATTCGAAACTTTTGCATTTAATGCTAATTGAGTCATAGATAAAAGTGATATTCAATTGTTGTAAATATTGTTGACGTAGTGTCTTAGATATTGCTTTAAACTTTGATTTGTTCGCTCTATTTAATCGTTTGTGATCAAATAATAGACAATAAACATTCTAAGTCTCGTTTCTAACATTGATAGAAACGTCTTCTAATAGTTAAACGTGAAGAGCTTGTCTTTGTCACTAGTTAATTCTTTAAGTATATCGTGATATTGTTTAGCTTTCGATAATCGACACATAGACGAAGAATTTCGTTCTTCTTAGATACAAAGAGAATCAAGTATTCTACTTGTGATTAAGATTTTCTTATAAATTCTTTTTTTTCGTTTTTTACTAGATATTCGCGAAGAGTTTTTAGCTTCTTTTCAAATAAAACATATATAAATTTAAACGTAAATTGCTTGTTAAATTCAAGTCTAATTTCGTAATTTTACGATTAATATTTAGATAGAATCTCGATTGTTTTCTTTTTCTAAAACAAATGCTTTCAATTTTTGTATATTTGTGATATATGCTTTAGCAATTTTCTCGCTATACTAGATAGTTTAAAGCTCTTAAAAGATTCGCAATTTTCTTCATTTATTTTGACTTTGTAATTTAGTTAATTTTTGTCAATATTTATTGAGTCGAACTTCATTAAATCGTTTTTTTGCAAAAATGCAAATTCGTTATTTGCGATCGAATTTCGACTTAATCTTTTATCTATTATCGAACGTTATTGATGCGTAAATTAAATGTGAGTTGTGTGATCACATTGCGCGAATCTAAATACTCGTGTATTTTAGTTAACTTCTAGATTGTGCTACTTTAATCAAGACATTTCTAGAACGATATCGTAAATAATTATTTTCACTATATTAAAAATTAGTTTCTCGTAATATTGTTAAATAGTTATTGATAATAATTTCGTTTCTCTATTTATTTTTTCATTTTTTACGAATAATAAGTTTTTATTTACAATTATTAGATTGTAAGCGTTAAGCTTCTTTTAAGTAGAATACTCTTTTCTCTTTACAAAAGCTTTAATTATAAAATTATTTATCGCATCAAAATCGATTATTATTGTGAATCAATAATCATTAATTTTAATCAATGTGATAAAACATTGTACGTACGTTGTTAAGTTTAGTTGTTATTATTAAGCTAACATATTGCATTTTTTTGATATGCTCTTTATTAAGAAATCTAAACTTTTCTTTGCTTCTATGTTATAACTTTTGCTTCAAACGTTTGTTTACGTTAAGCTTTCTTTTGTTGCTAAATTGTTAACTTTGACTTTCTAAAGAATTAGTTAATTTTATTCTTTTCTTTTAGATAAGTTTAGCATAAGTCGTCGTAGCAAGTTGTTCAATTAAGGCTTGCGTATATTGTAGAATTCAATTGTTTCATTATAATATTAAATATGTTCTTTTTTGTAATAACATTGTTTTTTAATTTCTTTTCGCATTTGTTTACGATCTTCGATGAGTTAACTAAAGTCTTAAGATAATTCGTAATGTCTTTTATGCATTCGTGAAAATTCTTTTAGCTATATTCTTCATTTGAGTTAATAATTGAGCTATGAGATTTAATAGTTTTTTAAAGTGTTTAATTAATTTTTTGCGTAAATGCGAATGCCTTGTTTAATAATGTTTTATCTAGAACTTTTTGTAATCAATTTAAATTCTTTATTAAATAATAATTGTCGTTTGATTTAATTTTAAGAATGTTCGCTTTTGTGTTAACTTGCTTTCTAATGTTGTTTTAACAATCAAATATTTCTCTTAACATAACATTGATTTATTGACGATTTATTAAGTTTCGTAATCGACAATCTCTTGCGACATGATTCGATTTGCCACATAAATAAAACGTTTTTTAAGATTTGTTATTTTGCTTTTCTCTAAAATTCTTCTTTTGCGTCGTTGAGTAAGATTTAATTTCATAGATGCAAGCTTACGATAATTTGAATTATTATATCTCTAACTAGAACGAGATTTTCTCTATTAATATTTAATCATTAACTCAAAAAAGATTCTTGCTCTTTCGTAAAATTAATTGTATCGCTTTTTTATAATTCTTTTATACAATTTGTTGTTAAAATCGATAATTACTTTAATAAGATTAAACATATCGTTAATAAATTTGTCATTGCGCATAATTTCGTTCTTTAGATTGTTCTTAAGATTTCGTCGAAACATTGTCATAAATGCGACATCGTCTCATTTGATAAAATTAACATATTTTTGAAATCTTGTTGCGTAGTCTACTACAAAGATTCGTTAAATTAAGTGCTAAATTACTTTTTTTGCGACTTGTTTCTCATTAAATGTTTCGAAAATTCTTCGAAGTTCTTTTTTGAAATTATCGAAATTCGTAAACATTGCACGAGAATTTTTGTCATAATTCTTCAAATATTTGCGTAAGTTTAACTTAAGTTAATGTTGAACTCTTTCTCTAAAAAATGTTAATGCGAAAATTGTTTTCTTGTTCGCTAAAACAAAATAAAAAATGAAATAAATATTTACTTGCATAAGCTAGTTCTTTAGATCGATACAATCTTCATAATAAACATCAAGCTTATTAATTTTTATCTTGTCGTCTTCATCAATAAAGAATCGACGTAATGTTATTGAATTATTGTTCAAGATAAAGACGCGTTAATTTAATATAGACATTCTTAGAATGTTCAAAGTGTTATGTTAGTATTTTCGTAAAAAGTATTAAAGCGAGTTATGTTATTGAAAAGATTTGTAAACATCTTTAGACAATGTAAGCAATTACTTGATAACAAAAATTGCAACTATAGATAATTTTATATTTAATAAATTTTCACAAGTGATTTAAGAAATCAAAGTAACAATAAGTAAAGACTTAAGATAAGTTGAATGCGATTCATAAGAAAATCGCGTTCGAAAGCTATATACTTTTTTATTATTTGAAATTTAAGATGTTTAAGATGTTTAAGACTTTGATTATCTTAATTATCTTAATTCGAAATTCAAGATACTTAAAAGTCAAGTTATCTTGATTATCTTAATTTTGTTAATAGATCTTTTCTTTCTAATTATCTTGTGAAGAGCGATGTGCGACGAATAGTATTTATTAGTATGCGACTCGTAACACATGACGACAACAATATAATTGTTAAAAGAGAGTAAAAAATAGATGAAAGCAACAAAACGATGTAAGTATTTACTTAAAAGAAGCATCTAAGAAGTTCAAGATTATGCGATATAAAAAAGGCAATAAATTTGTCTTCTATCTATAGCTAAATTCTAATGTTAATCGAATTTGTAACGATAACGCTTAAAGAGATTCGTCGATATTAGAAATCTACGAATTTTCTAATTAGAAAGCTATCGTTCGCAAGACTTTACAAAGAAATTGTTAACAACTTCGCAAAAAAGAAAGTTATTAAAATAAAAAAAAAACAATTAAGACGTTGCAAAAAACAATTAAAGCGTAAATTATTTTTGTCTTTTAATGTAAAATGAATTAATTACGATTCTAGTGCAATCTTATTTAGCTAACATTGTTTAACGTTTGTTCGAACTATTATTTACGACAAACGACAAACATTATAATTTAAAAACTTGATTCTAGTTTAATATTATCTTAAGATTATGATAAACAAGAAATTAAGAATGTAACTCGATCGTTTTCAAGAATTATTATAACTATTTTTGCTATTGCTTTCTATTATGAACAAGAATTTAAGACGCAAAGAAACATTATAAAATCAATGAGTTATTTTAATAATTAACAAATACATTTCAATATTAACAAATTATTTGCGAATCAAAGAATGTTTCAAAATAATTGCAATGCACTTTAGAGATTGTCAACGTATATTTAGAACAAAGTAGTCATTACTAGAGCATAATTATCTATTTAATTAAGATATTAATATAAAGATCATCATTAAAGACGTAACGTAAAAAAGAAAATTAAGATTGCGCTAAACAAGCGACGAAACTTCAAGTAATCTTCTTTTTTTTCTAAATTTTTGTTGCTTTTACTCCAAATGCTTTGTAACTAAACTTAAACGATAAATTGAATAAATTTTTTCAAATTAAGCTTGAATTTTTTATCAATTTTGTCGATTTCGTTAGTAAATAACATTGTTATAATTTCATCGTCTTCGTAGACATTTGACATAAGAGCAATCATTAAGTTCAAATATTTAAAGATATCTAAGTCAATTAATGAAAATTATAGCAATCTCTTCAAAATTAAAGCATATCGATGAGCATCGTTCATCGCGTTATTAGAATTCGAACACTAATTTATAAATTTACGATATTTCTTTTTCGAATTTTTATCTTTTGTTGTACGCAATTTCGCTTTTTTGCGAAAATATATTAGTTGCTTATGTTTAATTATTACATTTATAATTTTGCGAATTATTAAATAAAAAGAGTTTCGCAAATTAGAATTTTAAAATTATTATTCGTATCATTAACAATAAAAAATAGCAATAAAAATGAATAAAACACGTTTTGCTTACAACAAATGATTTGCTCATTAATTTGCGATTTTTTGTCTTATTGCTTTTGATTTTTGTTTAACTCTTTAATTTTACAATAATCGCAAATTTCTTTTTAACAACGATAATCTTTTTTGTCGATTTGCTTTCGACTTTGATTACAAATAATAATGTCACAAATTTCTTCGTTACAATTGTTACTTTTTTGAAGCTTAAAGTGTTGCGCTTCGCAACTAATGTTAAGATGTTCATTTTTCTTGTATCAATTGCTCGTTTTTTAGAATCTTTAAAATTGCTCTAAGCGATTAATGTTAAAATGATCGTTTGCTTCGTAGCAAATATCTCTTTCTTATTAAATTTTTCTTCGCATTTAATTGTCGAATTTGAAGCATTATTGTACTTTGCTTAGTATTGAAATTAAAATTCTTTTTTCAAATCGAATTCGTTTATTACGTTTGACTTGATATCTCGATTTAATGTAGTTTTCGCTTTTTTCGTTAAACGTTAAGTAAGAAATTTAATCGAAATTCGATCTAAGAATTGTCGAAAACTCGACGCTAATATCATGATTTAATATGTCGTTGTACAAAAAAAATGTGCGTCGTAATGTACTTTGAACGATTTTGCGATTAATAAATCGCATTCGTTGTAATGAAATATAAGAGCTTTTTGTTAGCAATTCTTGTTCAATAACGTTTGACTCTAATTCGCGCTCTTTTAAATTCTTAGTCATTAGCTTTTTGCGCTTTGACTTCGACTTAAATAGGAATTTCAATTGCAACGAAACATTCTCTATCAATACGTAAGCGATAGAAAACAATAATAAATTTAAGAGAGCGTCTATTTTGTTCGATCGAATTAGATTTGTCTTAAAAATTCTTAAATTCTTGCGAGCTATTAAGTTTTCGCGTCATTGTAAATATTCTTAATATAAAAAGAAGTATGAAAACAAAATAAACAAATACAATAAGCACAATTATGTGATAAATAATTTAACAATAAAGATTAACAATGTTTTCAAAATACGATTTAAAATTATAATAAATATCGTAATTACAACTTGTTAATTTGTCATATTATATGTTGCATTGCGATAATAAACAATATAATTATCTTGCAAGTACAATGTAAGTCTTTTGCACAATACTTGTGTTTAAGTAGTAAATTTAACGAATGTAAAAATATTATTTGCGACATTAATTATATGCAATGAACTTATTCGCAATGCTTTGCTTTCTTAAATTTGATTTTTGCTAATTCAATTCTAGTTTATCAAGTATTTTAAGATTTGATAAGTTGATTAATACGCAACATCTTATTATAGAAATTCTAAAATTCCTTAATTGATAATTTAATCAAGTTCGAAGTTCATTAATAAAAAAAGAAGTAAATACAAGAAATCTAATGATTTCTAACTTAATCTAGAAACTAATGCTTTATAAAACGTGATTACTTGACATCATTTGTATTTAATTGAAATGTTTAATCTTTTACGATAATTAATAATTTGACATTCGAACATTCAAACGAATTTGAACTCGAATCACACATTAATAATACAAAAAACGCAAGTATTGCCAAAGATTGTACGAATTCAATGTTAGACAAAAAATCTTAAATCTCAAATATTACACAAATTTATCATGATTTTATCATGAATTTTGCGATAACGAACGAACAAAGAAGTGTAACATTTCGTATTTATTGTTATATTACATTGTTAACATTCGAACTTAAAGAATAATTTCGTCGCAATTCACAACTTCTAGAACTTCTAAAATCACGTAATATTTATAATAGACTTTTTAAGAGTTTTGTTTAATCATTATAATAAGAGTACGCAACAACAATTAAATGCAAATTATCATAATGCAAGATATAACAATACAAGTTCTTCAAGACGCTATAGAGATATATGTCATTAAAATGTTTAAAGATAAAAGCTCTTATGCAAATCAATATATAATGTTAAGAGAACATAGTGCTTGTGAATCTTACGAAGCATAATGAAGAAATTGATTACATGAAGACTAATTTGAATCATATTCGAGCATATCTCAAACAAGTCGAAGAACTTAACTTGATGACGAAAACAAAAGCGTCGACGACGATCAATTTAATAATGAAAACGAAGACGTCAACAACGATTAACTTGATAACGAAAACGAAGACGTCAACGATGATTAACTTGATAACGAAAACGAAGACGTCGATGACGTTCAACTTGATGACGAAAACAAAAACGTCGACGACGTTCAACTTGATAACGAAAACGAAGACGTCGACAACGATTAACTTGACGTCGACAATAATTAAAATGTTAACGAAGACGAAGATAACAACAAACTTGTTGACGATCGCAAATAGATATTAATGCTAAATTTCTTAATAAAATTTCAAAAGACAACTCTATTATCGCTTATCTTAAGATTATAACAATTTTGTTGTCTCTTTTTATTGCTAAGAATAAATAGAAGTTATGACAAAATTTCAAATGATGCGTTAGATATATTAAGATTTTGAAACTCATATATACAATTGCGACACTCTTAGAAGTCTTATAGCATAAAATCAAGTACATAATGAAGCTTGAGTCTAATCAATTTAAATAGCAATTAAACGACAAAAGTTATCGCAATTAGTGCAATAAAAAAGAAATTACACGTCTCGCATCAAATTTTATTTTATTCTTTATTTTTGTCGAAACATTCTACTTTACTTGATGATCTAAATGAAGTTTTTCAATTCATTGTCGAAATTTGTCTCATCGTTCTTCATTTTATTATCGCTAATAACAACTTTAATCTTGTCGTTTAAGTAAATATCTATTATCAATGTCGTTATCGAATTCGTGTAATTATAAAATATGCGTCAACTATTAAGCGTAACGATAATACACATAAGCAAAGAGCATAAAATAGACTCGTCGAATTTATTGAAACAACTCGATTGCATCGTTATAATTCTGCATTTGACTTATAAACACATTTAATGCGTTCTTTAAATTTGTGTCTTAAATCTTTATTAATTTCGTAAATTCTATGTAACAAATTAATTGCTTTTAACGTAGCACAATATTAATAATTTCTTAACGATCGAATAAAGTGAACGATCGTAATTGAGCTCATTGTTCTAAAAAGTACAAGATTAACAATAAAAATTAACAATAAAAGCGTTAAAAGAATGCATATTTGTGATGTTTCGTTAACAAACATAGAATTTTTTGTGTTTGCGAGATTCTTAATGTTAGATTTGAACGTTATCGCTTTGCGAAACTTAGCGAACGTCGACTTAACAAATTCATTAAATATAAGTTTCTTCTTTACAATCGTAATTTTCTTAAATGTGATTTTTTTCGCAAATCTCGTTTTTATTAACGTAGATCTATTTTTTGTTATCGTCTTTAAACAATTATTTGTGCGATTTCTTGCAACGAACGATGTAGAGTCTATCATTGACAACAAGTAGTCTCGTTTATCTTTTTGTTTTTTAAGTTAATGCGCGATCTTCGCATTTAAATCACAATTGTCATTTTTAAATCTTTTAATTATTCGAATAAAGCGATTATATATCTTCACATGTTTGTTTAAAACTAGAAAAATTCAAAACACATTCTATTATTATTGTACGTATTAACACTTATTTTTTTTAATCGTAATAAATTTGTTAAAAGCTTCGATATGCGTCTTTAATAAAAATTTTAATTGTATAGAACGAATTGCAAAAGCTTTTCTCTTGTGCGAAATCGAAAATAATTCTAGTTTGTTCGCTTTATTTAATTATTTATAATCGAATAATACACAATAATTATTCTAAGTCTCGTTTCTAACATTAATAGAAGCGTTTTTTAATAGTTAAATGTGAAGAGTTTGTCTTTGTTACTAATTAATTCTTTAAGTATATTATAATATCGTATAAGTCGATCTAGTACAATGTATTTCAATTGTTTTGTTGTGAACTTTTTTTTGCATACAATAATATATAAATACTTAATAAGTTTGTTAATTATTACTAGTATTAAATTATATTTATCTTCAATTATTAAATTCGTTAATTTGAGCAACTTAATAATAAAGTTTATTGTGATTTTATCTTATAACAATTTAGATAATTTCTAATATTAAGTTTTATCATAGTTCGCATATGTATTATGTTTGTTTTATTAATAACTAAGATATCGTTTAATATATATTTCCACAATTTGTCTTATTTGAAAAAACTAATAATGTTGACGTAAAAGCTAAAGAATTTTAATTATTCTTAAGTGTTTTGCAATGATTTATTATGATGTTTCTTTATACATTCGTCGATTTTGTTAATAAATATTTGAAGTTTTTCTTTCTTTATTAGAAACTCTTTTTTATTGTCTTTGAATATTTGTAAGATAGTATTTAGCTCGTATTTATTTATTAATAATGATTTATTTTTGTTGTTCTTAAGTATATTATAATTAAACGACTTCTTCGTTTTTATATAATTACTTCTTTTATTAAGTGCGTTTGCTTTATTATTATCTTTATTTAATGTATATTGTATTTTGAATTTGTATTGTTCGAATCGCTTTAATTATTGCATTTGTCTTTTGTTTAACTATTTAATAATAGTAAAATGTAAAAAATTCTTATAATTTGTGAAAATTGTAAGTTTTAATAATTTTTCGATGTATACTTTTCATGATTTTAAAAAAACTACAATAGCGAATAACTTTTTGTTGTAAATATTATAATTTTATTCGATTAACGAAAATTTTTTCGAAAAATATGTTATTAAGTGTTACATGTCTTTATGCTTTTAATTGAAATATACATTAATAATTAAATCTAATGCGTCGATTTCAATTTTGTTTAACAATCGTAAATTGTACATTTTTAATATTAAATTTTTTAAGCATTTTAACTTAAGATCTTGAAATAATTTTTTTTTTATTAATTCTTATATTTATGACGTCTTCTTCTTCGTAAAGTTCGTCAATAATATTGCATTAACGAAGTAGTTTTTAATAAACTTCTTATTGTAATTTATGAAATTTAAAAAGAATTAAATTTTTTTGACATTAATAGATAATTTTCATTCTTTAATTATTCGTAATTTTTTGAAATTTATGCGTACTTTATATCGTTTAACAACAAATTTAAGAAATTCAATTTCTTTTTAATAAAATTCGTATTTCTTTAACTTAAAATGTAAGTTTCTTTTATTTAGACATTTTAGTACTTTGAAAACATAATTTACATATTTTTTCAAAATATTTGAGTAAATCATGATGTCGTTCAAGTATGTTATGACAAATCGATTCAAATATTGTCGTAATGTATCATTAATTATTTTTTGATACGTCGTCGAAACGTTCGTAAATTCGAATGACATTATCGTGTATTTGTATAGTTTATATCGTGTACAAAAAGCTATCTTTTACTCTTTCTTTATCTTTATTCTAATTTAATTGTATACTTTTCGTAAATTTAATTTTATAAAATACTTTGTTTCGAATAATCGATCTTGAAGTTCGTTAATGTTAAATAGTAAATATCGATTTTTTATCATAATATTGTTTAACTTTTGATAATTGACACATAAACGAAGAGTTTCGTTCTTTTTAAATACAAAGAGAATTAAGTATTTTGTCTATAATTGAATTTTTTTAATAAATTCTTTTTTTTTCGTTTTTTGCTAAATATTTGCGAAGTGTTTTTAGCTTTTTTTTGAATAGAATATATATAAGTTCAAACGTAAATTATTTATTTAATTCAAGTTTAATCTCGTAATTTTACAATTAATGTTTAGATAAAATCTCGATCGTTTTCTTTTCTTAAAATAGATGCTCTCAATTGTTGTATATTCGTAATATGTGCTTTAGCAATTTTCTCATTGTATTAAATAGTTTAAAGCTCTCAAAAAATTCGCAATTTTCTTCATTTACTTTGACTTTGTGACTTAATTAATCTTTGTTAATGTTTGTCAAATCGAACTTCATTAAATCGTTTTTTTGCAAAAATGCAAACTCGCTATTTGCGATCGAATTTCGACTTAATCTTTCATCTATTATCGAACGTTATCGATGCGTAAATTGAATATAAATTGCGTAATCACATTGTACAAATTTAAATACTTGTATATTTTAGTTAACTTCTAAATTGTGTTGCTTCAATCAAGGCATTTCTAGAACGATATTGTAAATAATTATTTTTATCATATTAAAAATTAGTTTCTCGTAATATTGCTAAATAGCTATTAATAGTAACTTCGTTTCTTTATTTACTTTTTTATTTCTTGCGAATAATAAGTTTTTATCTACAACTACTAGATTGTAAGCGTTAAGCTTCTTTCGAATAAAATATTTTTTTCTCTTTATAAAAGCTTTGATTATAAAATTATTTATCGCATTAAAATTAATTATTGCTATGAATTAACAATTATTGATCTTAATTAATGTGATAAAACATTGTACGTGCGTTGTTAAGTTTAGTTGCTATTGTTAAGCTAATATATTGCATTTCTTTAATATGCTCTTTATTAAGAAATTTGAACTTTTCTTTGCTTTTGTGTCGTAATTTCTACTTTAAACGTCTATTTACGTTAAGCTTTCTTCTATTGCTAAATTACTAACTTTAACTTTCTAAAAAATCAATTAATTTCATTCTTTTCTTTTAGATAAATTTAATATAAGTTGTTGTAACAAGTTATTTAATTAAGATTTGCATATATTATAAAATTCAATTGTTTCATTATAATGTTAAGTTAAGTATGTTCTTTTTTGTAATAACATTGTTTTCTAATTTCTTCTCGCATTTGTTTACGATCTTTGATAAGTTAACTAAAGTTTTAAAATGATTCGTAATGTCTTTTATGCATTCGTAAAAATTCTTTTAGTTATACTTCTTATCTAAGTCGATAATTAAACTATAAGATTTAATAGTTTTCTAAAGTGTTTAATTAACTTCTTGCGTAAATGCGAATGTTTTATTTGATAATATTTTATCTAGAACTTTCTATAATTGATTTGAGTTCTTTATTAAATAATAATTATTATTCGATTTAGTTTTAAAAATGTTTATCTTTGTGCCAATTTGCTTTCTAATGTTGTTCTAGCTATTAAATATCTCTTTTAATATAACATTAATTTGTTAACAATTTATTAAGTTTCGTAATTAATAATTTTTTGCAAAGTAATTTAATTTGTCACATAAATAGCACGTTTTTTAAGATTTGTTATTTTGCTTTCTTCTAGAATTCTTTTTTTTACGTTGTTAAGTAAAATTTAATTTCATAGATGCAAATTTACGATAATCTAAATTATTGTATTTCTAATTAGAACAAAATTCTTTTTAATAATATTTAATCGTTAATTCAAAAAAGATTTCTACTCTTTCGTAAAATTAATTGTATCGCTTTTTCATAATTTTTTTATACAATTTGTCGTTAAAATCGATAATTATTTCGATAAGATTAAACATATCGCTAATGAATTTGTTATCGCGCATAATTTTGTTCTTAAGATTGTTCTTAAGATTTCGTCGAAACATTGTTATAAATGCGACATTGTTTCATTTAATAAAATTGACATATTTTCGAAATTTTGCTACGTAATTTGTTGCAAAAATTCGTTAAATTAAATGTTAAATCACTCTTTTCGCAATTTATTTTTCGTTAAATGTTTCGAAGATTCTTCGAAACTCTTTTTTAAAATTATTGAAATTCGTAAACATTGTACAAGAGTTTTTATTATAATTTTTCAAATACTTGCGGAAATTTGACTTAAACTAGTGTTAAGTTCTTTCTTTAAGAAATGTTGATGCGAAGATCGTCTTCTTGTTCGTTAAAACAAAATAAAAGATGAAGTAAATATTTACTTGCATAAGTTAGTTTTTCAAGTCGATATAATCTTCATAATAAACGTCAAGTTTGTTGATTCTTATCTTGTTGTCTTCATTAATAGAGAGTCGACGTAATGTTGTTAAACTATTGTTCGAAATAAAGACGCGTTAATTTAATATAAATATTCTTAAAATGTTCAAAATGTTACGCTAATACTTTTGTAAAAAATATTAGAGCGAATTATGTTATTAAAGAAATTTGTAAACATCTTTAAACAATGCAAGCAATTACTTAATAACAAGAATTACAACTATAAACAATTTTATGTTCAATAAATCTTCATAAATAATTTAATGAATTAGAGTAACAATAAGTAAAGACTTAAAATAAGTTAAATACGATTCATAAAAGAGTCGCGTTCGAAAGCTATATACTTTTTTATCATTTAAGATTTAAGATATTTAAGATGTTTAAAGCTTTAATTATCTTAATTATCTTAATTTAAAATTTAAGATACTTAAGAGTTAAATCATCTTAATTATCTTAATCTTGTTAATAGATTTTTTTTGGATTATCTTGTGAAGAGCGATGCGCAACGAATAGTATCTATTAACACGCGACTCGTAACACATTTGTCTTTTTAACTTTTCTACGATAAAAATCGAATTTCTAGAAACTATTTAAACGCTTCATTGTAAATATCGCAATAAAGTAAGAAAATTAAATTGTTTAAAGAGTGTAAAATTAAGTAAACATAATAAGTTTCTTAGTTTATTTTTTGCAAGATGCGATAGCAACAAAACAAACAAAATTTTAATTAATTTAACAATAATAATTTTCTCGCATATTAAAGACATGCTCTTAATTATTGTTGCTTAATTAATGTTGCTTTTATCTCTTATTAAGTTAAATTAATTAAGAAAAACTAATTTGCTTGTTGCAATAATGATAACGAATAAAAATTCGCTTATAAATATTAATTAACAAATGTTAGATTTTATGCAACGTTTCTTGTCGAATGATCAAAAAGATTTAATTATTTTAATCGACAATTTTCTCACAAACATAAGACGTTCAAGAAGTATATACTTTTGTCTCGCATTCTATGCGTTGTAACTTACGATCGCAAATTTAAAAGAAATTATTAAATTAAATTTTAATTTATAGTTATTAAAACTTATTCGTAATTGAAGTTTTAACTTAAATCAAAACAATAATGCAAAAGAGAAAAATCAATACTTGAAAAAAATTGCGTTACGAAAGACATTTAAGAAATTTATCAACTTTGACTTCATGAATTTAGCAACGAGAAAGTACATAAATGCGACATTAACTCTTTACATTAAAAGCATTAAGCAATCGTTTGCACAATTATCTAGCTTCTTAAGTTTCTTCATAAATGTTCGCATTAACGACAAATTAAAAGACAAATTTATTGCTTTTGATCGCTAATTAATATTGCTAAGATTTGAACTAGATATCGTTCTAAAGAAGATTATTAATTATGAACAAAAGCTATCGCATGTAATTCTTAAACAATAGTTTTATCATCATTGTTAAAATATCTTGTTAGAGATTGATATTGTTAATTACATTAATTAAATGCAAGACGATGCGATGAAAACGCTACATAAGATTGCAAAGACATATCTAATTAAATTGTTCAAAAATAGACATTTGTTTCTATATGTTATTTAACAATTAACTAAACGATTTTAGTTCTAGTTAATTACGTTAAATATGACGAAGCAAAAGAGTCTTTGCATAAGCGTTTTATAATTGTACAATATCTTTTCGAGAAAGCGCAAACGCAAAAAAAGCTTGCTTCAAACGTAGATGCAAAGACAAAATAAATAGAATCTTAGACAACTTGTCAAAGATGCGAAGAACAAAGATTAACGAATTGACATGTATACGTAGTTTTAATCTAGAAATTTTATTACTTATTTCTATTGCTTTTTTTTCGAAATTATGATTAGAATTAATGCGTCATCTCTAGTAACCACATTTTTAATCGATAAGATAATATAATTCTATGCATATACATAAAGATCTTATTAGATATATATCTCGTTTAACTTACTATATTTAATTAGATTGAGCTTTTGACATTGATTCGACAAAACTCGATTCTAGAGTCGAATTCGCATCTTAATCTTGATTTAATTCTATAAGATTCAAGAGAGTGAATCAAGTTAAGAAAAAAGTGTTTGACTCGATTTAACGATTACACTAATTCTATTTTAGCGAACAAAAAGACGATTTTCGCATTAACATTTCTTAGAGAAAGAGCTTAGCATTAACTCAAGTTAAACTTACGCAAGTATCTAAAAAATTATAACAGAAATTCTCGTACAATGTTTACGAACTTCAATAATTTCAAGTAAGAACTTCGAAGAATCTTCGAAACATTTAACGAAAAACAAATTGCGAAAAAAGTGATTTAGCATTTAATTTAACGAATTTTTGCAACGAATTACGTAACAAGATTCTAAAAGTATGTTAATTTTATTAAATGAAACGATGTCGCATTTATAACAATGTTTCGACGAAATTTTAAGAACAATTTTAAGAACGAAATTATGCGCGATAACAAATTCATTAACGACATGTTTAATTTCATTAAAATAATTATCGACTTTAATAACAAATTATATGAAAATATTATAAAAAAGCGATAAGATTAATTTTACGAAAGAGTAAAAATCTTCTTTGAATTAATGATTAAATATTATTAGAGAGAATTTCGTTCTAATTAAAGATACAATAATTTAGACTATTGTGAGCTTGCATCTATAAAATTGAATTTTATTTAAAAACGCAAAAAAAAAAATTTTAAAAAAAAGCAAAATAACAAATTTTAAAAAATGTGCTATTTATGTGATAAACTAAATCACTTCGCAAGAGATTATTAATTACGAAACTTAATAAATCGTCGACAAATCAATGTTATGTTAAAAGAGATATTTAATAGTTAAAACGACATTAAGAAGCAAATTAACATAAAAGCGAACATTCTTAAAATTAAATCAAACGACAATTATTATTTGATAAAAAACTCAAATTAGTTATAAAAAGTTCTAGATAAAACATTATCAAATAAGATATTCGCATTTACGCAAGAAGTTAATTAAACATTTTAAAAAATTAAAAATTTTTATAATTTAATTATCGACTTAAACGAAGAGTATAATTGAAATTTTTTTTACGAATGCATAGAAGACATTACAAATCATTTCGAAACTTTAATTAACTTATTAAAGATTATAAACAAATGCGAAAAGAAACTAGAAAATATTGCTATTACAAAAAAGAACATACTTAACATTACAATAAAACAATTAGATTTTACAATATACGCAAGCCTTTATTGAATAGCTTGCTACAACAACTTATGCTAAAATTATCTAAAAAAATAAAAAAAACTAATTGATTTTTTAAAAAGTTAAAGTTAGCAATCTAGCAATAAAAGAAAGCTTAACGCAAGTAGACGTTTGAAGCAAAAGTCACAACATAGAAGCAAAAAAAAATTCATTTTTTTTAAAAAAAAGCATATTAAAGAAATGCAATATGTTAGTTTAATAGTAGCAACTAAATTTAACAACGCACGTACGATATTTTATCACATTAGTTAAAATTAATAATTGTTAATTCACAATAATGATCAATTTTAATGCGATAAATAATTTTATAATTAGAGCTTTTGTAAAGAAAAAAGAGTACTTTACTTAAAAGAAGCTTAACGCTTACAATCTAATAATTGTAGATAAAAACTCATTATTCGCAAGAAATGAAAAAATAAATAAAGAAACGAAATCACTATTAATAGCTATTTAGCAACATCACGAGAAATTAATTTTTAATATAATAAGAATAATTATTTATAATATTGTTTTAGAAATATCTTAATTAAAGCAACACAATCTAAAAGTTAATTAAAATACACAAGTACTTAAATTCGCACAATGTGATTACCCAATTTATATTTAATCTAAACATCAATAACATTCGATAATAAATAAAAGATTAAATCGAAATTCGATCGCAAATAGCGAGTTTGCATTTTCGCAAAAAAATGATTTAATTAAGTTCGACTCAATAAACATTAACAAAAATTAATTAAATTATAAAGTCAAAATAAATAAAGAAAATTGCGAATTTTTTAAGAGCTTTAAACTATTTAATATAGCGAAAAAATCGCTAAAGCACATATCACGAATATATAACAATTAAAAGCATTTATTTTAAGAAAAGAAAACAATCGAAACTCTATTTAAACATTAATCGTAAAATTATAAAATTAAATTTAAATTAAGCAAGCAATTTACGTTCAAACTTATATATGTTTTATTTGAAAAAAAGCTAAAAATTCTTCGCGAATACTTGACAAAAAACGAAAAAAAAAATTTAAAAAAAATTTCAATTATAGACAAAATATTCGATTTTTTTTGTATTTAAGAAGAACGAAACTTTTCGTCTATATATCGATTATCGAAAGCTAAACAACATTATAATAAAAAATTAATATTTATTATTTAACATTAACGAATTTCAAAATCAATTATTCGAAGTAAAGTATTTTATCAAATTGAACTTACGAGAAACGTACAATCAAATTAGAATAAAAACAAGAAAAAAGTAAAAAACAACTTTTCGCATATAATATAAATTATATAAATACACAATAATGTCGTTCGAATTTACGAATATTTTAATAATGTGTTAAGAAATAATTAATAATACATCATAACAATATTTAAATCGATTTGTCATAATATACTTGAACGACATTATAATTTACTCAAATATTTTGAAAAAACATATAAATTATGTTTTCAAAGTATTGAAATATCTAAATAAAAGAAATTTACATCTTAAATTAAAAAAATGCGAATTTTATCAAAAAAAAATTTTTTTTTTTGAATTTGTCGTTAAACAACATGAAGTACGCATGAATTTCGAAAAACTACGAACAATTAAAGAATGAAAATCACTTATTAACGTCAAGAAAGTTTAATTCCTTTCAAATTTTATAAACTACAACAAAAAATTCATTAAAAACTACTTTGTTAACGCAATATCATTAACGAACTTTATTAAAAAGAAAACGTTATAAAAATAAAAATTAATAAAAAAAAATCATTTTAGAATCTTAAGCTAAAATGCTTAAAGAAGTTAATATTAAAAATGTACAATTTACAATTATTAAATAAGATTAAAATTGACGCATTAAATTTAATTATCGATGCATGCTTTAATTAAAAGCATAAAAATATATAACACTTAATAATATATCTTTTAAGAAAACTCTTGTTAATCGAATAAAATTATAATATTTACGACAAAAAACTACTCGCTATTGTAATCTTTCTAAAATCATAAAAAGTATACATCGAAAAATTATCAAAATTTACAATTCTTATAAATTATAAGAATCTTTTACATTTTATTATTATTAAACAATTTAATAAAAAACAAATGCGATAATTAAAGTAATTCGAACAATATAAGTTTAAAATACAATATACATTAAACAAAAATAACGATAAAGCAAACACACTTAATAGAAGAAGTAATTATATAAAAACGAAGAAATCGTTTAATTATAGCATATTTAAGATTAACAAAAACGAATCATTATTAATAAACAAATACAAGCTAAATGCTATTTTACGAATACTTAGAGACGATAAGAAAGAATCTTTAATAAAAAAAGAAAAACTTCACATATCTATCGACAAAATCGACGAATATATAAAGAAACAATATAATAAATCATTGCAAAAGCACTTCAAAAGTGATCAAAACTCTTTAATTTTTACGTTAGCATTATTAGTTTTTTTAAATGAGACAAATTGTTAAGACATACATTAAACGATGTCTTAGTTATTAGCAAAACAAACATAATACATATGCGAATTATGACGAAATTCAATATTAGAAATTATTTGAGTCGTTATAAGATAAAATTACGATAAACTTTATTATTAAATTGCTTAAATCGCCGAATTCAACAATTGAAAACAAATATAATTTGATATTAATAATAATTAATAAATTTATCAAGTATTTATATATTATCGCATGCAAAAAGAAGTTTATAATAGAACAATTAAAATACATTGTATTGAATCGACTTATACGATATCATAATATATTTAAAGAATTAACTAGTAATAGAGACAAGCTCTTTACGTCTAATTATTAAAAGATATTTCTATCGATGTTAGAAACGAGACTTAGAATGTTCATTGTCTATTATTCGATTACGAATAATTAAATAGAGCGAATAAATCAAAGTTTAAAGCAATATTTGAGACATTACGTCAACAATATTTACAACAATTAAGTATCATTTTTATTTATAACTTAATTAATATTAAATGCAAAATTTTTAAATATCACTAAAATAACTTTATTTTTCGTCAACTATAATAAAGAATTTAATCTCTTTAAAGAAGAGCGAAAGCATCTATTAGTCTAATTAGTCATCGAAAGAATAACGACATTAAAAAAGATATACAATAATATCTCAAAAATGCAAAAGAAATCGATCAAGTACTAAAACAAGAAACGAAAAATAACATCTTAATTAAAAAAAAAAAAAATATATCTCTTTTTACGAAAAATTTTAAGACAAGAAAGTTAAGCAAGAAATTGAATTATATCAAAGTTGAATCGTTTCTTATTAAAAAGACAAAATGATTAGTTAATTACGAACTCGATTTATCTAAGAACTTCAAAGTATTTTTAGTATTTTATATCTTATTGTTGAAACTAGCGAACTTAATTACGTCTCTATAGAACACATTTTATTTTCATTCACAAGAAAAGAAACAATATAAGATTGAGAAAATTCTATAACAAAAATATTAAAAATATCTTATTAAATAAAAAAAAAAATTTATCTTCGAAAACACATAAGAGTTACTCAAGAATCTAAAGAAATGCTCTAATAAATTGCGACAATTTCGTTAACGACAAAATCACTCATAAGAGTTAACAAAGCATTAGAAGATAAAAAAGCGAACAATGAAAAATCGATAATAGTATTGAATAGAGCTTTAGATGTCTCTTCAATACATTTGATTTTTTTTTTGTCGTTTTCGATCTCTAAAATGTTTTTCAACTTCGCATTATTTATATTTTTCAAACGACAAAATTAATGTTTTCTTTGTTTCGTCTTTCGCGCAATTCTTAGACGCAATTTTGTTATTTCATCATTTAGCTTTTTAGTCTTTTAAATAGCTTCATTCATTTCTTAATAATTAAGAATCAAATTACATTTTCGATTCTTTCGATAACACTTTTTACACTTAAAATATTATTTATTTATTTAATAAGATACATTAAATGAGACGCAAATTCGACAAAGACGCATTGTGAGAAAAACGTACTTATAGCAATAATTAACAACGAAATTGCGACGTTGTTTAGTGATCAACTTAATTAACATAATAAGAAAGAATAAACAATTTCGAAACGAAAACTCTTGAAGAGAGAAAATAACATTACGAGTCGCGTGTTAATAAGTATTATTCGTCGCGCATTGCTTTTTATAAGGCAATTAAGAAAAGAAGATTTGTCGACAAAATTAAAATAATTAAGATAGCTTAACTCTTGAACATCTTAAATTCGAATTAAGATAATTAAGATAATTAAGATTTTGAACATCTTAAACATTTTAAATTTTAAATAATGAAAAGATATATAGCTTTCGAATGCGACTTTTTTATAAATTGTGTTTAATTCATCTTAAGTCTTTACTTATTGTTACTTTGATTCATTGAATCATTTGTGAAAATTTATTAAACATAAAATTGTCTATAATTGCAATTCTTGTTATCAAGTAATTGCTTGCATTGTCTAAAGACGTCTACAAATCTCTTCGATAACATAATTCTCTCTAATATCTCTTACGAAAGTATTAGCGTAACACTATTTGTGTTAATGCTTTGTGACGTAAACTACTTGCGTTATCTTGTTTACTTTCGAAATAATCTTAATCTTGCATTTCTTATAATGTTAAGCATTCTAACGTATTTTGAGATTTCTTTCTAGCGTTTCGATATGCGTATTAAGATTAAATTAATTTATTTAATACTTCAAAAAGATATTGCGATAAAGATTTCTTGTAGAATTAATATATATATTCAAAATGTTATTAGAGAGCTTAAGAGATTGTTTAAGACGATGTGTAAAACTATGTACGAACGTATAACAAGACATCGCTACATCGACGTACTAAAGGCGAAACTACGTAGTATGTAGAATTGCAATTTACAAAAACATTAATTTGTAAGAATTTTAAGAAAGAATTCTTAGAAAAAAAACTTTGCACGATGTCAAGTTATTACTACGATAACTTAACACTAATAACATGTTCGTTAATTATTAAGAGCTAGCATTACAATTGTCTTTTTCTTTTAAATCTTAATCTTTAAGATTAATGTGTTATAATGATGCTTTACTTGCGCGATTTCTTCGATTTTTTATCGAGTTCTCTTTAGAACTTTTTTTTAGTTTATATATTTTCTTGTCAAGATCGCAAGACGTTTATAAAAGAAATTTTTTAATCTTTTTCTTTATTTTTCTTAGACATTTAAGAGAAAGTTGAGAAACGACAATAACTTCTCTCGTGTATTATTGCGAGACTCTATGTTGTTCGTTTTAAACGTCTTATTGTGTGTTAACTTTAAATCGACGAATAAAGAAATTTTTTGTTCTTTTATTTTAAAGCGTAAATACATTTTTAATCGTTATGTCGTTGCATTGTTATCGCGACAAATACTTAACAATAATATATCGCAATTTATTTAAATCTTATAAACTCTAAATTTAGCTTAACTTATTATTTGAGTAAATTATCTCGATTTTTTTTGTTTAATTTAATCAAGTTAGCGCAATTGATTCGCAAGTAATATTTATTAACAACATTATTATAATTTCTTTTTTTTATATTATTTTTCGATTTATAATTGATAGATAAATGCGATGTTCTTTAAATCGTTCTAATGTTAACGACGATATTGCGTACAAATCTCGCATTTAATGTAAGTTTTCTTAGTTATTCTAACGTGTTGCAATTTCTTTTCGATAAAGATAATCGTAAGTTTTTACTAATTTTTCGTTATTGTAATAGCGAATCAATTACGTAAGCAATGCTATAACAAAATCTTATTATAAGTAAAATTAATAAAAACAACAATATTAATCGAAATAATTTTTTTTGCTCTTCTTATTTGCGTGCAAACGCAACGTTTTTTTCTTTCGCGTCTTTATTGTTTGTAATGTCTCGTTCGCATTAATAAAAATATCAATTATTAAATACATTTTCAATTTTTGTTTGTTTCGCGATCTAACGACATGCAATATATTAAACGAAAGAATATTTGTTGTAAATATTGCATTTTAAAGCGCAAAATCGTAAGTTATTTATATACTCTTATATTTAATTTAATTCGTGAATGTGTTTTTATTGTTATTTAATATATTAAGTAAATCAATATTTTATTAAAGTTTAACATGCGAGTCTTTAATAAAAACAATGTTAAAATTAATTAAGTCGCGTTTGTTTCGTGAGTACAACATTGTCTTATTATTATATACGCATAACAACAAAAAAACAAATTGATTTCGCGTTTAATTTACGAGAATTTTCTAATTAACATTAATGTCAAGCTAGATCACTTATGCGATATTTAGTAAAAAATGTTTAACGTAATGCGTTATAAAGTAAATTTCGATGCTCTTTCTTTAAAGAAATTATACGAGAACGATAAATTTATGTTTAACGATATTGTTGCAAATAACGAATTTAAAAGTTCGTAAATCTTGCGTAATTTAATAACTTCGTTAAGAACAACATTATTTGTCTCGTTTCTATTAGTTTGTAAGGCTGTGTACGAACGTGTGACAAGACGTCGCTACATCGATGCACACAAGGCGAGACTACATAACATGTAGAACTATAGTCTAGAGAGGCATTAATTCGTGAGAATTCCAGGAGGGAATCCTTAGGGAGAAAACTCTGCACGACGCCAAGTCGCTACTACAAGAGCTTGGCACTAACGTGTCCATTAGATCATTGATCGCTAGCATTATATAGTTAAATCTCTTTAAGAAAGAATGACGTAAATGTCTAGACAAAATTTCTCTTATATACTATAGTTGTTTCGACAATTTACATGTTTGATTCAATTATGTCGAATTGCTTATTATTAAACAAAAGTATTCAAAATAAGCAACTTTCTTGTTCGATAACATAAAAGTTAACAATTAAAAGATCGAATCTCATTTATATTCTCTCGCGAACATTATATCTTCGCGATCTTTACGTAAAATTTATGTTCGAAAAATTATTGTTCAAGATATGCTTTTATTATGTTTAAGACAATAAAATTGATTGCATTTTAAAAGATTGCATTTCTTATTTTTGTTATTAACGATTTATTTTTGTAATGTTTGTGCATTATCGAAGACAATTAAGCAACAACAATTGAAGAATTAATTAAGAAAGATACGCATAATTAATTGTAAATAAAATGTTAAATCTTACATTAAATAACATGCGTGCAAGAGCTCTTTATCAACAAAGATTAAATAACAAAAACAATTAAATTTGAGTGCACTTTATATCGCATTTTTATAGTTCTTAATATTTAATTAAATTATTAAGAGAATTATAATATTACTTATACGCATTACTTGTGTTATTGCTATATCTTAAATGTATGTAATAACATCAAATTTTACTTTTTATTGTCGAAATCTTTCTTGCAAATACAAAGTTTTTTTGACTAACGAGAGAACTATCTATACGTGATGCTAACTACGAATCTATTAATATTGCAATATTTGACAAAGTTAAATGTTCTTAACATCGATAAGTAAGACGTTTGCAAACGTTCGATATAATTGTTACAACAAATTGACTCTTTCAATTGCGAAGATAACAACAACATTAATTATTATTATTAATTATTATTATTAATTATTATTATTATCTTGAGCTCTTACGTATAATAAGATACGTATAATTAAAGATACGCAAAATTATTTATAACTATTATTATTTACTTCTTGTACGCGTTAATTGTTATTACAATATTCGTTACATTACGATCGCAAAAGACGTATTTTAAAATATCGCAAGAAAGTCTCGAAGCGTTGTGTGTATAAGTTTAGAAGAGCTAGAAAAAAATTATATACGCGTACGTTACACAAGCAAAATGTCGAAAATTTTTATTGCATATAAATTGATTGCGTTAAGATTACGTATCTTAATTAAGCAATTGTCTTCTATCTTAATTAATATACGTTTAACGCGCATTTAGAAGTTAAATAATAAGAGAATTTATTTATTCTAAGATGCGACAATAAGAATATTTAATTTTGTTAAAAGTAACATATCGCTACGTCTCGAATTAAAGACGTTGCTTATATAAGAATACAAATAAGAGTTAATATTAAATTTGAGCATTAAGATTACACAAAGAAAAATATATAGAATTACGCATTAATAAACGATCTTTATATAATCGCAATTTATAGAGAGAACTCGAATATAAATTCTTGAAGTTCTTGTTCTTAATATGCACGAGTTTAAGAGTTTAAGATTGTCGAATATCATATAAAGATTTCTTTTATAAATTATAAATTAATATTGTTTTTACAATTTTTATAAAGAATTTTCTTGTACGTAAATATTACAATAGATAATTTTTAATATTAAAGCGTTGCGATTTGAATTTAAAAATCTAGTCGTACAAAAATATATAGAACTCGCATAGATTTCTAGAAATGTTGAATCAAATATAAATTAAATATAAAATAAAATATATCTTTGCAATTAATTTTTCGAGAGATTTACATTGTTACGAGTCGCGTGCTAATAAATACTATTCGTCGCGCATCTTTCTTCACAAGATAATTAGAAAGAAAAGATCTATCAATAAGATTAAGATAATTAAGATGACTTAATTCTTAAGTATCTTAAATTCTAGATCAAGATAATTAAGATAATTAAGATTTTAAACATCTTAAACATCTTAAATTTTAAATGATGAAAAAGTATATAACTTTCGAACGCGATTTTCTTATGAATCGTATTCAACTTATCTTAAGTCTTTATTTATTGTTACTTTAATTCATTGAATCACTTATGAAAATTTATTAAACATAAGATTGTTTATAGTTGCAATTCTTGTTACTAAGTAATTGCTTACATTGTCTAAAGACGTCTACAAATCTCTCTAATAACATAACTTGCTTTAATACTTTTTACGAAAGTATTAACGTAATATTTTGAACATTTTAAGAATGTTTGTATTAAATCAATGCGTCTTTATTTCGAACAATAATTCAATAACATCACGTCGACTCTCTATTAATAAAGACGACAAAATAAGAATTAATAAATTTAACGTCTATTATAAAGATCGTATCGACTTGAAAAACTAACTTATGCAAATAAATATTTACTTTATCTTCTATTTTGTTCTAACGAACAAAAAGACGATTTTCGTATTAACATTTTTTTAAGAAAGAGCTCAACATTAGCTCAAATCAAATTTACGCAAGTATTTGAAAAATTATGACGAAAATTCTCGTGCAATGTTTACGAACTTCGATAACTTTAAAAAAGAATTTCGAAAAATCTTCGAAACATCTAATGAGAAACAAATCGCAAAAAGAGTAATTTAGCACTTAATTTAACAAATCTTTGCAATAAACTACGTAGCAAGATTCTAAAAGTATATTAATTTTATCGAATAAGACGATGTCGCATTTATAATAATGTTTTAACGAAATTTTAAGAACAATTTTAAGAACGAAATTATGCGCAATAACAAATTCATTAGCGACATGTTCGATCTTATCGAAGTAGTTATCGATTTCGACGACAAATTGTATAAAAGAGCTATGAAAAAGCGATACAATTAATTTTACGAAAGAGCAATAATCTTCTTTGAATCGACGATCAAATATCATTAGAAAGAATTTGATTCTAATTAGAGATATAATAACTTAAATTATTGTAAACTTGCATTTATGAAATTGAATTTTACTTAACGACGCAAAGAGAAGAATTTTAGAAAAAAGCAAGATAACAAACTCTAAAAAACGTGCTATTTATATAGCAAATCGAATCACTTCGCAAGAGATTATCAATTATGAAACTTAATAAATTGTTAACAAATCAATGTTATATTAAGAGAGATATTTAATAGTTAAAACAACATTAAAAAGCCAATTAATATAAAGACGAGCACTCTTAAGATTAGATTAAACGACAATTATTATCTAATGAAAAACTCAAATCAATTATAGAAAGTTCTAGATAAAACATTATCAAACAAGGCATTCGCATTTACGCAAGAAATTAATTAAACACTTTAGAAAACTATTAAATCTTATAGTTCAATTATCGACTTAGACGAGAAATATAATTAAAAGAACTTTTACGAATGCATAAAAGACATTACGAATTATCTCGAAACTTTAGTTAGCTCATCGAAGATCGTAAACAAATGCGAGAAGAAGCTAAAAAGCAATGTTATTATAAAAAAGAACATACTTGACATTACAATGAAACAACTAGATTTTACAATATACGCAAGTCTTAATTGAACAATTTGTTACGACAATTTATGCTAAACTTATCTAAAAGAAAAGAACGAAATTAATTGATTTTTTAGAAAGTTAAAGTTAACAATTTAGCAACAAAAGAAAGCTTAGCGCAAATAGACGTTTGAAGCAAAAGTTACAACAAAAAAACAAAGAAAAGTTTAAATTTCTTAGTAAAAAACATATTAAAGAAATGCAATATATTAGCTCAACAATAGCAACTAAACTTAATAGCGTACGCACGATGTTTTATTACATTAATTAAAATTAATAATTATTAACTTATAGCAATAATCGATTTTAATGCAATAAATAATTTTATAATTAAAGCTCTTGTAAAGAGAAAAAAATATTTTATTTAAAAGAAGTCTAAAGCTTACAATCTAATAATTGTAAATGAAAACTCATTATTCGCAAAAAATGCAAAAATAAATAGAAAAACAAAGTTACTATTAATAGCTATTTAGCAACATCACGAGAAACTAATATTTAATATAGTGAAAATAATTATTTATAATATTGTTCTAAAAATGTCTTAATTAAAGCAACACAATTTAAAAGTTAATTAGAATATACAAGTACTTAAATTCGCACTATGTGATTACACAATTTACATTTAATCTACGCATTAATAGCATTCAATAATAGATAAAAGATTAAATTGAAATTCGATCGCAAATAACGAATTTGCATTTTCGCAAAAAAACGTTTTAATAAAATTCGACTTAACAAGCATTAACAAAGATTAATTAGATTACAAAGTTAAAATAAGTAAAAAAAATTGCGAATCTTTTAAGAGCTCTAAACTATCTAGTATAGCGAGAAAATCGCTAAAGTATATATTACGAATATACAATAATTGAAAACATCTATTTTAGAAAAAGAAAACGATTAAGATTTTATTTAAACATAAATTGTAAAATTACAAGATTAAACTTGAATTAAACAAGCAATTCACGTTTGAACTTATATATGCTTTATTCGAGAAAAAGCTAAAAACACTTCGCGAATACTTGGCAAAAAACGAAAGAAAAAAATTATTAAAAAATTTCAATCATAAACAAAATACTCGATTCTCTTTGTATTTAAAAAGAACGAAACTTTTCGTTTATGTGTCGATTATTAAAAGCTAAACAATATTACGATAAAAATCGATATTTATTACTTAACATTAATGAGCTTTAAAATTAATTATTCGAAGTAAAATATTTTATCAAATTGAATTTACAAGAAGCGTACAATCAAATTAGAATAAAAACAAAAAAAATAAAAAATAGCTTTTTGCACACGATATAAACTATACAAATATACAATAATGTCGTTCGAATTTACGAACGTTTCGACAACGTATTAGAAAATGATCAATAATATATTACGACAATATTTGAATCAATTTGTTATAGCATATTTGAACAACATTATAATTTATTTAAATATTTTAAAAGAATATGTAAATTATGTTTTCAAAATATTAGAATATCTAAATAAGAAAAACTTACATTTTAAATTAAAGAAATGCGAATTTCATCGAAAAGAAGTTAACTTTCTTGAATTTGCTGTTAAACGATATAAAGTACGCATAAATTTCGAAAAGCTACGAGCAATTAAAGAATAAAAATTATCTATTAATGTTAAAAAAGTTTAATTTTTTTTAAATTTCATAAATTACAACAAGAAGTTTATTAAGAATTACTTCGTTAATGCAATATCATTGATAAATTTTACGAAAAAAAAGACGTTATAAATATAAAAATTAATAAAAAAAATTATTTCAAGATCTTAAATTAAAATGCTTAAAAAAATTAATATTAAAAATGTACGATTTATAATTGTTAAATAAAATTGAAATTAACGCATTAAATCTAATCATCGATGCATACTTTAATTAAAAGCATAAAAACATATAACACTTAATAATATATCTTTTGAGAAAACTCTTATTAATTGAACAAAATTATAATATTTACGATAAAAAGTTACTCGTTATTGTAGTCTTTCTAAAATCATGAAGAGTATACATCGAAAAATTATCAAAACTTATAATTCTCACAAATTATAAGAATTTTCTACATTTCACTACTATTAAATAGTTAAACAAAAGACAAATGCGATAATTAAAGCGACTCGAATAGTACAAGTTTAAAATACAATATATATTAAATAAAGATAATGACAAAGCAAACGCATTTAACAAAAGAAATAATTATATAAAAACGAAGAAGTCGTTTAATTACAACATATTTAAGATTAACAAAAACAAATCATTATTAATAAACAAATACAAGTTAAATGCTATTTTACAAATATTTAGAGACAATAAGAAAGAGTTTTTAATAAAGAAAGAAAAACTTCAAATATCTATTAACAAAATCGACGAATATATAAAGAAACATCATGATAAATTATTACAAAAACATTCGAAAATGATCAAAATTCTTTAATTTTTACGCTAGCATTGTTAGTTTTCTTAAATGAGACAAGTTGTTAAAATATACATTAAACGATGTTTTAATTATTAGCAAAACAAACATAATACATATGCGAATTATAACGAAATTCAATATTAGAAATTATTTGAATCGTTATAAGATAAAGTCACAATGAACTTTATTATTAAATTGCTTAAATTAAAGAACTTAACAATTGAAGACAAATATAATTCGATACTAATAATAATTAATAAACTTATCAAGTATTCACATATTATTGTATGTAAGAAAAAGTTCACAACAAAACAATTAAGATACATTGTATTAAATTAACTTATACGATATTACAATATATTTAAAGAATTAATTAGTAACAAAGACAAGCTTTTTACGTCTAATTATTAAAAGACGTTTTTATCAATGTTAGAAACAAGACTTAAAATGTTTATTGTCTATTATTCGATTACGAATAATTAAATAGAGCGAACAAACTAAAGTTTAAAGCAATATTTAAGACATTACGTCAACAATACTTATAACAATTAAGTATCACTTTTATCTATAATTTAATTAGCATTAAATGCAAAGATTTTAAATATTACTAAAATAACTTTATTTCCCGTCAATTATAATAGAGAACTTAATTTCTTTAAAAAAGAGCGAAAGCATTTATTAGCTCAATTAGTTATCGAAAGAATAACAACATTTAAAAAGATATACAACAACATCTTAAAGATGCAAAAGAAGTCGATCAATTATTAGAACAAAAAACGAAAAACGACATTTTAATTAAAAAAAAGAAATAAAATATTTTTTTTTACGAAAAATCTTAAGACAAGAAAGTTAAGTAAAAAATTATATTATATTAAAGTTAAATTATTTCTCGTTAAGAAAACGAAGAAACTAATTAATTACAAATTGTATTTATTTAAAGACGTTAAAGTATTTTTAATATTTTATATTTTATTGTTGAAATTAGCGAATTTAATTACGTCTTTATAGAACACATTTTATTTTCATTTACAAAAAGAGAAACAATATAAGATTAAGAAAATTCTACGATAAAAATATCAAAAATATCTTATTAAATAAAAAAAAATTTATCTTCGAAAATACATAAAAGTCACTTAAGAACTTGAAGAAGTGCTCTAACAAATTGCGACGATTTTGTTAACGACAAAATTACTTATAAAAGTTGACAAAGCATTAAGAAATAAAAGAGCGAACAATAAAGAATCAATAATAGTATCGAATAGAGTTTCGAACGTCTCTTTAATACATTCGATTTCTTTTTTATTTTTTTCGATTTTTAGAATATTTTTCGACTTCGCATCATTTATATTTTTTAAACGACAAAATTAATGATTTTTTTGTTTCGTTTTTTGCGCAATTCTTAAGCGCAATTTTGTTATTTTATTATTTAACTTTTTAATCTTTTAAATAGCTTTATTTATTTCTTGATAATTAAAAGTCAAATCGCATTTTCGATTCTTTCAATAACATTTTTTACACTTAAAATATTTTTTATTTACTTGACAAAATACGTCGAATGCGACACAAGTTCAACAAGAACGCATTGTAAGAAAAACGTATTTATAGCGACAATTAACAATGAAATTGCGACGTTGTTCAATAATTAGCTTAATTAACATAATAAAAAAGAATAAATGATTTCGAAACGAAAATTCTTAAAGAGAGAAAATAGTGTTACGAGTCGCGTGCTAATAGATACTATTCGTCGCACATCGCTCTTTACAAAATAATCAAAAAGAGAAAATCTATTAACAAAATTAAGATAATTAAGATAACTTGACTCTTAAGCATCTTGAATTTCAAATTAAGATAATTAAAATAATCAAAATTTTAAACATCTTAAACATCTTGAATTTCAAATAATAAAAAGGTATATAGCTTTCGAACGCGACTTTCTTATGAATTGTGTTCAACTTATCTTAAGTCTTTACTTATTGTTACTCTAATTTATTGAATCATCTATAAAGATTTATTAAACATAAGATTGTCTATAGTTGCAATTCTTGTTATTAAATGATTGCTTGCATTGTCTAAAGACGTTTACAAATCTCTTCAATAGCATAACTCGCTCTAATATTTCTTACGAAAGTATTAGCGTAACATATACGCATCGTACTTCTTGAGCTTTTATCTCGCATTCGCGAGATAATTTCTTAATATTTAATTATTTTTATATTAAAAACTCTTCTTATTGAACAAGATATTATGACTTGTTATATCTTGACTTATGATCAAGAATATCTTTTACTTTTTACTTTTTATTCTTGTCAATCAATATTATGTTCTTCGAGACGACGATGTTTAAGTTACGATAATATAATTTTAATAATAAAAGATAAAAGATAAAATAAATGCGTTATTTGACAAGAAGACGCAAATAATATATTTGCGAGTTAACAATATTCTTAATTTCGAACAATCTTGTAAACTTATAAAATAACTTTTTTCTCAAACAAACGTCTAAGAGATTTTTGATAAAGAGCATAATTTCGTTATTAATTTAATATCTTTTTAAAGTATTCTTTTTATTGTAATTTTAAGTTTGCGTTTGTTACGCAATTTGTAAACAACTTATTAATCGATTGCATTTGTTCTATAGAAATTAAATTTACTTTCGAACGACAAAAACGTCTAGACAATTTTTGTCGTTCTAATTGAATCAAAAATTTGCAACAAATTTAAATATTAACTTAATGAATAACATTTTAATTAACGCATGCGATGTGTTATTGTAAGTATATTAAATTAAAGTTAACAATAAATCTTAATTGTTTTATTTATAATTGCAATAGCAACGCAAATAATATTTTAATATCTAATTTTATTTTTTGATTTATTTATTAGTTTAAGAATAAAAAGTAATACTTAGTTTTTATTTAATGCGTATGTAATAATATATTGCAAATTAATAGTTACTAATAAAGAACAAATTACAATCGAAAATAATTTCACGAACTTCGAAGTAAATAAGTAACATTATCTTGAATAAAATGTTAATTAGATCTTTCGTTAATTATATAGATTTAACAAAAATGTATAAAGACATTTTTAAATATCGATTAATTACAACTAAAATTGCGTTAAACATATTATTCTTGTAACGATTAGCAAACAACTTTGTTATAAAGTTTATCAAGATCTTGATTTATAATCGAACGAGAATAGAAAGCGACGTCAACTTCTTATAAAGAGAATAATGCGAAATTTTATTTTGTTAACAAATGTCGCAATCTTTGATATATGTATCAATATTTACGATTATCTTTAATTAATAGAATTTTTTGCTTATAAAAATGTGTGTCTTTTTAATTTTAAAATGTTTCGTTAAAGTGTTATTATAATGCAAGCGTAATAACTCGCTCTTTAATAATATTTTGTCGAAAATCAAAATAACATAAAAGAAGAACATTATTTTTTGTAAATTAATTAGTCTTTTTTCGCACAAATTTGATTTAAGATTTGCAACGTTAATTGCTTTTTAATTTTGAGCGTTATAAAATTCTTTTCTTGCAACTCTTCTATTTTGAATAATAACAAAGATAAGAGAATTTTTAAATTGTTCTTTTTGTCGCATACGATGTGAACGTCGTTGCGACGCAATTGTTAAGTTATCGCGCTTTAAGTTGTGTCTATAACTTCTTTTTTTTTTCAAATTTATTAATTGTATTTTTTTTGTTTAAAGCATTTTTATTAAAAAGTTTAATGTTAAATTCTTTTTTAATCTTCGATACTCGAATCTTAAATGCGTTTTTATTGCGTAATATTAACGTCTAGTAATTATTTTTTGTAAGTATTGATGTTATTTTAATAGCAACGATAGTAATGTTCTTTAGCTTAATTTAAAGCGTAAATAGATAATTTTTATTATTTAGTTTGTTTTCGTAGTTAAGACGTCGAAAGAATTTGTCAATTAAATTTGTTTTTTTGTGCAATATTTAATCTCGAAGTTGTATTTTGTTAACAAAAGTGTTTATCAAAATTAATAACAATTTAACGTTGTTATCTTTATAAAATATCGTAAATTATTATAATTCGTTAACATAATAATTGAGTAATAACTACTCTTTAAGTAGTGTTAATATTGCTTGAAGCTAATAACAATAACGAGCAACTCTTAGTTGTAAGTCTTGTATTAAATCTTCACAAACTTTTTTTTAAATAAAATGTTATCGAATGTTACGTCGTTTAATTGACTTTACTTATAAGATAAATTAATTGCGACAAAATTGTCGCGATTGCAAATTTCGAAGCGTTTGTCTTAATACAAATGTAATTTTTTGAGTTAAAGTAAATTAGCATAGACGTTTGCGTAAAGATCGTAATAAACTTTCGAAAAGCTAAAATAATATTCTTGTTAAATACAAAAGAATTATTTTGTTTATCTTGCTTGTTATTCTTTAAAAATTTCGTTAAAATTCGAGTAATCTTTGCATAATATTTCACAAATCGTTAATAAAAGTTTGCGAAATTCAAGAATACTTGAAGTTTACGTAAAATAGTAAGTTAAAATTATGTTCTAATAAAATCGACTTATCGTAAATTTATTAATACGTTATAATTGCTTATAATGTATTTTAGAAATTTGATCGAAATTATTATAAAAGAGCATTTAAATAGCTTTGCGTAAAGCTTGTAAAAGCGTAATTTATTAAATATCTAATATACGCAATTCTAGTATCTCTCTTATGTCTTAAAGTAGATTAAAATGTTATTAAGATAAATTACACAAAAATAATTTATTAGATCTCTTAAAATTTTGTTGATTAAGATTTAAAAAATAATTAATGCGTTTACTAGTTCAAATAACATTATTACGTATTCAAAGTGTTTATATCGTGTTCGAAAAATTATTTTTTATTTATCGTCTTAACGAATTCGAATGTTACGAGTCGCGTGCTAATAGATACTATTCGTCGCGCATCGCTCTTCACAAGATAATTAGAAAGAGAAGATTTGCCAACAAAATCAAGGTGATCAAGATAACTTGACTCTTAAACATCTTGAATCTAGAATCAAGATAATTAAGATAATCAATGCCTTGAACATCTTAAATATCTTGAATCTCAAATGATAAAAAGATATATAGCTTTCGAACGCGACTTTCTTATAAATCGTGTTCAACTTATCTCAAGTCTTGACTTATTGTTACGATTGACCCAAGTTGCAAGATCCTTGTTACCAAGTGATTGCTTGCATGATCTAAAGACGCCTACAAATCTCTTCAAAGCATAACTCTCATTAATATCTTTGAAGAAAGTACTAGCGTAACATCGAATTCAATAATAAGCGTTTTTCAAATCTAGTTTCGTGAAATACGTAACGTTTATTAGACGATTTAGCATCTTCTTTATAAGAGAAAGAAAACATTAATTCTTAATTATGATCGCATTGAAATTGCGATAATTAACGTATAAATTTAGACTTTTATTATTCTTTGATACAAACAATATTAATATTTTAATTTAGTTAATTGATTTGCAAATTCTATTTAGAATTAAATTCTTCAAAAAATAATTACGTAGAACAATTAATTCTTATTCGAATAAAATGTATAACGAGTTATAAGACAATTTCTTTTTAGAAAACAAATCAATTTTATAATTTTTTTCTTCGTGCTTAAAAAGAGTAAATGCATTTTTTAAATTAAAGACATTGTTATAATTTTAAATGTTCTTAAATATAATACGCATTATTAATATTTCGTCGACGTTAAAATCGCAACAAACTAAAATAAATATCAAAATTTATTTCTTAAATTTTAAAAAATTCTTCGAAGATTTAACGACAATAATATTCTTTGTAACTTAATAACATTAAATTAGCATATATTAATTGACGTAAAAACTAGCTTTTATTATTTAAAAAAGATCAACAATAATGTTGTATGCGATTTTATCAAATATATAGAAAACTTGTTTTAATATATATATTTGTCTTTTATTGTCGCGAACTTTGATTTTTGCAATATAGAATTTTAAAAATTAAGTCTTTTAGATTATAAAAGCTTTTGCTTTAATTGCGAGTTATTTAATTTTCTTTAAATGTTACGTCTTTGTTAGACATTCGTTAATGCAATTGATATAAGCGTTCTTATTAAGAAAATATTTTTTTTTGTGTTACTTTTTGTCGACAAATATTAATAACTTTGTAAAAAGAATCTTTGTTTTATATTTTTAATTTACAATTGCGATTATAATTTTTGCGAACTTATTTAATTTTTTAAATTATTAAAAATCTCTTCGATAAAAGAACGTAATAACAACATTTTCGAAATGTTTGTTTTAAAACTTTTTTAAGAATTGTTAATTGCATTAACTTGCGAGTTGTTTTTAACAAAATCAAATCATTCTTTTTAAATATGTTTTTTCTTGTTATAATTATAATACATGCGCTTTTCTCGTATATTCGAACTAGCTTTGTCAAAGTTATGTAAAAAAAACTATTATACTTTTTCGACAATTTTTTATCGTTAAGACGTCGCAAGTCTTAATTGTTAACGTAATGTTTTTTAATTTACAATTATACGAATTTTCTTTGAAGTTATTGCGTAATCTTAAGAATGATTCTTGATTTAAAATTTTGTTCTTAATATTAAATCAAGAGAGTAAAGCGTTCTTTATGCGTTATGTTAACGCAATAAGAGCGCTTTTTGTTTTGAGAATTTGAGTTACGTTGTTAATTTTTTTACGATTTTTTTTTTAAACGATGTAAAAGATAATTACATCGTTAACATTTAATGTATTTATTAAGATTTGTTTTTAATAACATAATGTAAATTACGAAGTTGTTAACGCTTTAAAATTAATTTTGTTTGATTTTTTTATATTTGCAAAAGAAGACAAAGCAATAATTTTTTAAATTCTTAATAAAATTAACTAGATATTGTGCGAATTATTTTTAGTTTTACTTTTTTATCTTATTTGTTCGCTTGTTCTTATAATTTTCTTATTTCGTTATTAACTTATTGCAAAGATATTATTGAATCTAGCGAATCTTTGAATTCTTTGTCAAAAATTAATTTTTACTAGTCTTGAAGAAGTTTTTTGTACTTCGAATTTAATTTTTTTAATTTTTTGAAATTCTTTTTGTAATAAAGATTTAACTAAGTCAATCTTATAAAACGAACGAAGCGCTATCTTTTCAATATTAATTTGTTAATTTTGTTATCGAAGTAATTTTCGCGTAAACGACGCGAATTCGTTGCTTTAATCTTGTTCTTACAAAGCAACTTTAAGAGAAGATTGTTTCTTATTTGAGCAATGCGAAGCTCTCGCTTTGTCTAAAGTCTACGCTTCTTTACTTTTTCTTCAATTAAAAGCTTTTCGTAATTAATGTCTTCGTTAAATTGCGACAACTATGTAGCGTCGTTATTTTACAAGACTTTTTCTTGTAACGTAATGTAAATTTTCGTGATATTGTCGAAGACAAGTTGATTATTTGCATTTTCGTCGCTTTAAGAGTGCTAAGACGTCGTTCATTTCTTGTTCGTCTTTAAATTTCGTCTTATATTGCGTGTTAAGTTGATTATTTTGTCGAACAATTGCTTATAAAGATTAAGACAAATTAATATTATAAGATTGTGTACAAACGTGTGACAAGACGTTGCTACATCGATGTATTAAAGACGAGACTACGTAGTATGTAGAATTGCAATTCACAAAGACATTAATTCGTAAGAATTTTGAAAGAAAATTCTTAGAAAAAAAACTCTGCACGATGTCAAGTCGTCATTACGATAACTTGACACTAATAACGTGTTCGTTGATTATTGGGGATTGGCATTACACGATGCTTGCTAGAATGTTGTTGTGCATTCTCGAGGCTCGTTTTACAAGCATCTTGACGTTAACGAAAGCTAGTTTTTGCGCTTATTTTATGCTTTTTATCAAACTATCGATATCTTCAATGCTTTTGTTGCGCTCTAATCTAGTCGAAAGAGTCTCAAAATAACGCGTTCGCGCAGACATATTGTACTTCTTTCGCACGCGCTTTGGATTACGTGGTGTTGCTAATGGCGATTGTAACTGGCGCTTGTTTGTTTGCTTGTTTTTTTGAGGCGTTGATGGAGCTATAGATGCAATAAGAAGGTGTATAGTTTAGGTGGTAGTTGATGGTGGAGGTTTGTGACTAAATTGGGTGGGGTCGCCTAAAATCGGTCATGACTTTTGCCGGCACCTGGTGGCCCCAACCTCGCACCCAAGACAAGACCCGATGCCTGAAGCGCAGAGCGTGCGGCTCATCCCGACCGTGAACAGCTGGCTAGCCTGATCCTCACCCACTCGTGCCACTATCGACTTCTGCAATCCGTGAGCCTCGGACACGGCGTACTTTACTTGTCGACCTCAGATCTGACGTGTACTCTAAAAAGGCTCGATGTTCATCATTCTTATTCTCACTTGAAGCAGCTCTGTGCATTCGCATGCAATGTCGCGGCGGGGCCACCCTTCAAGCGAGATCTATGAAGAGCGAGATCGTGAATATTACTCCCCACGCCGTGGCGGCCGTACTGTAGAATATGACGAACTCGACATCCGTGAGCGCCGTCGAACTGCCGACCGCCAGCCCGATTTCCTGAAAGAGGACTATGGACGCAATTCGAATGCTGGGCCGTTGGTCCTCCACAATGACAAGCGCTCCAGCGTAGGGTCGACCGTGCGTCACCGAGATAAGGAAGTCGTTGAGACAGATGAGGTTTTCATCTCGCGAGCCAACAGAGGCGAGCGTGACCGGCCGAAAGTGCGGACCGTGGACAGGGAAGAAGCTGCTTACCATCGTGAAAAGGCACCGACAATAGAAAGGGATTACTCCGAGCGAGAGGAAATCATTTATCGCGACCGCGAGAGGTACTCCCCACCCCCACAGCAGATTGCGAGAGAGCGTGAGGAGTTCTACTACCGCGCCAGGGAGAGGTCCCCACCGCAGATCGCTAGAGAGCATGAAGAGTTCGTCTTCCGACCCAAACCTAGAGAGCCGGCCTACGAACGGGAGGAGATCATTATCCGCGAAGGGGAAAGGGAGAGGGAGAGGGAGCGTCCCAGGGAACGAGAGTACAGAGACGAAGAGATCATAATCCGACGGGATGAGAGAGAGAATGAACGGCCAATGGAACGCGAGCGAGACCGAGGTTACGAGGAAGAGGACATCATAATCCGCCGCAAGGAGAGGGAAAGGCAGCGTCCTAAAGAGCGAGAGCGGGACCGCTACGAAAAAGAGGAGATCATCATCCGAGACCGAGATCGAGTACGGCCTCGTGCATCAAGCTACGAAAGAGAATCTTTGAGCGTTCACACCGATGACAGGGTCCGGTCAAAGTCGAGGGACTATAGGGAGGAGGATATCATCGTTCGAAGGGGAGAACGGGAGCGACCTCGACCGCGGTCGCCAGAGCCCTCGTCCAGGGAAGAAGATATCATCATTCGAAGGAGCGAGAGGGAGACACCACGCACACGGTCCCGAGAGCGGGGGTATCGAGACGATGAGCTCGTAATCAGGGAGCGGGATAGACCGCGTTCAATGTCTAGAGGGCCACGCGACGAAGAAGATATCATTATCCGCCATAAGGAGAACAGTCGTCGACACAAAGACGAGATCATCATCAGACGGAATGAACGGTCCCCATCACCTGAACCGTCCGTCGCTCCACCACCACCACCTCCTCCTGCACCCGAACCAGTAAAAGCTCCTCCCATTGTTCAGGAAATCATCACTCATCATCGCCACATTGATCACGGTAAGACGAGTGTTGAGCCTGCATGAATTGCTCGACTGATATGCTACAGGTTTTGAACGGGCTCCTGTACCAACTCCGCCACCCCCCGCACCTCCAAGGTCACCGTCGCCTAAGGAAGACTTCCAACAGATCGAGATCCGCCGACAGTAAGTTCATGGGCCGACCACCGTATAAACATCCGCTCACGCGTCGTAGTGGCGAGCGCAATGGCCGTCATTATGACGAAGACATCATTATAGACTCTGGTCCACGCAGAGAAGAACGCAGAGATGACCGCGCCCTCCGTCGGCGCTCACCCAGTCCTGCACCTAGCCGTCGACTACCCAGTCCTACTCCATCCATCCCACGTAGCCGAGCTTATCCATCTAGGGACGAACGTGATGTCGCTGAAGAAGCCGCATACTACAACGAGCGCGCTCGTGAGCGAAGCTACATAGGCGAGGGCTACAATGGAGCGACAAGGGATTGGGCCATCGTTGACGTACCGCCCGGGACACGTCGCGTGGAAATGGAAGGCATGGGCGGCGCGCACCAAGAAGTTACTTGGCAGCGGTACAACGGAGTCAGGCGTAGCAAGTTTATTGCCGAAGATGAACCCCACGGAGGAGAAGTGGTCAGACGGGAAAGGGACATCGAGATCGAGATTGGCACCAGAGACCGGGGTAGGAGATTTGTCAAGGAAAAGAGTAAGACGGAAGGCATGTGGACGGAGATCACGAAAGACCTGGTGAGCGAGGAGGCGATGAAGGAGATGGCTTATGAGTATGAGGAAACGGAGTTCTTCTACTACGTGATGAGATATCTTCGATTTGTAAGTTCTCCCCTCGCCATTGAAAACAGCCCTCTCTTGGCGAGTTTTCACGGTGCTCATTGATCATAGGAGGATGTCCAGGCCTTGGTCGATCTCTCCGAGGACATCAAAACAGGTCGTCGCGAACGCATCCGGGAAATGCAACGGGAACGAGAAGCTCCCCGTGAGCGACCACGAAAGCCACTGGCTCTCGGCTGGGACGAGGAGAGGATCGTCGAACGCGAGGTGATCTATGACGGGCCACCACCCAGGCGATATCGATAGGGGACCAGCGCTAGGCTATGGAGGACCACCAAGGTCCCTCGTAGTCTTCGTTCGCGTGAAATGGGTGGAGAACATAGGAATGATGGACATCACGACTGACACGGCTTCTTAGACAGCATGGCGACAGCGAGATTCTGAGCGATTTGCATTTTCTTCAAGAGTAGCTATACCCGTAGTCAGTGAATGGGCTGAAGTCTATACAAAACATTACTAAAACCATAGTCGGCGTTGTGTGACAATCACTTACCTGTAACAGTGTCAAGCTCTAACTCCGTTCTCTCAACATTTGCCAAGACACCCCAGCCCTATGGGCGCAGTCGCGGAATTGTAAACCGTACAATCAGCAGCTCGGTATACTTATCTCAGCTGGACATCATGTCCGAGCCTTGAAGCCATGAAAGAGCCATTGAGCACTTCCTCAGCAAGTGCTCTCTTCGCAAGCACTGCCATCCTTCCTAGCCGACCCAGCCATGTTCAATCTCAATAGCCTTGTACAAAAGGCCCAATCGTTCATTGACCCTTCTGCCATAGCTCCCAAACCGTCCGACGGCGCTCCCTCAAAAGCTGCTCTGTTCCGCCTTCAATTTCGCCTCCCAGACTCTCAAAATCCACTCCACGAGACCACCGCCGAGCTCTCATTGTCTGCATCACAATCCACCCAATCCAATAGCGAGAAGCAAAGGTCTAGTGACCGCGGCAATACGTATGTAGGGAAGCTACACTTGAGCGAGAGCTTTCTGTGCTTCTCTACGCAACCAACGAGCTTCTTGTCGAGCTCGACAATTGAAGCATCTAGTGGTTTCACGGGGCAGACACACGGGGCTGGGCCGGCAGGGAATGGCTTTACCTTACCCCTTTGCGCGATTCGTCGGGTGGAGAGGCTACAGACACAGAACGCGTTGTACGCATTGGCGATGACGACTTGGAACGGCAGCACTCTGTCTGGAAAGCAGAGCAGCACTGCAGATGCGCAGAAGTTTACGATTCAGCTTGCAGGGAGCCGGCTAGCTTGTGAAAGGTTCTGCGATGGTCTGAAGAGGGGGCTCAAGGATGGCATCAAGGAGATGGACAAGATGAGAGGGGTTGTAGCGGATTGCTACTCGGAATATCTTCTTTCTCCGGATAGGGCCGCGAAAAGAGATTCGACGCAGGCAAATGGTACAAAAGAGCCACCAGACGCAGGCTTGGGCATGCTATTCAGGTATCCTGGAGACGCTAAGAAACTGCGGGATCGGAGTAAGATGAGGTTATGGGGCGAATACCTCCGAGGTGGGTGACCAAATATGGCACAATAGGGGAACGACTAATCGCGCCGCAGAAAATGGGCGAAATGCTACTTTGATCCGGCAGCCAACCTTCCACAAGCTGATACGGGTGGGCCTGCCTAATCGACTTCGTGGAGAGATATGGGAGCTCACCTCCGGATCTCTTTTCACCCGGTTGCAGAGACCAAGATTGTTCGAGGAGACCCTTTCGAAGAATTCTGGCCGTGGCTCTTTGGCAATTGATGAGATCGAGAAGGATTTAAATCGAAGCTTGCCGGAGTACCCAGGCTTCCAGAGCGAGGAAGGTATTGGACGGCTGAGGCGGGTCCTTACAGCCTACAGTTGGACTAACATAGAGGTGGGCTATTGCCAAGCAATGAACATTGTGGTCGCCGCTCTTCTCATGTATGATCTGTTCTCCTCTTGCTTGGAGTATATTGACCAGCGTAGATACATGTCAGAATCGCAAGCTTTCTTCCTCCTGTCCGTCTTATGTGACCGCTTGCTACCGGGTTACTACTCGACTACCATGTACGGCACTCTCCTCGACCAGCGCGTATTCGAGTCTTTGGTCGAGAAGACAATGCCCATACTATGGGAGCACCTCGTCAAGTCCGATGTGCAATTATCGGTTGTATCACTCCCCTGGTTCCTTTCTCTGTACATCAATTCCATGCCTCTTGTATTCGCGTTCAGGGTTCTTGACGTTTTCTTCTTGGAAGGGCCCAAGGTCCTTTTCCAGGTCGGCCTGGCTATTTTACGAATGAATGGGGAGGAGCTCCTCGACATTACAGATGACGGCACTTTCATATCAGTTTTGAAAACATACTTTTCGCGCTTAGGCGAATCGGCGTACCCTAAGTCTGAGAACGAGAAGACACGAGCGATCACCAGGTTTCAGGAACTCATGGTTACGGCGTTTAAGGAGTTTTCAGGGGTTACGCAGGCATTGATATCGGAGCACCGAGCAAAGCATAAAGATGCCGTATTGGACAACATCGAGAATTTCGCGAAGAGGACTTCGATTCGCAATCTCGGACCGGACAGCAAGCGGCTGAGTGTGGACGATCTAGGCTTTCTCTATGACCGCTTCTATGGCATCTTGTATGAGCGAGAACAGCGCATGCAGATGTTACGAGAGGAATCCGACCAACGTGCGAGAGCTGCCAAGACGAGGGCGAACGAAATCGCAACTGGCATACCCGGAAACACAAGCATTGAGATTGGTCGGGTCGGCCTTGGTCCTAGCCCTACCCAGATGAACTACGATGGCTTTAGGGAGTTCTTAGCAGGCATCACCAGGTGGGCCATTACCGACTCGCCCACATCCCCACGCAAGGAGTCAATGTCGGAGAAGGACAGCATAAAGTCTGGACACAGCGGTAGAAGTCGTAGTTCGTCGCTGGCCCCATGGGGCGCTGGCGCCGAGCCAGCAGACCATGACTTCATGCAACGCCTGTACGGGAAATGGAATACCGAAGACTCAGACGGTCTGAGCCTGCAGAATGTCGTTTCAGGTCTGGCTCAAGTCAAGGGGACGAGAGACCTCATGTCCACAATCAGCTACTTCTTCGATCTCTACGATGATGATGAAGACGGGAAAGTCGACCGTGAAGGCATCCTCCGGATCTCAGAAGCCCTCCTTTTTCTGACCAGAAGGGGCTTTGGAGGCACTCCGACCCCTTCGCGATCGTCCACAGGGTTCGCCCAACACGACGACCTCGATAACACGGCCGCGAACGCGGACGAGAAGATCCTCAGCAGCGTCAGCGCCTTCATCCGGCGCTGCTTCGAGTACGCCGATCCGGACCATCCCGAAAACCAGCCCACCCAGACCACCTCCCCCACACAGCTCGCCAACGGCATCGACAGCTTCTCCATCGGCGACGACGACGACGACGAAGAAGACCTGCTCGACCTCTCCCTTTCCCACCCCCCCTCCCCCACCCAACCGCCCTCATCCCCACCTCCGCCCTCATCCTCACCACCCACCCTCAACCCCCACAAACCCAACCCCCCCACCTTCCGCAAAGCCTCCGCCAACCTCGCCCTCGACCCCGCCAACCCCCTGCACATCACCCTCCCCACCTTCCGAATGCTCATCCTCGCCGACGACCTCCTCCAGCACTTCTTCGAATCCTCCTTCCCCGCCTCCTTCCACCTCGCCCCCACCACCATCTCCCGCACTTCCACCTCCCTCACAACCTTCACCTCCCCCCACTCCTCCACCCTACTCATCCCCCGCACCGGTGGCGTCGTGCCACCCACCAAGGGCCTGAGGGGCGTGCTCGATAATATCGTCAGCGATGGCATGAGGGTGGCTGGGGAGGTGAGGAAGAGGATGGATGAGGCGCAGAGGGAGACGGAGAGGGCGGCTAGGGTGGGTGAGGATGAGGAGGAGGATGAGCGGGGGGGGGATCGGAGGAGCGTTAAGGCTGCGGATCGGGATCTGCTGGAGGGGGCGGAGGCGGAGGCGGGGGCTGGGGCTGGGGCTGGGGCTGGGGCTGGGGCTGGGGCTGGGGCGAGGGATGCGGAGGGGCTGGGGGATCTGTTGGAGGGTGGGCTGGTGGACTCGAAGGGGGAGGTGGAGGTGGAGAAATTGGTGGAATTTGAGCGGTGATAGGCTCTGAGGGGCGGTAAAGGGACTGGGGCTGTTTTTAACAAGGGGCGTTTCGTGGGCCGGCTCCAGAAAGGGGGTGTTCTATAGTCATGACAGTCAGTGAAGGATATTTGCATCTCTTCAATGCCTTGGCTTCAGATCCTGTAAAGGGGGTATCAAGCTCTCCCATCCGCACATCCCATCTACAATCCTAGCCTCCCGTCCCTCGCTCCCCCCTTGGACTCCCCGCCCTCTCCCCCTTCTTCATCAACCCCGCAAAGAAATTCGCCAACGCCTCATTATCCGCCTTCGACCCACTCGCGCCGCGGTTTTGCGGCGTTGCTGCTCCCGACGTGCTGCTGGTTCCTGTCTTTTCCATCCCACTGGCCCTATCAATCCCACCCGCCCTGTCCATCCCACTCCCCCGCTCCACCGCCCCCGCCCTCGTCTGCCCCTGGACCCTCTCCCGGCTTCGCAGCCGCTGCACCATGTCCTCGGCATCGACCTGGATGCCGCCGACGTTGAACTGCACGGGGCCGATGTGCTCGTTGATGTCATTGGAGACGGGACGGTGCGAGAACGTGGAGTCGCTGGTTGTGCTCGAATGGGGGGGGTCGCCTGTTGTGGTGTTGGTGGATGCGGCGCGAGCGGTGGCGACGAAGTCTTCTTCTTTCTTGTAGGTTTCGATCCGGGAGAGTTGGGTTGCGAGGAAGGTCTGCATGCTTTCGCAGGTGGTGTCGGGCCCGGAAGAGGGGGAGGGGTTGAGGGGGAGGCGGGAGTGGGCGGGGTTGAGGATGGTGGTTTCGTAGATGGGGAGGACGGCGCCTTTGAGGGCGGGGGACTGGGTTTCTGTGGGGGTTGGGGTGCTGGTGTTGTTGGTTGTGCTGTTGGGTTCCTCGGAGTCGTTTGGGGGGGGGAGTGGAGGTGGAAGCTGGATGTCAATGCTCCAGCCGCTGCTGATGCCTTCGACGTCGAAACCCTCGCGCAGAACGCGGATCTTGCCCCAGGAGTCCCAGCTCGGAGGGATGAGGATCTTGTCGCGGTCGATGACGTTGTGTTTGAGGGTTTGCTTCTTGAGGAGGGAGTGGATGTTGAGACTTGAGTGGATGAGGGTGGGGAGGGAGTTGGGGACCGAGGCGGAGGTGTAGATTAGAGAGGAGCCATCTGAGGATTTTAGTGTGGTTTACTGCTCGATAGATTGAGAAGATCGTATAACGCACGTTTCATAAGGATAGTCCGCAGATACTGCAGCACGAAATCAAATTCTTCTTCGCGCCATCCGTGCGTTTTCTCGAGGAGATCGATCTTGTCCGCCTGCACACAGTATCAGCAAGTGCGAACACTTCGAGATTTCGTAGGAAAGTTATGTCGATAGATTGACGGACGTACACCATGGCACACAACACACAATGGAAGTCCCAATGCTTCATCCCACTCCCCCTGACTCAGTGGTATCTTGACATTGCTATCGGCCGTAGAGCCTGTCCCACCAGTATCATAAGCAGTTCCACCTCGTTTTCGTTGCTGCCACTCTTTGGTTGTCACAGCCATCGTATCTTGCGCATCTTCGTCCAGGCCTGAAGTGATAGTCCGCAGAAACCTGACCCAGTCGCGAACCTGTCGTGCCCAACGCCACGGCTCGATCCAGTCCAGAAGCAGAATTACGAGTGTCTCCGGTATTGAGCGCGCAGTCAGTAGTGGTTTGACCAGAGGGACGAAAGCGGGCGTAGGTTCAGAGAGGAGATAGATAGACAGGCGGGCAAGGAGGTCTTTTGTAATTTAGTATAATCCTCCTAGCCAAGGTCTTCGAGACTACCTTCATGATCGGCGTCAAGGACGTCTTGATATGTATAACCTAGCGCGAACTCGTTGGCAATTGGCGGCTTCTTTCTGTACCTGTCCTGGTTTCTCTTCGGTGTGTTCTCAGAGCCGAGGGTGTCAAGGAACTCTTTCTGGGTGTCCGGTGATCCACCTGTCAAGATGTCAGTTTTGCTCTCAATCTGTGGTTCTAGCTCGTGACCTAGGACAAGTAAGTTCTTCTCAGGCAGTTTCTTGCCAGAAGCTACGCTGTCCAGCATTGACGACCACATGTTCCGCTCGGAGTCGCCATTGCTCTGCGGGCGGCCATCACTCTTCGCCTTGAAAACCCTCGGGCCAACTCTGATTTGCCCCTTAAGGCTCATTGTCAACTTGAGCTACTGAATCTCCGATATTAGTTGACCGGGATGATCTGCGAGCTCGGTAAAGTCCTTGTGGTTGGAATCAGTGCCCACGCCAATTTGCAACCACAAGAGGAGTAGATGCTGTTTCACAGGCGTAATCAAGTTCAAATATACCTCGGTAAGGCTGATCACAATTCTTGGAGGCTTTGGATCAGTGGTGCTGAAGTTTGGTAACGTTTTGTGCAGTCGGACCCAAAGCTGGGATGAAGCACTTCGAAGACCCGACAAGATAAACCTAGAATCTGCTTAGCCTATGGATCTCCGATAAGCGAGCCGCCATTGCAGATCAGCCCTATGCAGGGTCCACGGCAGCTAGCCATTTTGAGGTTTTCTTTGCATTTCGTCGAGCGGCTTCGTCCGAACTTCTTGATTTTCATACATTCGTTACACTTCCACATCTGTCACATAATCGCTGGTGGTTCATTCGCCTTCAAACTTACGCAACACGAAGATACAGTGTAAAAGATACCTTGGACGTAAGGCCATCTCGCCCCGAGCTATTTGTGGTTGTCAAAAGCCGGGGGCACTTTTGAATTCCCTCCTCCACGAGCGCCGGCACAACCCATATCTCCCTCAACGCCGTCCAATCCCTCCTTATTTTTGGCTTAAGAGACATCCTATCAACAAAAGACAGCGTTTTATATATCACAAGCAACGGGGCTTGGAGGTTATCCGTGATCCCACGCAGCTTGATCATGAACACCATACGAGAGATCCAGGCGCTCAACAAGCGCGAGCTCGAGGCCAACGTGTAGGACCACCAATTCTACAATCAATCTCACATCACACTGACTCCCAATTACTCTAGCTCAACAGAAGCATCTTGGCACACCGACTATCGCGATACTGCCTACATCTACATCGGCGGCCTGCCTTTCGATCTATCCGAAGGCGACGTCAATACCATTTTCTCGCAATTCGGCGAGCCAACATACATCAACCTCATTCGTGACAAGGAGACCGGAAAGTCGAAAGGCTTCGCGTTCCTCAAGTATGAAGACCAGCGAAGCACGGATCTTGCGGTCGACAATCTGGGAGGGGCTACGATTATGGGAAGGGTGCTGAAAGTGGATCACACGCGGTATAAGAAGAAGGATGAGGATGAGGGCATCGACCTTTCTATGGGCGTCAACGCGGAGGATCCAGAGAAAGCTGAGTCCGAAAGTGAGGGGGAGCGAAGACCACAAATGAAGGAAGAGCGAGAGTTGGCGGCCTTGATCCATGATCACGACGAAGACGATCCTATGAAGGAGTACTTGATTAAGGAGAAGAAGGACGAGGTGGCCCAAGCTTTGGCGAGGGCGAATAAGGACAAGTCGAGAGACCGAAGGGACGGGCATGAACACCATCATCGTCACCATCATAAGCACCGATCGCGGAGGCGTAGCGATGCGTCTGACGTGGACGAAGAGCGTCGGAGAAGGCATAAGTCTGATAGGAGAAGATCCAGAAGTCCTTGAGCCTGGCCAGACACGCCCACAGCGGCAAACAAATTGCACATGGGAGACACATTGTACAAATTACTTCCACCAAACATTGCCGTACCCAGAAGAGCGCAGCAAAGCACGACGAGCCACGGTGGTCTAAGCTCGTGCTCCTACTTTAGAAGAAGTTACCTGCCGGTATAAGTGGACCAGCGACGAGTTCTTGACAGGTAGTTCAGAGCTACCAATTTGCGGTACCCGTCTTGGAAGTTTCAGTAGAGAACGAAGTCTTGGGGTTTGTCCTTCAGAGAATTGGATTATAATGAAATGGGGTGGTTGGCAGTGACGGTGATGCTAGAGCCAGAGCCCCGAGAGTAAGTGCTCATTTTCTATGTAACGTCCTGAGCGTTCCACGGGAAGCAAAGAGACATTTGTCAAAGATCAAGCTCTCCAGTACTCGTTGGAAGCATGCAAAATTGTACAAGAAGAAAAGCCCCGCATGCATTTCGTACATTTCTCAAGGTTCGTGATACGCATCAGCTGCCCAAGTATCGTTTCCAGCCTTGTCTTATGCACCTTCGTTTTCCGTCATCGCCTTCGCCTAAAATGAATTTCTCCCAGCGTCCATCTCGCCCAGCGCCAATGACGAGGATTGTGTGATCATTACCCCATCCTATCACGCCTTTTTTAGGTTTTCCTCCTGCTATTCCGGGTATAGACACATTTTCGCTGTTTCCAAGACTTGTCTTTGAATCATCGTCGGTTTCGAAATGCGCAGATGCGAACGAGTAGATATCTGAGAACACTCTTGGCAATAACGGTATTTTGCCCAAGAGGCCCCATTTCTGGTTGTTGCTCTCATCGTTGCTTTCCGCACTGGCCGACCCATTCAAGGAGCGAAGCGACCTGCCAGCAGGAGAGTCACTCCTAGACCCGTGCAAAGGATGGGGAAGATCAAATATGTGGAGAGTAGACTTGTCAGAGGTGACGGCCAGCAACTTGCTGTTTGGAGATATCGCGATTGAGTACACGGTAGCCTGGTCCACACCGCGACGAAGCTCACCCGTCCGCGCGCAATTGCCTGTCGAAAAGGTACGCACGAGGGTACCCTGTGCGTGGTAAGTCATTGGTTCATTTAGTGCCAAAAATAAACAATACCACTTCGCTTGCGGTTGCCAAAACCTCCCCATCGGGACTTATTTCCATGGCTCTTAACGGCGAGCTGTGGGCTGGAATAATGCTTATGTTCGCCGTACTGATCTCGACCATCTGGACTTGCCCGGGGGTACGGCCTGGAAAAGCAACGATACTAGGTCCCAGGCAGCATAGACCGAGTGGGTTGTTCGCGGTTTCGAAAACCGAGAGCTTCTCTGGGGGCGAAGCAAAAGCGTAGAGATGTACGCTGTTATGGAGTGCTACGACGATCCTCGATCGCGAAAGACAGACTCGATTGACTGGGGAGCGGAACTCGAGGGTGATTACCGCTTTCTGTTTGGCATCGTCCCAAATGATCACCTTTAATTAGCTGTAAGCATAGATCTTGTGCGCGTCTCCAGCAAGTTTCTTACCAACCTTGTTCTGGGGAAACTTGGGCCGCTTCCCTCCTCCCACAAGAGCGATATAGTTGGCTCGACCGAGCATTTCAGCTGCACCAATACCGGCATTGAAGTCTTCAATAATTTTGATCAGCCTAGAATTCAATGCGTCCGAATAAGTCTACTAAAAGATCCCCGTACCGCGAGAGACTTTGAGCTCGCATGGCTCTGCATTGAAGACTGCAGTGCGTCAATCGCGTTACTGCTTTGATCGGGGCCTGTCTTGAGCATACCACAGAAGCCAGTATCTAGCCCAACAGAGAAGCAACTGCTATCTTGATTGAAAGCTACTGATAGCGAAATCGGTCCGGCGGACTCGTCAATAGCTGGTCTAGTGTTCATGGCTGCGGTGCCAGGACGTAAGGCTAGGGCGGTAATCGTCTACAACGACTGCTTGCAGTCCCGAAGTATGTACGAAACTGCTTCATCGGTGTTGATGAGTGAGAGCGATTATACCGCATCACGAGCGACACTGGTAAGCCATATAACCACGGCCGACGCTGTGACTGCGTTTTAATGTGGATTTGGCGACGGCAACTAGCCTCCTTGGTTTTAGCTCCTGCGGCTCCGTCCCCATAGTACCCCTTAATTCTTTTGAGCTCCCGTCGACCAGCAGCGTGAGCATTCCAGAGCCTTGCTATACCTATTTCTCAACAGGCCTCAATCATGTCCTCTCCTGCTGTACGTACCCATCATCGCTTCCTCCACTTTGACCAAGCTTTTCCGCTTCCGCGTTCTCGGCGCTAATTTTATTTTCTCGAATTAGGCCAGAATGCGTCGCAAGAAGAACGTCAAGAAGGGCATTCAGTTCTGCCTGATGGTATGCGGAGCTTCAGGGACAGGTCAGCAATGTTAAAAATCATATGCTTTGTCGTAATTAACACAACCCAGGGCGCACCACTTTTGTCAACACGTTATGCGGCAAGAAGGTCCTACAAGGCCGAGATGATGATGATCCTACGAATGCACACTTGGAGGAAGGCGTTAGGATCAAGCCAATCACAGTTGGTGAGTTGAAACACACAAGTGAATGTATGGGTATTCGTCTACTGAGGACATCATAGAGCTAGAATTGGATGAGGAAGGCACCCGCATCTCGCTCACTATCGTGGATACGCCAGGCTTCGGCGACCAAATCGACAACGAAGCCAGGTCAGCCTTTGAGTCCGTGGCTATCCTTGATGATGTACTAAGACTTCATTCAGCTTCTCTGAGATCGTGGGCCATCTCGAACATCAATACGATGATATTCTGGCAGAGGAATCGCGCATCAAGCGTAATCCCAGATTCAGGGACAATCGTGTTCATGCCTTGCTTTACTTCATCACGCCGACGGGTCATGGGTCAGTTGCTTATGTCGAATGGCCTGCTCCCTACTGATGCTCTGCTGCAGGCTTCGCGAGCTCGACATTGAACTCATGAAGCGCCTCTCGCCTCGCGTCAATGTCATTCCCGTGATTGGCAAAGCCGACTCTCTCACGCCACCCGAATTGGCAGAATCAAAAAAGCTGGTCATGGAGGACATTGAGCACTACCGCATACCTGTCTACAACTTTCCCTACGATGTGGAGGAAGATGACGAGGACACAATCGAAGAGAACCAGGAGCTGCGAGGCCTGATGCCTTTCGCCATCGTTGGTTCCGACGAAGTCGTGGAGATTGGCGGACGCCGAATTAGAGCTCGACAATACCCTTGGGGCGTCGTTGAGATCGACAATCCCCGCCACTCGGATTTCCTAGCCGTCAGAAGCGCACTTCTCCACAGTCATCTCGCAGATCTCAAGGAGATCACTCACGACTTCTTGTACGAAAATTACAGAACCGAAAAGTTGAGCAAGAGCGTAGATCCAGGAGCGGGAGCGTAAGTCATGTGTAGTCCAATCGTTTCGTGCCTGTACTAACAACGACACAGTGATTCTTCGCTGAGCCCAGAGGATCTAGCTTCGCAGTCCGTCCGCGTCAAAGAGGAGCAACTACGTCGCGAGGAGGAGAAGCTAAGGGACATTGAGCTGAAGGTGCAACGCGAAATCAACGAAAAGAGGCAGGAGTTGCTTGCGCGTGAGAGCCAGTTGAAAGAGATAGAAGCTCGGATGCAGCGGGACCAGAGTATATCTGTAGACGACACCAACGGCGAGCTTGCCTGATTACAGGTAAGGTTGGGGCAGGCAAGAAGTACTTGGGGCCCCTAAAACTTATTTGGGGAGTCAACCTTCGTGGAAGCTTTGTTCTATTGCTCGGAGTGCTCGGTAGATATCCCATTAAATTCATTTCCTTCTCCAATATCGCAAATGCTTATACTCGTTCAAGAATTAAATTTCTTCATGAGCTGAGGTAGACGCTCCTAAGGCTTGAAGCCATGCATATGATGCCATCTTTCTATATCGAAGTCCAAGAAGACGGCTTCACTGGTTGATGAGGTGACTGCTCCGAATATTAAATCCTTCAGTATCTTGCAGTATCATCAGGGAACCGGCGTGTAGTCTAAGACCGAGTGATTCTTGAGTCCTCTGATAGCTTTTCGAACATTCTGTGTGATACTCTCGTCACATGCAAGACTGGAAACAGACTAGCGCGCAAAGGCATCTGTACTAGATGTCAGCCTTGCTTTACGCCTCCGTCCCGCATCTTCCTTTAACGGTTCCATCATCTTCATTTACTTCACTCCCACATCAACCTTTCAAGTCCTACACCTCTATCACCATGGCAGCCAATACCAAGTATCAGCCAGCGCCGCAGCGTGACTCTTTCGAAGAGGCAAACTACACCCAGGCTCCCCCATCATACCAGGCTGAGCCAAGTCACGGCAATGCGCCACGAGGCGAAGATGACAATGTTCCTGACGATTTCAAGGTTTGGCCCAATCATTTCAACGTAGCACATCTCTCCTGTGCTGACAAGAGCTCAGTTTGGTGGTTCGGTCGCGGAGGCTACGCTACCGATCAGGATGCAGTTCATTCGCAAGGTGTACTCAATCCTGTAAGTCGCCTTCGAGCGCATATTCAGACCTGTTGCTAACATAGCCAGAACGGTTCAGATCCTTACGACGATGATTGTCAGCTCCATATCTTACTTCAACGGGACCTTCAAGACCTGGATTCAGGGAAACCCCTGGATGTTGTGGGTATCGATGTTTGGGGCTATCGGGTTCATGCTCTTGACCTTCTGGAAACGCAAATCGTACCCGATGAATTTAGCCTTCCTGTCAGGCTTCACGATCCTCGAAGCATATTGCATCGCCGTCATCGTGTCCTTCTACGATACAAAGATAGTCCTCGAGGCGCTGATTTTGGCGGCCGGCATTTTTGTTGCACTGACGCTGTTCGCATGCCAGACCAAGTATGACTTCACATCGTGGATGCCGTACCTCTTCGGTGGTCTCTGGGCACTCATACTCTTTGGTTTCATGGCCGCCTTCTTCCCAACCAATAGCAAGGTGGAGCTTGTTTACGGAGCCATTGCTGCCCTGATCTTCAGTGGCTATATATTGGTCGATACACAGCTTGTGATGCGACACTACCACGTCGAAGAGGAGATTGCTGCCGCTATCTCTCTCTACCTGGATATCATCAATTTGTTCTTGGCTATCTTGAGGATACTCAACAGCCAGCAAAACAACTGAGTCAGATGAGGATGTTCTTTATTAGAGTAGTGCGGTTACAGGCAAGGTCATGGTATGCAAGGGCTCGTGGTGTTATGTGACGATGTGATGGTTCAACCAGGCGCAGTATGCAGACTACTCTATATAGCGAAAAGGCGGATCAGGGCGTTAGACTGTATATTCCTAGTTGGTAGCTTATGGTTGCCAAAATCTCCATAGGGATGCATCTTTCTTCGGGATCTGAATGTGGTGACCGGTGAATGTGCATGTCCAACACCGAATTCATTTGAAGCAGTAGAATAACCTAAAGAAGTCATGACATTGTGGGTGATTGGCTTTACTTTATCCACACACCGTGCAGGGTATTGTGATCTGCCGTGCCCAATGCATATCTGGGCCCCAGAGCCTGGTTTGCACAAGCGAACTTCATACCCGTCAAAAAGTAAAACCATCTTTCACTGAGCGCGCTTTTGAAGGGGTTTCAATTGTCCTACATTCGTTACGTATCTTTCTTCCAGTCGTCGTACTCGTTCATCCTGCCTAATGACTTACGAACCCTCTTGACACTACGCCTACCACTCCTTGTTTTCGTCCGGCTTCTCTGCAGAGCTCAGAATCGTCAAGGATCCAATCGCTTCTCAATTGCACCCTCATAGCACTTTTGCACCGTTTTTGCCTGGCGCTATAGCCATCGGCTTTGCTACAACTCTCTAGATGCCTGCTTAAGTCATTTGCGATCCAGCCTCCGAGCTCACCACCCTCCCCATACCTCCCCACCATGGACTCGACAGATAAGACAGGATCCCTCCCTTTACGGACACAAAGCCAGTATAAATTTGCGAATGGGCACAGCTCTGCGTTAGTCACCAATGGGTGTCCCCATGGCGGCGCTGTGGGAGACAAAGTCCACCATATTGAAGACGCACAAGCCAACGCGTGGCACAAGCAGTCACAGCCATACAAAATACCGAAGCCAAAGCGAAAGGGCAAGCGAAAATATGATAGCCTTCTCGCGGTCTTTTGCCAATGGGTCGTGGATCATCAGATCGGTTTGTGGAAACCCGCAGTTTCTGCATGCGCGCACTCACATACTTCGTTAGGCCTCGCTGTGAACCTGCTCATGCTGCTTGCATTGACACATCTCTGCTTCCCACGAGCTCGGAGACATACCCGAAAGTTCTTCCAGCTCTCTTACCACAACGCTTCCTCTGGAAAGTATACGATCGGCTGGGATGACCTTCCTTTGGTGTTCTACTGGATCGTTGTTTTTACAGGCCTTCGAGCAGCTGTGATGGACTACATTCTCGAGCCATTGGCACATCTGGCAGGCATAGACAAGAAGAAAGAGAAGGTCAGGTTTGCGGAACAGGCATGGATCTTCATCTATTACACGGCTTCCTGGTGTCTCGGCATGGTAGGTTTTCAGGAAGTAATGGTGTTCAATTTGTAGCTGCTGACGAACCTACCCTACCAGTATCTGATGTATAACTCGGAATACTGGTTTGACCTACGCCACTTGTGGACTCATTGGCCTACTAGAGAGCTGGGTGGGCTTTTCAAGTGGTACTACCTGGTGCAATTCGCATTTTGGCTGCAACAGATGATCGTGGTCAACATTGAGGAGCGAAGGAAAGACTACGCACAGATGTTCACACATCATGTCATTACCTCCGCTCTTATTTTCACGAGTTACGGGTACCATCAGTATAAGATTGGAAACATGATCTTGTGCCTCATGGACCCCGTGGACATCCTTCTATCAGTAAGACTCTCCAATATGAAGCTCAAGGTCTAGCCGCTAACGGACTCAAGGGTGCCAAGATACTAAAATACCTTGATATCCAGCCGGCTTGCGATATAGTCTTCGGCAGTTTTATGGTTGTATGGGTTGTGACACGCCATGTATTCTACCCACTCATCCTGTGGTCACTCTATACCGAGGCGCCGCAAATCATCAAATACGGTTGCTACTGGGGCCCTACAAACGACCTGCAAGGACCAATTGGTCGCCCAGATCGGTTTGGTCATTTAATTCAGCCCTTCCTAAATCCTGTTGGTCTGGTATGTTGGAACGCAAACATCGCGTGGTCTTTCATGGTCACGTTACTGGCGTTGCAGGTGATCCTATTACTTTGGTTCGGTATGATTATCAGGGTTGCAATAAAAGTGATCAAAGGCGCCGATGCCGAAGATTCACGGAGTGACGATGAAGCATCGAGCGACAGAGAGGAGGCAGAAGAGGAGACCTACTGTGCAGCAAAGTGCGACAGCAATGGTTGTACAGAAACCCATCCGTACGAGGAGGAGGTCGGTGCCGAAGCCGTGAGTCTTGCATATCGAAAAACGAGCCCACCAAGGAAGTTTCGAAAAAGTGGGAGTGCTGCAAGCGGTATAACTATTCCTAGCGATAGTAAAGAGCTTTTGGGAAGAATCGGCTGCGACAAAGGAGTATAAAGGGGCTTTTTTGGGGAGGATGTCAACGTTGAATTGCACTATACCACCAATGAGCAGCATTAAAAGCTTGAGTTTAGACAAAAAGGATCATAGAGATCACGACAATACAAGTACCATTACAAAGAGAGGGAATCTTGACCGAAAATTACAACTTCGTCTGTTGTGTGATAAAAAGGGTGAACAAGATTTCATGGGTGTAGACCCCTAGCCCTGATGCCAACGGTAGGGGTATATAACTCGATGAACGCTCTCGACCGTTCAAATTTCAGATTCGAAGTTTAATGACGACAAATCCTGCCTTTTCTCCAAATGCCAGTGTTTGCCGGGATATGTCTCTAACGCTATTGATCACCGCAGCTGGGTAATGCTCTGAATACCACCCTAATATAGCAGCAGCAGACGCTGTAATGCCACCGCGACTGCGTAAAGCATGTCCTTCGTATTTCCAACCACCACCACCGTCTTCACGATGTCAATGTCTTCGCCAACCCAATCCGCGGCCCTTCTCCTCAACTGCCCGCAATCCCACCCGTCAACGCCGCATCATGTTTTCGTGGCTCAACGGCCCCGGCGCAAACTTCAGAAACCCTTTACCTGGCTCTACAAATTACCTTAACGCCTACGACCCCAACGGGCGACTTGTTCGCGCGACCAATCGCGAGAGACGGTCTGACTCAGAAAATTCCGAAGACGAGGCTGCAGGTCTAAGTACAGAGAAGAATTTGCAGGGCGACGAGCCCATACCGAAGGAGTCGTTGGATGATCTGATGCCGTTTCCGATGAATAGGCAATTCAGAAGCCAATCGGTTCTCAGTGAGGATTTTAAGGACGAGATCTACAAGAGATGGCAGAACGGGGACAGTGTTCGGAGGGTGAGTGCGGACCTGCAGGTTGAGATGCGGAGGGTAGGGGCTGTCATAAGGTTGAAGGCTGTGGAGGAGCAATGGAAGAGTCAGGTATGTTCCGTAATGTTTTCCTTCCATCCGCTTCGGCAAGTCGACAAGTCGACAAGCAGTACAATGATGAGCAACTCGATTAGTCTTGAAGACCTATCCATGGTTACTAACAACAAATTACAACTCTCTGAAACCTCCTACCATACCCCAATCGTCCCTTTCAACCGACGCTCGCGCAGTTTACTTAAAGTAGACAACCACTAACTCAGATGCATCAACAACAGGGCAAACGCCTCGCAACCCCCTACGCCCGCGCCATGCAGTCCATGCTCCCCCTCACGCCCTACCATCCCAACGTACCCACCGCCCAGCACGAATCCATCAACGACCTCCCCGTCCACTCCGCCACTCTCCGCCAAGCCTTCCACCCCGTCTCCGAATCCCGCCACTTCACGCGCACCGACGCCGGGCGCGTCTTCGACCCCGAGCTGCTCCCTGCAGACGCCCGCGTCCCCCACCCGGAACTAGTCGAGTCGGCGAAAGACCGGTTGAGTGGAATGGGAAATACGGAGAGGGTGGCATTGCAGAAGGAAAGGGATGAGAGGGAGAAGGAGAGGGAGAAGCAGAGTGAGGAGGATAGGAGAAGGTTTCTGGAGAGGAGCGTGAGGAGGGTGGAGCCGGTGGGGGGGAGGTGGGAGTTTCGGTTTAGGGACGTGAGGATTGATGAGGTGGTGGGGGAGAAGGATAGGAGGGGGGTGGGGGCTAGGTACGGTGTGCCGCATCAGGATAGGAAGAGAGGGCAGGTGAAGATCCCGAAGAGAGTGGACTGTATATAGAGGGCAAGTCTCTGGGTGAGAGTTCAAAGAGATGTATTCCAAAGCGATCCGTGCAAAAGAATCAAACATGCTTGGATTGGCATTGAGTCAGCGCGGACAGACTTAAGCTTTGTACACTACTAAGCATGCAGAGGCGCAGGCGGACGTGTCTGCAATTCCGAGGCAAGAAATCTTATCTTTCCCAAAGTCAGCCTCAGGAATGGGACGGCGCAGGCAATTATTGCTCGAGCCTAACCTTTTCCCTCCCATCCTAGTCCTCCGAACCATCTCCTTCCGCCTGCTTCTCCTCCCATAAGATCTCTCTCCCTCGAAACCCATCCTGTCCTTGCCCTCTATCCTCTTTCTCCTACTTGATCCTCCTCCTCCCTTCAATCCATCTCCATCACCATCCCTCTTACCCCCTCTCCCCCCACACCCCTTTCCACAACCTCACTCCAAGCTCCTCATCTCTGAAAACACCCACCACCGGCCACATATTCCCAGACTAAAATGACGGGCTTTGTGCTTGTGTCGCAGAGAGGGATTGTAGGATATCCGGTGGCAGAGGGGAGGTTTGTGGGCAGAAAGGGTTTGGTAGGAGTGGGGGCGGTTGTTTGCTATGGGGGGGCAGGAAAATGGGAAACAGGGAAAAGAGGGGGAAAAATGTGGCACAGGCATGATAGGAGAATGAGAAGAAGGGAGGGTGTGAGGGAGGGAGCCTAGCTGTGATGAGAAGGGGTGCATTTTCCGGCATGAGCTTTCAAAAAGCGATGTTAAGGCAATAGGCCTTATGGATGGCAATAGAGATGGAGGGGTTTTGGAGATATAATATATATGAATATCGGAGGAGCGGATGGGCTAAGAGAAGGGGTGCACTTTTCCAGCGTGGTCTTTGATAAAGCGACTTTGAGGTAATGGATTTCTGGATGGCAACAGAGACGGAGGTGGTCTTAGGGCCTGATGTATGTATGAATATCGGAGGCCGGACGCTGTTTACGTTGTAATTCTAAATGAGCGATCACTCACCCATACAGATGGCCCCTTGCCCTCGACCACAGCAACGGCTGCGCTTCCTCACCTTGCGCCCCACACATTTCTTCCGACGTCTTCATCCCTTTCGCAACACACTCCTTCCCACAGCTCGGACACCCTGTGTCTTGCGCCAGCCACTATGAGAACAATCAGTCAGCTTTTGGTTTCCAGCTTCAGAGGGATTATAAATGTCTTCGTGGGGTTGAAGGGGTTACAGGGGTAATCAATGCTTTCGGAGTATTACTCACTTTGTGAAGACATCTATTTCCTACGACGTGCTTGCAGGGGAGCACGACGGGTTTCTCGACTGAGCCTAACAGCGTGCAGTACTCGTAGCGGCAGAGAGGGCACTTTTGGTGGCGCTTCGGGAGGTCGGAGAGGTCGACGGTGGGGAAGTTGGGGGCCATGGCTTCTGGAGTGTTTAGACGAATAACGGACAAGAGGAAGGAGAATATCCGATGCTGCTATGTGTAAGGAGAGCGAATAAGATCAAGGAGGATAACCGATGCTGCTAAATGCTCAGACGAAAGGCAAGATATCGAAGTTGTCAAGCAAAGACCGGGGTGATGAGAGACCAAGGGAAAACGCTGGAAGGTATCCGGATTCACAGCTTTTTATATGAGAAGGTCAAGGACAATCACATTGTAGACCTGGGTGCGGATGATAGAGAGTCTATTAGGGTGAGAAAAGATTTCTTTGTCCTTAGTCTTAACAACAATGTTGTAGCAGTTGTTCCTTTGTCATCGCTGGGCGCTGTTGCTTGGTTGAGTCGTTGGACTTTGACTGACCGATTTGGGCCAATTCATCCCGTCCCGATCAGGCAAAGAGTTTAAGGAACATTCAATTGATATGCTCCGTCATATTTGATGCTGCTCTGACCGAATGTATGAGAGGGGTGGAGATGCTCTGAAGCTTTTTTTTGAAAGGAATCGAGCAGTTACTTGCTGCTTAGTCTTCGTACTTTCGAGGCGTGGAATTTCAAACAGATCACATACCTGGAGAATTGCTGGTATTGGCTCTCTTGGTATCTTCATCAGCAATCGCAACGCAGACTCTTACCAAAATCCTGGAAAAAGCACCCTTGGCACCTTTCTCTTCACTTCCTGCCAGTCCGTTCCATACTATCGTCAAGTCAGTCCCTTATTCGAGTTTTCAATCATGTTCAAAGAAAGACCTACACGGTTGGAGCAGTAATTATCCAGCACCGGGATCGCCCTCTGGCTGAAGTCATACAAGAACCACGAACCAATAACTGCCCCCCACACCGGCCCCGCAGCCGCAACCGCAAAACCCGTCCTCCAGAGTGTATATCCAGTATAATTGACATGCCTCGCCAACCCAAAAAGCCCTCCCGCGTATGGCTTTCCCTTATTCCTCTCATCCTTCTTAAAGCTACTCCTCTGCACCTCTGAAACCGTCTCCGTGAGTATTCCCATGACATAAAGCGCCGTGCCGGCCAGCACCCACGAGTTTCGGAAAAGCTCGCTGAACGTGTTCGCGGTGGGGTTGACACTCGTGAGCATCCACAGCGCGAGCGTAGAGTTCAGCCCGTTCAACACGGTGTTATACACGCTGATCACTACCGCCGGCCCAGCATTCATCTCCTCCCGGCTGATCGCCGTGAGCCAGAAATTTTGCTTCAGCATGCTGCCGACGCTCATGCCCAGCAGTAGCGTTTGATATGGGTGGAGGTCGAGGAAGGTGGCATTGGCGGGGCGGAGACCGATGGTCGAGAGGCCGGTTGCGGGGAGGAGTGAACCACCGAGGCGGTGCGGGATCCAGGATATGCCGCTGTGTCGGCTAAGGATGGTGTATTGGATGAAGGGGTCGAGGGCGCGGAGGGTGAAGAAGAGGGTGCGGCCGAGGGGGGTGGGGCGGTGGGAGCCGCGGGCTATCAGGTCGGAGGGGTCTTTGTGAGGGGCTGGGGAAGAGGAAGACATGATTACTTGGAAGGAAAGTAAAGAGTAAGATAGGAACGGATATGATAGTTGTATAGCCAATTGGCAAAGCATACAATGCTCTTGCTGCGCTCTGCCTTTGAAAGCTCTTGGCTTGGTAATCGGGTTGACGAGCTCGGCATAACAGTCATGCCGAGCCTCGAAATGGACAAGACGGTTTCGGATCATCAAGAGCAAACTGTGCAAATGTTACTCTTCTGTCAGGAGGTCACGGCGGAATATCATAGGAAATTGTGATTGAACTCTATGGAATTGCTCATAGATGCGTGGTCATTGCGTTCGTAGCTCAAAGGTTTTCGGAGGGGGACCAGTAAGCCAGGTATTCATACAGCCCATGTGAGGCAAAGATCGTAAAAGATCAGAAGCGTTGATGCTTCAACTATGCATAAGCGTGACCGCCAGCGGAAATCGTTTCTTGAACCAAGAGTCCCGATAATTGCCCACCGTTCATCTCTGAGAGTCTTGCATCATCGTCCCGGTGACGCTTTCCCCCCCTTCCACAGCCATCATGACTTGATCTTCATCGTTCCTCCAAGCCGTCCACTAACGACCATCAACCCCGACTCTCCCTCAGAGCTACGCTTCTTTACTCGCTTCTTGCGCTCCCGCTTACTCAGAGAGCTTTCATCCTTGTCGTTACAACATGCTACCAATTCTCTGCTGGAGCCAGCTTGGCTTTCTGGGAGGAGGTAGTTGAGGACCGTGCTTGCAGTGGGATCGGGTCTGGTTGGGAGGAGTGGAATGGGCGAAAAGAGACGAGGATAGTGGCTGCTGATTTCGGCCTGCGGGTATGATTAGCGTTGGCGTGTGAGTATTTAAAAGAGACGTTGACAGATGGAAGGCACGAAAGGGAGTCGTATAAACGAGAATAAGGAATTGGCTGTATAAACTAGAAGACTGATGGTGAATGGGAGGATAGGAAAAAAGTGCGAGAGCCCGCGAAGGGTAGTAAAGTACCTCTGGAACCCCACGAGCACGGAGCTTCTCAATGTCTGCCATATTGGCATCAGAGTAAGGTACTGGAGAAGCAGAGACAATCGGTAAGAAGATCAGGCCGGCGATCAACGTCTGGATGATGGCAAAATACGAAAGTAGAGACTGCATCATAAGGAGCGGAAGGCCCAACGAGCTTCAATAAGACCCTGAGTCGAGGAGTTGAAGGTCCAGCTTGATGAGCGAGGAGGAACTTATACTCAAAAGTGTTCGGCCGAGATGGTTGAAACACGGCCATTCCTTACGTCAACAATGGCTGGAAAAAGCAAGGGGCATTTGGACAGGTGTAAAGCATTGTCAATGCAGAATCTCTGAATGATAGCTTAGGTATCGCATCTACGACCGAATCGAACCGCCTAGCGATGAATTATTAACTCCGCCATGGGGATGCCCGATCACAAAAGACCGATAAGTGGTATAAAACGCCGGATCATGCGTTGATCTCGCTAAACCGATTCGTGGATCCCTTGCGCCAAGATCTTCTCTCAATGGAGCCGCTAACGCAGTGATCCGAATTGACTACCGAAATTCATGCTTCTTTTGATCCTTAGCTTTGGCTCTGCATATGAGGTTTCTGAGGCTGACTGCTGTGGTGCTGACCCATTATCATTGCGACTGCCTTCTGCGAATTTACCTGCTTGCTCATCTTCTGAATTAACGACTTCTGTCAGCCTCGAGTCAACAGCTGCAAGAAAACTTTGGGTTTCAGACGGGTTACGGTCCCCCAATCCTAACGGCTCGTTCAATTGGGGATCCTCGTTCGTGTTTGTCGAAACGCCGGAGAAATAAGAGTCTGAGCGTTCCCGGGGTGGCCTGACGAAGGACGCTCTCGGTTCGTGAGGAAGTCTTTCTACCTCTGGCTGAGTAGGTGTTGTAGGACTGCTAGATATTGCGCTTGCACTACCATCGGTATCGTATCTAAAGCCACGGGCCAAAGGCGTATGACCTGCATGTCTAGTATTGCAGTCAATCGGGATACCAGGCTGGGATGCTGGTGCTGGCAAAGATCCTGGGGAAGTGCGCAAAGGGGAAGGCGATTGTGGTGAAATGATATTTGGACCGCTCGAAGAAGCGGAGCTGTTGCTTCTGAACGTGACTCCGTCAATATCGGCACCAGCATAAATGCTAGGATTTCTTGTCTTGTTTGCCCCACTGATGCAATCTGTCAAGAGTGACCTACGTGCCCGGGGTGACTCATTTTCCGATATACTAGGTAATCGATACCCAATTGTGGATGGCTGATTGGGTGGATCTGAGAAGGTCCGCGTCGGTTGAGCATCACTCTTTCCACCGGCTCCACGCCAGAACTCATCCCCAGTGCTCGTGTGCCTCGAGCTGGACGTACTAGAGAAACCCGAGAAGCCCAGAAAGCTTGTCCCTGACTCGTGTCTACCGGTTGGCGATATAATTCGACAGGAGCTCGAGCCCTCAACTTGGCGAAGCTTTGCCCTCAAACGTGATATCTCATCCAACAAGTCCGATCTCTCCGTCTGCCATAGATCCCGCTCTTTGTCAAAGACCTTGCGCTGGTCATCCATTAAAGCACGGTACTGGTGAACATAACGCGGGGAAGCAAGCTGCGATGAGGATGATGGATTTCGCGGCGATGACAACAAATCTCTCGAATTGGCGGTATGCTGCGAGGGCACGCGACCCTGCACGGAGTTGATTGCATCGGCGGGCCTGTCCGGTACACTAAGAGGCATCGTCGGTGGAGATGTCGTCGGCGATGGAAGGGAAGCCATGACAAGTTGGCTGTCCAGGTAAGGCTCGTATGCAGTGTTTGAATTGTACCAGGACAGGAGTATCGAAACAAGTAGCAATGCTGATGAATGATTAATCTAAAGCGCGCGTGAACGTTTGAACATGGTCATGACCGTTGAAGTCTGACCATGAGAAGGGAAAGGTCATCGAAGACAAACATCAGGAACCTCGATTGACGTGCCGGTGGGTCGCGACTTCGCCAATCATCGAAGTCGGCCGTTGCAAGGAAACAACGAGTTCGAAAGGAGACTTTTTGAGCCAACAATGACGTCAAACGGGAAGCGGTCCGGCGGGCCCAGGGAGATCGTCTAGTGCATAAGGAATAAAGTTGGAAATATTTCGTCACGACTAGCAAATAAATCGTTATTCAGTCTTTGTGGAAACACTCAGGGTTTATGTAAAAAGAAACGCCATTCTCCCGCTCATTGCTAGCATTGAGATTGGTGTATCTACAGGCGATCCAGGTTTTGCGCAGTAATACGAGTCATACGGTTCCGTTGTATGAAAAAGGGTCATGCCCGCATCCAACACCCTAACAGCAACGGGATGATTTTAAATTTACTCGTGCGTATATGGCCTGATCAAGATGTTAATAAGATCCTCACAAGTCATGTTTGTTCCTCCGCTTCAGCTCTTCCTCAACACCCTCTACAGTCAGCAGGCTTGGTCCAACCCACTTCCTGGTTTCTTCGTCAATCCATTTTCCACAGCTTCCGAATCCTAGAACGAGAAAGCCTAGCTCCTCCCGGTCAACATCAAAGACTTCCCACCACTCACTGACCGGCAGTTTTACACCCACCTCCTTAGCAGAGAGATAAATGGCTGCTACGGCCAATGCCGTAGGCTGGTGTGTCAGATAGAGAAGCTGTGGAGAGAACAGAGCCGTGTTGAGATGAGCAATCGTGCGTGCTGCCAATGTTCGGGACGTGTTGGTTGGAGACACCGGAAGGACTCCCATTGTCTGTAGAAAGGTAAGAGCGAGGTGGTGGGGTATTACGACTCTATTAACGAAAGACAGAGCACGCAATACGACAGCTTCTGTCTGGTACAGCGTTGACCGAGCTACCATGTAAGCCCCTTCGGTTAAGTAGTAACTTTCTGGATCAGGCATCGATGTCGAAGCCATAGACGACTTTGGGTGACTTAGGTGGCTTTTATTATAGAGAAGGTAAGCGTAGACATTAAGCACTGATCGCGGGGACTGAGAGATTGCGGAGAGTTTGGCCATCACGTATAGCGATGCTGCAGACACATCCTGTTGGACTGGGTCAACGATGACTGGAAATTTTGGACTGGGGAAATAAGTACCTGAGCCGCATTGATAAGAAAGCTTCCACCTTCGGGACCTACGTAGAATCTTGCGAAGATGACAATCGCTTGGGTGATGACTTCTTGAGGCAGTCGAAGCAGTATCCCGGCAGCCTGAGTAAGTTGTGTACCAGCAAAGCGCACCGAGCTCTCCAGATCAGATGGGACGCCATCGAGCTGGGAACTAGAATTGGAAAGCTGCTCGACAGTCGCCAAAGGATGAGAAAGTGAGAGGAGATTGTCCATTCCGACGGCTGCACCAAGATAGCAGGCGAGTCTAAATATGCTGTAAGGTAAAGTGTCTCCCGGTCGTGGATTTTCCGATATGTTAGCCTTCACGACAGGTCAAGCTTTCCCTTGGCAGCGCCACACATTGACACAACAGAGGCCAATCGCAGATCTGCTGTTTCACTGTGTGACAACCGTAGCGTGCCACAAGTGTGACGTTCTGAACAAATGACGGTTTGACGGAATGCTGGTTCACCACAGGTGCTGTCCTGACTCCTGAGGAGACCGCATTAAACTCAGAGAGACTACGACCTATATGGCCATATCACATAAACTGTAAACGCCACTCTTTTGGCCACCGGAAGCCAAAGGTGAAACACAGCGCGATGAAACTCGGGGAATTGAGGCTCTTTCTCTTTCCAAAAATCTGGGTCAGAAAAGGCTGAGCGGACACTCTCATGTCTGCTCTCTGCTCGTGCTCTGTGGGACAATGCCAGGAAGGCCCTGCGTCAGATTGACATTGATGCGGGTAAAGTAAAGTATGAACTGGGGAGAAGGCTCATTCACAATGATACTATTTTTGTTGGGTCAAGCAGGGATTGTGGGGTCACAAAGCGAGCCGCTTCCATTAGATTGGCCCCTCGGTCCTACCTCCACAAAAGCATCATAACTTTTTGGTGTCTAGATTCTAGAGTCCCCAGCATGACTGCCCGATGTGAAGCCGACAAAATGGTGGTCTTCTGCTGGGTCATGGTGTAGAAGTAGAAGAAGATGATATCAGATTTATCCAGGTTGTACCGAATTATACAGTATCGTGGAATGGATAAAGGCGGAAGGCGTTTTGAGGTCATTTCCGCCAATGTCCGATGCCCTGATTGGGTACCGCTCGCCTCTGAATCAACAGCACCGTTTCCGTCTTTTCCCTCTCGCGAATTTGCCCACCTCTCCACCTCCTCCCTTTTCGAACATCACGGTGCTTGTTGGCCATTGACCCCATAAACGAGTTCGACTCCACTGCTCATCGAGGTCCCCATCCAGCTGTGGGACACTCCGATGATCTGTACGAATGGATCCGTGTGAAGGGGATCGGTTGATGGGAACGCGATAGGCGGAGTGTGGTCTTCAATTCATACTGGACTGCATCTTTCGATTGCGGATTCTTTGTTTCTAAGGCTACAGAAGTGCAGCAGAGGAGGATCTTAGTTGTTTCGGCGACTCAGCGTCGACACTTTCGTTTACCAACGGCCGTCTGGATTGGACCTCTTTAAACACCACCCTCAACACCACTCACCACCACACCCACATACCCACACACCACTCAAACAATTGGTATCACGCCTTGGTAGACGATCTAGTCTCGCAGCTACCCCTGCCTCTCCTTTGCCTACTTTCAGGGCGACTACACACATCCCCTCAGCGCTATGGCTGTTTCAACTGCCTCGAGGCTTCGGACAATAGCTTTGGAATGCCTGATAATACTGCTGATCTGCAAGACGAGTGGAACTCTCGCGCTTTTCCAGACTCTATGTTCTAGTCAGAATACAGGGTCTGATTTGGCCCTTGGTACGTATATGGGACACTCCCTTATGCACGTATCGGTGAACATCGCTAAATGTGGTCATCACGTAGTGTCGAACAATATTTACCAGTCCAATGGGCGCTGCAAGAGAACCTGCCAGGCTGAATACGCTTTCGCCATCGTTCAATTCACAAGCTGCTGGTGTTCAAATTATGCTCCAGCGGACACTGTTCCTGTGAGCTCTTGCGGCGTGCAATGCCCTGGTTATCCACCCGAAAAGTGTGGCGATCAACCTACAGGCCTCTTCGGCTATATTGCGCTGGACAAGAACCCGTCTGGAACGATCGGCGCCGCTACAAGCAGCTCCACCTCCAGTACGAGCACGAGTTCGACCCCAGTCACGGTTGCTGTAAACACCGTCATTAGCGTGCAGTCGGTCAGTAGTTTATTTCTTCCAGCATCCAAGTCTAGTCGTCCCGTATCATCGACCTCAACGCTATCTTTGAGTGCTGCTTCCACCAGGATACAGCTCCCAACTTCTTCTTCTCTTGGAGCCTCAGCCCCGTTACCGCAAGTAACGATCACGACGACCGTTTCTTCAATGGCACACTTTGGATCGTTTTTTGACTCTTCTGGACAGGCTTTCCCGTCCAGAGCTACTGTACAGCAGACCGTTACCATTTCTCCTTCCGTGGTGATTTCTATCCAATCCGTTGTATGATGTACCCGTTCCTTGGCTCGAGATAACTGACAGAAGCTGGCGTACTGCTCAATCGCAAGACCAAAAAACCGATTCGCTGACACCTGTCTTCGTAGACGCCATCGGCGCCATCGACGCCATCTTCGTCGTCCGCAATCGCAACTACCGCCACATCCTCTTGGACTACCATATCGACACCGACCACCTCGAATACTGTTTTATTACCCCTCATCGCCGCAACCACTTCCGACGCTCAACCACCATCATCTCAGTCCTCAACCTCGTCCACTGCATCATGGTCTCCGACTCCCGTGGTATCTGTAATGACAGTTACTGGCCAAGTCAAAACTCTGACAATCACCCCAACAGCGCCACCAGCCGAAACCGCTCAAGCTCTAAAGAGCAAAGATGGAAGTTTCTTTTCCAATTCGGGCAAAGTTGCAGGAGTGTTCGTGGTCGTTGCATTGGCTATCCTGGCTTTGGCAGGCTTCCTGGTCTGGTTCTGCTTCCGGCGTAGAAAGCATACGGACGCTATTGCTGTCGCATCCGTCGCCGGTGGAGATACTCCTCAACGCCGACCCAGTCGGCTCAGTCAGATGGGTTTGCTTGGGGGAAGCGCGCGTCGAAAGACCGAAAAATCCGTATCGGGTATACAAACCAGCGGCTGGGGTCCGGGCAACAATGCGGAGAAGAGCCCTACGGACACTACCCCTATTGATCAGAGATCGAGCTACCCCCGCGTTGTCGATCAGCGGTTAGATCCAGTGGCTCTGTGGAATCCGTTGCACGATAACGGAAGTCACATAAGCATACGAAGCCTTCAAGATAATCAGGATTACTCTCGTCGCATGCTACGCGTAAGTCGTCGTAGAGCACATACCATCAATACACATATTGATTCGTAATACAGGTTGCGAATCCTGATCAATAGGTTCGCCCACTTCACCGGCAGGGACCTCGGGCCTTGCAGGCCTTCAAACACCATCTCTCCGTCCACTTTCACATTCACACTCCACGATTGGCAGTGTACGGGACTTCGCTCGAGAGCGATGCAGCTTTACAGTCGTACAATGCAAGACAACTTGCTAACAGGCTATATCCGCAACCCCCCCTCATCCTCCTTCTACCGACGGAAAATCAAACCTCTTAATGGCTCATTTACTGCATATCTTTAGCGACGGTCACGTTGGGCGTTTACATGCTTCTCTCGGTCACCTATCTTAGGCTTTTCCGTTCGATTGTAACATAGTTGTCCCGCGTATTTGTTTCCGTGGGCTGGAGTATCTTCCGGGTATATCTCTGGTATCGCCTATCACGCCTTTCGTGACTCAGGAGTCGGCAAGGATAGGGTAGGCAAAAGTCTTGCTTGCGTCAGGGCTGCATTACATAGCACGTGTCGATGCATATAGAGAACGAGAATAACTAATACTTATAATTGAGCAGCTAACAACTCAAGTTCGTGCAATCGCTCATATCCAGCGCAGAGTAAACGAAGGGTCGTCACCATATAGGTCATGCGGAGCTGGCAATGGCAGGCTGTTGACCCCCTGATTTCGAAGCCTAATACAAGCAGGTACTGATCCAGGAAGATCTGATTAGGACCAGCGATACTGTACTCTAGACAGTGCTCTCCGGAAAGCTAACTAAGAAATCCGGGCCTACACTCTCCTTCGAAGGTGCACAGAGACATACGCTAAAGTCGAGGGTGTACAGAGACCTACGCTGTTGTTACCATCTATTCAGTCGCAGTCGAGGGACGGTTCGCCTGTGAACAACAGCTACTTGATCTTCTTCGGGGCTTTTGCAGAGAATCTGAGCGTGGTGGCTTTAGCGCTTCCCGAGGCTGACTATGTACGGTACGAGCCAGTACCTTCTCGTGCACGGAAAGAGCCTAAGGTACTTTGGTCTTGAGGGGGGAAAAAGCACAATCCGGATCCTTCGCACCACAATAGAAGCACTGAGATAACATGGACACACTCAATTAGTTGCTGGAATGGCCTGCCATATACAGCCAAACTCGCATCTGCCCGCGCCATACCAATTGGGGCAAAGGTATCCCCGCCCCGGCTGGCTGCTTTGACCTGACAGGACTGCACATCATACCGGTGCTCTGCAATCCTTCGAGCGTCATCTCTGTGACGTCTCACTCTGAAGTCCGAGTGGTTGCGATTATCATGCCAAGCAGCCTTGACGCGGAGAAATAACTTGCAGCGCCACGCGCGCCATCTGTGACCCGGTAGAGTGGCCTCAACGGCTGTTGTATAACCTCTCCTATATCCTACGTCGAACTCACCTCTCTCACTTGGCCGTCTACTGACTCACTCAGAACCTCCGGCAATCGTGATCATTTGACCTTTTCATTTGGGTGGCATTGTGGGTTTATCGTTCTGTAAAAACAGGAAAAGCGCAGTCACTGCCCCTCGCATTTGATCACCGCCGCCTTCTCTTAGACTCAGCTATCACATCAATATAGCTACTCTTCTCTCCCAACTATCTCTAAGCATACGGTAACACAAGTGAAGGGTTGCTTCGATGAAGGCGTTGTTGACGCCCTTTCATTCACCTGATGCGCCCTGTCACAGTCTAAGCCAATCCTGGTGCGTCTTGGTAATCTGAAAGTATTACTTCTCCACACCTTACTCTCCTCGCCTTTAGACCGGATCTATAGCTCCAAGCAGTAAAGTACCCTCTGCGTGTACATCGAGGATGGCTCCTTTTACCGCAGTCCCGACGATCTGCGTCGCTCTCATAGCTCTATTACTCGCCATCATAGGGAAACGCAAGCGAGAAACGCTTTCTAGGTGGATTTCTCCACGTTTCACATTACTTCCAAGAGGACGTCGAGCCTCGAACTCCAAGACCCCACCTCGATCATTCTCGCCCGAGAAGAAAGTGCCCAATAATGCGCCACAGCCTGTGGAGTATCAGGACATCTTCCCTCCCAGCCCGCGCGATGCGTTGCCTCAAGTGGCAGACAAATACCCCGAAGCTCAAAAGTCGAAGTTATCTCACGGCCCTCTCAATGAAGAACATTTCAGGAAGAACATCATTCCCTTTACAATCGATTACAGAGAATGCGCTTCGTCAACGTACACCCCTATGGGCTTTTCAGTAGATGAGATCAAAGCCCTCGGCGACTTCCCAGATTACGCTTCGCTGAGTGGCGTACCGCTACCGGAATACTACCAAAACTTCAAGATCGAGACAGCGTGTGCCAGGCCGTACCGACCGTTTCGGTGGGCCTATCATCAGACTATGTGTAAGCTTCTACCATTGCCATACAGGGGCTTCATTGCCTAACCTGTGACACTGGCGACCTAGCTCTTGCGAAACTCGAAAATGACTGGTGGCTCGAACTCGAAAGCAGCTATACCTCCCGCATCGCAGAACGCAAAAACCTCTTCGCCCAATACGGGAAGATGGTGCTCGCCTATCTACCCGGCAGCGAGCTAGCTTGCAAAGAGATCACGGAAATGGCACTGCAATTCCTCTGCGCACGTCATCCGCAGTACTTCTCCCTTTCCGAGGATACTGAGAGAGGCTATGTTTTCCACAACGGCATTCTGAACAATGAGACGGTGATCAATAGCATGCATCCACTACACGTGCTACTAGAGAATGTACCGGAGGATTTTGCATGCATGCTCAGAAATCCGGAGGATGGATGTTATTATTTCCGTGCCGGCATTATCTGCTCCAGTCTGGGATGGAACGTCGATACAAAAATTGGGCTGCAGCTCAAGGAGATCCATGCACCCATACCCGACTATAAGGAGAAGATGGAGTTCTCGATGGACCGGTAAAGCTCAGCCACCCTCACCTGTCGCACTTACGTCAAACCTCCAGTTGGGCCTTTTTCTGACGCAGAACATCTCCAGGTATTTCTCCAAGCTTCCTAGCTCACGGCCTATCCAGCGCGGCTCATGGGGCCTCGAAGTCGACACCCCCCTGTTTATGCCGCCGAATGACCCTCATGAAGCCTACCGTCTCTCACAGTACGTTTTTTGTGATGCTCCCATCTCTCCCAACCTCCTCGTCATCCTTATGTCCGTCCTCCAAAGCGCACAGTCCCCTTTGCCATTTCAAAACCACATTGACCTCTCTCAGATCCCCATCCCTCGACCTATCCCGCATCCACCTCCGCGTCGACTGGCAGACCCTGCGCCGCCTCCCACTGTCCGGCTCAATCGTCTTCAATTTCAAAGCGCTCTTCACACCCATCACCGATTTCCGGCACGAACCATACATCCCCGCGTTGGTCGTGAAAATTCTCAAGGAGGGGAAGAAGAGCATGATGGAGTATAAGAATACATGGCATATCGAGCATGTGGCATTACCAGCGTTGGAACAGTGGAAAGAGGAGCAAGAGGAAGAAGGTTTGGTGGAAGCTGGGTGGACAGAGGAGACATTAATGGAGAGCCCTTTCTTCAGGGGTTGGGAGGAGAAATGGATGAGTGCGCGGGGATCTTAAGGTCGGAACGGCGGTAGAGAGTCTAGATACCTTATGATGCATCCCCAGCACCTAGACGGCATTGATTTCGAACAGAATAACAAACACACCCACTTCACCATTGGCCCAGCGCCATTAGAAGAGGAGAATAACACTCATGAACGAACGCCATGCGCACAAACAAGGCCTATGATAGCGCACTATTCGAGTAAAGCGATCGATCTTTCCATCGGCCTTTGCTCACTCATGCTTATGTAGGTTCCCAGAAGTATCAATAAGCTGTGCAGTAAATCCCTTCCTAGTTTCGAGCCTGCAAGGAAGATGACTTGAGATAGCGAGAGGGCAAGTCGAAGGAATTAACCAATTCCAGCTCACAACTCAGTCATGGCACAATAATTGTAAAGTAATACCAACAACAAACTTAGGTAAGATAGGGGAGTTCCTCCAGTGCATGGGGCAATTATTTTAGGGTTCCATGAATGAGGGCTAGACCTTAGTATCTGTTATCTTCAGCCAATTAAAACCACCGCCAAGCGCTCGAAATCATGTCCACCACAATCGAACATCAACTTACTGTTTGCTAATATTGTCATCTCAAAATTTGAGTGTCTTACCTTCACCAACGATTGGTATAAATTCCCGAGAAAACGTTGGAGCAAATCTACTTTAGTATCCCCGTTACAATTTGACTTCCCCGCTCTGTCTGCACAAGCACAGGGTCTCGCGCCATACCCTCCAAAATCCTTTTATCTTCACACTAACCCACACATACGGCACCCTTTACAACAGCGGTCTACGATCCTGCTATTGAAGTTCCTATCAATCTCTCCCCCATCAGACATCAAGAATATTGAAAGTGCTCCGAGCACTGTCGCGTTGATGAAGGGTGCGCCAACCGTCTTCACGTCTCAGGTACGTCTCTCTCCATCCTCGAAGGGCCGTTTGGTCCTCACGATGACATCGCAAGAGTCATTTGCTAATGCTATGTTCACAGGATTACATTTCACGTATGCACCTCGACTGATTGCTTATGTTCAGCCCCTAGCTAATGAATCCTTTGAACAGACCAGGTGTGGAAAGCGGCATCGAGTTGAGGGCCGCCGTTTCGACAGCGAATTCTTCTCTATACCAATCGGTATATCACTATCATGCTAGCAAAATTTGCGAAGCGAACCCCACTGGGCTATATGAAGGCTACAAAGCAGGCATGGAGGGCTACCACCAAGGCTCGCGGTCTGGCCTCTGTTGAGGGCAACAGACCACGCCAAATGCCGGCCTCTCGAGCCAGAGCAACACCGGTCTCCTACGATCGAGCTACTTTCACTATTCGTGTTCGTCGAGCGACCCATCATGATTCTCGTATCCCGCCCCGCTGACCATAAGCAGGATGGCCCCGTCTTTAGCGGCAAGTCTTTTGGTGCCAAATCGAACATCTCTGGCGAAGCGGTCTTCACCACATCTCTTGTTGGATATCCAGAGTCCTTGACCGACCCCTCGTACCGCGGCCAGATTTTGGTCTTCACTCAGCCATTAATTGGCAACTACGGTGTTCCATCCTCGGCTCGCGAAGAAACTGGGCTTCTCCGCTATTTCGAATCTCCCCATCTTCAGGCGGCCGGAGTAGTCGTTGCGGATGTCGCAGAGCAGTACAGTCATTGGACCGCAGTTGAGAGTCTGAGTGAGTGGTGTGCTCGAGAGGGTGTGCCTGCGATCTCCGGCGTCGATACACGTGCCATTGTAACATACCTGCGAGAACAAGGTTCTTCGCTGGCAAGAATCACCATTGGAGAAGAGTATGATGCGGATCAAGACGAGGCTTTCGTGGATCCCGAGCAGATCAATTTGGTTGAGAAAGTCAGCACGAAAGCACCGTTCCACGTGAGCTCGAGCCTCGGCGATCTTCATGTGGCAGTCATCGACTGCGGCGTGAAAGAGAGTAAGTATTGCACCCTTGAATCGTCCGAGGGCAAAGATTGATCCTTTCCTCAGATATCCTCCGCAGTCTGGTCGGCCGAGGCGCCAGCGTTACAGCCTTCCCATACGACTACCCTATTCACAAAGTAGCTCATCATTTCGACGGCGTCTTCATCAGCAACGGTCCGGGCGATCCGACCCATTGTCAAGAAACCATCTATCATCTCCGCAAGCTGATGGATTCTTCCCAGATTCCCATCATGGGCATTTGTCTTGGTCATCAGTTGGTTGCTCTAGCAGTAGGTGCTAAGACCATCAAGCTGAAATACGGGAACCGTGCTCACAACATTCCGGCTTTGGACCTCACGACGGGTAAATGTCACATCACGAGTCAGAACCATGGTTATGCTGTTGATGCATCGACCTTGCCTAAGGACTGGAAGGAGTATTTCGTCAATCTTAATGATTCTAGTAATGAAGGTTTGTCCCTGCCCTTCACCACGCGCTCATAATGTGTCTAATTGTCTGTTCGTGGCCGCGTCTAACATCCTCGTCTCAGGTATAATCCACAGTTCTCGCCCAATATTCGGTACTCAGTTCCACCCTGAAGCTCGTGGCGGGCCCCTCGATTCTGCCTACCTTTTCGACTCTTATCTCGATACCGTGAAAGCGTACAAGAAGAGCCAAGCTATCTTCCAGCCCAAGAGGGAGAGCAGGCCGAGCCCCATGCTAGTTGACATCCTTGCGAAGGAGCGAGTGGGTGTTGCGCCCACGATTGGGATGCAAAACATGCGGAGGGAGCCTGCTCTTGTGGCAGCAGCAGCAGCAGCTTAAGTCGACTGGCATGATAAGGTTGTTGGAAATGAGGTGGGTTGAGAATATCGATCTCTCGATATGAGCTTCAATGTTATATGAATCTGCTCTCGGTCTACTCTCACAAATCTTATAACTGTTGCCGTACTCAGGTCATGCCACATGGTGGCATGGTGCACTTCGCAGGGGTGAATCGTTGAATGGTCGTCCAATGCCTGCTCGGACTCTCTTGCTAGGTGTTTTAATCGAGCAAAGCCGATGGATTGATCGTCTGCGTCTGTATGCATGGGTCTCCATGGGTATTGTAAAGCCGTAAAAGATTTTCGAAGGATTGTCACAGGTGGTGCACCATTTCTTGGTATTGCATGTGGATGATCTATGTGGCATTATTTCTTCTATTTCTCCTCGATCGTTTGATTCTTTCAACATAACGGTTTGTCCTCTTTCTCTAAGGCAGTCTCAAAGTCCTCGTAGTAGCATTTCGTTCATCTCCCAACTCAAACCATCCTCACCATCTCCACCACGGTAAAGCCAGTCCCACTCCCCGCGGTCCCCGGCGGAAACCTCCTCTCCTCCGTCGTTTCCCATCCTTTCTTATGGTAATACCCCTCAGTCAACTCCTTCATCGTCGATACCAGCACCCTGGTCGTGCCTTCCACTCTCTCACCCCCCTCAGCTACCCTCCTCTTTATCTCCTCCAACGTCACCTCCAAAATCTGCGACGATATCCCCTTCCCCTGCAACTCCGGCTCCACAGCCATAGCGAGCAATTCCCAAGCCGGTAGCCCCTCCTCGTCCTCTACCACCGCCACCGCCTTCCCACCTCCTTTCGCTGCCGCTGGACGCTTGAATATAAGATTAACCTCCCCACCCGCCCCCTCCCTCGCTTTATCGGCGTGGTACGGCTTCGCGCTCGCCGTACCTACCATCCGTCCACCGGCCGTGGCGGAGAAGGCAATGATGCAAAAACCCTCGCTCCCGAGTTCCGAAGCCAGCTGCTCGGGCTTCTGCAGCCGCCCGACGTTGGCGGGGAAGATCTCGTAGCCGGCGCCGTGGACGTGGGTGTGTGTGAAGGTACGGTTTAGGAGGGCGGCTAGGGCGGGGAGGTGGGGGGATTGGGAGAGGGAGGGTGAGGGGAGGATGAGGGTGGTGAGGGGGTAGGTGGAGGACATTGTACAGGAGGGAGAGGTGGGGGGGAGCGGGAGGGGCTGAGGTTCAGGAGGTTGTTACTGGGGTGTCTGGACCTCTGGGTTGGAAGATGGCAGGGTGGATGAGGACTTTGAGGCGCCGTTGACAACGATTTTTGGTTATCAAGATTATTATGATAAGATTGTATGCTATGGCATTTGACTGTGCTTAAAAAGCGGCTAGAATGAAGCGCTCAGCCGATTCCTGATCAGGTCAACTGGACTGGTCATTTTCCTATGACATAGTTTAAAGACAGCAATAGCTTTTCAGAGAAAGTTGAGTCAACGGTGGCGATATCGGCCTCTAGCAGGACCTTAGCTGTGCCTGCGGAAGGGGCGGACCGTACTTTAAGCGTGGCAAACCGATGTTGTTCCTCATGTACTTCTGTCTCCTTCACTACTGTACATAGGCTCTTCTATTTAGTGCATTCAAGATCTTCTTCTACAAGAACTATTGATAACACGAGTGCCACCTTTGATACTCTCGCCGAATCTCCAATGCTCAATGCTCCGGAGACATTCACATGCTGAACACCGCAACATTACTTCGTAGTTCAGTAAGTAAGAGTATCTCTCGATAATTTTCGTTATTCACATCGTGCTACTTATCTGACATGCTTGATGCCTACTTCCATGAGGGAAGGCTATCGATTCGAGGTGTCCTACATGTTGCACACTACCCCACGGGCATGCAGCTCGTCTTGGCACTGTGGCTGTGCGGAGCCTCGGCTGTTCTCCGCTACCAGACTGTCTCGACCGAGCTCGACCAACCTTGGCCAAGTCAATGCTCAGAGTCCTTACGGCCATCCTCACATTTCTGCTAGCCGCCCAGGTTAGCAGATTTAGCTGTGTTCTTGTGTGAGATGAAGACATATCGACTGGCGTCTTTTCTTTGTCGTGCACTCAACGAGCAAGGCTGTGACTGCTCTCGCCCTCAAGATCATCTAGATAGATGCAGAAAGTGGTAATCAGGAGCTCTTCCGTAAACTGGGCGACGATCGCCCCTTTTGCCCACTATTTTCCGCTGTCTTTGGTAGACACCCATCGCACAGTTTGAGCTGCATATACTATCGGTGCCACCGTTCTGTAGCTCGAGATGAGCGGTGCAGAAGCTCTACTGGTCATTGGCATCATCGCCAATGTTGTGCAACTAGTTGACTTCACAAGCAAGATAGTGGGTCGAGTCAAAGATTCCGCTCAGGATGGCCATAGCATACCAAAAGCATTTCGGAACATCCAGGTTACTTTGCCTTTATTGGCAAGCACGTTGAGCAAAACCGAGGATCAGATTAAAGCTGGCAAGGTAGACGAGCGGACATGCAAAGCACTGCGGCCAGTGCTCGAAGTGTGTGAGGCCCAGATGAATGAGCTCAAAGCCATCTTCGTTCAGGCTCTGCCCGCAGAAGGTGCATCAAGATGGACACGAGGATGGAAAGCTATCTCGTCGGTAGGAAAGGACAAGAAAGTCGATGACATAGCACGTTCCCTTTCGGAGCTCAGATCCACTTTGATCCATTATCACGTTACGAACCTGGCGACTCGAGATGGCCAACACGATATCTGTGCAGGTTTGGATGGGTCAGTTACTGCCGGCACAACAATTGCAGAGCAACAAAAAGACGCTTGTCAACGCGAGTTAGAGGAACGATGCTTGCACTCACTCGCCTTCCCTTCCATGAACAGTAGACGCCTTGGCATTGAGGAACCCGCCGAAGATACCTGCAGCTGGCTCTTCGAACACCCTTTGTACCAACAATGGGACTTGCGAGACGAAGTTGCAATGTCTCACGGTCTTCTTTGGATTAAAGGAAAGCCAGGCTCTGGAAAATCGACGTTGATCAAGCGCTTGGTAGAGAAAACCGAGGAACGGCTGCGCGAGAGCGCTATATGCGTATCATTCTTCTTCAGTGCCAGAGGAGCTGGCCTTGAGCGGTCTATAGAAGGGTTGTATCGGTCACTTACGTATCAGCTCGTATGGAAACGACGAACGCTTCTTGCACAGCTTGCTTCGCTAGCCAACGCAAAAGACGTTCGCTATGGCCGTGGGAATTGGACATGGCATGTCAAAGAAATCAAAGAATTTTTTCATGACTCGATTGCAAAGGCGGGTTATGGACCTCTCAAGGTTTTTGTTGACGCACTTGACGAGTGCAAGGATGATGACGTACAAGAGGCGGTGACAGCTTTCGAACGCTCAGCCGCAGCCAGCATTGCAAACGGCACTGTTCTTGATATATGTTGGTCAAGTCGACATTATCCGCACATCAGAGTCAAAAGGTCACTAGTGATCTGCATGGAACATCAGAATGCTGAAGACATCGCCGCCTACGTTCGTAATGAGGTCAAAGATAGTTCTCTAATCGACCACGAGCTGGAGAATGAGATAATTAGAAAGGCTCATGGGGTTTTCATGTGGGTGGTCCTCGTGTTCCGCCAACTTGTTGACGCCGAAGACCAGGGCCAAAGCCGCGCGGAGAAGAAGCAGATACTGGAAGACTTGCCTTCTGAGCTCGATGATCTGTTCCGAAGAATACTCAAATCAGTGAAACCTCGTCACCGGCAAACAAGAACATTGCTGTTTCAATATGCTATGGTGGCCCGTGAACCGTTATTGTTGAGGGACATGCAAGTTGCGTTGGCGTTTAGCGCAAATCCTCCGCCTCAGTCCATTGGATTATGGCAGTCTTCTGACTCGTATCTGGAATCTCGCATTGCGTTCTCAAATTTCATCCGGGAAGTATCTGGTGGGCTCCTAGAGATCTCAGAAAGGCAAGGAATAGAGCATCGTCGAATTCACTTTATACATGAATCGGTCCGCGACTTCATGCAAAGTGGTGCGAGTGATGAAATCTTAGGCATGGCTGATAACAACGCGATAGCCAGACACGGGCACCAAAATCTCAGGAATGCGTGTCTCGCCTACTTGAGCAGCCAAGAAGTGTTCGGTAATTTGGACCGGTTATGTGACTTCGAGACAAGTAGGTTTGATAAAAAACAAGCAGCTACAACACGTTCAAAAGCGGAAGCGGCCATGTACGGCTTTGTGAACTTTGCCGCCTCGATGTGGCCATTTCATGCCCGAGGGGCAGAAGATACAGGACAGTCTCAAGCCTATCTAGTCCAGTTGACGACAAAAGCCTCCTTTCACGGCGCGTTGAGATTGTGGGTAGCTACTCGTGGTGCATCTGTTAGCCAACACTATGGAAGTATCGACGAGCGTTTATATGCCAAGGAATCCCAAGTACTGCCGACGGTTAGGATAGATGATAAGGAAGTGCTGTTGTGGGCATCGTGTGTCGAAGGAATTGTGTCATGCATTCGTCCTCTACTTCTAGCTGGAGTGAATCCTCTCTTCGAAAGCCAGGGCCGCAAGCTTGCTTGGTTGGCAGCCGCAGAGTCTTGCAGACCTGAAGTGGTTCGCGGGCTTCTTGACAATGACGTTGCGCAATTGACAGACTATCCATTCGCCAGAAGTTCTCGTCTCCACCAGCAGCTCTGGTCCGGCGGGTTAGGCATTGTAGAGGTCCTTCTGGAACATGGTTTCAGTGCTGATAGTCGCAGTGGCGACGGCCAGACACCGATACAAATAATCTCTATTAACGTTAGCCGTTACGACGTTTCAGAACAGATCGCCATAATCAGAACGTTGGCCGCACATGACGCTGATATTAAGGCCCTAGACTCTGATGGTCGTACTGTGCTTCATCTGGCAGTCTGGAGCAGTTCTCGTCCGGAGATTTTATCTTGTCTGATCGACGCCGGCGCTGATGTTGAGGCCTTAGACGATCAAGGTCGTAGTGTGCTTCATTTGGCAGTCAGAATGAACGCTGGTTCGGAGATTGTATCTTGTCTGATCGACGCCGGCGCTGATGTTGAGGCCTTAGACGATCAAGGTCGTAGTGTGCTTCATTTGGCAGTCGAGACGAACTCTTGTCCGGACATCATATATTGTCTAATCGACGCTGGCGCTGATGTTAAGGCCGCAGACAGGAGTGGTCGTACTGTGCTTCATTTGGCAGTGATTCAAATTAGTCCGAAGGACCGTGCTGAAACGGGTCGGCATTGGTGGCTGTTAGAGCCATATATCATAACGAATATCCCGAATGCTGTGTCGATTCTTCTCAACGCAGGGGCTGCCGCCAACGCCCAAGATAAAGACGGCAACACTCCAGTTCATCTGGCATTTGATAAAGAGTCTTTGGCCGCTGTGACGGTTCTGACGACGGAGAGATCCCTTTTATTATTGAAGGATCGAATCAGAGAGGCGCTAAGACCCGTTGTGCAGGAATTGATATTACATGGTGCGAACCTGATCACAAAGAACAATGATGGCATAACTGCCGCCGATCTCATCAACGACCTATCTGACCCCATTGGTAGAGCATTTGGGGGCGTAATAACAAGCGCGGCTCAAAGTTGCAGAGGGCTATCATTAACCACGGACCCTAGCAAAGGATAGCAAAGCCAGCAACACATATCAGCCACGACCTCCGTTGCACCCCATACATCAACACAATACTAGTGCACTCAATCCTCGGCTGTCTCGAAAGAATGCAATGCCGGAACGTCGATGGACTGACTGGCTCACCGGTAAAGACCCATGACCCAAGCACCACCCCATCAACGCAATCTTCCCCGCTCCGACAAGAACCTCCGCAGAAATCATATACCACTGAGACAGTCTAACACACCACCACCAATCCTGTCGGTTCCAAAACCAACACCCGCCCAGACAGTAACTCAATCCACCAGAAGATTTGTCCAGCCAAGAGTAAGGCAAAACGACCCAAAAACCCTAAGCGCTTCCTTCCCTCGTCTCTTCGATCATTCAACTTCGAAAGGAGGAAAGTGTTCACAGATATCAGTCATACCGTAAAGCAAGGCAAAGCCTCTTTCCTCTTCTTGGCATCAATAGGTAGCATCTCTTATTCATTCCTCAACCAAAACCACCACCCTTAAGCCTCCTTCGACTCGTGTGCCTTACTCTACTCTTTCGCAAGCACAGCCTCGCTTTTTTCTTTCTTTATCGATCCTGGGATTTAAGTAGATGAGGAAAATGAAACATGCAATATCTAAACGCTCACCCCTTGTGTTCTGCCAGCAAGCCTTTGGTTTACTTAGCATGAGCGAGACGAGGGATCTCGTTACTATTCCCTAGCCACCTACCCATAATCCTGGCGAGTTAGTCCCGATCGGGGAAATTTGCGCTATTGGCTCAGAGAGGGTGAAGAGAATGAGCTCACGTAAACAGATATGGCAGCACATGGGAAGAGACGGTTGATCTGCAAAATCAAGAAGGGGAGAGGATAACGAGAGGAGAACCAGGGGGTGGAGTTGGGTAGCTGGGGACGAAGGAGGGTCTGAAGTTTTTGGTGGGCTGGACGAGGTGATAGGTTCTGAATTGGACTTCAAGCAAATAGGCGGTACTCGAACCTCAATATCAGGGCAACCTTTGAAAATCGACTTTCGTTTCCAACCTGAATTGCAAACTTCATCGATCACTCAACATCAACGCATTCAAATCACTAAAAGATCTAGTAGAGTAATATTAATAGTTTGTTTACCGACTCTTGTTACTTGTGAACATTGCAGACACGATACTGTACAGCTATTGCGGTCGAGAGACTTTGATCGAGCGCTTCTGGTGAAGCTTGTTGAGGAATTTGGTGGAGAGTGCTCAAAACGTGTCGAATCGAAGCATTCAAGATCGCAACTATGCGCATGAGTTGTGTCTCTTGGTTGGAAAGATAGACTTTCTGTATAGGTTTTCATAGAGATTGTTACTATTTAAGGTTGATTCCTTGTGTAATAATGGCGTTGGTGTTGTGGAATTGGTGGTATTTGCAATCCGGTGTGGAACCAAGAAGTCGCAGGGGAGAACCACATTCTGAATGTCGAGGTAAGAGTACGGAGTGGATAGGGGCGGAGCTAGTGAGCTCGATTGGAGATCATTGTTGTACTCCCTGACCTGGCTGCATCTCGTCCGATCCCAACTGGCTGCGACAGCAATCGGCTGCGACACCTTTCCTTCCAGCATGTAGAGCTGGAGAGATAGGCTAGTTGTCAGCGAAAGCCTTTTGAAAACCCAAGACGACGCGCATGTGGTTTGTCAATGCCCAGGGGGCCTTGAACCTTATATCCCATTGCCCCCAACGCAAAAGACACACAAACCCCTCGCCCCCCACCTCCAATAACCTCTCAACGCCCCACCCCACCTCATACATAACATCTCCACCCCCTCTCAACCAGACCCCCCCTCTCCTCCGGAATCACCCCCCCCCACAAAACCCAAATCCCCCCTCGCCCCCCCACTACAATCCCAGATCCAAGCCATCCCAC